>JGI24708J26588_10000003_pt1 | contig 166664 bp, 153 predicted proteins | sample BioPla1DNA2_FD_26588 | JGI IMG/M metagenome (IMG submission 26588) | reverse complement strand
CAGTGGATGCGGGAGCGATACGGAGCTGAGGGAGCCAGAAAGAGAATTTACGCCACAACCGACAGGCAAAGGGGAGCACTGAAACAACTGGCTGATGAGCGCGGCTATCAGACCTTTGTGGTACCTGATGATATTGGTGGGCGCTATTCAGTTCTGACTGCGGTAGGATTACTGCCAATAGCTGTTGCCGGTATTTCGCTTGATGAGCTTATGGCGGGGGCTGCCGCGGCCAGAGACAGATATGCCGGACAAGAACTGCGGCAAAATGATTGTGATCTGTATGCGGTAGTGAGAAATATTCTGCAAAAGAGGGGCTATACTACCGAGATTCTGGTCAGTTATGAGCCTGGCCTGCAGTACTTCAGTGAATGGTGGAAGCAATTGTACGGTGAGAGTGAGGGCAAGGATGGACGCGGTCTATTTCCTGCCAGCATGAGCTTTACTACTGATCTGCATTCTTTGGGCCAGTATGTTCAGGATGGGCGCCGGATTCTCATGGAGACGGTGCTACAGGTGGAGACGGCCCAAGAGGATATCGTCATTCAGAGCAGTGCTGAGGATCAGGATGGTCTGAATTATCTGGCCGGCAAAACAATGAGTGAAATCAACCGCATGGCTCTATATGGCACAGCTATGGCTCATGTAGCAGGCGGTGTGCCTGTCCAATTGTTGAAACTGTCTGAGTTGTCAGCTTTTGTTCTGGGCGAATTAATCTATTTTTTCCAGAAAGCCTGCGCTGTCAGCGGCTATCTCAATGCTGTCAATCCTTTTAATCAGCCCGGGGTTGAGAGTTATAAGCGCAATATGTATGCACTGCTGGGCAAGCCCGGCTTTGAATCCGAAAGGTTGAAGTTGGAAAAACGTCTGTCCGCCGAGGGATCTGATCTTAGATGAAGCTGCCGATTCCTCGAGAAATCCTGAGACAGATTGAAAAACCTGCCCGTTATCTAGGCGGAGAATGGAATCAGATTGACAAATCCGGCTTGCCGGAAGAGAATCAGCTGATCCATTTTGCCTTTTGTTTTCCGGATATTTACGAGATTGGCATGTCCAATCTGGCTTTGCGCATTATTTATGATCTTATCAACCGACGCGAGGATGCTTGGTGTGAAAGAGTATTTGCCCCCGCTCCTGATTTCCGCGCTGAGCTTAAAGCACATGGTATTTCTTTGTCTGCGTTAGAAAGTGGCAGAGCACTGGCGGATTTTGACATAGTAGGTTTCACATTGCAGTATGAGCTGTCTTATACCGCCGTACTCGATATGCTTGATCTGGCCGGAATTCCTCTGAGATCCTCTGAACGAGCAGAATCCGATCCGCTGGTCTGGGGTGGCGGCCCGCTGATTGTCAATGTAGAACCGATGGCTGCCTTTTTCGATCTCTTTATGCTGGGTGAGGGCGAAGAGATGATCAGTGCGCTGCTGGATCTCTATCAGAGTTGGCGGCGGAAGCCTAATCGCCAAAAACTGGATTTTCTGCTGGAAGCTGCTCGGATCCCCGGGGTATATGTTCCGGCTTTTTATGATGTCTGTTATTTACCTGATGGGAAGGTAGAGTCGATTGTGCCCAATCGGCCGGGAATTCCACCTCGGATCAGAAGGCAGATTATTGAGACGCTCGATTATTCTACTTTCCCGGAAAGACAGATTGTTCCTTTTATAGAAATTGTTCATGACCGGATGTACCTGGAGGTTTTCCGTGGCTGCCCGCGCGGCTGCCGCTTCTGCCAGGCGGGCATGATTTACCGCCCGGTCCGTGAGCGCAGCTGGCAAAAGCTTACCGAGCTAGCCGCCACACTCTATGAAGTGACCGGCTATGATGAGATCGGTCTGCTCTCGCTCAGTAGCAGCGACTACTCGGAAATTGACGCTCTGACTGCAGCTTTGGTAGCGGATCTGACTGAGGATAAGGTAAATATTTCCCTGCCGTCACTCAGGCTGGACAGTTTCGATTTCGAGTTGATGACTAGGATTTCTGCTACTCGCAAGGCAGGTTTAACTTTTGCTCCGGAAGCCGGGACACAGCGCCTGCGCGATGTGATCAATAAGAATATCACGGAAGAGGATTTGCTTTCTGCGGCTCAGACAGCCTTTGCCGGCGGTTGGAACCGTCTGAAACTCTATTTTATGCTGGGTTTGCCAACAGAAACCAGGGAGGACGTAGCGGCTATTGCTACATTGACTTATCAACTGCTGGAGATCTATCATGAGTTGGCCAAGCTGGAAAAGCTGCGCAAACCCCAGATTACTGTGAGCACGGCCATGTTTATTCCCAAGCCCTTTACACCTTTCCAATGGGTAGCTCAGGCCAGTCCCGAGTTGATGGCGGAACATCAGCAATTGTTGGCTGATGAACTCAAGAGTAGAGTCATCAGTTATCAATGGCATGATTTCGGCAGCAGTGTGATTGAAGCAGTTCTGGCCAGGGGTGACAGACGCCTGAGTGAAGTGATTTTTCGCAGCTGGCAGGCGGGAGGTTATCGCGATAGCTGGCGCGAAGGCTTTGATTTTTCCCGGTGGCAGAAAGCTATGGCCGATTCCGGGCTGACAATCGGGCATTATACCGGCAGCAGAAACAGACACGAAGTTTTGCCTTGGGATCATCTGGATATTGGGGTAGATAAGGACTTTCTCTGGGAGGAATATGAGAAGGCTCTGCGAGCGGAAACGACCGCCGAATGTCGAGAATCCTGTAGTCACTGCGGCGCCGAGACCTATCGCTGCGGTGTCTGTATGGAACGCGCAGTACCAAAAAGCCGCAGACAGCAGTCAAACTCATCATTTGACGAAGACGCCGACAGGCACTCCGTCACTCCTAGTGTTAGGAAAAATTTGTTTCCGGAGCGGTGTGAGGGTACGGAATGGCGACTTAGATTAACCTATTGTCGTTCAGGTGTACCTGCCTGGTTGGGGCATCTCGATATGATGCGAACGATGGAACGTCTTTTCAAGCGGGCTGATTTGCCGCTGGCCTGGTCGGAGGGTTTTAACCCGCGTCCGCTGATTGTCTTTGCCTTGCCGGCCGGAGTTGGTATCGAGCTGAAAGCGGATCTTTGTGAAGTAACTTTGAGGTCAGAATTAGTGCCGAACCCGGAACAGCTGTTATTGAGACTAAATGACGCGGCACCGCAAGGGATAGCCTTCGTTAAAGGCGAAATCAGAACAGAAACGGAACGCAGTCTAATGGCTCAGGTCCAACAGGCGGAATACTGTTTTCAAGCTCCGGGTATTGGACCTGCTATCGCCGAACTGTTTGCCGGTTCCGGTCCTTTGCCGGTTTTGAAATATAGCAAAAGAGGTGAGAGGGAGATTGATATCAGGCCGTTATTGCTGAAGCTGATTTCTTGGTCGGAGGATGAGGCTTTGCTGCTGGCGATGGCCGGCAGTGCGGCTAATCTGCGACCGGATTTGTTTTTGCAAGCTTTAAGTCGGGAGACAGGCTATTCAGAGTTTGAGGCCGGCCGAGCCAGGATTGTCAGAGAGCGCTTGGTGCTGAATTCTGAGACATGAGAGGCAAAAATTGTGTATAGTGGTCTAATGGATAGGGGTGACTGAATGTCGGAGAGTAATTTTCGTCTGCCAGGCTATTTTGCTACCGGGATGGTGATTCAGCAGAAGGTGCCGTTACGGGTACCTGGTATTTGCGCGCCCGAGCAGGAAGTGAGCATCAGTCTGTTTCGCCAGCCTGCCGATGGGCATATCTTTACTGCTCTTGAGACCCAGTATGGCTTGATTTATGAGGATAAGGATCGTTCTGATCGTTATGGCCGCTTTAATTTTAAGCTGCCTGCTTTGGAAGCCTCACTGGATCCGTGTACATTGATCCTTTCCTGTGCGGGCGCTAATCTGCAAATCGAAGATATTCTCGTAGGGGAAATCTGGTTTGCGGCAGGCCAGGATAATATGGCTATGCCGGTGGCTAGTTGTGATCTGGCTCTGCGTTTGGATCTGACTGCCATCATGAACCATATCCGAATTTTTGCCATGGCTGAGGATGGTCTGGACGATAATATGCCGCAGTACAGTTATTATCCGGTGGGCTATATTGCTTCCGGCCGCTGGTACCGGGGGAGCCATCCGGAAGAGATGGCCGTTGTCTCAGGTATTGCCTATTCTTTTGCTCTGAAGCTGGAAGAACAGTTGCTGCTGCCGATTGGCATTTATGATATGGCCTGTGCGGGAACATATATCCATAGCTGGCTGCCCCGGGAGATTATAGAACAGGACCCCTATCTAAAAAATCATGTGCGCGAATTGCATCTGTACCGTGATCAAGACAATTGGAATAGTGCTAATCCTGCTAAGAAAAAGCTACGGAATCAAGAGGATTCTATTGCCCAGGAGAAGCGGGCAGTGCGCCGGCTAAATTTGAAAAATAATCTTGAGGTACCGCAAAGCGGCAATTTTCAGACCAGATATCAGCCTGCCACAATGTTTAACCATAAATTGGCGCCTTTTATTGGACTGGGTGTGCGCGGTGTGCTCTGGTATCAGGGAGAGAGCGATGCTGACAGTCCGGATTATTATACCAGAGCTTTTCCTGTGCTGGTCTCAGCTCTGAAAGAGATGTTTGTGGCGCCTGAGAATGATTTGTGCTTAATCTATAGCCAGATCGCTGCTTATTGCTATCCGGGTGCTGATGCCAGGACTGTTGTGTCATTTAATGAAGCGCTCAGCGACTTAAGACGCACGCTTCCGATCAAGGCCGGTATGGTAACTATCTTAGACCTGCCCTTGACTTATAATCGACGCAATGAGACTTACCGTTATCCGGCACATCCGGTGGCTAAAGAAGAGATTGGCCGTCGAATGGCTAATATTGCTTTGGGCCTTGCTTATGGCTATGATTTGCCGTCTTCCTCACCGGAGCCAACAGCCGTGGAAAAGGTGGGCAATAAATTTATGATTGATTTTGATAAGTTCGGCAAAGCGGCACAGGGCTTGATTCTGCGTCCGGGAACACACAATTTGGAGGGTTTTGCTATTTGCGGTCCGGAGCGAGTTTTTGTCAAAGCCAGAGCCAGAATTCTCTATGGCGTTAAGGTTATCGTCTGGCATGATGAACTGGCAGATCCGGTATCCCTGACTTATGCTTATGCCAATTTCAACCGTGAGGCTAATCTGACAGGGCCTGACGGTATGCCTGTTCCGGCTTTTCGTCTTGATATGGATCCGGCTGATCATTATGAGCCGCAAGTCTGGATGAAATGCGATCGGATAACGGATTTCGCTTGGGCTGAGCTCTTGCCTGATCCGGCGCGAATTCCTGAGCAAGATTGGCCGGGAGAAAGAGAGCTCTGGACCATAAGTTCAGGCCGGGGTGAATTAAAACTGGTGCCTAGCCATGAGAATGAAGCTTTAAAAACGATTAAGGCTGAGTATAGAAATGCCGATGAGCGTCCTTTGGTAATGGAACCGCAATTGGGGTATGCCTCATCTTATCCGCCGCTGAATTTGTCCGGCTGGGGGGAGCTGGAGATCTTGCTTCATAATCCGGATCTCAGGGAGAAAAAACTGGGACTTGAGATGGAGGATGAAAATCAGGTAGTCTATATCTTCCCGGAATGTCTGATCCAGCAGCAACCAAATTTGCAGGTTGCGAGATTTAATCTCAGTGCAGCTCAGTTGAATCTGGAGCGGATAGTCCGTATTTCTTTCGCCATTCAAGATCCGGGCGGGAAAGGCAGTTTGGATTTTGAGGGTATTACAACTTCTAGGAGACAGATATGGCAAGAATAGATGCGATAGAACAGACTTTTGATCCTATAGCCAAAGAGCAACAGATATATGATTCGTGGTTGAGCAGCAAGGCTTTTGCTGCGGCTCCCAATCAGAATAAGGAGCCATATTGTATTGTGATGCCGCCGCCCAATATCACCGGACGTCTGCATATGGGGCATGCCCTGGACAATACTTTACAGGATATCTTAATCCGCTGGCGACGCCTGCAAGGTTATGAGGCCTTATGGTTGCCCGGCACAGATCATGCTGCGATTGCCACGGAAGCTAGAATAGTAGAAGCAATGCGCGAAGAAGGTCTGACTAAAGAGGATCTGGGGCGTGAAGGGTTTATGGCTAAAGCCTGGGAGTGGAAAGAGCTTTATGGCGGAGCGATTACCAATCAACTGGCAAGACTGGGTGCTTCCTGTGACTGGGATCGCGAACGATTTACAATGGATGAAAAACTGTCCCATGCGGTCAATGAAGTTTTCGTCAGGCTGTACAACAAAGGGCTGATCTATCGTGGTGAGCGTATTATCAACTGGTGTCCTCATTGTCTGACCACAATTTCCGATGCTGAAGTTGAATATATTGATGTCGAAGCTGCTTTCTATTATGTCCGCTATCCTCTGGCTGACGGATCAGCTGATCTGGTTCTGGCGACAACCAGGCCTGAAACCATGTTGGCGGACACTGCGGTGGCGGTTCACCCTGCTGATGAGCGCTTTCAATCATATATTGGCAAGATGGTCAAGCTGCCCCTTACTGATAGAGAAATTCCGGTCATTGCAGATCATTATGTTGACCGTGAGTTAGGAACAGGCGTTGTCAAAATTACACCGGCCCACGATCCGAATGATTTTGAGATAGGTCTCCGACATGATCTGCCGATTATCAATTTATTGACTGAAGATGCATATTTGAATGAACATGGCGGTCGCTATGCCGGTATGAATGTTGAAGAGGCCAGGAGAGAGATCGTGAAAGATCTCCGGGATGGAGGCTTCCTGGTTAGGAGCGAGCAGTTGAATCATGCAGTAGGTACCTGTTATCGCTGTGCTACTGTCGTGGAACCGCGTATTTCTTTGCAGTGGTTTGTCAAAATGTCAGATTTGGTAAAACCTGCGATTGAAGTAGTGCGAGACGGCAAAATCGATTTTGTTCCGGAAAGATTTGCGAAAACATATTTCAACTGGATGGAAAATTCCCGCGACTGGTGCATCTCGCGTCAATTATGGTGGGGACATCGCATTCCCGTCTGGTACTGTACCGACTGTGGCAAGCATAGTGTGGCTACGACAACTCCTGACAGCTGCCATCATTGCGGTAAATCTTCCTTAGTTCAGGACGAGGATACTTTGGATACTTGGTTTTCTTCAGCATTGTGGCCATTCTCGACTCTGGGTTGGCCTGAGCAGACTGAAGAATTGGCTTACTTTTATCCGACGGATGTTTTGGTGACCGGCTATGATATTATTACTTTTTGGGTTTCGCGCATGATATTTTCGGCGCTGGAGCATACCGATCAAATTCCGTTTCGCTATGTATTTGTCCATGGGCTAGTTCGTGACGCACTGGGCAGGAAAATGTCTAAATCGTTAAAAAATGGCATTGATCCTATGGAAGTGATAGATAACTATGGTGCTGATGCACTGCGCTATGCCTTGGTCATTGGTAGCGCACCGGGCAATGATCAGCGTTTCCAAAATGAAAAAATTGAAGCCGGACGCAATTTCATGAATAAAATATGGAATGCGCTGCGCTTCGTAGTTTTGAATTTTGATCANGAAATGGATTTTTCCTCTGTTAAGGACTCNGACTTGGCCCTGGAGGATCGCTGGATACTGGCAGAACTAAATGACACGATTCGCGAAGTAGAGCGCAATCTGGAAAATTTCGAGATCGGTCTGGCTTTGACTAAGACATATTCTTTCCTGTGGGATCTCTACTGTGATTGGTATATTGAGGCCGTCAAGCCCAGACTGCTGGAGAAAGGCAGTCAGTCGAGACTTAGCGCGCAGTTTACTCTCAATCATGTCTTAATTCAGACTATCACTTTATTACATCCTTTCATGCCATTTGTAACAGAAGAAATCTATCGGCATCTGATCCATGATCAGGGTCAATTAATTAGAGCAGACTGGCCACTGGCTAAGCCTGATTATGATTTTAAATTGGAACAGGAACAGATGCATATTCTGATGGAAGCCGTCCGGCAGGTCAGAAATATCCGGGCAGAATATAAGCTGCCGCCACAGCAGGAGATCAAGCTAATGGTCTTAAGCAGTGATCAAGATATTTTAACCTTGTTCTCTGAGAACAGTCTCTTCATGAAGAGACTGGCGCGGGCAGGAGAAATTTCCTGTCATTCAGATCGCAATGCGATCCCTGCCGATGCAGTGCAAATCCAATTTCCCGGCGGAGAGATCTTCATTCCCTTGCAAGAGCTACTGGATATTGAGGTTGAAATAGAGCGCCTGACAACTGAAGCCGATAGACTTCAAAGAGAAATTAAACGAGCAGAAAAGAAACTGGCAAATGCTAATTTCGTGGCTAAGGCGCCGCCGCATATTGTATCGCTGGAGAAAGACAAGATCGAAAAATACAGCGGCATGCTGGAAAATATCAAAAACAGACGCGACAAATTGATGTCAATGATATGATAATTATATAACCGGTTTTAAACCAATATATTCAATGGTTGTGGAAAGGGGAGAAAAATGCCATTAGTATCTACAAGAGACATGTTTAAGAAAGCCTATGAGGGTGGCTATGCAATTGGTGCCTTCAATGTCAACAATATGGAGATTATCCAGGGTATCGTCAATGCAGCCACAAAGTTGAGAGCGCCTTTGATTTTGCAAGTGTCTGCCGGCGCCAGGAAATACGCCAATCAGACGTATCTGCTCAAATTGGTCGAAGCGGCTATTATCGAATCCAATCTGCCCATTGCTTTACATCTGGATCATGGGGATAGCTTTGAATTGTGTAAGAGTGTAATTGATGGCGGCTTTACATCAGTTATGATTGATGGTTCACATCTGCCCTATGAAGAAAATGTAGCTTTAGTGCAGAGAGTAGTGGATTATGCTCACAACCATGATCCTTATATTACTGTTGAAGCTGAATTGGGTCGTTTAGAGGGCGTGGAAGATGATATCAAGGTTAGTGCAGAAGATGCATCATATACTGACCCTGAACAGGTCGAGGATTTTGTGACCAGGACAGGGTGTGATTCTCTGGCGATAGCGATTGGGACTAGTCACGGTGCCTATAAGTTTAAGCCCGGACAAAAACCACAGCTGAGATTCGATATTCTGGAAGAGATTCAGAAATTATTGCCGGGCTTTCCTATCGTTCTGCATGGTGCCAGCTCAGTAGTTCCCGAATATGTAGAAATGATCAATCAGCACGGCGGGAATATGCCTGACGCCATTGGCATACCTGAGAGTATGCTCCGACAGGCAGCTCAGATGGCGGTCTGTAAGATTAATATAGATAGTGATCTCCGTCTAGCTATGACCGGAACGATTCGCAAATTCATGGCTGATAATCCGGCAGAATTTGATCCTCGTAAATATCTGGGCCCCGCCAGGGATGCCATTGAAAAAATGGTTGCCCATAAAATAGTGAATGTACTGGGTTGTGATGGGAAAGCCTGAGATAGTTCAGTCTGAAGAGTCAAAGGCCCAAGAGAGAATCATTCGCCTTAGTGCACAACTGCGGCAGTACAATCACCAATATTATGATCTTGATCAGCCGACTATCTCTGATGCCGAATATGATTTCTTGCTGCAGGAGCTGATCAGCTTAGAGCAGCAATGGCCGGAGTTTGTTGTGCCCGATTCACCGACGCAGGTGGTAGGGGGACAAGCTGACTCCGCTTTAGGTCAGATCAGGCATCGTGTGCCGATGTTATCGCTCCAGGATGTGTTCTCCTGGAGCGATGTGGCTGATTTTACACAGCGTATTCGACAAGTAGATGAGAAGGCATTATTTGTTGTTGAAAGAAAGATTGATGGTCTTTCTCTCAGTATTCGCTATCACAATGGAGTAATGGTTCAGGCAGTAACACGGGGTGATGGTGAATTCTTCGGCGAGGATGCTACGAAAAATGCACGGGAACTATTAGGTATTCCCACCTCTATTGACCCCTCGATTGTTGATTTGGAGGTCCGGGGCGAAGTCTATATGCTGGTATCAGACTTTCAAGATATTAATCGAGTTTTGGAAGATCAAAATCAAAAAACATATGCCAATCCGCGCAATCTGGCCTCCGGTACGATGCGCCAACTGGATTCGCAAATTGTTAGAGAGAGAAAACTCAGATTTTTTGTCTTCAATCTTCAGTTGATGGAGCCAAACATTTTTGACAGCCATGCTGAATCCTTGCATTGGTTGGAGACACAAGGTTTTTCGGTCAGTCCCGGTTTTGTTGTCTGTAGATCGGATCAAGAGATTGAGGAAGCTATCAGCGGGATTGGCGAGCTACGTGGTCAGATAGATTATGCGATAGATGGCGCAGTGATCAAAGTTGATAATCTGGATCTGCGGAGCAGATTGGGTACTACTAGTAAAGTGCCTCGCTGGGCGGTAGCATTTAAGTATCCTCCGGAGGAGAAGAGCACTTTGCTCCGGGATATTATTGTTCAGGTGGGGCGAACCGGTCGGATCACACCAATGGCGATCCTGGAACCCGTACATTTGGCAGGAACCCTGGTCAGTCGAGCTACATTGCATAATCAGGGCTATATTGATGCACTGGATATCAGAGTCGGGGATACCGTTCGGGTTCATAAGAGCGGTGAAATTATCCCGGCAGTTATCGGAGTCGACTTTGAAAAGCGCCCGGAAGGGGCTGAAAGATTTGTGCTTCCGTCAAAGTGCCCTGTCTGTGGTGCAGATACAGTCTATATTGATGACGGAGCGGATTTGTTTTGTACCGGTCTTGATTGTCCGGCCCAGTTATCCCGACATCTGGTCTATTTTGCTTCCCGAGCGGCTATGGACATAGCCGGCTTAGGTTCAGCAACTGTGGAAGCATTGATGGATCATGGTTATCTCAAGAGCATAGCTGATATATATAAGTTATTTTCTCGACGTGCCGAACTGATCAATCAGGGCATTGTAGGTCGACAACGCTCAGTCGACAATTTGCTGGCGCAGATTGAAAAATCCAAACAAAACCCTCTATATCAGTTATTATCAGGTCTGGGTATACCCGGAGTTGGGCGCCAGACGGCACGGAATATTGCTACGGCGATGGGTTCAATGGAAAAGCTGTGCGAAGCTGAAACCGAGAAATTACTGCAGATTCCCGATGTTGGAAAGATCACAGCTGATAATCTATATAAATTCTTTCGACAGGATCAGAATAGACATCTCTTGGAGGAACTCGCCGCAGCAGGAGTCAGAATGTTTGATGAGGAGCCGGTATTGCTTGAGACTCCACTGTCAAATCTGAACTTTGTTATTACCGGCAGTTTTTCGGATTTGAGCAGAGAGCAGTTTACTAGGTTAATTGAAAATGCAGGGGGCAGAGTATCGGAATCTGTTTCTAAAAAAACTGATTATGTCATTGCGGGAGAGAAAGCAGGAAGTAAAATTGACAAGGCTGATTCTTTGGGGATCAGTATTATCAGCAGGGATGAATTCTTTGCCCTTTTTCCCGACCTTACAGTAACAAAGGAATGAAACCAAGATGAAAATATATTTTGTATTTGGTCTGCTTGTCAGTCTTTTATTAGTTCTTTTTTTAATCAAAATTTTGATTACTCTGCTCCGTGTGAATTGGAATCATAATAATCAAAAGTGGTATTCATATCTGTTCCCGGTAATCATAGCTATCGTGATAGCCTGGTCCACTGTAACTCAACTTTATCCCAGACTGATGGATTTGGTTCAACTGGCAAACGGTCATTATAATTTAACGGAAGCCGTTTTGACCCCAAATGATATCAAAGGGAACCATATAGTCATAAATGATACCCGCTATTATCACTCTCCTTTAGGTTATGATTGGCCTATAGGGGATAAATTACAGATCATGTCCTCGCCAAATATGAATTATGTGATTCGTTTCACTGCAGTTAAAGAAGCCAGCCCGGATGATGCTAATCATCCTTAATGCTTTAGTCGGATTATATTGGCAAGTGACAGGCAAGCACTTTCTGGGCTTGAGTTATAGATATTACAGCATAGAATATTTTGCTAAAAGTGGAGTTCAGCACGGGATTTGTTGTGACAAAAGCTAGAAAGTAAGAAGCTTTTAAATATCAATACTATGCAAGAAAAAATATAAATGAGAGGGGGATAATAAAAGAAACAATATAGATGAGAGGGGGATAGTATTGGTGAACAGAAATGAAATAAATCAAAGAGTTTCAGGGAAATATCCTGACGGGACCTTTTGTGTTCCACGTTTTCCGCACATGAATGGTTTATCCGCCAAGCCGGATTCTCTCATTCACATTTATCTTGCCGCATCGGACAAGGATTTGCTGAATCAGGTCAATAGAGTTCTTCAGAAAAGAGGCATGATGGGTCTGGTTGATATGTCAGGCAGAATCAAATTTGTTTTGGACGGTAGAAAGGGAGCTAATTATGCTGCCAGGAGATTCAGTGATTATGCCTCAGAAGTAGCTTTATCTTTTCGGGATCAGTTAGCAGTCGACGATTCCTTAGTAGAATCTTGCATCGACAACATAATGAGTGGATATGGCTTCAGAACCAGATTGAGGGGCTATGTACTACTGAAGAGAATGCTATTTTTAACTTTTAGGGATCCGGCATTAATCAGTCCGATTACCAAACGCCTTTATCCTGTGATAGCTGAGGAATTTCGGATCACTTTGCCGCAAATAGAACGCAATCTACGCTATTTGATTAAGACTCTATTGGATGATGAGACGAGCTCTTTAAGACAGGGCAAGAATAAAGACCAAAAACCTTTTTGGTTATCTTGTGATAATCAAGAAGGTAAACCAACGATAACTTCTACTTTAGCCAGATTACATGACCAAGTTATGAAAGAGTTTCGGTCACAACTGTCTCAAAAACAGAATAAATGTTAATTTCTCCATCTTATATTTGGCTTTGTATGTTTTATCCAAGTTGAGACAACAGTATACGGTAGCAATGGGAGAATACAAAGTCATATTGGATAATACCGCCTATTAGAAAAACGCAAAACAAACCACCGGATTACTTGGCCGGTGGTTTGTTTAAATGAACTGGATAATAGATTTAGTTGTTGACTTTTTCTTTTAGATTTTTACCGGCTTTAAAAACTGGTGCTTTAGACGCAGGAATATGAATTTCCTCTTTAGTGCTTGGATTGCGGCCTTTACGGGCAGCACGCTGACGCACTTCAAATGTGCCAAAGCCAACCAATACGACTTTTTCCCCCTCGGCGAGAGTATCGGTAATTGTGTTTAGCACTGCATTGATGGCCAATTCGCTATCTTTTTTACTAAGCTTTGTTTTTTTGGCAACTGCATCAATTAGATCAGTCTTGTTCATGGAAAACCTCCTTGGAGTCTTGATTCTTCCCTATTATTAACTATGATTTTATATAATGTCAAGCCTGAAAGTGCCTAACTACAATGTTTTGCGCCTTTCCGGCAATAATTGTTGCGGTTTTTTTAGTGGTAAGATACTATGGGTTAATAAAATAATTAGTTTTTTATGCTTATTGGGGGTAAATACTATGACCGCACTGGTTACTAAAGACATGCTGGTTTCCGACATTATCGAACGGGATCGGAACTTGGCCGGAGTATTTTTCGCCTATGGCTTATATTGTTTGGGCTGTGTGTTGGCTCACCATGAAACCCTGGAGCAGGCCTGCCAGGCGCATGGCATTGATGTAGAAGCACTTGTCCGGGATCTAAACCAGTATTTGGAGAAACACGCAAGCTAATCTGATCAGCACTATGAGAAAACCTGTACGCAGAATCACACCTAGGAAAGCATTTCTTATGGCTTATGATGCAATAGCATCTGTTATTGCAATTCTTTTAGCTTTTTTTCTATTTGATACTGAGTTACATCTGACGCTGCAAACCTTTGAGCGCTTTAAAAATACTTGGTATATCTATCTGCTAACCTCAATCGTGGTTTTTTATCTGATCGGTTTTTATGATCAAATGTGGGCTTATGCAAGCGGAGTGACCTACCTGATTCTGGTGGCGGGTGTAACATTTCAGATGCTTTTGTCTTTAATTATTACCCAGATTATAGGGCAAAGGCTGCCGTTTCAAGTTTATATTGTCTACTGGTTTTTGCTCTTTACCGCAGTTGCAGCGATTCGTTTTATTTACCGCCTGACCAGATCGAAAAATGTTCTATCGCGTCTATATCGAGATAATAGGAAATTTTCCACCGAACCTGTAATCCGTGTGATGATCGTCGGGGCCGGCATGGCCGGCAGCCAGTTGGTTACAGAATTACAAAGACAGAATAAACGGATTCCTTTGTTGGCGGTTGATGATAATAAGCTCAAGCAAACTTTTAAAGTAAACGGTGTTCCTGTTCTGGGTACTAGGCACGACATTCCGGATCTGGCCAAAGAGTATAGAATTGATGAAATCATCTTAGCTATACCCAGTGCTTCCAGTAAAAATATCCGCGAAATTATTGAGATCTGTCAGCAGACGAAATGTGATATTAAAATAGTTCCTTTCCTCAGCAATGCAGTGGAAGGACGTTCAGATATTGGCGAGATCAGAGATATTGACATCCAAGATCTTTTGGGTCGAGAGCCTGTTATTTTGGATACTGCCGGTATCAGTGAAAAATTAAAAAATAAAAAAGTGCTGGTCACAGGAGGCGGTGGCTCGATTGGTTCTGAACTGTGCCGACAGATCGCTTCTTTTATGCCTTCGACAATCCTAATTTTTGATATTTATGAAAATAATGCCTACTCATTACAATTGGAGCTGTGCAGGGATTATCCTTTCGTTAAGACTCAGGTGTTGATCGGTTCTGTGCGTGATAGAGAACGGGTAGATGAAGTTTTTAAAATTTGGAAACCCGACCTGGTATATCACGCAGCTGCTCATAAGCATGTTCCTTTGATGGAGGATAATCCATGCGAAGCGGTTAAGAACAATGTGTATGGTACATTTAATGTAGCTGATGCCGCAGGAAAGTATAAAGCGGAAAAATTTGTGCTTATTTCTACCGATAAAGCAGTCAATCCGACCAATGTTATGGGTGCGACGAAAAGGCTGGCTGAGATCACAACTCTTGCCATAAATATGAAGTACCCTGCGACCACCTTTGCCTGTGTTAGATTCGGCAATGTGTTGGGCAGTGAGGGCAGTGTCATACCTTTGTTCAAGAAGCAGATCCAAACGGAGAAGCGAGTCACCGTAACGCATCCGGATATCAAACGCTTTTTTATGACAATTCCGGAAGCTTCCTCCTTAGTAGTGCAGGCCAGTTGCTTTGCCAAGGGCGGAGAAATCTTTATCCTTGATATGGGTCAACCTGTCAAGATAGTTGACTTGGCAACTGACTTGATTCGGCTCAGCGGTTATGAGCCAAATGTCGATATACCAATACAGTTTATTGGCTTGCGTCCGGGTGAAAAAATGGTAGAGGAATTGTTTTTGGATGAGGAAACAATCCAGACCGAACATTCCGAGATCTATATTCTTGACCAGATCAATACCACTGAGATGCTGGAGCAGGAATGGAAGCATCTGAAAAAACTGATCAAATGTCCGCAAAATGCCGATGAGCTGGATCAGCATATGCAAGAATTAATCCATCTGATCAATCCGAAAGCTGCACAATAGTAAATCGGAGCCAATTTAATGCCTTTCAGAAACCATCTAAGTTATTATTTGCGCTACCTGACAGGTCCGTTCTTGTTCCTGATTGCTTTTTTATTGCTGATACGGGTTTGGCGAGCAGTCAGGGTGCAAATGAAAATTTCGGCACAACCGGCGACCTATTTCTTTTTATTGCGTGAAAGCCTAAAAAAAGAAAGTTTTTTGCCGCAAAGGCTCTTTCATACTAATCTGATTGGAACGGCAAGTTTTGCCGATGTGCGCCTGCGTGACAAAGGCGTCAAAAGGAGACACGCCCAACTGTTTCTCTATGATGGGGCATGGTTTTTAGAACCTGTTTCTAAGCGCTCCTTGACCTGGATTAATGGCCAGCCGGTAAGTAAAAGAACTAAAATCCAAAATAATGATGTATTTGGTCTGGGCAGTACAAAGCTGACCCTGGTTGATGATAGAAAGTATTTGCCGGATGATGGTCATAAAGATGTCTTGGAAAGTATTACCACAGCTACAAGTGGCCAAATATCCGTAACTTTGATTCTACTGCATCTGTTTTTTACACTATGTATGGGCATTTTGATCTATTCGCTGCCGGAACCTTTCCTGCCACATCGTCCCTTTATTGTTGGATTTAGTGTTTTGGTGCTGGCAGTGTCCGATCTAATTTTCCTACTCTTAAATTTACTACTCAAAAATTTCAACAGAGATATTTTTCTTGCTTTTAAAGCGCTATATCTAACGGGTTTTATTATCCAAACAAGGTTTTCTTTTTGGGGATTAAAAACCACCGGTGACAAAAGAGAGCAGGCGATTGCTACAAGATTATCGGATTGGGGTCAAATATGTCTGATTATTGTAGTGGGCCTCTTGCTTGTCTTAGTCATCAGCTTGGTCTCAGCAAAAACCAGATTATTAGAAAAACTGGGTCTGATTGCGATGATCGCTACAACTCTGAGTTTGCTTCTGACATTAGTCTTGGGACGCGGTCAAAAGACACATGGTGCAGGTCTGTGGATCTATATAGGTTCACGCACTATTCAACTGACGGAGTTTGCCAAAGTGGGATGGTTGTTGGTACTGGCTGCATTTTTTAAGACTAGACCGCCACTAAAAATCCAAATTCGCTTTGCGATTTGGGCAGCAGCAAATTTTGTTTTATTACTGCTACTGCCCGATCTTGGTTCAGCTATGATTCTCTTGCCGGTCACTCTGATCGTTTTTGCGGTTATGACTTCGGAGTATCTGCTCACATCATTAGTACTGGTTTTAGGAGCCGGCGCCAGCGTTTTTGCCTATCACAGCTTGCCGTATGTACAGAGGCGGATCTATGGTTGGATCTCCCTGTGGGAAGAGGTTAATCCTCAAAATAGTCAAATTGTCTATGCTTTGCAGGCTGTGAGTAGAGGTGGGATTATTGGTCAGGGTTTGACCAGAGGGTCGCCGGAGTCGATTCCGCTAGCCGCAGAGGATATGGTTTTTTCGATTGTTTGTGAAGAATTAGGTTTAATCACAGGGATTGCTATTATTATGCTCTTTTTTGCTATCTGGTTGTCAGGTATTACCGCAGTTATGAAAGGGCGGGATGGCTATAGTGTCAGCCTTACTTTGGCTCTGACAACCGCCTTTTTTATGGAAACGATCATTGCAATTGGCGGCACCACCGGGCTGATACCTCTGACCGGGATTACTCTGCCCTTTATTGCCCGCGGCGGCAGCTCGCTGTTGGCCAAATTTATGATGTCCGGACTTTTGCTGGGAGTGGCTGCCAGGAGAGAGAAAGGCGGTTATCGACGCTCTAAAACAGATGGAGTTGATACTTCAACCTTAGGCTATTTGTCCAAGAATTAGAAAGTGAGATTGCATATTGAGTCATGAAACAATTTTTACGCAATCTAAAAGTTGTATCGATTCTGTTAGTTCTGCTGGTTGCTTTCCTGATGGTGGGTCTCCTTGTGCAACAAAAGAGGAGCCAGCGGGAACTCTCAGTAGCGGTAGGAGAGAACAAACAAGCCCTGAGGCAAAGATATATGCGTGCAGGTAGCATTTACAGTGCGGATGGGGTTATACTGGCGCACAGCAAAAACGGCGAAAGAGAATATGCTGCTGATCCCGCTTTAGCCAGAGCATGCCTACATTTGGTTGGAGACTATACTCATCGCTTGCCTTATGGCATTGAGTCAGTATATATGCCGGAATTACTCGGAACGTCACGTTCCTTTTTTACACAACTGTTTCTCGATTTCAAGAAACAAGGTTTTACAGGCAACGATCTGATTCTAACAGTGGATTCCAAGCTTATGTTGAAGGCAGACAGTTTATTGTCGGACTATTCTGGAAGTATTGTGATGTTTAACTACCGGTCAGGAGATATTTTGGCTCTGGTGAGTTCACCACGCTTATATCCACAGGATGTTATAGACTGGACCAATATTGTTGATAGTTCATTATTTAACAGAGCGCTTCATGGGCGCTATCTACCGGGCTCTACTTTCAAAATTATCCCTACAGCTGCTCTTTTGTCAGATGGCAAGCTTGATGTCACAATGACAGTTGATTGCAAGGGCAAAGAACCTATAGTTCCTGCCGGAGCAAAAGAGACGCTGACGCCGAAGGGACATGGCAGAGTTGGCCTAGCTCAGGCTTTCCCTAAAAGCTGCAATGCTTTCTTTGGTCAGCTGGCGGTCGAGTTAGGGCGTGAACGCTTACTTGAACAGGCAGAGAGCTTTGGTTTTAATCAAGAATTATTTATTGATCGCCTAAAGGTTGCCACCAGTACTATTGATCTTACAGAACCAGGTATAGGCGCGCTATCTTGGGTAGGTGTGGGTCAACCGATAGGCCGGGACAGACTTACTCTCAGTCCGGTACATCTGGCCATGTTGTCCGGTGCCATTGCTAACGAAGGGGTATTGATGAAGCCTCATCTGCTCAGACAGGAAATTGATCCTACAGGTGTTGCCGGTCGGGAGAGAGAGTCAGAGCAGTATTCTATTTGCTGCGATCAACACATTGCAGCAGCAATTGAGAAGTTGATGTTAGATACCGTATCCTCAGGTACCGGTAAAAGAGCATATCGTGACGGATTGGAAATTGCCGGCAAGACTGGTACAGCTGAAATGATTGATTCTGATGGAAAGTCAGTTGTTAATTCTCTTTTTACAGGCTATCTGATTTCAGAAACCCATCCAATAGCTATTGCTGTTGTGTTAGAGGATGAAAACCGCGCTGCCGCGCAACTGGCCGGTGATTTACTAAGTTATGCAGCGAAACTGGATTTACCCTAATGCTATGAATAAATGTTAAACTTAGTTCAAGATGGAAGTTCCGTGGATGCAATGGCTTCAAGCTGCCAAGGCGGGTGACTCTGAAGCAATAGATCAAATGTTGGAAGCTTTGATGTCGAGGCTTTATCCCTTATGTCTAAAAATGACGAGCAATTCCTTTGATGCTGAAGATTGTTTGCAGAACTCACTGATCAGGATTATGAACAGTCTCAACAGCTTTGCCGGGAAAGCTTCTTTTTTTACTTGGTGCTATCGCATTACCATCAATATCTGCTACGATTTTCTTCGCCATAAGAGTAGACAACAAGAAGATCTCTGGGCTGATGACTACGCAGGATTATCAGCTCAGAATCAAATTCCTGTGAGTGAGGAAGCTGAACGCGCTGAGATTGTGTCAGAGATTCGTGCGGCTTTGCTATGTTTACCGGAACCTTTCCGTGACACTGTGATTTTGTATGAATTGGGCGGCTTCAGTGTTAATGAAATCGCTACGCTGCAGGAAATTCCAGCCGGAACAGTCAAGTCTAGATTAAGTCGCGGCAGGGCTCAGTTAGCACAGACGATTCAAGAAAGGGAAGGCAACAAAATATTAAATCCGGGAACCATTCAATCCGATCCGTCGTCAAATTGATGACAGCAATGATTGATAACAGGTGTGATTACAGATATGAGCACAGATGAGAAAAATATGAATCATCAGCAACAAGGGAGTATTTCCGAGCAGCTGGATCAGAAACTGGTTGACCAAGGGCAGTTTTTGCTGGCTAAGTTTCGTGCTGAAACAGATGCAGTCAGTCAGCAGCCCTTGACAGATGAACAAAGGAAGCGGATTAAGGCTAATGTCTTAAAGAATATGAATCAACCAACTCTTAATATTGTCGAGACACAGACACCAAAATCATCAAATTTCGGCCGGCTATTTCTCAAATATGCTGCCCCCGTTGCAGCAATTCTTGTGATTGCGCTAGGCTTGATGCAGGTGACAAATTTGTTGAGCTCAAAAGATGCAGCTCCTACTCCTGAAAAAGGCATGTTTACAAAAGCCGAAGCGTTTTTGGCGCCGGGGCAAGATGCTGCCGCTGCCGATGATGATATTGGCCGAAATCATCTAATGGCAACTGAAGCAAATTTAGAGGCTACAGAATCACTTGCTGCCGCGGAAGCGGAAGGTGATGAGGAAGCAATGGCTGCTGCTGAAGAATATGCTTATCCTGCTGAATCGCCTGCTGCAACCGGGACTGGTGTTTTCGACATTAAAGTCAAAGAAAATTTTGATCAATGGGACAGTCTCTTTGTACAGATTTTGGAGCAAGCTCAATGGATCAGAATAAATGATGATCAGATATCTGAGTTGCGGAATTCTCTGGCGCAAATCTGGGAAAGTGAAGAAATCAATCTAACTATCTATCAAAAAGATTCTCTTGCTCAAACTGCCCGACTGGGATATTTATGTTTATCAATTGATCATTATGATGGACAAACGCCTTATATAGTTCAGACCGAGTCTCTTCTGGCGGCAAAAGGCTGGTCATTTGATCTTATCGAAAACAGCGATGATATGCTTGAATTTCTCTCATCTACTGAGGCACAATTGAAACAGATAGCTGATCAGATTGCGGATGCTGTCAACTGGACTGAACCGGTGGATCATATTCTGATCTGGCTGCTGGCAAAATAGTTCCTGAAGAAAGAGGTAATACTTTGACAGACAAGACTGTAATGTTGCTTGATGGCAACAGTCTAATGAACCGTGCTTATTACGGTTTAGCAGGGCGTCAAAATCTTAATGCAGCTGACGGTACCCCTACCGGAGCCGTCTATGCCTTTTTAAATATGTTTTTGCGTTACCGCGACCTGATTCAGCCGGATCTGATATTTGCCTTATTTGACCGTCCCGAACCGACATTTAGGCATGAGGTATATAGCGAATATAAAGGCGACCGCAAGAAAATGCCGGATGAGTTGGCGATGCAAATGCCCTTAGTCAAAGAGCTCCTTGATGCTCTTGGAGTCAAAAGATACGAAGCCCCAGGCTACGAAGCTGATGATCTGATCGGCACGCTAGCGCACAAAGCTGTAGCACAAGGTTATGAAGTAACTATTGTTTCCGGTGACCGCGATACTTTCCAACTTATTAACGAAAATACGGATGTGTTGATGCCGGTTAGTCGCCAGGGACTCACTCAGCAGGAGGTGATTAATCTCGAAGTGCTGGCCGATAGATATGGTCTGATTCCGGAACAGATTGTTGATTTAAAAGCACTTATGGGTGACAGTTCAGATGGGATACCCGGAATTAAAGGTGTGGGTGAGAAGACGGCGCTGAAACTTCTCCATGAGTACGGTAATCTGGAAACAGTTCTTGCTAACTCTGATCAGATCAAGGGGGTGCTGGGAGAGAGAATCCGGGCTGAGGAGGATATGGCAAGATTGTCTTATGATCTGGCCAAGATAGAGCGTGCGGTTCCGATACCTGATTTACCGGAGGATCTTAAATGTATAAGTTCTGAGCAATCTGATTCTGAGCTGTTACAATTTTTTCTTCGCTTAGGCTTTAAGAGCATGATTCCCAGATTTGGCCTGGAGCAAGCACTGGCAGATTGGAGTGCAAAACTGAGACAGGATAGCAGCATAACGGCACGAGAAAGATTCAAGTGCAGCGACCAAGAGGAATTCTTGCAGTGTAGCAAGGATCAGGAGATTGTCATTGCCTGGGAGGAGCATAACGACCATGTGGTCGGTTTGATTTCCTCTGAAGGCTGTGTAATATATCTACCCGGCGCAGATGCTGTAAATTTTTTGTCTGAATTGTCTGACAGAGAACTTACAATCTGGGACTACAAAAGCTTTCTGCGTCAGTTCCAACAGAAATCCTATAAAAAGCCGCCCTTTGATTTAAAAATCGCAGCTTATCTGCTCGACCAAATGGAGGGTCAAATTCAACTGGAAACCGTATTGAGTAGGTCTCTGGCTTCTGATTATCAACCATATCCATCTTTAACGCATACGACAGATGCGCAGATTTCATTACTGGAGGGTGTGGAACACCGGGCTGTCTTGACAGAGACTGAGCAAAGTCGGATTTTTTATCGAGCGCAACAAATGATCGCTGCCAGAAACAGGCAGGAGAAAATGGCGGCAGATCTGAAGCTGGAGCGATTACTTGCCATGGAGTTTACTCTGGCCGGTGTCCTGGCAGATATGGAGGCAAAAGGGATCACCCTAGACCAAGCTGAGCTCAAATCTCAAACAGATAGAATGGCTGCAGATATTTCCGTACTGGAGGATGAAATTTATGCTTTGGCAGGTCACGAATTTAATCTGAATTCGCCCAAACAGCTCAGCATAGTACTGTTTGAAGAGCTGGGGCTTCCACCGGGACGCAAGACAAAAACAGGTCAGTATTCTACAGCTGCTGACGAGCTGGAAGCTTTGAAGTTCAGCCATCAGATTATACCTTTAATACTTGAGCATCGGAGTTTATCTAAACTAAAATCTACTTTTCTCGATGGTTTAAGCCTGGCTGTTGATGCAGATGGCCGTGTGCGCACAAGCTATCATCAGACGCTGACTTCTACCGGTCGTTTGTCCAGCTCAAATCCTAATCTTCAGAACATTCCGATCCGTACTAAACGAGGACGAGAAATCCGCAATATCTTTGTGGCCGCTCCCGGCTATATTTTGCTGGATGCCGATTATGCGCAAATTGAGCTTAGACTATTGGCTCATTTATCTCAGGATTCGAATTTGCTGCAGGCTTTTGCCGATAATATCGATGTCCACAAAGCAACAGCCAGCTCTCTTTTTTCTGTGCCTGTGACAGAGGTAAATTCTGAGCAAAGGGATATAGCTAAGACGGTCAACTTCAGCATTGTGTACGGCATCAGTGACTTTGGTTTGGCTCGTGATCTGGGTATATCTATCGGCAAGGCCCATGACTATATTGCTGCCTATGATGCACGGTATCAGAAAGTTAGAGAATGGTTGAATAATACCATTAAGCTAGCATACGACCGGGGTTATGTTGAAACTTTATTAGGACGAAGACGCTATATTACAGAACTAAAGTCATCCGATACAAATGTGAGAAACTTCGGGGAACGAGCCGCGGCTAATGCTCCGGTTCAAGGAACTGCCGCAGACCTGATCAAAATTGCGATGGTACGGATCCATGATGCCTTCATTGAAAATAATTTGGATGCCCATCTGGTTTTACAAGTCCATGATGAATTATTAGTTGAAGCNTCTCTCCAAGATGCNGAGGCNGCAGCTAAGATTTTACATGATAACATGGTTGAAGCGATGTCCCTCTCTGTTCCTCTGGTTGCTGAAGTTGCCAGCGGGCAAAGCTGGGGAGAGGTTAAGGCGTAGGAATATATGTTTGTTATTGGAATTACAGGCGGGATAGGTAGTGGCAAAACAACAGTTTCTGCTATGCTAGCTGAAGCGGGACTAGAGGTAATCAGTGCCGACCGAATCTCACATTCTGTTACCAGTGCAGGAGGCTCGGCCATTTCTGAGCTGGAAGCAGTCTTTGGCTCTAATTATATTGATGAGACCGGAGCGCTTAATAGAAAGCTGACAGCAGAGCTGGTATTTACGGACAAACAGGCGCTGAATGAACTTAATCGGATCGTACATAGACATGTTCTCGAACAGATAAGTGCCGAGCTGGATCTTCTTACTGAAAAGAAAGTTCAGGCTGCAGTACTTGATGTGCCGATCCCTGTGCGTCAAGGTTTTTTAGATCGCTGCGATGTGATTTATACAGTCTGGGCGGATGATGATATTAGATTGTTAAGGCTGTCGAAAAGAGGGCTCTCAGGAACTGAGGCCAGGCAAAGAATTGCGGTACAAATGACCAGGGAAGAATATCGAGCGCTTTCTACAGGTGAGCTGGTGAATAATGGCACAGTGAAAGAGCTTCGCTTACAAGTTGAAGAAATGATGGAACGAGAATTAAAGCCGAGAGGCATCAGATATATAAGTCTTCTATCAAGTAAAATTGAGTAGTCCGGTCAGTGAACTATTACCTGGTAACTAAAAATCAACTAGACATTGAAACGAAATAAGATGATATCACCGTCCTGAACGATATACTCTTTGCCTTCCGAGCGGTATTTACCCTTTTCTTTGACTGCATTAATAGTTCCGTATTGCAGCAGATCCTCAAAAGCGGTTACTTCAGCTCGGATGAAACCGCGTTCAAAATCGCTGTGGATTTTTCCTGCCGCCTGCGGCGCTTTCGTACCTTTGGAGATTGTCCAGGCACGAACTTCTTTCGAGCCGCCTGCAGTAAAAAAGGAGAGCAGATTCAGGAGCTTGTAGCCCGCCTGGATAATTTGTTTTTGACCGCTTATTGACAATCCCAACTCGGCGCTGAAAAGCTGACGCTCTTCCTCAGCCAAATCGGCAATTTCTGCCTCTATCTCGGCGCTGATGATTATAAGTTCTGCTTGCTTTTCAGCAACTTTGTTTTGTAAAGCTTCAAGCTCTCTATAGTCACCGCCTAATTGTTGTTCATCGGTATTGGCTACATATAGTATTGGTTTGCTGGTTAATAAGTGTAGATCTGTCAATAGAGGCAGGTCAGGAAAACAGTGTGCCGATTTGCCTTCCTCAAGATGGCGCAGCAGGTTGTTGAGTATCTCCAATTGTTCTTTGAAAATTTTGTCTCCTTTAGCCAGTCGGGAGTATTTATTGATTCTTCTTTCCACATATTCCAGATCGGACAATATCAGTTCGAGTTCTATGGTTTCGATATCACGAATAGGATTGATACTGCCATCCACATGTGCAATATTAGTTCCTTCGAAGCAACGTACCACATGGATAATTGCATCTACTTCACGAATGCTGGATAAGAATTGATTGCCTAATCCTTCTCCTTTGCTTGCGCCACGTACTAAGCCGGCAATATCTACCACTTCCAGCACGGCCGGTATACAGCGCTCCGGCTGATAAAGTTGACACAAGTGATCCAATCTCCGATCCGGCACAGGAACGATACTAATATTGGGATTGATAGTACAGAAAGGATAATTGGCAATTTCAGCTTGTGTTCCGGTAATAGCTTTAAATAATGTACTCTTGCCAACATTGGGCAGTCCGATAATTCCCAGTTTCATTCAGTCCTCCGACAATTATTGTGTCATTTTTCTGTAGCCGCCGGTTCCGGCCTTGTATTAAAAACTTTAGCAGTTATTACTGCCAAAGTTCCCCCTTAGGATTATATCAAGCACAACGTCTGTTGTGAATTGCAGCTGATTGCTGACTTTTGCAGTATCAATTGTCAATGACTGTCTGAATTATTTTGCATATTGAGAGCAGATATTCCTGAGGAGGACAAATTGCGGACGCAAAAGTACAGCAGTATTACATCCTGTGGAATTAGCGGTATTAATGGAGTTTTGGTGGAAGTTGAAGTTACTGTATTGCCCGGATTGCCGTCGTTTGAAATTACAGGGTTAGGGGATTCTGCCGTTCGAGAAGCGCGTAACCGAGTTCGAGCTGCAATTGTTAATAGCGGTTACAGATTTCCGGAGGGCAGGGTCATTGCCAGTTATGCTCCGGCCTGGATTCAAAAAAGCGGGACGGGTTTTGACTTAGCACTCGCCTTGGCAATTTTGGAGGCATCCGGCCAGATTGTAAGACCGCGCGGTGAAGAGCCATTGCTGATTATAGGGGAACTGGGTTTGAACGGAGAAGTGCTTGGCATTCCGGGTGTTTTAAATCGAATTCTCACAATCTATAAGCAAAAAAAGCTATTCTATGTCCTTGGACCCCTTGATAATTTGCTGGAAGCTGAATTAGTTAGCAAAATTAAATATTTTGGAGTCGAAGATCTTAAGTCGGCCGTAGCAATATATTCGGGAGTGAAAATGACGCAAAAACGTCCGGCAGCAGCGCATGAAGAGACAAGCCAACAGTCTCCGCGCCTAGATAATTTTTTCGGTCAGGAAATGGCAAAAAGAGCTCTCACAATATCTGCAGCCGGTTTCCACACTCTCTTGATGCTGGGTTCTCCCGGCTGTGGCAAAACTTCTTTAGCATCATGTTTGCCTGGTTTATTACCGGACTTGAGTGAAGAGGAGTCGTTGGCAGTTACTATGATTCAAAGTGCCATGTCTAAAGGCAGTATTATTGACAGTCTGGTGCGGTCACGCCCTTTTCTTGCACCTCACCACAGCATTACAGGCGCTGCTCTAATTGGTGGCGGTTCACCCTTAAGGCCAGGTATCTGCACAGCGGCTCATCTGGGGGTTTTGTTTTTAGACGAATTGACAGAATTCTCCAGTTCAGTTCTCGATCTCCTGCGTGAACCTCTGGAGAGTGGTCAGATCAAAATGGCCAGGGCGAAAGAATTTGCAGTCTGGCCTGCTCGCTTTTTGCTGGTTGGTGCTGCCAATCCTTGCCGCTGTGGTTATTCATTGGAAGCGAACGATAGATGCAGCTGTACTCCAAATCAGATCAAAAAGCATCTGCATCGCATCAGTGGCCCCTTATGGGATCGTTTGGATCTGTGTGTGAAAATGCAAAGCTTATCAGGAGATGAGCTTCTGAATAGCTTAACGGCACGAGTGGGCACCGAACATGAAACAACTGCTTCACGGATCAAGGTCTGTCATGATATCCAAAAGCGAAGATCGCGCGAATTGGGTCTTAGCTTTCATTATAATTCCAATTTGCCGGTTGATGACTATTGCCGGGATATGAAAATTGAGAAACAAACGATTAGGCTACTCAGCGATTTTGCAGAAAAGAAAGCTATTTCCGCTCGATCTTATCACAATCTGTTGCGCTGCTCACGAACCTTGGCAGATTTAGAACAATCCCTATCTGTTAAAACAGAACATATGGCTGAAATAATGCAATATAGATTGGATTTGAACACTCTATTATGATCTTGAGATTAGCGACGGCAGAACTCTTAGTGCTATCAGCGATTGAATACCGTCTAAGTCACAAAATTAGGTGTAAATTGCTTAAATATGCAGGGTCGATGACTCGGCTCTGGGATCTTTTGCACCAGAGAAACAGATCCGATGAGCCTGCTGAGTTTGATCTCTTGAGATTATGTCTGAGGAAAAATGGCTCTGATAATTTACTGAGTCAAGCTAATATTTGGTTCAATCAGGGCATTAATGTAGTTTCTGTGGCGGATCCCAATTTCCCTAGGAGATTTGCTGACCGCAAGGTGCAGATTTCTTTACTTTTTTATCGAGGTGCAAACATATCTTTATTGTATAAAAAATGTGTGGCCATAGTCGGTTCGCGCTCCCTTAATTCCTATGGACGCGAAGTCACAGCCGAGATTACCAGGCAATTATGCAGTAAAGGCTATTGTATAGTCAGCGGTGCAGCAGAAGGTGCAGATAGTATAGCCCATGTGGAAGCAATCAAAACAGGCGGTAAGACTATTGCCGTATTGGGCTGTGGTGTAGATCGGGTTTATCCGATATCCAATAAAAATCTCTTAGCAAATATCGCACATTCCGGTTTGATTATTAGTGAATATAGACCGGGTACAGCTCCGATGGCGAAGAATTTCCCGGCCAGAAACCGAATAATCGCCGCTTTGGCTGAAGCTGTGATTGTTACTACGGCAAAAACGAAGTCGGGTAGCCTGATAACTGCTAAGCTGGCAAATAATATGAAAGTTCCGGTATATGCCATTCCTGGTTCTATTTTTACTAATGAACAAAAAGGTTGCCACAGCTTAATTAAACAAGGGTGCGCAAAGATAATTACTGATCTGAAAATGCCTGAATTGAATACNTTGACTATAGGTGAAAGAGCGACAAATAATGATGCGAATGAAGCGAAGTCTTTTCAAGGCGCAAGAATAAATCAGCGTGCTTTAGTTGATCCGGGGCAGATCAGATTGCCGGTAGCATCAAATCAGACAGAGGGAAAAATATTTGAATTTCTTACCTTAGGCCCTGGCACAATGGAACAGATTGCCGATTACATCGGCTTGTCGTTGGCAAATACTGCCCAGATCCTCACCGGCTTAGAGTTGGCAGGTTGTCTGACCAATCGACGAGGTCACTACGAGCTGAATCGCTTTTCTTAGTTTTTAGTCAGATATGCTGCAAAATCAGGCTGATAACAAGTATTCTTCAGCTTGTTATTATTATTTCACTTGTTACTGACTGAGTTATACCATTTGCAGAGGTTGCGGCATTTTGACATATATTGTTATATGTCGTATATAATTGATCTCAATGCTTGTTCTGATAAGATTATGATAAAGGATAGAATTGTGAAAACACTCGTAATAGTAGAATCTCCTGCCAAAGCTAGGACTATTTCCCGCTACTTAGACAGCAATTATATTGTCAAGGCTTCTGTAGGGCATATCCGAGATTTGCCATCTTCAACCATGGGAGTGAATGTCAAAGATAATTTCTCTGTTCGTTACATTACTATGCCCGGNAAAGAAAAGATTATCAAAGAACTTAAGACTGCTGCCGCCCAANCTGATCGTATTTTACTTGCTACTGACCCGGACCGTGAGGGTGAGGCAATTGCTTGGCATCTTGCCAATGTGCTTGATCTGGATCAAACTGAACAAATACGTATCTCCTTTAATGAAATCAGCAGCCGTGCGATTAAGGAAGCTATTGATACTGCCAGACCCTTGGACAAAAACTTGATTGACTCTCAACAATCAAGGCGTATTTTGGATCGGCTAGTTGGTTATGAGCTTAGTCCCTTGCTGTGGAAAAAAGTGCGCAAAGGATTGTCAGCCGGACGTGTCCAGTCGGTGGCGACGAGGCTTATTGTGATGAGAGAACGTGAGATCACAGCCTTTATACCGGAAGAGTACTGGCTTTTGACAGCTTTTTTGCAAAAAGATAAGGAGGATCCTTTTGGCGCCCTATATCATGGAGAAAAAATAAATAATAGGGTGCGCCGTGTTAAGTTATCTGATAAAGCAAAGGTTGATGTCTTAGTAGCAGAGCTCAAGACATTGCCTTTTGCAGTTGACTCCATCAAGCTAGGTCAGAGGAAAAAGCGGCCATATGCACCCTTTACTACTTCTTCACTACAGCAGGAGGCCTCCAGGGTTTTAGGCATGAGCTCTTCTCGAACAATGAGTGTAGCGCAACAATTATATGAGGGTGTGAATCTGCCGGGTTCAGGGGCAACTGCTCTGGTAACTTATATTCGTACCGATTCGGTTCGGGTTTCTGCTGCAGCAGTATCGGCGGTTAGAGATCTGATCGCCAAAGCTTATGGTAAAGAGTATTTGCCGGCAAAGCCGAATTTCTATCAAAAAGGCAAGCAGGCACAGGATGCGCATGAGGCTATTAGGCCAATCCATTTTGATCTGGATCCTGAAGCTGTCAAGGATAAGCTTAGCCGTGATCAATACCGTCTATATAAGTTAATTTGGGAGCGTTTTATATCTTCACAGATGAATGAAGGGATTTTTGACACAATCCGCGCAGATATTTTAGCGGGAACTCATCTGTTTCGTGTTCAGGGTGAACAGATGAAATTCCCCGGCTGGCTTAAGGCCTACAGCTATGCCGGAGGAGCAAGCAAAGCAACAGCAGCCGAAAATGAAACCAAGATTAATGCGCTGCCGTCATTAAAGGTAGGAGATCAACTTAAGCTTGAGCGTTTACAGCCTGAGCAGAAATATACACAGCCTCCGGCACGTTATACAGAAGCCAGTTTAATCAAAGCAATGGAAGAGTTGGGCATTGGCAGACCATCAACCTATGCTCCCACAATCTCTACTATTCTAGCAAGGAATTATGTTGAAAAAGAGAAAGCCAATCTACATCCAACTGAGCTGGGAATTCTGGTGACTGAACTATTAGAGGAAAATTTTCAAGATATAGTGGACACGGAATTTACAGCTGATCTGGAAAAACAACTTGATGCAGTTGAGGCAGGGGAAATACAGGGAATAGAGATCCTAAATGATTTTTATTCACCATTTCATGCCAGCGTCAAAGCTGCGGAAAAAAACATAGAAAAAGTTACTGTGGTAGAGGAGCCTACCGGCAGGAATTGTCCCCAATGCAATAAAGGTGAACTAGTAATCAAAGAAGGTCGATACGGAAAATTCATTGCCTGCAACCGTTATCCTGATTGTGATTACAGAGAAAGCATAGACATAGTTGCCCCGGGCAGTTGCCCGTTATGCGGTTCAGGATTATTGGAGAAAAGAACACGCAAGGGTAGAAGAAGAAAATTCTATGTTTGTGATAAAAAAGGAACTGATCCGGATTGTCCTTTCATCAGCTGGGATTTACCGGTTGAAGGCAAGAAATGTTCAGAATGCGGTGGCTATATAGTGTCTAAACGTTACCGTGGACGCAGTTATGAGCGTTGCGGTGATCCCCAATGTCCCTCGAATAAGAAAAAGTCAAAGACAGATAATAAAGAGAAGTCAGAAAAGAGCTAAAAAATATGAAAAGGGTCAAAATTGTTGGAGCGGGTCTTGCCGGTTCAGAGGCTGCCTGGCAGCTTGCTCGTCTGGGGATTCCTGTTGAACTGATTGATATCAAGCCTGGCAAGATGACGCCTGCCCATAAAAAACCTTATCCCGCAGAGCTGGTGTGTAGCAATTCATTTAAATCAGATGACCCGCAGACTGCATCAGGACTTCTTAAAAGAGAAATGAGACAGCTTGACAGTATTATCCTAGCTGCTGCTGATCAAACCAGAGTGCCTGCCGGAAGCGCCCTTGCAGTAGATCGTGATGCGTTCGCGAGAACAGTAGGTGTTATGCTGGAGGCTACTNAATTAATCAAATATACAGAGCGGGAAATCTGTAGTCTGGAGGTTGAGCCCGATACAGTGCTGCTACTGGCCACAGGTCCTTTAACAACCGAAAAGCTTATGTCAGCGATGTCTAAGGAATGGGGGGAGTTATTACATTTTTTTGATGCTGCCGCTCCGATAGTAAGTTTTGACTCATTGGACAGCAGTAATTATTTTACTGCATCCAGATATGGCAAAGGCTCAGCGGACTACTTAAACTGCCCTCTTGACCAGAAGACTTATTTGAAGTTTAGAAAGGCCTTGATTGAAGCGGATAAAGTCGCAATTAGAGAATTTGACCGTAAAGTTTTCCAGCATTGCCAGCCCATTGAAATTTTAGCGGAGAAGGGTGAGGACACAATGCGTTTTGGACCTTTGAAACCTGTTGGTCTTACAGACCCGAGGACTGGGAAACAACCATATGCAGTATTGCAACTCAGGCGTGAGCAGACTACGGGGGAGATGTATAATTTGGTTGGTTGCCAGACCAGAATGACCTTTACAGCTCAAAGAGAAGTTTTTGGCATTATCCCGGCCCTGCGCCAGGCAGAATACCTTCGTTATGGTGTAATGCATAGGAATCACTATGTCAAAGGACCTGAGGTATTAGACACAGGCAATCAAACCAAAACCAGACANAATCTTTTTCTGGCAGGCCAGATAACAGGAGTTGAAGGATATATGGAGTCCGCTGCTTCGGGTTTGATAACGGGNAGACTGATTGCTTTGATTGCTGCAGGATATCCTGCNGATAGAANTGGTGAGATTGTGTTGCCGTCAACGACTATGATGGGTGCATTATCTGCTTATGTTTTANGCACGGACAGTAAAGATTTCCAGCCTATGAATGCCAATTTCGGGATCATTCAATATGACTCGGAACTTATAACTGCAAGGCGAAAGCAAGAACGAAGAGCGCAGTTAGTTTCTGCATCGGATTTGCATCTCGCATCTTGGCGTGAGCGTTATCAGAAACTCTGCAATGAGTATGGAATCAGGTATGAGAACAGCGGACTTTAATTATATACTTCCTCCTGAACTGATTGCTCAACAGCCGCTGGCCCGGCGTGATCAGTCAAGATTAATGGTCTTAGCCGATGATCTGCCACCAATCCATGATTGGTTTTTTAACCTGCCATCTTATCTGCGGGCAGGTGACCTGCTGGTTCTGAACAATACCAAGGTTATGCCTGCCAGACTGATAGGGTATAAAAAAGGAGGAGGAGAGGTTGAAATACTTCTTTTGCATCGCATTAAAGGGGATCTGTGGGAAACTTTGGTTAAACCGGGAAAACGTGCACGAACAGGGGATCGGATTGATTTCGGCAACGGGGAACTGACAGCTGAAGTCAAGTCAATTTTACCATCGGGCAATCGACAAGTAGAATTTACCTATCAAGGAATCTGGGAACAAATACTGGCAGACCTGGGTATCATGCCGCTACCACCATATATTAAAGAAAAACTTGTCGATCAGGAGAGCTATCAGACAGTTTATGCACATGAGCTGGGCTCTTCTGCTGCACCTACTGCAGGCCTGCATTTTACCCAGGATATGTTGAGAACGATCGAAAGAAAAGGTGTTAATATTATCCATATCACATTACATATTGGTCTAGGTACTTTCAGACCTGTGCGTGAGGAAGAGATCACTGATCATAAAATGCACAGTGAGTTTTTTCATATTTCTACCCAGGCAGCATCAGCTATTAACGCTGCCAGAGCTAATAAAAACAGAATAGTAGCTGTTGGTACTACTAGTTGCAGAGTTTTAGAAACGGTATTTCAAACTCAGAAGCAGCCTTACCAAGAGGCCAACGGTTGGACAAATATTTTCATTTATCCAGGATATCATTTTGGTCTGACAGATTTGCTGATTACAAACTTCCATCTGCCTGAATCCACGCTACTAATGCTGGTTAGTGCTTTTGTGGGGAGGGAGCGTATATTGGCGTCATACAGAGAAGCTATCAAAGAAAATTACAGATTTTTCAGTTTTGGCGATGCAATGCTACTAATTCCGGAGAAGATGAAATATGACTGAAAGTCCCGTTAGATACGAAATAGTTCATATTTGTCGCCAAAGCGGTGCTAGAAGGGGAATTTTACATACCCCGCACGGTTCCGTGGAAACTCCGGTTTTTATGCCGGTGGGAACCCAGGCAACAGTAAAAACCATGACCCCGGATGAGGTTAAGTCTTTGGGGGCAGGCATTATTTTAGCCAATACATATCATCTCTGGATGCGGCCCGGTCCTGAGATCATATCTGAGGCAGGCGGTCTGCACACCTTTATGAACTGGCAGCAGGCCATTCTAACAGACAGCGGCGGATTTCAGGTCTTCTCACTTAGCGATACCAGACAGATCAGTGAGCGCGGTGTACAGTTTCGCTCACATATCGATGGATCTCAGCACGAATTAACTCCTGAGTTGGCAATCGATATACAGACTGCCTTGGGCAGCGATATTATTATGCAATTAGATGAGTGTGCAGACTGGAAGCAAGACAAGATTTATATCAAAGCCTCGCTGGAACGCACATTGCGCTGGTTGGAGCGCTGCATGCAAAGGCATAAGAATCATCGACAGCAAGCCCTTTTCGGCATCATACAAGGTGGCGTGTATCCGGAATTGCGCAAACTCTCGGCAGAACAGACAGTATCGTTTGATCTGCCGGGATATGCAATAGGAGGATTATCAGTAGGTGAACCCGTCGATCTGATGTATCAGATGCTGGAAGCTGTACAAGAAGTATTACCCGTTGATAAACCTCGATATTTAATGGGAGTAGGTTCTCCCGATTATTTGATCGAAGGCAGCATACGCGGTATTGATATGTTTGATTGTGTGTTACCTACACGTTTGGGACGCAATGGCACGGTGCTGACCGGCAGAGGCAAAATAACTGTTCGTAATGCTGAATACGCTAGAGATTTTTCTCCTCTGGATCAAGAGTGCCAATGCTATGTCTGTCAAAATTATACTAGAGCATATATTCGTCATCTGATCAAAGCCAACGAAATCTTAGGCTTGCGGTTGACAACCTGGCATAATGTTTATTTTCTACTCAACTTAATGCAGAAAATCAGGGAGGCAATTAGCAACAACGAGCTTCTGGATTTTCGTGATGAGTTTTTCGCTCGTTTTGGTTATACGGTTGTTTAAATAATGATGCTTTATGCTAGAATTAATCGACGCTGCTTTGTCTATTGAACAAATCAGCAAATAAGAGTCACAATATATCCTAATTGGAGTTCGCATGATCCGCACTTTGGTTACTGCCCATATTAATTCGCTAGATTTACATGAGCTGACAATTCAGATTAATGATCGCAGCTTGGGCTATTTGACTGCTCAAAAACAGCAGAACTATGTTGCTTCAACCAATCGGCGGGTTCAAATGATTTCCGGAATCAGGAGTGACCGTCTGGATCAGGAATCTATAGTTCAAAGCAGAGATATGCTGAGAAAATGGGCAGCAGTTTTTCGCGAACTGCAAATCTATGGCCTGGATGTATTCCCTGCCATTTTGAAAAGAGAAACATTGCATGCTGATTTTATTTTCTTGATTTGTGATGAAATTGTGATCGCATTGGTGTCACGTTATCTTGGTCTATATCTGCATCGGAATGGCAGGCTTTATCGGCAGCAACCTGCTGTGATAGATGCAGCAGTGATCCCGAATAGTTTTATGCCTGCAGCTGATTATTATGCTTTTGTTCCTGCTGAAGGTGATATTCTGCTGGCGCTGGACCCTAATTTTGTAGATCTGTTTGAACCACAGGGACTGGAAGAGATTTTGTCAGATCCNCGCCAAATAACTGTTCAAATGTCTGAGCTAAATAATTTAGCTTCTGCCTATGGCTATTCTTCGGATCATACTTGGGTGGGNTTCAAGGTTACTAGAATAGAGCGTTCCTTGCATACAAATAAAACGAGGCTGCAAAAGATTCCTATGAGTAAGGAATATCTCTCTCGTGTTATTCCTATTTCAGGTAGCAATCACTTGGTGCTCGAAGGCCGACGTGCTACTACGAGTGACAATGAAGATAAAAAAGTTCATGTGCTTAGCGATTCATACTTCCCTCGTTTCTCCGGCTCACATCGCTTGGGCAGTAGCCGAAAGGAGCAAAAGCCATCAAAAATAAAGGCACAAGAATCTGATCCTAACTATGAAAGGCGTCCGTCAAGTGTATATGCGCAGATTGAACATGAGACGAATATAAGTTTCCTTGATCGCCTGAAGATACTGGAATTCAAACGCTGCAAACGACTGTGGAACAGTTTTATCTATCGACTTACGCATTTATTTCCATCTTCCAGACCACTATCCTTGCTGGCACTCATCTCGATAATTCTGGTAGTTTTAGTGATGTTGATTTTGTTATTTTCAAGCCTTAAAGGTGATAAGGTGAACCAACAAAATGAAGATGTGCCCAAAGTGTCACAACCACTTATAGATGCAGATGATAATGAAGTTATTGCGACAGATTTCGAGATTAAATTAACTGTCAAGGCTCAAAGTATGCAAATCATGGCGGCGCCCGGCTCAACCGAACTGGTCGCAACTACAACCAGAGGTGATACGGTATGGCAGTTGACTAAAGAAGATAAGGACGGTTGGGTTATGGTACGGCTAGCAGATGGTCGAACGGGCTATGTGCCTTTGACAGTACTGCTACCGGGAGAGTAAATTTACTTGCGGGCTCTGTCAGATATAATCATCTTATCTTTCTTGTTCTTTACAAAAAAAGTCGCCTATTGTAATATGACTGAGCGGAATTCCGGCTAACTGCGGGTGTAGTTTAGTGGTAGAACATCAGCCTTCCAAGCTGATCGTGAGAGTTCGATTCTCTTCACCCGCTCCAAAAGGCCGGAATTCCATATGGGCGTATAGCTCAGCTGGATAGAGCAACAGCCTTCTAAGCTGTGGGTCGCAGGTTCGAATCCTGCTACGCTCGCCAACAAGGGACCGTCTCCCGGGAGACGGTCCCTTGTTATGTAGCATGGTATCGATATGCTTAACCGTTTTTGCGCACTTTAGATTGTAGAAGATAGATTTGCTTATTATTGATCAGTTCTTGAATATTCTTTAATTCATAATTGAGATCTTCTGCTACGGGTTTGTACGTTACATAACCTTCTGCAGTGTTAATGCCTGAAGCTAATTCCGGGTATTTCCTACAAGCTTGCTTCCAGCCCAGATTAGCAATAGCCAGGGCATATCTGGTGGTCGCATTAGAAAGAGCTTGAGTTGATGTCCTAGGCACTGTACCGGGAATGTTTGCTACGAGATAGTGGACAANGCCATGCCTAATAAAAATTGGTGCATGATAATCAGCTTCTTTGTTGGCAGTCAATTCAGTTGAGCCTCCCTGATCGATAGCTACATCGACGATGACGGAACCAGGCTCCATTGTTTGAACCATGGCTTCAGTTATTAACTGAGGTGCTTTATGACCGGGAATCAAGACAGAAGAGACAACCATGTCGGCATCTTTGACGACTTTAGCAATATTAAAACTGTTGGAGATCAATGTTTCAATTTTATCAATGAAAATATCTCCGACTTCTGCCAAGCGGTCAACATTAGTATCAAGCACAGTGACTCTGGCACCCATGCCGACTGCAATTCTGGTTGCAGCCGTACCGACAGTACCTGCACCAAGGATTACTACATGAGCAGGCGCAACACCCGGCACTCCCTGTAATACCATTCCCTTGCCACCACAAGGCTTTGTGAGCAGTCTAGCGCCTTCTTGAATTGCCATCCGCCCAGCTACCTCACTCATTGGTTTTAATAGCGGCAACGCAGATCCAACCTGAACTGTTTCAAAGGCAATAGCGACACATTTATTGTCAACCAGCTCTTTGGTCAGGTTGCTATCTGCGGCAAGATGTAAATAAGCGTATACGATTAAGCCTTCGCGCAGATATTTATATTCTGAAGTAATAGGCTCCTTGACCTTATATATCATATCTGCTTTTGCCCAGACATCAGCCGCATCATCAAGTATAATCGCACCAGCTTCTATATACTCTTGGTCGGTAAAACCTGATTCTAAACCGGCACCGGTTTCAACCAAGACTGTATGACCTTCCAGCACGAATTGGTTTGCTGCTGCCGGGGTACAAGAAACACGACTTTCCTGGTCTTTGATTTCTTTTGGTACGCCAATTAGCATAATAATCACCCTTTGCTTACTTTTGTTAATTGAAAACCATTTTATGGCATGATAACACGAAAAACCAAAAGTGTAATGTAAATTCTTAATTATCTATAGATTTTTTCATCCAAATATAGTAGAAAAAACAATTTTTGCAATCAGAGCGTAATTTATTTATACTTCCTATGGTGTATAATAGTCTGGATAGATACTGTAATTGCAGTGTTTTCGGGGTTTTAGAGAAGAGCGTACCCACTCGTCACAATTACCAGCATAAATCTATGAGAAGTTTTTGGAGGGAACTGAAGATCAATGGTCAGAGCAAGAGAGTATGGCAATGAAAGCATCAGTGCGTTAAAAGGTCCAGACCGAGTTCGGAAAAGACCATCTGTAATATTTGGCTCAGACGATCTCAGTGGTACGGAACAGTCATTTTTTGAGATTCTGTCTAACTCCATTGACGAAGCAAGGGAGGGTTTCGGCGATCTGATTACTGTGACCCGTTATGTCGATCACAGTATTAAAGTGGAAGATGAAGGTCGTGGATTGCCGGTAGATTATAATCCGCGCGAGAAACGATATAATTGGGAGCTGGTATATTGTGAATTGTACGCTGGAGGTAAATATCGGACAAACGAAGGGTTTCATTATGAGTACAGCCTGGGCCTGAATGGTTTGGGGGCCTGTGCAACACAATATGCTTCCGAGTTTTTTGACGTGATATCTGTGCGTGATGGTTATCGATATGAGCTACACTTTGAAAAAGGTGAAAACATCGGCGGTTTAATGAAAACTGCAACTAATAGCAGGCGTACGGGCACAATTCAACATTGGAAACCTGACTTGGATGTTTTTACTGAGATAGAGATTCCTGCTCAGAACTTTCATACTATTTTAAAACGCCAGGCAATTATCAACGCAGGCATACGTTTTCGATTTGATGATAAATTAAGCGGAGAAAGCATTGATTTCTTCTATCCGGAAGGGATTCTAGGTTATGTCAAAGAACTGGACCAAGGGAAAGGCATATCTGAACCGTTCTTTTTCGAAGGAGAAGGAATGGGTAAAGACAGGTCAGACAAACCGGAGTACAAAGTTCTGGCTCAATGTGCTTTTTGTTTTAATAATGAAGTAGATAAATGCGAGTTTTTTCATAATTCCAGCTGGCTGGAGTATGGCGGATCACCCGAAAAAGCCTTGCGCTCCGCGATGGTTGCAGAGATTGATAGCCTATTGAAAAGTGAAAATAAATATAAAGCCAATGAAAGCAAAATTACTTTTACTGACATTGAGGATAGTCTAATTTGGATTTCAAGTTCATTCTCAACTCTTACAAGTTATGAGAATCAGACAAAAAAATCAATTAGCAACAAATTTGTCCAAGAATTTATGACTGACCTGATCAGAGAACAATTGGAGATCTGGTTTATTGAACATAAAGCAGAGGCTCTAAAAATTTTGGATCAAGTGCTCATTAACAAGCGCAGTCGAGAGAATGCGGAAAGGACGAGATTAGATGTGAGGAGAAAGTTGATGGGCAACATCGACTTTCAGAATCGCATAAAGAACTTTGTAGATTGCAGAACTCGAGATGTCGAACGCAGAGAGCTCTATATTGTCGAGGGTAACTCGGCCTTGGGATCTGTTAAGATGGCACGTGATGCAGAGTATCAGGCGGTTATACCTATTCGCGGTAAGATTTTAAACTGTTTGAAGGCTGATTATAAGACTATATTTAATAGTGAAATAATTACTGATCTGATAAAAGTTTTAGGTTGTGGAGTTGAAATCAAATCCAAACATAGCAATAAGATGTCAAGCTTTGATTTGGACAGTCTGCGCTGGAACAAGATCATAATCTGTACAGATGCCGATGTCGATGGTTTTCACATTAGAACAATGATTCTAGCTATGTTTTATCGATTGATGCCGACTTTAATCAATGAAGGAAAAATATTTATTGCAGAATCTCCTCTGTTTGAAATCACGCATGTAGTCAAAAAGGTAGAGCGCACCTTGTTTGCGTATAGCGATCTCGAAAAGAATGAAATTGTATCCGGTCTAAATGGCGGGAGCATTCATATACAGCGTTCCAAGGGATTAGGTGAAAATGAGCCGGATATGATGTGGCAAACTACAATGAATCCTGCAACCAGAAAATTGATTGAAATCTTGCCTACCGGCAGGGAAGAGTCGGCAGAAATATTTGACCTTTTGCTGGGTGATAATCTCGCAGGCAGAAAGCAGTATATCGAAGATTATGGCGAATCATATATGGATATGTTGGACTTGGCCTAAGACCGGAGGATAGATGAACGATAGTTACAACGAGCATATTAGACAGCCGATCACAGATACCCTGTTGAACAATTTTATGCCATATGCCATGAGTGTTATTATCTCCAGGGCTATCCCGGAGATNGATGGTTTTAAGCCAGCNCATCGCAAATTGCTCTATACCATGTACCGGATGAAGTTGCTNAATTCACCGCGGGCAAAATCTGCAGATGTTGTCGGCCAAACGATGGCCTTGAATCCACATGGCGACCAGACTATTTACGAGACAATGGTCAGATTGACACGTGGTAATGCGGCTTTAATCCATCCTTGGATTGATTCTAAAGGCAANTTTGGCAAAGTCTACTCACGGGATATGCAATATGCAGCTGCACGCTATACTGAGGTAAGGCTTGATCCGAGTGCAAGTTTAATTCTTGACGGCTTGGAAAAAGATGCGGTTGATTTCATAGATAATTATTCCGGCACTATGAAAGAACCGGTATTGCTGCCGGCTGCTTTCCCGACTATTTTGGTTAATGCTAATCAGGGGATTGCGGTTGGTATGGCGAGCAATATCTGTTCTTTTAATCTTAAAGAAGTCTGCTTGACAACTGCGGCTTATATTAATAACCGTAAGCATGATCTGCTTGAGACAATGCCTGCACCGGATTTTTCTACTGCCGGTGAGCTGACTTATGTTAAAGAACAGATGCGTAAAATTTATGAAACAGGCAGAGGCACATTTAAGCTGCGTGGGAAATGTAGGATTGATAAGAAAGCTAATTTAATTGAAATCTATGAGATACCGTATAATACCACGGTTGAAGCCATAATTGACGATATATCTGCCCAGTCCCGCAAGGGAAAGTTTCGTGANATTATTGACGTTAGAGATGAGACNGATTTGAACGGTTTAAAAATTACTGTTAGCTACAAAAAAAATACTGATGTCAAGATGCTTATGTTAAAGCTTTTTGATCTAACCTCCCTAGAAACCAGTTTTTCCTGCAATTTCAATATTCTCGTCTCCGGTCGCCCTAAAACTATGGGTATATATGAAATATTGGATCATTGGATCAGTTGGCGCCAAGATTGTGTCAGGCGCGAAGCCAATTTTGATCGTCAAAAGAAGGAAGAAAAGTTACATCTGTTAAAAGCTCTGGAATTGATCTTGCTGGATATTGATAAAGCGATTTCTTTGATCAGATTAACTAAAACTGAAAGCGAGGTCATACCGAATCTAATGTCCAATTTTGGCATAGATAAGGTGCAGGCGGAATTTGTAGCNGAAATTAAGCTGCGCCATTTGAATCGGGAGTATATCCTGAGACGAATTGATGAAATTGCTGAATTGGAAGCTGAAATCTATGAATTAAAAAGTCTGGCTGATAGTACTAGAAAAATCAACAGTCTGATCAGTACTCAATTACGCGATATTGCCAAAGATTACGGTCGCGAGAGACTAACGGTTCTGATTGAGCCGGAGGAAGTACCAGTTCTGAAAGAGGAAGATCTGATAGATGATTACAATATTAGGCTATTCCTTACCGAAGAAGGCTATTTTAAGAAAATGGCACTAACTTCTTTACGGGGTAATTTTGAATTAAAACTTAAAGAGGGAGACCGGATTGTCCAGGAAATAGAAACTACCAATAAAGCAGAAATAATTTTTGTGACCGATAAAGCGCAAGTCTATAAAATTTTTGCCCATGATATTGAGGATCATAAACCATCCTTTATCGGAGATTACACACCAAATTTGCTGGAGTTGGATGAAGGAGAAACTGTAGTTGTAATGTATGCTACAGATAGTGAGTTCACAGGGCAAATGCTTTTTGTTTTTGAAGATCGCAGAGCAGTTCGAGTTGATGTCTCCGCATATGAAACTAAAAANAGACGCAGAAAAATTGTCAGCGCTTACTCTGATCATGCTCCGCTGGTAGGAGCTGCATATNTAGGTGTTGATGAAAACCCTGAATTTGGTGTTATAAATAACCAGGGTAAATTNTTGATATTCTCATCCTCCCAAGTGACTTATAAATCTACTCGCACGGCTAGAGGCAGCTTTATTATGTCAGGCAGCAAGCTTGATAAGACAATCACAAATTTCTTAAACAGCGCTGAGTTGTCACAGTTGGAAGATCAGGACTATTATAAAGTGAAAAAACTTCCCGGTTCGGGACGGTACATACGCGATAAGGCATTTGAGGATAAGCAAATCAGCCTGGAGAATCTGTGATGTCAAAGGAATGGATGCCACCGGGAGGACCTGACGTATACCGTAAGGTTAAAAGAAGCAGACTTCGTCTTCTGATTATTATCCTGTGTCTTTTTTCTGTTTCTATAGTTATAGCCATAGCTATCTGGCCCAAACAAGTTGTGCGTGATACCGATATATATCTGGAAGCCATAGAGGAAAAAGATTATACGTATTTAATGGAACTATATTCCGCCACTAGAGATTTGGCTTTTGATAATACTAAATCGAAAGCAGTCAGAGAGGCGAATTTGGCAGAGATGCATGTCATCGAAACGCATATTAAAGACAAGACATTATCCATTATTGAACAGATTAAAAAGAATAACCCCCTTTCCGCTGAAGATAAAAATTTTCTGTCACTAACAGGTATTGTTAGCACAGAACTGATAATTGAGTTCTTGGAAGAACAAGGTATCGAATTTGTTAAAGATAATATTACAGAGTCGGATTTTGCTGAACAACTGAATACTTTACAACAAATTGACCGTTTCCAATCAATAGTTGAGCCGATTATTGATTCTTTGGAAGCCATAAAACTTGTTCAAGACGATGTGAAACAGGCTGAACAATTCGCAAGTGACAAAAATTGGCCTATGGCATACAAACTGTGGAATAACTTATTACTGGAAGAAGTGCCGCTAGCAGTTGGTAAATATGTGGAGCATAGAAAAAACGAGGTTGAGCAGACAGTATATGATGAGTATCATCAGAAAATATCCCAATACATCGAAAATGGTAGATATTATACTGCCAAAAAAGCACTGACAGAGGTTATGGTTTTCTTTCCGGACGATCCTGAGTTTTTAAGCTGGTATAGTCAGGTTAGTTCGGCTACTGACTCTGTCCAAATTAGTTGGAACCGGGCTATAGAGCATATCACAATGAGGCCGATTATTATTGATACTGCACGTGCTTTTGACAATGATATTTATGCCAAGCAGGCAGATTCTTTGATGATTACTGCCGATGAATTTAAAGCTATCTTAAGTCAGCTGCTGGCAAATGATTATATCTTAGTGCCTGGAGATAGCTTTATTTCTGAGAAGGGAAAATACACGCCAATTCTTATTCCTGAGGGCAAGAAGCCATTGGTTTTGGTCATTGAAAGTTTTGCATATTCCCCTTTAAGAGCAGAGAGTGGGACAGCTGAGTGTCTGGAGTTGACAGACCAAAATAAAATTGCCGGGGTGCTGACAGACCATATTACAGGCAGTAAAGAAATTCTTGAAGCCAATTCCGAAATAGGGTTACTCAATGCTTTCTGCCGAGAGCATCCTGAGTTTTCTTATGATGGGGCAAAGGCCACGTTAGCGATTACTGCTAACCGCAGCATTTTTGGGCATGTATATTCCCAAACTTCGCTGGATAATTGGAATGAAGAGAGGAGACAGCTGAATCTTGCCCCCCTTGAGTTAAGTCAGGATGAATTAATGATTAATCGAGCTAAAATAAAAGAAATTGCAGATGAGTTGCGCATAGAAGGATATACTCTGGCCAGTAATACCTGGGGAGGAATAAATATTCCAAACAGTAACCTTGAAGCTATAGTTAAGGATTTAAAAAAATGGCAGGATGAGGTTGAGCCTCTAATTGGTAAAGTTAGAGTTTTGCATTATCCAAATGGTGATCATGTTTTTTCGGATTCCACAAGATTATCACTTTTGACTGATGCCGGCTTTTGCATTCTTTCAGGATATGGGGACAAAGCATATATGGTTTCCGGCAAAGGCCATGTGCATACTGATAAAGTCTATATAGGTGGCNACGAACTGAGAAAACCCCAAAGGCAAAACCTTGGCCGTTTCTTTGATTCTGACACAATTTTGAGTAGTTCCCGGCCTTAATGATCGACCTTAATAATCGCATAGTAGTGATTGGAGTAGTGACTTAGGGCATGCTAAAATAGATAGATATGTGGCTGAAAAATTTTCGCAAACAAATGATGCCTGACTGGTATGTGACGGACCTTAGACGAGTTGATTGGTCCAAGCTTGTAGAGCGTGGAATTAAAGTTGTTATGCTGGATCTTGATAATACATTGGCACAACATGGNTCCAGCAGTGGTGATGAGTACGCCAATGAGGTTATCGCCGCAGTAAAGCAAGCNGGATTAATGCCTGCCCTGCTAACNAATGCGCGGGGTGAGAGAGGNTACCAATTTGCTGAAGCGACAGGGATCGCATATGAAGGCAGGGCCGGCAAGCCGGGTACTTCCGGAATTCTCAAGATAATGCAACGCTATCAAGTTACTCCTGATCAAGTAGTTTTGGTTGGGGATCAAATCTTTACAGATGTTTTGGCGGGTAAAAGAGCAGGTGTATTTATTCTGCTGGTCAAACCTCGTTTCCACAGCGAAATAATCTCGATAAAATTTAAAAGGTGGTTTGAAGCGCTGCTAATTAACAAAAGGGATTATGATTTTCTTGAGGATATCTTGCTCTAAATCATTAAATATTGTTCAGTCAGAATGGTTTGCGGACTGGTCAGATATAGCATAGAATATACGCGATAGATGAATATTTGCGCTAAATAGGCGTTTACGGAGGTATTTATGATTAGTGCAGGTGATTTCCGTAATGGAGTAAATTTCGTAATGGACGGTCAAATTTACCAAGTTGTTGATTTCCAGCATGTGAAACCGGGGAAAGGTTCTGCTTTTGTACGTACAACTTATAAAAATCTGAAGACAGGTAGTGTTGTGCAAAAGAGCTTTAATCCGTCGGAAAAATTTGAACAAGCTCAACTCAGTCGCCGTGATATGTCATATTTATACTCAGATGGTGATCTTTTATATTTCATGGATGTAGAATCCTATGACCAGATACCGATCGCAAAAGAAACTCTGGGTGATGGTATAACATTTCTCAAAGAAGGAATGACTTGTCGTGTAGTATCTTGGAGTGGGGAAATTCTCGAAGTTGAGCCTCCGACTTTTGTTGAACTTGAAGTTACCGAATGCGAGCCTGCTGTGCGGGGCGATACTGCTACAACTGCCAATAAGAATGCTACGGTTGAAACGGGTGCCGTTCTGAAAGTACCCTTGTTTATTAATCGGGGTGATATCATACGCATAGATACCAGGTCCGGCGAATATATGGAACGTGCCTAGTTATGTCTGAAGAAGCGAATCGTTACTCAATTAAAGGTGAGCGTACGATGTCGCAAGGCTTCGTGGCTCAGTATGCGGCGGAAGCTACAATGGCTACGGAAGGTGTTGACAGCCTTGATAGAGGTCTTATCGTGTCACTGAAAGAATCTATCGGTGTGAGCCATGAAGGCAAAGGAGTCAAGGTATCATTCCGAAGGGATCGATCGGATGCGGTTTCCATTACTGTTTACCCCATTATCGAATTTGGCTATGTGATGCCCGATGTTGCCTGGTCTATTCAGGAACATGTCAAAGAAGAAGTGGAGCTATACACAGGTCTTAATGTTGAGGCTGTTGATGTTCATGTAATGGGGGTCTCCGATATTGGTATCCAGACAGAATTAGATAAGGAATAATTTGGAAGATGAACAGAATTAATCGCTTTATAATTATAGCTTTCTCCTTTGTATTGGCTGTGTTTTTTTTGTTGATTTTACTAATGCTGTCCAATGAGTTTATTCTCAAAGGAATGATTGAAACAGTAATTGATATAGCACAAAAGCAGCCGTATAAAACAGTTGCTATGATTGCTTGCCTGATAATGGTGCTGATATCTCTAGCGGTTATGGTTGTTACGATCCTGACAGGCAGGATGAGAAAGCAAAGAGTGCGTTTAAATGAAATAGGCGCTATTGACATCGGTGTCGATGCCATAGAAAATATAGCGTTGAATGCAGCCAAAGCATCACAGTCGGGTGTCAAATCAGCTAAAGCTTGGGTTTCGCCTTATAAAGGTGGGAAAATCTCAGTTACTATGAATGTAATGGCTTATTCTGACGTCGAGCTACCATTAATGATGTCTCGACTGCAGGAAAGAGTGAAAAAGGATATTGAGAAATACACAGGCATTGAAGTGGCTGATGTTCAGGTTAAAGTAAATCGCGTAGAAGCCATTGCGGCTCGTGTTGAGCGCTGAGGACAGCGTAAATGGCGCCCAGAAATTTGTTGCAAATTATTCGTGATGGCTTCGCACGCAACAGCCCCGGTGTTGCCGGTGCGGCAATTGGACTTGCAATCGGCTTGCTCTGGGTTTTATTTGGCTTCTTTAAAATGTTATTTATTCTGATTCTAGGCGTTGTGGGATATTATGTGGGGGCGAAATATTTCAGCCAGCCTGATGCGATCAGATCCTTACTTGACAGATTATTTCCACCTGGCAGATTTCGCTGATCTATATAGAGGGGTGGTTAGAATTGAGTCGTAAACTAGCGCGCGAACGTGCATTTATGTTTCTATATAGCCTTGAAATTCAACCTGATGACTATATTTTACAAAGACGACTTTTTTTAGATGAATGGCGTTTATCCAGAGCTGATACTGACTTTTTTGATTTAGTAGTAACCGGTGTTCTTGAGCACAAAGAGGAATTTGATCGCGAAATAGAACCGCGGCTTATAGGCTGGGCTATTTCGCGTTTGCCACGCATTGACTTAACTATTATGCGGCTGGCATTGTTTGAAATGAAGTATTTAGAGGATATACCAACATCGGTATCTATTTCGGAAGCTGTTATTTTGGCGCGCAAATATAGTGACGAAAAATCAAGATCTTATATTAATGCTATTTTGGGCGGGATAGAGCGAGACAGCACATTTGCAAGGTGTAAAAGAACTGATGCCGTTAAGGATAACAAGGATGAAAATTCTTAGTGTCAGCGAATTGAATCAATATGTTGCCAGGGTTCTCAGTCAGGACTTTTTGCTAAATTCTCTCCGGGTAGAGGGTGAGATCTCCGGTGGCAAACTTTATCCATCGGGTCATTATTATTTTACTCTCAAAGACAGCAAGGCTCAGACTAGCTGTGTCTGTTTTAAATCTGCAATGTCTAATCTTGATTTTAAGCCAATTGATGGACAACATGTTATTGTTTCCGGATATGCCACCATTTATGAACAAGGCGGTAGGTTTCAGATCATTGTCCGTTCTATAGAGAGAGCGGGAGAAGGCTTGCTGTACGCCAGATTTGTTGAGTTGAGAGATCGTTTGCAGAAAAGTGGTCTCTTTGCTGAGGAGAGGAAGAAGAAAATTCCTTTTCTGCCGGAACGAATTGGNATTATTACTTCTTTGGAGGGNGCAGTTATTCGCGATATAGTCCATATTCTACGCAGGAGATTTCCCGGTTTTGTCATTAGAATTTTTCCGGTGTCNGTTCAAGGATCTTCCTCGGCCCAGGAAATTGTTNCTGCCTTGGCATTGGCTAATAGTGAAGCTGACTGTGATGTTCTGATTATNTGCCGTGGCGGCGGCTCACTTGAAGATTTGATGCCATTTAATAGTGAAGAGGTTGCTCTGGCAGTCTCCGCTTCAGAAATTCCTGTTATTTCTGCCGTTGGCCATGAAACTGATTATACAATTTGTGATTTTGTTTCTGATCTGAGAGCGCCTACGCCCTCAGCAGCAGCTGAACTGGTTTTGCCTCGGAAGTCTGATTTATTGACAAATCTGGATATGTATCGCAATCGAATGAAGACACTTCTTTTACATACTTTTGCCCTGGCAAATAGCAAATTAAAACATTTGACTGAGCGCCCCGTTTTGAGACAGGGTGATTATTTGATTAGTTCACGGCTACAAAAACTGGATATATTAAGTTGGCGCTTGCAGAGCAGTCTGACTGCTGTATCTGCAGATCAACCATTACGAATTGCCAGGTTGAAAGATAGGATTGAAAGATCAAGTTTAAGCATACTGCAGCATCAATCTGTTCTTCTTGAGAAAGGCCGGAACATGCTCAGAGCAAATATGTCTCACAGGCTATCACAGGAACGTTTGGGTCTGGATAAACTGACGGCTAAACTGCTAGCTTTAGATCCCAATGCTGTTGTCAGGAGAGGCTATGCCAGGTTGAGCTGCATAGAAACCGGCAAAGCTATAAGCTCACTGGAACAGCTAGCTATAGGTGCCGATATACGCATTTATCTGGCGGATGGAATTGCTGATGCTAGGNTCAAAGAGCTTTTTCCTTTGGAATTATTAGAAAACTTGNAGGAGGGGAGCCTTCCTGATTGAATGAGAGAAAGGNAAATATCATCAATGGATAATAAAGAGACACAATTAGAATTAAGTTACGAGGCAGCTGTGGAACGTTTGGAAGAGATTGTTAATCTCCTTGAGAAGGGCGAGGCGCCATTAGAAGAATCACTTGATTTATTCAGAGAAGGTGTAACTTTGGCTAAAGCCTGCGAAGAGAAATTATCGGCGCTGACGGAGGAGATCAGCAAAATTCAGTTAGGCCCCGAGGGGATAATGATTGAAACTAAGGTTGAATTCCCGGATGCTTAAATCAGATTTTAATGCCGTACTTCTTCAGCACCAGATAGCTATCGAAAGCTTCTTGGAGGATTATACATCGAATTATACTGAAACCTCGGGAAGTAGTGCCGCTATAGCGTCCAGATATAGTCTGCTGGGCGGTGGCAAACGTATCCGGCCCATCTTGCTAATAGAAGTAGCTAAGTTGTATGGTGTCAAAGAGTCAGACTACCACCCTTTTGCGGCTGCAATTGAAATGATTCACACCTATTCGTTGATCCATGATGATTTACCGGCAATGGATGATGATGACCTAAGACGGGGGCAGCCCTCATGCCATAAAAAATACGGAGAGGCCACAGCAATTTTGGCAGGGGATCTTTTGTTGACAGCCGCTTTTGAGATTATGTTGCGTGATATATCTCATTCATCTGCGTTAATAGAAGAAAAGATTCAGGCTGCACTGCTGATTGCTGAAGCTGCCGGCGGCCAAGGTATGATCGCCGGGCAATGTCTGGATTTGCAGTTAGAACAAGTCAAGGCTACAGAAATCATATTGACTGACCTGCAACATAAGAAAACAGGCGCCTTACTGGTTGCTTCTTTGCTGGCAGGAGCTGTTCTGGGAAAAGCTACTGAGTTTGAGATCGGCCTATGGAAGCAGCTAGGTTTAACATGGGGTTTAATATTTCAGATGGTGGACGATGTGCTTGACTTTACTTCTGACGCGTCAGTGCTTGGAAAATCAACCGGTAAAGATGAGCGCGATCAAAAAAGTACCTTTGTTACGGTCTATGGTCTTGATATGACAAAGGAGTTGATCAGAAAAGAACAGGGTAAAGCCTCAAAGCTGCTGGAAATATTGTCAGAAGGGCAGGATATCGGTTTTTTTATGGCCTTGAACGATTATCTTCCTGAACGGGCTAAATAGGATGGCAACAGTAGATATGGACAGTTGGCCCACAGCACAGGACATAGGTGCAATGACTCTACAGCAAAAGGAGCAGCTTGCTGAACGACTTCGTAACTATATTATCAAATATACTGCTAAAAATGGCGGCCATTTGTCTTCAAATCTTGGAGTGGTAGAGTTAACAATTGCCCTATTGTCTACGTATGATTTTCCGACTGATTCTGTAATTTTTGATGTGGGACATCAGTGCTATAGTTGGAAGATTTTGACCGGAAGGGCTAAAGAATTTAAAAACCTCAGACAGGAGGGAGGTATCTCAGGCTTTCCTAAAACAGCAGAGAGTGAATATGACAGTTTCAATACGGGTCATAGTAGCACATCAATGTCGGCAGCATGTGGCCTGGTACGGGCGCGCAAACTGCGCCAAGAAAGTGGGAAAGTAGTTGTTATTATTGGTGATGGTGCATTGTCCGGAGGTATGGCATATGAAGCCATGAACGATATTTGCCAATGCGGAGACGATATTGTAATTATTTTGAATGATAATCAAATGTCAATTGATCATGTAGTGGGCGGATTTGCCAAGCATCTCGAGCGTTTGCGCTTGGCACCCGGGTATCTATCGCTCAAAAGCCGCTGGCTGACTAGATTGCAGCAAGTACCATTAATTGGAAATCTACTGGTTAAAAGCATTGAGGCATTGAAACGGACAGGGAGAAATATTATTCACAATTATCGTGGGGCCAGTTCAATGTTTGAGCAATTGGGGTTTAGATATTATGGGCCGGTTGATGGGCACGACATTAATCAACTGGAGAGATATCTGCGCTCTGCACGAGCAATAAAAGGTCCGGTGCTGGTTCATGTCATAACTCAAAAAGGTAAAGGCTATTCTTATGCAGAAGAAAAGCCTTCAGAATATCATGGAGTCGCCCCTTTTGAAATTGAGGTGGGAATTAACGGTTATCTTGAGACTGAGTCACAAGTTAGTTGGTCAGAGGTTTTTGGGCAGACGATGATAGAGCTAGGCAAAAACAATCCTGCTGTCTGTGCCATATCAGCAGCTATGACATCAGGAACAGGTTTACTGGAATTTGAGACACAGTTTCCAGACAGATTTTTCGATGTCGGAATAGCTGAACAACATGCTCTTACATTAGCGGCTGGATTGGCTAAAGGCGGTATGAAACCATTTGTAGCCCTTTACAGCACTTTTTTGCAAAGAGGTATTGATCAGCTCTTGCATGATATTTGTCTGCAGAATTTGCCTGTTACAATAGCGGTAGATAGAGCGGGAGCTGTCGGTGGTGACGGCGAAACTCATCAGGGGATATATGATTTGTCATTGACAATGTCTTTCCCTAATTTAGAGATTTTTGCCCCCGCAACTGCGAATGACTTGCGGTCACTGCTAAAAATAGCTTCAGAGAAGAATAATCCAGTGCTGATTAGATATCCTAAAGACTTGGCCTTTGATTTTCCTGAGATCGATAGACAGTCTCAGACCGGAGATAAATTTGATCCGTATTGCATCAGAAAGGTCAGGGCCGGAAAGGATATGGTTGTCTTGGCACTGGGGACTATGGTTTTTCCTGCACTGGCAGCCGCTGACGATTTACTAAAAAAAGGTATAAGCATCAGTGTATATTCATCTATCTGTGTTAATTCATGCAGTATTCATGATATTATAAGTATAATTAAAGATACGAAGCGACTGCTGGTTATTGAGGATGGCATCAAAAAGTCCGGTTGGGGAGAAAGCATTATCTCACAGCTTTGCTCCTCTGTAGATGGGGTAGTTTCAGAGCATCTGGGGATCATATATCCGCTGGCAGGCCAGGCTAAGCGATCCAGTTTACTTTCTGCCTCAGGTTTGGACAAGCAAGGCATAATCAAGGCAGTTGAATCGTTAATTATTCATGAATAGGTGACATGCAATGCATTTTGCTATCTATCCAAATGTAAGTCGTGATCCCGATTTAAAATATACGATGCGTCTGATTGATGCCATTGAGAGTAATGGTGGAACTGCCTGGATCTCAGCTCATGGTCTGGAGCAGTTCCAGTATGGAAATTTGCAGTGGGGTATACCGGAAAAACCTGAATTTGTTATCACTTTGGGGGGTGATGGCACTTTCTTAAGCTCAATGGGGATTCCTGGCCTAGAGCAAATTCCCAGAGTTGGTGTGAATCTTGGCTCAGTGGGATTCCTGCAAGAGATATTGCCTGAAGAGATCGAGACTAAAGTAAAGCATCTATTTGCCGGTGATTTTCAAATTGTTCACAGAGCTATGTTTTGTGCTGAGTGTTATGACCTTGCAGGTAAGGTTCATGCGCGGGTAGAAGCATTAAATGATGTAATGCTGACTCGGGGAGGATCATCAAATATTATTAAAGTTGATCTTTTTATCAATGGCAGCAAAGTTGAGATGGTTCCCGGCGATGGTGTGATCGTAGCCACAGCAACAGGTTCTACTGCCTATTCTTTGTCCTGTGGCGGTCCAATTGTGCATCCGAGTCTTGACATTATGGTTATCACACCAATCTGTCCGCATACGCTGCACAATCGATCGTATATCACTGATAGAAACAGTACCGTGCGCTTACAATTGGTTGATCAGTCAAGAACAGCAACGGTATCTGTTGATGGCAGGGCTATTATTCCGCTGCAAACGGGTGGATATGTTGATGTCTGTCTCTCAGACAAATTTCTACCCTATATTATTTTTGGTGAAGATAATTTTTATGAAAAACTACCAATCAAAATTCAGAAAAGGGGGATAAGTCAATGAAACCTTCAAAGAGTCAGAGACAGTCACGGATTCTGCAGATCATTCGCGAACGATCCATCGAGACTCAAGAGGAACTGGTCGAAGTGCTGCGCAAAACGGGTATGGAAGTTACGCAAGCAACAATTTCACGAGATATTAAAGAATTAGGTATCGTTAAAGTTTCAACAGGTGAAGGGAAACAGAAATATGTACCTATGGATCGGAGCGGAGAAGTGGCTTCAGGGCGTTTGATGAAAGTTTTTTCCGAAGCTGTAATCATGATTGAGGTAGCTGTTAACTTTGTAATCATCAAAACCTTGCCCGGCATGGCTCAAGCCGCTGCCTCTGCCTTGGATTCGATGCATCTTAGAGATCTGCTAGGTTCGTTGGCCGGCGATGATACAGTTTTTCTTGCAACTGCTTCGGATACTAAAGCGCAAGAACTTCGTTCTAAGTTAATTGCTCTGTCGCAATCCGACCCCCAAATGGGTCAAAGCCTTTTTGAGGAGAATTGAGCGTGCTGTCCCGGGTAGAGATTACAGACTTTGCCCTGATAGAACATATAGTCTTATCTCCCGGTCCCGGGCTAACTGTTATCAGCGGTGAGACCGGCGCAGGAAAATCTATTCTAATCGATGCAATTGGAGCTTTAACTGGTCAAAGAGCAAGCCGGGACTTTGTGAGGACCGGATCTGAAGAAGCTAAAATTGAAGCGGTCATGATTAAACATGGCCCGGCAGATGACAAAGACTTAACATCCGATTGTGACCAAGTGCTTTTGTCGCGAACAATTTTTGCCCAAGGAGGATCTGAGTGCAGAATAGATGGCCACCTGGTTAAGCTTTCTGATCTCAAACAATTAGGAGAGCGACTAATCTCTATACATGGCCAATATGATAACCAGATTATTTTTCGGGAAAAGGAACATCTGGAGCTACTGGATGCTTATGGCAAAGCGGATATTGAGCCATTGCTGGCAATCTATGAGTCACTGCGAAAGCAATGGCTAATAACTGTTGAAGCTATAGCCATTCTCGGCAATAATCCCCAAGAACGTGCCAGACAATTGGAAATATTGCGCTATCAAGCCAATGAAATTCGTACTGCCAATGTCAAATCGGGCGAGGAAGATGCTCTTAAACAACGTGCCAAAATCTTAGGTGCCAAAGAACGCATTCTGCATGACCTGGAAACAGTTCATCATATTCTCGGACAGGATGATGAACAGGCTGTTGGCTCATTACTGCAAAGAGCATTGGAAACTTTAGACTATTCCTCCTATTATAGTAAAAAACTAAAATCTTCCAGAGATCGTTTGCTTCACCTGGCATCGGAGATAGCCGAAATTAAAACTGAGCTTCTGGATTATGTCAGAAGACTGGACATAGATTCTGCGGAGTTATTGCTGATCCAAGACAGAATTGATCTTATCAATGAACTAAAGCGCAAGTACGGTTCCGATGAAACGGAGATACTTGCTTTTGCCGCTAAAGCGGAAGATGAGATTGAAAGGCTGCAAGCTAGTGCAGAAGATTTCAGCAGACTCAAAGAGAAACAGCGGAGTTTGGATGTTGATTTAAAAGAGATAGCCGAGCAGCTGCATAAAGAGAGATTGAGGCAGGCAAAAGAACTTGATGAAGCAATCAAAAATGAGCTGCTTGATCTTGATATGCCACATGTTCAATTTGTGACCAAAGTTGAAGGGGCAGTCCAAGGCAATGACCTGGCAAGCAGGTGGCCGGACAAGGGCACTGACAATGTTTCATTTATGATCTCACCCAATCTGGGGGAACCGCTCAAGCCGTTGGCGCAAATTGCTTCAGGCGGCGAAGCTTCACGCGTGCTGCTGGCAATTAAAACTGTATTGGCGTCTGTAGATAAGATACCTGTGCTGATTTTTGATGAGATTGATTCCGGCATTNCGGGAAAAACAACTGATAGTATTGCTCAGAAGCTTAAAACAATTGCCGAATCCTGTCAGGTTTTGTGTGTGACTCATAGTGCGCAGATTGCTGCCAGGGCAAATACGCATTATCTAATTAGCAAAAAGGTGCATTCCGGCAGAACTAGTACTAAATTAGAAATATTAGAGGCGGAGTATAGAATTGATGAGATCTCGCGCCTACTATCAGGCCAGCCCAGTGATCCTGTTAGCCGCAAATTGGCGGAACAGTTGCTGAGCAGACATTGAAAAATTAGGAGGATTTGAGTGAGTACGCCACATATTGAAGCTAGAAAAGGCGATATTGCAGAGACCATATTGTTACCTGGTGATCCTTTGCGCGCCCAATTTATTGCAGAGAATTTTTTTGAAAAACCTGAATGCTTTAATCGAGTGCGCAATATGCTGGGATATACCGGTGAGTATAAGGGGAAAAAGGTTTCTGTGATGGGAACCGGAATGGGGATTCCCTCCCATGCAATTTACACACATGAATTAATTCATAACTATGGAGTAAAGAGGCTGATCAGAGTCGGCTCCTGCGGCGCATATATGTCCGATCTAAAGCTCTATGATATTGTTTTGGTGCAGGGAGCTTGCACGGACTCTAATTTTGCCAAAAACTTTAATTTGCCGGGTACATTTTCTGCTCTTGCCAGTTGGGATCTGCTTTTTAAAGCCTACTCTTTCTGTCAACAGGAAGGGATTGACGTCACGGTTGGTAATGTACTTAGTTCCGATATTTTTTATAATCTCGATAGTTCTGACTGGCAGCGCTGGGCGGCGATGCAGGTTATAGCGGTTGAAATGGAAGCATATGCTTTATATTGTAATGCAGCATTTGCAGAAGCTGAGGCGCTGGCAATACTTACAGTTTCAGATAATTTGGTTACAGGGGAGAAGACTACTGCTAAAGAGCGAGAAGTAGGTTTTGCGAAAATGATGCAGATAGCGCTCTCTCTGATCTGAGCCTTTATATTTTAGTTATCCACCAGGAGAACTTAAATGAAAAATAATGAACTGATCATTACGGGTAATAATCTGACACTATTGGATGTAGAGGCGGTTGCTAGGCGTAAGCGCAGGGTTGCTCTAAGCGATCAGGCGAGCCAACGGATAAGTAAGGCTAAGGATCTGGTTGATAAGATCGCCGGATCGAATAAAGCGGTATACGGTATTTCTACCGGGTTTGGAGAGTTGAGCACAGTCCATATCAGTGAAGATAAAAATCTGTGCTTGCAACGCAATTTGATTCTCAGCCATGCCTGCGGCATGGGTAATCCTCTCCCGGAAGATATTGTGCGTGCTATTATGCTGCTGCGTCTGAATACAATGGCCAAAGGGTTTTCCGGTGTTTCTCCCTCTGTGACCGCTTTGCTTACTGAATTTTTGAACCGAAATATTATTCCTTATATACCTGAGCAAGGGTCTTTGGGTGCCAGCGGTGATCTGGCTAATCTTGCCCATATGGCACTGGTTCTGGTAGGAGAAGGGAAAGCATGGTATGAGGGGGAGCTGTTGCCGGGCCAAGAGGTTTTAACACGGGCCGGGCTGGAAGCAGTTGTTCTGTCAGGAAAAGACGGACTGGCAATTATTAACGGAACGCAAATTATGGCCGGAATCGGGGCTTTGGTACTTTATGATGCTAAGGATTTGTATTTTGCTGCCAATCTGGCCGCGGCTTTGACTTTTGAAGCTTTGCGCGGGATAACTTCCGCCTACGATAAGAGAATCCACCAGGCGCGACCGCACTGTGGGCAGATTGAGACTGCCAATTTTCTGCTACGAGCCTTACATGGCAGTGAATATGTTGACAGTAGACCGGATGCTGTACAAGATCCGTATACCTTGCGTTGCGTTCCTCAAGTGCATGGTGCAGCCATAGATGCCTTAGCATATGTGGAAAGGGTTCTTGAAACTGAATTTAATTCCGTAACTGATAATCCACTGATTTTTGTAGAAACAGAGGAAGTAATTTCAGGTGGAAATTTCCATGGCGAGCCACTGGCTTTAGCTCTTGATTTTCTAGGCATTGCAGCGGCAGAATTGGCAAATATGTCGGAAAGACGCATTGAGCGCCTGGTTAATCCGCAGCTGAATTATGGTTTGCCGGCTTTTTTAGTTAAAAACGGAGGTGTCAATTCCGGCTTGATGATCCCGCAGTATGTGGCAGCTTCGATTGTTTCTGAGAATAAAGTGCTTGCTCATCCGGCCAGTGTCGATTCCATTCCGTCATCCGCTAATAAGGAAGATCATGTTAGTATGGGGGCCATTGCTGCCCGCAAAGCGAAGCAGATTGTGGATAATGTACGGCGGGTGCTGGCTATTGAATTTCTTACTGCGGCTCAGGCTTTAGATGTACAGGCGAAAAAGCAGCTGGGCCAAGCTACGTCGGCGCTCTATGATAGGATTAGAGAGAGAGTACCTACCTTGAAGAAAGATAGGGTATTGTCTGAAGACATGAATGAACTGGAAGATCTGCTTTCAGATCCTGTATTCTATCGAGACATGCGGCAAGTGCTGAGAGAAACAGATTGAAAATAATGATGGAGGATCAAGATGTTTTCACAGGTGATTGAGTGTATTCCTAATTTTAGTGAAGGTAAAGACTCTGCAAAATTGCAGCGAATCATTGCTCCTTTTTATCAGGATGAGCAAATCAGGGTATTAGATTACAGTCTCGATGCCGATCATAATCGGGCCGTCGTTACCGTTATCGGGACCTATGAAGGATTGAAACGCACTGTTCCGTGTGTAATTGGCCTGGCCCAGCAAGAGATAGATCTAAGAGTTCATCGGGGCGCTCATCCCAGGATGGGAGCTACGGATGTCTGTCCTTTTGTGCCGATTAGAAATACTGATATGGAGACCTGTATACAACTTGCGCGTGAGGTGGCAGAGATTGTCGCTGCCGATTATAAGATTCCGGTTTTCCTTTATGAAAAATCGGCCACCAGCCCGGAAAGAGAGAATTTGGCCAGAATTCGCAAAGGTGAATTTGAAGGCATGAAAGAAAAAATGCTGGCCGATGAGTGGAAACCTGATTTTGGACCGGGACAGCCGCATGAAACAGCAGGTGTAACTGCTATAGGAGCCAGGATGCCCTTAATTGCCTACAATATTAATTTAGGCACTTCAGAATTAAAAATTGCGGATGAAATTGCCCGCAAGGTGCGATTTGTAGGCGGAGGACTTCGTTTTGTCAAAGCTATGGGCGTTGTTCTTGAGAGAAGAAATATCGTCCAGGTTTCGATGAATTTAACCGATTATACTAAAAGCAGTCTGTATCAAGTTATGGAATTGGTGCGGGCTGAAGCTAAAAGGTATGGTGTACCGGTGGTAGGAAGTGAAATAGTAGGTCTGTCACCTTTAGCAGCTCTGCTTGATGCTGCTAGCTATTATTTGCAACTAGAGGACTTTGGGCTTGATCAGGTGATTGAATCACGGCTCTTAGATGCTGAATGATAACGAGATTAATTATATGAGTGGGAAAAGGACTATTATCCGTTCGCAGGCAATTTTTACTGCTGAGAAAGGTCAGCCTGAGCTGCTGGATGGCTATATTAATGTGGAAAATGGCCTGATTACTGAGGTTGCTGCGGGTGAGATTCCTGTTGCTGCCAAAGCCAGTCATTTACTGATTGATGTTGGTGACCATATGGTACTTCCCGGCTTTATTGATCCGCATACACATCTGGTACATGGTGGTATGCGTGAACAAGAGCTGGCCTTGAAATTAGCAGGCAAGTCATATATGGAGATTCATGAAATTGGCGGCATTTTAAGTACTGTAAGAGCTACCAGAAGCCTGACAGAGCAAGAATTATATGATAAAGCCTGGGAAACGCTTGATCGTATGCTCACTTTTGGTACCACTACTGTTGAAGCCAAAAGCGGATATGGGCTGGATTTGGCAACCGAGTTGCGGTGTTTGCAAGTTGCTGATTGTTTAAATGCCCGGCATCCTATTGACATTGTGAGCACATATATGGGGGCCCATGCCTTACCGCCTGAGTTTGCCGGGGACGTACATGGCTATGTCGATTTTATGTTGAAGCAAGTGATGCCGGTGATTAGAGAGCGAGGGCTGGCAGAATTTTGTGATATCTTCTGCGAAGAAGGAATCTTTGATCTTGATGTTTCGCGCCGGTTTTTGCAAGCAGCTAAGGGGATGGGCTTTTTGCTGAAAGTACATGCCGATGAGATCGTCCCGCTTGGTGGGGCGGAGCTGGCCGCAGAGATGGGAGCAGTATCGGCAGAGCATCTGATGGCAATTTCAGATTATGGGATTGAGAGATTGGCTGAAGCCGGTACAGTGGCGGTTCTGTTGCCGGCTACAACTTTTTTCCTGATGGCGGATAAATATGCTCCTGCCCGTAAAATGCTCGATCATGGAGTTAGAGTAGCTCTGGCAACTGACTACAATCCTGGCAGCAGCCCCACAGAGAATATCCAGGTTGCTATGTCACATGCCTGTTTCGGCATGAAAATGCAACCGGATGAAATCCTGACAGCAGTTACTATTGAAGCGGCACATGCTCTGCGCAGAGAGACTGAAATAGGTTCACTGGCTCCCGGNAAAAGGGCGGACATTCTGATCACNGATGTCCGTTCCCCGGCGGAGCTNATTTATAGATTCGGAGTGAATCATATTGTTGAAGTTTATAAGGGGGGTAAGTTGGTAGCAAAACAGGGGAGGGTCTGTTATGAGTAAATTGATGGATAAGGCGACAAATGAACTATTGAACTTGGTGGGAAGCTCTGATCCCACACCCGGTGGTGGAAGTATGTCTGCCTTAGCAGGTGCAGTCGCAGCTCAACTGGGTCAAATGGTTTTTCGCTTGACCGAGGGAAAAAAGTCCTGGGCTGAATTAGATATTCGTCAACAAAAGTTACTATCATTAGATTTTGCTTCTCTGTCAACACTTGCGTTCGAATTGACACAGCTGGTTGACGAGGACGCGGCAGCCTATAATACTTTTATGTCCGCTCTGCGTTTACCTAAAGATACGGAGGCTGAGAAGGCAGCACGCAGCAAGGCTATGAATGAAGCCAGCTTGCTGGCGATGGAAACTCCCATGCAGATTGCGTTAAAGGGTTTGGCTGTATTGCGCCATCTAGGTGCTTTGGGTCGCTATGGCAACAAGAATTGTTTGTCTGATGTTGGTGTAGCAGCTTATTTGGCACAGGCCTGTGTTGAAGGCGCTCTCTTGAATGTCAGAATCAATCTTCCCGGGATTGGAGATGAGGAATTGTGTGCGAGGACTAAGAAGTCTATTGCCGGTATTATTAAAGATAAAGAGGAGTTGGTTACAGAAGTAACTAAAGTAGTGAATGAACGCATGGATTGTTAATCCAGGACGATCCGTGGGCGCCTTCGGCAAAAAAGCATTAGAAATATACGACTTGCAATAAACAGGCTTGTTCGCATAGAATAGATATTGTTCAGGGGAGCTTTAATAGCTGAGAGGACTGTGGTCGACCCTAGAACCTGAACCGGATAATACCGGCGGAGGGAGAACAGTTAATTGGGATTTTTACTTGACCTCCGCCATATAGGAGGTTTTTTTGTCTATAATTTCTCAGATGCTCTGTTATCAGTCAACTTGCGGCTGTTGTCCTGGCTGCCGATATATCAAAGGTAAATTAAGGCGGATATATTGTTTAGGTCAGGAATGGTATAGCTGAATGTGGTCTAGGTTTCGCAAAGCTATTCCCGCCTTGATAGTATTGGCAATGATGCTCGGCATGTTGCAAGTTCTTTCTATGGCTAAAATAATTCACTCTTTTGTATTGCCGGCCCCGGCGGCTGTATTTTCAGCACTTATTACACAGAAAGAGATTTTATGGCTTCATTGTCGAGAAACTCTGACAATTGCGTCCTTAGGTTTTATTCTGAGTATCATTTTGGGAATTATTATTGCTTTGTTAATGGATGCTTTTACTCTAGTGTATCGGGCTTTATATCCTTTGTTGGTGGTCTCACAGACGATTCCCACCATGATTATTACTCCTGTAATAGTCCTGATGTTTGGATATGGGGTGGTGCCGCGATTAATTGTGGTTTTGTTGGTCTGTTTTTTCCCAGTTGCTATCAATTTACTTCAAGGTTTTTCTGATGTCGACAAAGACCAGATTAAATTGATGCACTCACTGGGTGCTAATAAGTGGGAAATACTTCGTCATGTCAAATTCCCGTCAAGCTTGGTTCATCTGTTCTCCGGTATCAGAATTTCTGCTACCTATTGTGTGATGGCTGCTGTCCTGGCGGAATGGTCCGGAGGTATGTCCGGCCTGGGTATTTATATGCTAAGAACGAAGAGAGCGTACAGTTTTGATCGCATGTTTGCCTCAATCATTTTGATAATTATATTGAGCCTTCTGCTTTACTATTTTGTTATTGTTGTTGAGCGCCTGGTAATGCCCTGGCAGAGAGCGACAGTGACTTATGATTTAAGGAGGGAAAAATGAAAAAAGCAAAAGTAATTCTGATTATTTTAATCATGTTGATATTGGTTGTGTCTATTGTTTCCTGTCAGAAACAAAATAGTCAAAAAGGAAATGATACTCGATCTGACCAAGATCAGGCAGATGTTGGCGACTGTTCCCAGACGGAATCCGGCAGCAAACAGGAGTTGGCCGATGAGTCTCCAAGCCCTGGCGATAGTATGGAAACAAAACATGTGAATACACAACTACAAAAGATTACCTTTGTCTTAGACTGGACTCCTAATACAAATCACTCGGGCTTATTCCTGGCACAACAGCAGGGTTATTATGCTGAAGAGGGCCTAGATGTAGACTTTCAAGAATCTGATATGAATTTTATTGAAATGGTCGCTACAGGGAGTGCCCCTTTTGGCATTGCCAGTCAGGAGCAGGTTTTACAGGCCAGATCTTCAGAGGCAGAAATACCGATTGTAGCAGTGGCAGCAATTCTGCAGCACAATACTTCCGGTTTTGCATCTCCGGCGGGGCGCGGAATTACAACTCCCCGTGATTTTGAAGATAAAACCTATAGTGGTTGGGGTACAGAATTGGAGTTAGCCTTTATTGAGACCTTAATGAAACAAGAGGAGGCTGATTTTGCCAAAGTAAATATTATCAATCAATCAGCGAGTAATTATATTGCCGCAATGGAGTCTGAAGCTGACTTTGCCTGGATTTATTGGGGTTGGGATGGTATTAATTGTGAATTGCAAGCTTATCCTCTCAATTTTATCCTCCTGCAGGATATTGATCCTAGACTAGATTTTTATTCGCCGACGATCATTACCAATGAAACTGTAATTAACGATAATCCGGAGCTGATCAGACGCTTTCTACGAGCGACAGCCAAGGGCTATTCACTTGCAGTTGCAGAGCCTGATAAAGCAGTGGAGGCTGTTCTGGAGATGGCACCGGAGCTTGACAGAGAACTAGTATCGGCGAGCCAAAAGTGGCTGAGCAAGAAGTATATCGATGATGCATCTGTCTGGGGCACGATGGAGCTTGAGATTTGGTTAAGCTTCAAAAACTGGATGTTGCAATATGGGGTGCTGGAAAATGATTTAGATCCGGCGCAGGCATTTACCAATGACTATTTGCCGTGATAATAATGTAGTTTTGAGAGCCAAGGGGCTGGGTCGGGCCTTTAAGCAAGATTCATGGGTTTTGCGAGATATAAGCCTGGAGCTGAGGCGAGGTGAATTTGCTGCCGTATTGGGCTTGTCCGGAAGTGGCAAGACCACTTTGTTTAATATTTTGGCAGGTCTGGATCAACCGGATCTTGGTTCGGTTGAAGTGAATGAAACGATAGGTTATATGATGCAGAAGGATTTGCTCTTGCCCTGGAAGCGCATCATCGACAATATTACGTTACCATTAATTATCCGTGGCGTTGCCCGTCGTGAGGCAGAACGCAGGGCATTGCTTCATCTGCCAACATTTGGACTGGAAGGGCTGGAGAGAAGTTGGCCGGCTCAACTGTCGGGCGGAGAGAGACAACGGGCTGCATTGTTGCGGACCTATCTTCACGCCGGCACAATAATGCTGCTTGATGAACCTTTCGCCGGCCTTGATGCAATTACTCGCGAGAATATGCAGCAATGGCTTAAAAATATCTGCAATGAACTGAAGCTGACGGTTTTATTAATTACTCATGATATTGAAGAAGCCATTAATTTGGCTGACACGATCTATGTTCTGTCTTCCGATCGGCCGGCCGGTCTCCATCCGCCGCTCAAGATGGCGGATTATTTGGTTTCAATATCGAATAAATATAGTGATGAAAATCATATTGCAGGATCAAAGTCACAGAGCACATATCGTCCGGCTCCCGGACTTAAACAACAAATCAGGGAATTGCTTTACACATCTTTACTAACTTAGTTGCAGTTGATCTTAACGGCAATATTCAGTTGTTTAAACAAAGAATCCAGGTCCGGAGTCAGGTCAGCATTAATAGTAATAGTCTGGCGAGAAGCAACATGCTCGAATTCCAAATGGCAGGCGTGGAGAGCATGACGATTAATTAAATTATCGGTTAGCATCTGTTCCGGTTGGCACAGAGTCAGTGCTTGCGGTAGAAGATCCGGTCGTACATAGTCTTGTTCAACGGTAATATTTTTTAATTGTTGTAGGCCATACATGGTATCTCCGACCAGAGGATGAGCATGCCATAAGCAATGCAGCCTGATCTGATGAGTACGCCCTGTTAGCAGTTTAAAGGATACCAGTGAAACATTAGCATCAGTTGAGTGGGCAATCTCTCGATAAAGAGTGACTGCCTCTTTACCGTCAGGACTGATTACTCGTCGCATGAAGCTATCCTCACTGCGTTTTACGGATCCGGTGAGGGTACCGCGAGGCGGATAGAAACGACCATGTACCAGACCAAGATAATTTTTTTTCATCTTACGAGTTGATGTAAAATGATGTGCAAAGGCCATTCTGGCGATCAGAATGACACCACTTGTTTCACGGTCTAGTCTGAGAATTGGATGTAAGGGAGTAGTGGACAGTCGATCGGTAATGGTTCCTGTATTATGAGTTGCCGTTGGATGAATGACTTGGCCGGGTTTTTTATTGATAGCGACATACCAGTCGTCAATATAGATAACATCTAATTCAGGATCCTGTCGCAAGCCAGCTTGATCCTGGGGTTCAGGCAAGCTTATCAACAGAATTTCTCCTGAGTTTATGCGGTCGATCAGGCGTAAAGAACGACCGTTAACGGTGATGCTGCCCAGTCGTCGGACTTTTTTCAGCAGTCTGTTAGAAAAACCAGCCTGTGTTAAAACCTGCCGGACTGTTTTCTGATCATCTTCGTCCTTGCATTCCCAAGTAAAAATCATTTCTATTATATTTTACTATAATCTTTACTTATCTTTATTCGAAAGGATCTAAGAGACCGGATTGTGAATAAATTGACAGATATGCACCTTTATCTATAAAATACAGGATAGTATTCACGGCGCCTCAGCGGGCGTTGCTTATGTTTTAACTCGCAACTTGAAAAATTAATTATGGAGGTGATTAGACATAGAGTGGCTATATTTAGTTATTGGCTTGATTATAGGCGCTGTACTGATAGCAATTATTACGGTTACCTGGTACAGACGCGGTCTGAGTAAACAGAGCATTGCACTACAAGAGCAGAAGTTAAAAACTGCTGAAGACATAAAAACGTTGATCTTAGAAGCGCGTAAGGAAGGTGAAAACAAGAAACGTGAGTTTTTGCTGGAGGCCAAAGAAGAAGTACACAAAGCGAAAGCAGACCTAGAGAGAGATGCTCGCGACAAAAGAAGCGAGTTGTCACGAGAGAGAAACCGGATTGATCAAAAGGAAGAAGCTCTGGATCGCAGAGTCTCTGCCCTGGAACAAAAGGAGCAAGATATCGAGCAAAGACAATATGATTTGCTGGAAGCAGAAAAGCGGCTACAGGAGACTGAACAACGTAAAGTTGAAGAATTGGAACGCATATCTGGATTATCTGTACAAGAGGCTCAGAAACAGGTTCTTGATGAAGCCAGGTTGGAGTATGAACACGATATGGCAATCCTGTTTCGCCAAATTGAGGAAGAAACCAGGGAAAACGCCAATGTGATGGCTAAAGAGATCGTAGTGAATGCCATCCAAAGATATGCCTCAGATTTTGTTTCGGATGCAACTGTATCGGTTGTTTCCCTGCCTAATGAAGAAATGAAAGGCAGGATCATCGGTAGAGAAGGTCGAAATATTAGAACTATCGAAACAATGACCGGAGTCGATTTGATCATTGACGATACTCCGGAAGCGGTAATTTTATCCAGCTTTGATCCGATTCGACGCGAGATAGCCAGAATTGCCATAGAAAAGCTGGTTCAGGATGGGCGTATCCATCCTGCCAGGATTGAGGAAACGGTTGAAAAAGCTAAGAAGGAAATCGACCAATCAATCAAAGAAGCTGGCGAAGATGCTGTTTTTAAATCCGGTGTCGTTGGTATCCATCCTGAAGCTGTTAAGATACTTGGACGCTTAAAGTATCGCACCAGTTATGGTCAGAATGTCCTACAACATTCTGTTGAAGTAAGCGGAATTGCTGGGATTATGGCCTCGGAACTGGGTCTTGATGTAATGTCTGCCAAGAAAGCAGGTTTACTGCATGACATAGGTAAAGCCGTTGACTTTGAGATGGAGGGCTCACATATCCAATTGGGAGTTGATATTGCGAAAAGGCTTAAATTGGATGAAGTGACAACAAATGCTATCGCATCTCATCATGGAGATGAAGAACCAACAACAATGATTGCTTCTTTGGTGGCGGCGGCGGATGCCATATCGGCTGCCAGACCAGGTGCACGAAGAGAGAATGTAGAAACTTATATCAAGCGCATTGAAAAGTTAGAAGAAATTGCAAATTCAATGACTGGAGTCGAGAAGTCTTATGCTGTCCAGGCCGGGCGTGAAATACGAGTTATCGTTCTGCCGGATCAGGTTAAAGATGATGAAATGCCTCTGATAGCACATCGTATCGCCAAGCAGATCGAAGCGGAACTTAATTTTCCGGGTCAGATCAAAGTGAATATGATACGTGAAAGCAGAGTAGCAGATTACGCCAAGTAGTATTGAGTGAAACATACTGGTGAAAGGCGGAGGATTTGCACAAGCATTAATGCAAGAGATAAAAGATGCCGGACAGGATGTAACAAACCTGTCCGGCATCTTATTTAATATTGTTGTGCAACATTTTACTCTGAAGAGCTAACGATCAACCATTAATTCCTTCAGCTTGGAAACTGATATCTGGTCCCAATATACGTCCGGAAGCTTAACTATTCTATGATACAATTAGCTAGCGGAGGGCAGCATGAATATTCTGATGATTGGCGATATTGTTGGTCGTGAAGGCAGGGATGCCCTAACATTTTGGCTGCCTGCCTATAAAGAGGCACAGAAGATTGATCTCTGTGTAGCCAATGCCGAAAATTCCGCCGGCGGCAAAGGCATAACAGCCAATATTGTCAGAGAGCTAAGGGATGCCGGAGTGGATGTTATAACTCTTGGCAATCATGCATGGGAGCAAAGATCCTGGCTGGATGAGGCAGATAGATTTCCGGAAGTGATTCGGCCCTGGAATGGTGCTCCATCATGGCCCGGACAGGGATACTATGTTCATAAATATAATTGTAGCAAAGTATTAATCGTAAATTTGTTGGGTTATATTTTTATGCAAGGCGCAGATAATCCGTTCTTTTTTATGGAGCGCTACTTCCAAGATTTGTTAGACAGAATTAAGCCACAAATTACGATCATCGATTTTCATGCCGAAGCGACCGCAGAAAAATGTGCCATGGCTTGGTATCTTGCAGACAAAGTAACTGCCGTCTGTGGTACTCATACTCATGTACAGACAGCAGATGAGAGGATCATTGGTGCCGGTACTGCTTTTATTTCGGACCTTGGTATGACTGGCAGCATGGACGGAGTGATCGGTATGGACAGAGAGCATTCGCTGCGTCGCTTTTGTACTTATCTACCAACACCTTATAAGTTACATTCCGGCAATGTTCATATTCAGGGTGCAATAATTAATGTGGATCATCGCTGCGGTCAAGCGAGATCGATAAAAAGACTTGATATCAAATTAGAAGACATCAGATCATGAGAGAGTCCAGTTCCCCAATTTTATTTCGAAGGCGATATCTTTATAGAACTGCGTACAGACTGACAGCTCTAATATTAATCCTGATATTAATGCTCATCTCTACGNCAGCCTGTATGTCGGAACAAGGTCAGAGTAATGAGACACTCGAAGCAATTTCTACATCAAGTCAGATCAANCTGCCANCTCCTGCAACAACTATTAAGCCGGGTACAGGTGAGTTGAGNCTGTGGTGGCAAAAACCACAGGATTACAGCCCNCTGAAACCAGCAACNGCAGAACAGAAAGGTATCTATAGTTTGCTATACCAGACCTTGTTTNCTATTGATGATATGGGTTATATCTGTCCCGAGATAGCGGCAGATTACAGATGGTCAAATGACCGTCTTAAAATAAAAATAGATCTTGAACCCGGCTTAGAATTTTCTGATGGCACAATATTAAAACCGGAAGATGTTAAAGCTTCAATCGAAAGTTGGATAGCAAACAGGGGATGGCTCGTCAACAGCATTCCCAGTAGTGATGATGTGTTGTCAGGACAGGATGACATAATAGATGCAACTGCTGAGCAAAGCCTTTCAGATATGGCGGAAAACGTTAATTCTACTACGGTTGAAGTTACAGAGGATTCTGTTGAAACACTGCAAACAACTGTGGAACTAGCTGAGAATACAGAAGAAGATGTTAGTGCTGATCCTGCTAAGAGCAACGACAGTATGAGCGCTGAAACCTCTGAGACAGGTTTAACAGTAGATGATATCTGGGCAAATGCTGACGCCCCTNCTCCGANCATTGAAGATCTAATCTTTCTTAACCGTGAACAGGCGATGGCCGCGATTAAGCAAGTGGTAGCTAAAGATTCTTTTATTGAAATNCATTTGTCAGAAAGATGTGATAATTTACTTGATTTTTTAGTTATACCGATCATACCTACTGTTTATTCNAGCGGTTTGCTATCAGCATTTCCGCCTGGAACCGGGAGTTGGTATTGTGCAGAACAGCTGATTACCGGTGAAGCTAAATTAAAGCGAACCAGAAATGATAATGAGCTGGCAATTCAAGTTTTAGCTTATGATTCGCATCAACAGGCGATGAAAGCTTTCCTTAATAAGGAAGTTGATTTGCTTCTCTTATCTGCCACAGCTTGGCCCAGATTTGGCGGGCTAAAGGATCTCAGAACCCGGAAACTTCCGACCGGTAATTTTGTTTATTTACAACTAAATGTAAATGTTCCACCTCTTAATAGCAAGTCATATTTCCAGTCTATTACCAAGGCTTTTTTGCGCTCAGCCCTGACGGTGGACAGGCCAGCTGGATCCTGGCTTTATTCTCCAATTCCAGAACGGGGCAGTCACCCCTTTTTGCCATCTGCTCAGGAGATAAAGCAAAAGTTAGAGGAGTTATCGGCTGAGGCTGATTTTGTGTGGCTGCATGATGATCCGGTTCAACCTTTGTTGATGACTTGGCCTCAGTTTGAGGAGGCGGATATTGTAGGTGAGCAAATCAGAAGAGAATTGAGACTACAGCAAGTACCGGTTGTGCGAGCAGGGGAAAGTCTGATCCCGGAGAGTACGTCTGATCCCTCTTTAAGTCCGACACCAATGGAAACTTTGCCGCCAACACCTACACCGGATCCCAATCTTATATATTTACCCAGTATTACGCCTGAACCGACCCCGACAGCACTTGATCCGGCGCAGGTGCCTGAGACAGCAGCTTTAGAACTGGTACTCTCTGCAGCTGATCTGTACGAGCCGTATCTGTTTTTTAAAACAGCGGGAGAAACAGGGGTACCGGAAAATGAATCACTGTTAGTACTCAAAGAATTATATTCCCTGAGATTAGCAGGGAGATCATCTGAGGCGTCCGGAATCAGGGATGACTATAGTAATAATTCCGGAGCCAGATTGGCAGGTATAATGGCACTAATAGAACTATTGCAGCAATACAACATGATTGGAATTGCTGTGCCCTGTAATGTTGTCTGCTATGGTGAGAGGATTGAAGGTGACATAGGTCTGAATGTTGATAATCCTTATTTTGGATTGGAGGAATTAATTATATGGCCGTAGTAACTATATTGATCCTGGTTGTCCTTGACCAGTATAGCAAGGCCTTAGCGGAATATTATCTTGCTGAGGGGGCCGTTAAGATTATCCCGGGTTTTTTCGAGCTGGAACTGACATGGAATTCCGGGGCAGCTTGGAATTTTCTTGCTGCAAAAAGTTGGGGCATAGTTCTCCTATCTATCAGCTCTTTGCTTGTAAGCGCAGTGGTTTTATTCTATTTGGGCAGAGCTCACGGTTTAAAGGCCAAAATTGTTCTAGTGCTCATTGCTGCGGGCGGTATAGGCAATTTAATTGATCGCATTCGCTTTGGACGAGTAACTGATTTTCTATCATTTACCTTTGGCTCATATAAGTTTCCGGTTTTTAATCTGGCGGATACATTCGTCACGATAGGAGTTATTTTGGCGATAATTTTTTTGCTCCTGGATCATAGTTTTATAGAGCAGATTACGGGAAGTATCATTTCTGAAATAGGTGATGCTAAGTGACGATGAGAACTATAGTTGCCATGGAAGACGCACCTAGACTCGACAGCTGGCTGGCTCAACAATGCGGAGTTTCGAGATCGGCTATAAAGCAATTAATTTTGGCAGGTAAAGTATCTTTAAATGCTAAGGCGGTCAAACCCTCTCAGGCAGTAATGAGAGGTCAGACATTTTTGGTTGATGAGGAGCAGAAACCATCTGATATAATTCCCGAAGAATTGCCTTTAGATATAGTTTACGAGGATGAGGTACTGTTGGTAGTCAATAAAGCTAGAGGAATGGTAGTTCATCCTGCGGCCGGAAATCACAAAGGGACTCTTGTCAATGCTTTATTGGCGTATAGCTCAGCCAATCTCTCTAATGTCCAGGGATATGATCGTCCGGGTATTGTCCATCGGCTTGATAAAGATACTTCCGGCTTGATAATTATTGCCAAGAACAATCAAGCTCATCGCCATATTGCTAATCAGCTGGCAAAAAGATCGCTAGTGCGTATTTACCATACGATTGTCTGGGGTCAAATGGAAGCAAAAACAGCATTGGTAGATGCACCTATTGGCAGAGATCCCCAAAATCGTCAAAGGATGGCAGTGACAGCGAGTGGGAAACCTGCTGTTACTAAAATAGACTTGATTGAACAAGCTTGCCGTGGAGCGCATCTTTGTTGTCAATTGACTACGGGTAGAACTCATCAAATCAGAGTTCATTTATCATATATCGGTCATCCTATAGTAGGTGATGTCGTCTACGGCAAAAATAAACCTACCATCTATCGTGACGGTCAGTTATTGCACGCTAAAAGTCTGGAATTTATCCATCCTGTATCCGGGAAGACGATCAGTCTATCATCCGAGCTGCCGCCGGAATTTGATTTTGTTATGGGGTATATGCGTGGTGAAAGGGAAGATTAGATCTTGGAAAGGATTGCACTCCGGCAATAGTACTGATCATCGAAGTAGCGAACTATTGAGACAGGAGATAAAATTACTGCTATTTGTCTTGCTCATCATGTTTGGAATTTCAATCTCAGTTATGATTAAAAATATTGGAACTCACAATGAAGTGGAAGAAATCTTTAGTCAGTATGAAGCAATACAGAATGAGCTTAATACTCTAGTTCATAACAATGAATCTCTATTGAGACAGCAAAAGACTTTGGAGAATAAGCGACGGGATTTATTGGATTCGCTGGAGATTAAGACTAAGCGTCCGGAGTTAATACAAGAATTAAGATCAGCAAGACTCCTTGCAGGTCTGGAAACTGTAACCGGAATAGGTTTGACGATTACAATGAATGATAAAGAAGGATATGATCCATTAGTAGATAAATCGGATGCCTTAATACATGACGGAACAATTACCTATATAATTAATTTGTTAAACGGAGCGGGGGCAAGGGCTTTATCTTTTAACGGAACTAGAATTACTGCTGTACCTCAGATTTATTGTATTGGCCCGACTATTTTATTCTACTCNAGGCGCTTGGCACCACCCTATGTGATTATTGCAATTGGACCTATAGANGAAATGTTGGCAGTTTTAGAGACTGATAGGTATCTACAGAGAATTACTTCGAATGAGGTCGGGATCCGTATGGAGATCCAGACAGGCCAAGTAGTCATTCCAACGTTCTCGGAATACGAAAATTTCAGAGAACATATTACCCATTTGGAGGCCACCAGAAATGAAGATTAGATTTGGTCGCAGCACCTTTGTAATTGTTATATGCATTGTCCTAGGTATTTTACTCGCTTTACAGATGAAAGGGCTCAATAGAAAATCTGTGACCAGGGACAGTTTACAGGAGCTACAGAATTCTGTGATTGAATATCAAAAAAAGAACCAGGATCTTGATAGGCGTAATAATCAGTTGCACGACTATATCAGAACCCTTGAGAATGAGCTGAGCGGATCTGAAACCGGAGCTTTAGCAAAAATTATTGAAGAAAAAGAGCAATATGCTATTTTTGCCGGCTTGCGAAAAGTTGAAAATGACGGAGTGATTATTTCATTGACTAGCAATGCTCCAGCCAGAATGAGAGATTCGGTTCTAAGGCAATTTGTTAATGAACTAGCTTCACTTGGCGCCCAGGCAGTTTCCATTAATGGCGAGCGCAAGGTGGCTACTACAGAAATCAGAGCTAATGATGACCAGATTATTATCAATGGCGTTCGTTTTGATCGCAACGATACCTTTGAGATCAGAGCAATTGTTAATCCGGATTCGATAGACGAATACATTATTCCGTATCTGGAGAATGTGCGAGAGGTAATTCTCAAAGAATTGGAGGGCGAAAACTGGACAATCACGATTAAACATGAAAAGAAATTAGTGATTCCTGCTCTGCGTGAAGATAGGATTGCGTACCAAAATGATTTGCTGGTACCTGTAGAATAAAGTTATACTACTTTCATATGGAATATACTATTCAATTCGATCATACAAGTGCGGGAATGGCAGTATTGGGAGCCTTCAATGGCCATGCAAAGCTTGTTGATGAATCTTTCCAGGTAGAAACTGAAGCGACTTCGAATGGCTTGGTCATACGCGGTGATAAACCGGAAAATATTACTGCTGCAACCGAAGTTTATCGCAAGATGAATGATTTGCATGATAGTGGNCAACCATTGACNGANCAGNTGGTGAACTATTTGATTAATATCGTCAAGGATGGTGAAGTTGAGGCTTTTAAGGAATTCTCGCCNGACATTATCTGCGTTAACTCAAAAGGCAGACCACTCATGAGTAAGACATATGGACAAAAAAAATATATCGAGTCCATAGAAAAAAATGAATTAACATTTGCCATAGGCCCGGCAGGTACGGGCAAGACATATCTAGCGGTAGCAATGGCAGTTAAGGCTTTTCGCGCTCATGAAGTATCCCGGATTATTTTAACCAGACCTGCAGTTGAAGCAGGAGAAAAACTGGGTTTTTTACCGGGTGACCTGCAAAATAAAGTTGATCCGTATATGCGTCCTCTCTATGATGCACTAAATGATCTGATGGGCAATGAGCAATATTTAAGAAATTTAGAAAAGGGACTAATTGAAGTTTCGCCTCTGGCATATATGAGGGGCCGTACGCTAGATGACGCTTTTATCATTCTTGATGAAGCACAAAACACGACCAGAGAACAAATGAAGATGTTTTTGACCAGGATAGGATTCCATGCTAAAGCTGTGGTAACCGGAGATATTACCCAAATTGATCTTCCTGTTAATACTTGGAGTGGTTTGGAAGAAGCGGCACTGCTGCTAAGTAAGGTAAAAGGAATTGGTCAAGTCAGGCTTACCCAAAGGGATGTCGTACGAAACCCTTTAGTGCAGCGAATTATTCAGGCCTATGAAGAAGCTGAAATGCTAAGACAAAAGAAAAAGCGAGGAAACAGAAGATGAAATCTAATGCTAAAAAGAGAGTAACTTTGATCACGCTTTTGTTGACAGTAGCAATTTTTACTTTCTCTATTTATATTGGTTCTCAGCCGGAAAAATATAACCTGAATATCGGCGACGTCAGTGACTATGATATTGTAGCTCCACGCGCAATTGCAGATAGCATTGAAACACAAAAACGAGCAGCTCAGGCTCAGGCAGATATCCAAACTGTCATGATGAGATCAGAGCAAACCAGTTCAGCAGTAATTTCAGATGTGACGCGTTTTCTGGATATTGTGCAAGAACGCAGAGAAGCAATTTATAAAGTTCAGCCCCCGGAGACCGAAACTCCTGGTTCCGAAGGTGACAATTCCAGAGGGGAGCCTACGAATGAGACTAAACAAGAACCGTCAACCAATTTACGTCAACCAACAGAAACTGAATTTCAGCTTTCTGCCTCATCCTTGATTTCAGGTCTTGATCAGACTCTTGGTCTTACTCTGCCGGCTGCAGATGCCCAACAGTTGATGAAGATGTCAGAAGTCCGTTTTAACAATTTTTCGGAAGTACTGCTGACTCAGGCAGAAGCTATTATGGCGGACTCACTTGACCAGGCACGTCTTGCCATGGCAATTAATGATGCCACTGAAAGCCTCAAAGACAACAGTGAATATTATATAGATGACGTGACATTAGTTGGCCAGACTCTACAATTGATTTTGAAGCCTAATGTTGTTCCCAATGAGGAAGCAACGATCAATGCGCGAAAAGCTGCCTATGATCGGGTTATAAATAATCCGGTAATGGTAAACAGGGGAACTCGAATCGTTTCCAAGGGCGATATGATAACTGAGGCAAACTGGCAAATGCTTTTAGATCTGGATCTGACCGGTAAAACCGGAATTGATTGGTTGCGTCTGCTGGGGATTTTACTGCTAGTTATTATTTTAGCTGGTTTAGCCGTATTATATTTCCAACGTTATCATCCCAATATTGCTGAGACTCCAAGAACTTTGCTCGCACTGTCTCTGGCACTTTTGGTTCCGATGTTAACTTCTATTTATCTGGCTCAGCATAATCCTCTGACGCCGCCGGTTTATTTTGCGGCAGTAGTAATTGCTGCTTATTTCGGTTTTAGAACTGCAACTGTCATGTCTATTCTATTAATCATCATGATNATACCTATGACAGGTTTTGAGATGGCATTCCCCATGACAGCGCTAGCCGGCTGCATGGTGGCGTCCTTATACACAAAGGGAATCGGACGCCATGATAATTATGCCAAGATTATTGTTTCTACTGCNTTGGTAACTCTAAGNATGAGTTCTGTTTTCGGCTTATTGGCTCATGAACCACTGGATAAGATGCTTACGCATATATTGCAGGCAGTTCTTAGTGGAATGTTTTCTGTCGTAGTGGCAATTGGTGTCATGCCTATTTTTGAAATGATTTTTAATACAGTATCACCTCTGCGTCTGATTGAGTTGTCCCAGACCAGCCATCCTTTGTTAAGGCGATTGTTTATCGAAGCCCCTGGTACATCGCAGCATTCCATGATGGTGGCAAATTTGGCTGAAGCAGCCGCAGAAGCAGTAGGTGCCAATGCCATGATTGTGCGAGTAGGATCATATTTCCATGATATTGGCAAATTGGAAAATCCCATGGCTTTTACTGAGAATCAGACAGGTGAAAATCCACATGATTTCATGTTGCCGCAAGAAAGCTGCAAGCTGATTACCAGGCATCCGGAAGATGGAGTCAAATTAGGCAGGAAGTATCGTTTGCCGCAACCTGTACTCAATATTATATTGCAGCATCATGGCACCACTGTTTTGCAGTATTTTTATCATAAAGCCTGTACTGTTGCGGAGAAAGAAGGAAAAACGTTGCCTTCACCCGAATCATACAGTTATCCGACCCCAGTACCAAATTCCGCGGAATCTGCCATTGTGATGCTTGCTGATTCGGTAGAGGCTGCCATGAGGTCAGTCAGTCCTAAGAATCTCCAAGAAGCGGAAAGTATGATCAGACGCGTAGTGAAGACCAAAACGGATCAGAATCAGCTGATCAAATCCGGACTTTCTTTTGCCCAGGTTGAAAGTATTATCAAGTCATTTCTACATGTTTATGCCGGGCACTTTCATCAACGTGTTTCTTATCCTACAGATAGAATAGTTGTTGAGGCTAATTAATGCCCATGATTGTTCAGATTGAGAACAATGTTACAGATCTAATTGATGTCGAAATCGAAGCTGCCATTGAATCCGCTGCAACTATGACGATCAGTTCTTTTGATTTTGCTGCAGAGCTTGAAAGAATGTGTCTGATCCCTAAACTTTCAATCCTGTTAACCGGCAGTGAAGAAATCCGCCGTTTAAACCAGCAATTTCGTCGTATAAATGAAGTCACAGATGTACTTTCATTTTCTGCTCTGCCAATGGTGGAAGGAAGACTAGCCGGCCCGGTACAGGTTTGGGATTTAGAAGTAATAGGAAATTCTAAATTTCTGAACTTAGGTGATATTGTAATATGTCCGGAACAGGCGGCCTCACAGGCTTCAGAACATAATCACAGTCTGCCGGAAGAAATGCTTTTTTTGCTGGTACACGGAATCTTACATCTCTTGGGCTATGACCATGAAGATGGCTTTGCTGCTGAGCGGATGTTTATTCTGCAAGAAGAGATGATGCGCAAATTAGATTTTTCCAGGTTTAGGTCTGGCTTTGTGTCAATTATAGGTAGGCCCAATGTTGGTAAATCGACTCTGCTTAATCGTCTGATCGGTACAAAAGTTTCTATTATTTCACCTAAACCTCAAACTACACAGAAGATGATAAGAGGAGTCTATACTGACAATGAAGCCCAAATCATTTTCTTGGATACCCCTGGAGTTCATCAGCCAACCAGCAGATTAGGTCAATATATGCTTCAGGCCGCCGAGCAGGCTTTTATGGAGTCAGATCTGATTTGCCTAATGATTGAAGCAGGATTCAAACCGTTTATTGATCGGATAGAGCGAAATATCCTGGATAAAGCAGTTGAAATGAATAAGCCGGTTATAATCGTTATCAACAAAACAGACACTGCAAAGAAAGAAAACCTGCTACCCTTGATTGCACTGTATAATCAAGAATATGGTTTCACTTCCTTTATTCCGATATCTGCGAAGTATGGTGACGGCGTATCCTTGTTAATCCAAGAAATCAAGCAGAAATTACCCATTTCCCAGCCCTATTATGATGAAAGCGATTATACTGACCAGACTGAAAGGATGTTGGCTGCAGAATTAATTCGTGAAGCTCTTTTCAATCGTCTTTATGAGGAATTACCCTATGGGATTGCCGTAATGATTGAAGAGTATAATGAAATATTTGACTCAGCAGGTGACCGAACAAGAATTACAATCAGTGCTGCAGTCTTTACAGAGAAAGAAAGTCATAAGAGGATTATTTTAGGAAAAGGCGGCAATATGATCAAGAATATCGGGATCAAAGCACGTCAAGAACTGGAGCTGATGGCTGATTGTCCTGTAGACTTATATTTATTTGTCAAGGTTAGGGCTGATTGGCGCAATAAACCGCATCATTTACAAGAGTTGGATTTTGACAGCAAACAATTTTCATGAGACATCAGAGATTTAAGGCTTTTGTATTAAAATCTGTACCTTTTGGACAGAAAGACAGGCTGCTTCATCTGCTTTCTGAGCAGCGAGGTTTGTCGGTCGCAATGGCCTATGGTGCCTCAAGCAGCAAAAGCCGCTTACAAGCTGTTACAATGCCGTTTGTACTGGCAGAATATGAGATATTCTATTATAAGGAGCGTACCACGATTGACGCCGGGGATTTGATTGAAGCATTTCTTCCGCTCCATCAAGATATTGCCAAGCTTACCGCAGCAGCCCACTTTAGTCAGGTCACAATTGATTCTCTGGTACAAGGTGTTGCTGAGCCTGATGTCTATAAACTCTGGGGATATACCCTACATGAATTGTGCCGCAATGATGATCCGGCTCTTGTTGCTCAAATTGCAGTATTTCGTTTGATTTCAGATCTTGGCTATGCACCTTGGCTCAATGATTGCATACGCTGCCATGCTGAAATTGATCAGAGAGCCTGTTTTAGTTTCCCTGACTCAGGCTTAATCTGCAGTAAGGAGCAGATTGATCAGGAAGCTTGCGTCTATCTATCACAACCGGCTATAGCTTCCTTACTTTATGTTGTGCAGGCTGATTATAATCTCCTATTTAACTTTACAATCAGCGATCGAGTTCGGTCGGAACTGCTGTCATTTATCGATCTTTATCTGACGGAAAAGCTGGAGAAGCAATATACTCGCCTGAAGTTGATGGACAGCTTTGAAACCATATTAACTCCCGGCAAAAATGAGGATTAGAATTTCTGTTTATAAGGGAAGGCCACCGTGCAAACTCGGGATCCAAATTCCATTAACTGTCCCAAAATTCAGTAATCAAAGCTAATGTTTCTTCATCATCGTGAGCAGGTTGTGCCAACCAGTCACTCGGCAGAAGTGCCTGATAATCCTCACGGGAATAGCGGTCATCAATTAGAACGATTATTCCTCGGTCGTCCTCATGGCGGATCAGCCGACCGGCAGCCTGCATAACCNGATTAAAGCCGGGAAAAGTATAAGCAAAGTGGAAACCGTNACCGAATTCCTGCTCATAATATTGGCGCATCAGCTCACGTTCCGGTGAGGGGTGGGGCAGACCGGTACCAATAATAAATACGCCAATTAATTGCTCTCCGGTCAGATCGATCCCTTCGCTGAAAATACTGCCGAGACAGGCAAAGGCTAATAGGGACTTACCGCCTGTGCTGCGGAAGCGATCCAGCCACTTATTCTTTTCCCGTTCACTGAGTTTAGGTTTTTGGATCATAATTTGCCATTGATCAGAAATATTGATCTGTTTCAGCACCTGAGCTACTTGCCGTAAATAAGCAAATGACGGGCAAAATACCAGATAATGTCCCGGTTTGATTAGGGCTGCCTGATAGATTAATTGCAAAATAGGGAAGAGAGTATCTGTCCTATCCCGATAGCGAACGGAATATTGATCAACTGTCAGCACCAATCTATTTTCCGGCGCGAAGGGCGAAGCAAGCTGGAGAAAGTCCGGAGGATTTTCCGTCACAAAAGAATACAGCAATCTCTGGTAGTAAAAAGCAGGACTCAAAGTCGCAGAGAAAAAAATTATCGGATAGCGCTGATAATATTTGTTCGTAAGACTTTTGGCCGCATCCAGACAAAGCAAGCCGATCATCAGATCATTTTGCGCAGTCTGGCGAACCATAGTTATATAGTTTTTGTCATAGTATGATTCTGCCACGCGCAGGAAAAAATTCAGTTCGAACCAAAGTTCCAGCACGGTGCGTCGAGACTCCCATTCCGGGAAACAATCCAGAAACTGTCCTAAAGCATAGACTAAAGAGCCTACATTGCTGATAAAAGCCGACAGGAGTTTTCTGGTTCCAATGAACCGTTCCGTGCGCAAAAGTTCCTGTTGACTAATTATTGTTCCCAATAAACTTTGATCCGCAAACTGCAGCTCTGGCTCACGCAGATAAGGCAGTAGCTCATCTAAGCAGCCAATTATTTGACGAAGGCGGTTCAAAGCAAGTTTAGTAGGTCCCAGATCAATAATGTCAGGCGCCGACAGCAGCTGTTCAACTTGGCGTAAAACGGAAAGCTCCAGAAAGGAACTGTACATCTGTCGAGATCGTCCCGGCAAATTATGGGCTTCATCGATCAGGACGATATGTTTATCCTTATTGTCATCGGCGAAAAATCTGCTCAGATAAACTCGAGGATCAAAAAGATAATTGTAGTCGCCAATCACAATGTCACACCATTCAGAAAAGTCCAGCTGCAATTCAAAAGGACATAATCTGTGTTTCTGTGCAATTTCTATGATTGTATCGTGATCTGCCATTCTTAGAGATGCCAGTTCCTGAAGAGCAGAGGGTAATCTCTCATAATAATCCTGAGCATAAGGGCAAATTTTCATTTCACAGTACAGATCCGGTTGCAGACAAATTTTTTCTTTGGCAGTCAGAGTTAGGCTGCGTACCAGAAAGCCATTCTGTCTTAAATCGGCAATTGCCTGTTCAGCGATCAGTTTTGTTGATGACATATTTGTCAGATAGAAGATAACTGAGCCGAGGCCGGCTGCCTGCGCTTTCAAGGCAGGATAAACTACCGCCATTGTCTTGCCGCTGCCTGTGGCAGCTTGGGCAAATAAAGTNCTGCGATCACGCATAGCNGCAATGGCCTGACGCATAAAAAAGCGTTGGCCNTCACGCAGATTGTCATAGGGGAACCCCCCCGCGGCATTTACCAGATTTCTAGTCTTTCGGTAGTCTATCAGGCTGACAGTATGTTGCAGCCAGTTCGTGCAGAGATCTGTAAATTTTTGCTCTAGGCCGGTCGGATCGGCAACTCGTTCAATTAAATAATAATCATTACTATCTACCGCAACATAGGCTAAACAGACACGTATCTTGCTGTAGCTGTGCAGAGCGGGAACTTTTTGCAGAAGCATATGGGCATAAGTTTCTGCCTGAGCCCAGTGCAATGGATTCCCCGACTCACTCTCGTTGCGTTCTTGTCCGCGATAACTTTTGATTTCAATTAGACAGGGACCGTCCTGNTCAAGATACCAGAGATCGCAACGGCCTGAGATCTCCAAGCGATANTGTAAACCGCGGATTTCTGTGTTGAAAGATGTTTCCAAAGAAAATTCNCCGTATAGATCAATCTCATCAATTTGTTCAGCCATCAAATTGGTGAATTTCTTATGTGCTTTAATACCATCCACAGCTCTTCCCGAGCTGTAACTTGGATTGGTCAGACTACCGGCTTTTCTGGCGCCGGCCACCAGCTGGCGAACCGAGATTTTGCTGACAATTGTTGAGTCCTTAGCAGCCAAGAGAGATCTCCTTTCCGGCACTGAGAATATTATATCTGAATATTAAACGGTATAGTGCTACGGAAAATACCTCAGAAGACAGCAAACAATAAGGGCAAATTAATAAAAAAGTATTGATGCGACTATTTTTTAAAAAATAAAAAGAGCCGTCGTATCCGACGGCTTTAAAGATGGTGCGGAAAACAGGACTTGAACCTGCATGATCGATCGATCACTAGTACCTGAAACTAGCGCGTCTGCCAATTCCGCCATTTCCGCATTAGCAGAGTTATGATATCCCAAGGGTGGTAAAATTGCAAGCCGTCCACTATACTTTTCTTAAAGTCTATATTTATGAGGGATTATACAGTGCGTCACTATTGCGAGCAAGATTTTTACAACTGGGTCCGAGATAAAAAAATTGCGGTAGTCGGAGCCGGAATCAGTAATCGGCCGTTAATTTCATGGCTTTATCGGATGACACCAAAGATCACCGTATTTGATCAAATGACAGCTGATAATCCGCGTCTGAAAGATATTCAAGATAAATTTGCCGCAGAAGGTTTGGATCTTGAATGGTCGATCGGCAATAATTATCTTGATAAACTACATGGTTTTGATCTCATTTTCAGAACGCCAATTATGAGACCTGATCATCCTGCATTATTGCAAGCTGCAGTGGAGGGATCAATCATCACTTCAGAAATGTCGGTTTTCCTATCTCTATGTCCTGCCCATGTTACGGGCATAACAGGGAGTGATGGCAAAACTACTACGACGACTCTGATTGGAGAACTGTATGAAGCTGCAGGTAGAAAGGTGTGGGTTGGCGGCAATATTGGTACGCCGCTACTGGATAAAGTAAATCAGATCGGAATTGAGGATGAAGTTGTAGTCGAGCTTTCCAGTTTCCAACTATTTGACCTGGTTCCGTATATTGATACTGCTGTTGTTACGAATATTTCACCTAATCACCTCGATATTCATACTGATTACGAAGAGTATATTTATGCTAAGCAAAATATTTTTAAAGCACAGCGCCCATTTGATCGTCTGGTACTTAACTATGCCAACCGGCAGTCGCGTGCTTTTGCCAAGCAGACCAGAAGCGAAGTAGTTTGGTTCAATCGCAAAGAATCTTATACCGGCCTTAATATCTGGTACTCCGGACAGACTATTTTATCGCAGCGCGGACAAGAAGATAGCAAAGCATTACTCAAAATTGAGGATATTGTCTTACCGGGACGTTTTAACATTGATAATTATATGGCAGCATGGGCAGCTGTCGCGGACCGGATTGATGCTAAGTATCTACAAGAAGTTGCCACTAAATTTAAGGGCGTACCGCATCGGCTGGAATTGGTAAGAGAACACAACGGAGTGCGCTGGTACAATAGTTCTATTGACAGTACACCAACTCGCACTACCACAACATTGGAGACTTTGTATGAGCAAGGACGTCCTATTATTTTAGTCTGCGGTGGACGTGATAAAGATCTGGACTATTCAGAAGTAGGACGGATGATTGCTAAAACTGTGTCTCAGATCATTTTCTGTGGTGAAAACTTCCCCCTGATTAGTGCGGCGATTATGGACGCAGGTAAAACAGCAGAGCAGCTGCCAATGTTTGAAACAAAAAATTATGAAGAGGCAGTCACTCTAGCGGCAAAAATTGCGAAGCCCGGAGAGTCTGTATTGTTATCACCAACAGGGACCAGCTTTGATCAGTTCTTCAATTTTGAAGAAAGGGGAGAAGTATTCCGTCATCTGGTTCTGAATTTATAAGCGAAATGTCAATGAGTATAATAGCAGCTGAGCATTTTCCACAGAAAGTTCTTAAACTGATAAGTCTGCTGGAAGCAGAGGGTTATGAAACTTGGCTGGTGGGCGGAGCAGTAAGAAATGCTCTGTTGGGCAAAGCTACTGATGATTTTGATTTGACAACGGCAGCACTGCCGGACCAGTTCTGCAATATCTTATCCGAGGCAGGATATGATGTAATTCCTACCGGTTGGCAATTTGGTACAGCTACTGTCTGTTTGGACAGACGACTCAAATGTGAGATTACAACCTTCCGCCAGGAATCTGATTATAGTGATTTTAGACATCCGGACAGGGTGAGCTATTCAAATAGCTTATCCCAAGATCTCAAGCGCAGAGATTTCACCATCAATGCGATAGCTTGGCATCCGGTCCGCGGGCTTTTAGATGAGACCGGCGGAGTAGCTGATCTCATGGCCGGAGTCATTCAAACGGTAGGCAAACCTGAGGAAAGATTTGCGGAAGATCCTTTGCGAATTCTGCGTGCATTAAGATTTGCTGCAGCCTTAGATTTTGACATAGAGAATGTCACCGGATCAGCCATGTACCAATATAGATATAATCTGCAAAGAATTGCCAGGGAACGTATTGCCATTGAATGGAATCAAATATTACTTGGCTCAAGATGGTTTGAGACTGTACAGGCAAATAAAGAGATAATTTCTGTTTTTATTCCTTATATCAGCCGTCTTGACAAGCAGACATGCTGCCGATGGGTTCAAGAGCAAGAAAATATCATTTCTATTGCAAAAACATTGGATCAGCAGACATTGTTGCAGATGATTATTCTGGCAGAAAAGAGCGAAGCCTCCAGAGAAGAATTTATGACTGTGCTAATTGATTTACATTATAGTAAACAATTTCGCCAAACTGCTCTGGCGCTATTCTCTCTGATTCTCGATATAAAAAAATTAAAATTCCCTGATAATATTGTTTATTTCCAGCCGGAAGAACGCCAATTGACGCATAAGATCTTAATGAATTACGGAGTCAATAATATAAGATTGTTTCTCATCTGTGCCCCCTACTTCACTAGCATTAGTAGACACAAGCGCGAGTGTTTTTCCCGTCTATTTAATAGTTTTATGTCAGAAGATTTACCAATTTTGGTTTCTGATCTTAAAATCAATGGCAACGAAATTATGCAGATGCTGGACCTTGAACAGGGTAGACAGATAGGTGATTTATTAAACAGATTACTCCTCGAAGTTGTTTCCGGCAGAGTGCCCAATGAGCGGTCCAGCCAAATACATTGGCTCCAAAGTCAAAAGGAGACAGAAGATACCCTAGTCTAAAAGATCTTTATTTGCTTACAATTTATAAATGAAAAAAACAACAGTTTGATGATCGTTCATAATATATTGTCACGAGCTTATTATATGCTATAATACTTGGAGCTTCCTGTACTCGGTTGACAGGTATGTCCGACCGTCTACTGGGTTCAAGGAATATTAGGAGGTTTTATGGACAAAAAAGTAAAGAAAGAAATCATGGAGAGCTATGCTACTCATGAGAATGATACCGGCTCTCCTGAAGTTCAGATTGCATTGTTGACGTATCGGATTAATCATCTAACAGAACATTTGAAAGAACATGAAAATGATCACCATTCAAGACGTGGGCTGTTGATGATGGTAGGTAAAAGACGTGGTTTGTTAGACTATCTTGCTAGCAAAGACATCGAAAAATATCGTCAATTAATTGCCAGACTGAATATCAGAAAGTAATGATAGCCGGCGCGTATACGCCGGCTTTCCCTTACTTTAGTTAATGGGACAACATGAATGTAGGACGTAGATTGTGCATCGGTTCTAGCTGGGATGTGTCGGATTCTGTCTTAATGGCACCGGTGCAGAATCTACCTACTACATCTTGTTGATCAATAATTTTCTGCGACATTTTGAAGAGAGGAAAATTGAATGACAAAAAGAATTTTTGAATACGACTTAAATGGTCGTAAATTACTGCTGGAAACGGGAGAGCTTGCTCAATTTGCTAATGGTGCTGTATTGGTGCGTTATGGTGACACGACAATTCTGTCGACCGTAACTGCAACTGACTCACCGCGCGATGGTATTGACTACTTTCCCCTCTCCGTGGATTATGAAGAAAAAATGTATGCGGTGGGCAAAATACCAGGTGGCTATTTAAAACGTGAAGGACGGCCATCAGAAAATGCAATCCTCATAGCACGATCCGTGGATAGACCGATTAGACCTTTATTTCCTGCTGATTTGCGCAATGATGTTGTGGTCAGCAATCTTGCTCTGTCTATCGACCATGACAATTCCCCGCAGGTAGCAGCCTTAATTGGTACTGCAGCTGCCATCATGATTTCTGACATTCCCTGGGAAGGTCCTGTAGCGGGAGTACAGGTGGGATTGGTTGAAGGCGAGATTATTGTTAATCCCAACCTGGAGCAGTCTGAATCCAGTATCTTGGATCTTTTTATAGCAGGCACTAAAGAAAAAGTATGTATGATTGAGGCCGGAGCCTGCGAAGTTTCTGAAGCAGATATGCTGCAGGCCATCATTAAGGGTCATCAGGAGATCATTGGAATCTGTGATTTGCTGCAGACAATGCAAGATGAAATAGGCAAGGAAAAATTTGCCTATGAGTCTGTTGCTGTTCCTGAGGAAGTTATGGCAGAGAGCAGGGGATACCTCTGGGACAAGATGAGAACTGCTGTTTTGAGCCCCGATAAAGCTGTGAGAGATCTTAACCTCAATAAATTGAAAGAAGAGCTGGAAGAATACTTGGTTTCGCTCAATGAGGATTGGGCAGTCTGGACTTCAGATGCCCTTGATGCTGTGCAAAAAGATGTTGTACGAGACTACCTGTTTAGAGAAAAACGCAGAGTAGATGGCCGGGCACTAGATGAGATACGACCACTCTCAGCCCAGGTAGATATAATTCCCCGAGTTCACGGCAGTGGCCTATTTGAACGTGGGCAGACACAAGTTTTAACGATTTGCACATTGGGTACTCCATCTGATGCTCAGCGTTTGGATGGTACAACAACTCAGGATAGAAAACGATATATCCATCATTATAATTTTCCGTCTTATAGTGTTGGTGAAGCCAGACCCAATCGCTCACCGGGTAGACGAGAAATTGGTCACGGTGCCTTGGCTGAACGTGCCCTATTACCCGTATTGCCGTCTGAAGAGGATTTTCCCTATTCTATTCGCAATGTTTCTGAAATTACGATGTCCAATGGCTCTACCTCACAGGGTTCAGTCTGTTCTTCAACCTTGGCCTTGATGGCTGCCGGCGTTCCGATTACCAAGCCGGTGGCGGGCATATCCAGTGGCTTGATTGTAAATGAAGCGGACGAAAATGATTATCTGGTCTTTGTTGACATTCAAGGAATCGAGGACTTCTTTGGTGATATGGATTTTAAGGTAGCGGGTACCAAGGACGGTATTACAGCTATCCAAGTGGATATTAAAATTGATGGGCTTAGCTATGATATTATTCGGGACGCTCTGGAGATTACGCGACAGGGCAGATATAAGATTATTGATGAAGTAATTCTACCTACAATTTCGGAACCCAGAGCAGAACTTTCAGAATGGGCGCCAAAAATAGAGATCATTGACATTCCATCAGATAAAATACGTGAAGTCATTGGTTCAGGCGGTAAAGTAATTCGCCGTATAACTGAAGAGACTGACACTGAGATTGATATTGAAGAGGATGGTCCGGTCGGACATGTGTACATATCATCTCCAAATCAACAAAATGCTGCTGAAGCAATTAAATTGATTAAAGCCATAGCGCTTGACCCTGAACCGGGTGCGGAATTTGAAGGGGTAGTAACCAGACTGATGCCCTTTGGAGCCTTCGTGGAAATCGCGCCTGGCAGAGAAGGTTTGGTGCATATTTCTAAGATGTCCTGGCAGAGGATTGAGCGTGTGGAGGATGCTGTAGAACCGGGACAATCAGTAAGAGTGGTTGTGACTGAGATCGATTCACAAGGCAGGCTTAATCTTTCGATGCGCGATCTGATGGAAAAACCGGAAAACACAGATTCTGATAATGAAGAAGGTGGCAGACGCCGTGACAGACGAGATAGCAGCAGATCCAATGCCGGTGGCGGCAGGACTAAAAATGCTTCAGACAGAAGAACAGGTGATAGAAGAGATAGGCGTTATTCTTCTGATCGTGAAGCCGATTCCGGTCGGAAATCCTCAAGCCGCCGAGAGCGTTCAAAACCTAGAAATCAAAGAGATTTTTGAGTTCTTTTGTATTTTAAATACCAAGAATATAGCTATTGACAGAGGTTGCTCCGAAATGGGAACAACCTCTACTTTGTTCAAAAATTTGGATTCCGAGTTTTCTCCTATTCCCAATCTATTTCATTATGATATAGCGCTAGTACTTCATCCTTACAGAGTGACTTTTTCTCATCGCCTCTGACATCAGCTACAATGCGGCCACGATTCAACATGATCAATCTACTACCATATTTAATTGCAGCATCGACATTATGCGTGACCATAAGTGTGGTTTGCCCATGCTGTTTGACAATGCGGTCTGTCATTTCCGATACAATTTGACTGGTTGCAGGATCAAGTGCTGCCGTATGTTCGTCAAGCAAAAGCAGGCGCGGTTTTTTTAATGTTGCCATTAAAAGTGTCAATACTTGTCTTTGTCCGCCGGAGAGAACTCCTACCGGCGCGGAGAGTCGATTCTCCAAACCTAGGCCCAGATCTGCCAGGGCGTTCCTGAAGTTAATTTTAGCTTGNTGAGAAACGCCGCGACGCAAAGTGATTTTTTCTCCACGCCGGGAAGCAATTGCCAAATTTTCCTGAATGGAGAGATTTTCCGCAGTTCCGCTTTTAGGATCCTGAAAAACTCGCCCAATGTCAGCAGCCAGTTTGCGTGGCGATTGCTTCAGTACATTCTGACCGCAGAATTCTATTTCTCCCTCGTCAGGACGCTCAATCCCGGCAATTAAATTCAAAAGAGTTGACTTTCCTGTGCCGTTACTGCCTAGGATAGATATAAATTCTCCCTCTTCGACATAAAAGGTCAAGTCGGTCAAAACAGCAGTTTCATTTACTGTCTGAGGGCAAAAGGTTTTTTTGATGGAATCAAGTTTGAGCAACATAAGATTTTCCCTTTCTGGAGTTATTATCTTGGGTACGATGGCCTAACCAGAGCACGATGGCAAGTACGATCGCAGAATAGAGCTTGATATCCTGCGGATTGACACCAAGATATAGCACGGCATCAATTACGACCCGATAGATGACTGCACCGAATACGACTGCCAGCAATGAACGTGAGAGGGAAGATGTTCCTAACAAGCGTTCACCGATAATTATCGAGGCCAGTCCGATCACTATAGTTCCAATTCCCATTCCAACGTCGGCATAACCATAATTCTGTGCGAGTAGAGCACCAGACAGTGCGATGATTCCATTAGACAGGGCATAACCAATTATCTTCATGGAATCTGTAGCGATTGCATTAGCAACCGCCATAACTTCATTGGCACCGGTTGCCCGCAAGGCCAAGCCCAATTCGCTTTTAAGAAATAGTATTAGCATCAATGTAATAATCAAAGTGACCGTAATCCCAAGAATCAGTGCTGCAACATTTCGATCGTCTATTATAGTGCGCAACTGTGAGATGACTGTTTCCTTACCCAGTAATGTTATATTCGGCGCGCCAAGAACTCGCAGATTAATCGAATAAAGCCCTGTTAATATGAGTATTCCTGTCAGCAAACCGGGAATTTTCATCTTGGTGTGGAGAAATCCTGCTAAAATTCCGGTGATCATTCCCGCTGCCAGACTCAAAACAATTGCCAGCCAGGGAGATAATCCGGCCGCAATCGCTCTGGCAGCAACGACTGCGCCCAATGGGAATGTGCCTTCTGCGGACAAATCAGCGATGTCGAGTATGCGATACATAATATATACCCCTATCGCCATCACTGCCCAAAGAAAACCTTGAGATATTGATGAGAGGATAATGTTCAGCATTTATAATCTCCTTATGGAATTGTTATTGAATTCGGATCGATTCCGATCGCAACTGCATATTCTTGGTTAACGAATAATTCCAGATTATCAGCAAAACCTACAGCTATCTCNGAGGCTTTCTTCTCTCCAGTCAGAATTTTCAAAGCCTGGTCAGCAGTTTGCCTNCCCAAGTCATAATAGCTGATACCGATAGTTGCAATACCGCCAACTTCAGCTTGATCAATAGATCCCGTAACAATAGGAATACCGGCTTCTTGCGCAATCATGCCACTTGCTGCAGCTGTACTGGCCATTGTATTGTCGGTAGGTATGTAGATGCCATCGACTTTGGTTACCAATGTTGTCATTGCCTGCTGGACATCATTTGTAGATGCAACTGTGACTGCAACAACTTTCTTGCCTGCTTTCTCAATCTGAGCTTCTGCCTCTGCTGCCTGCACAACGGAGTTAGGCTCGGCAGCGTTATAAATCAGGCCGATATTTGACATTTCTTTCAATGAGAGCAGAAGATCAATCTGGCGGCCGACAGGAGCTTGATCACTGGTACCTGTAACTTCGCGTCCGGGTTTTTCCAGTGCTTCGACTAATCCTGCATCTATGGGGTCGGTAACTGCTGTGAAGAGAACCGGAATCTTTGGAGATAAACCTACTACTGTTTGCGCTGCAGGTGTGGTAATAGCCAGAACCAAGTCGCATTCGCGCAAAAGCTTTTCCGCCATGCTCTTTAGATTGGCCTGTTCACCGAAAGCGTTCTGCATAACTACAGAGACATTTTCGCCATCACGATAGCCGGCTTCTGCCAGGCGGTCGATAAAGCCTGAACAAGCAGAATCAAGTGATTCGTGAGCCATGAATTGTAGGATGCCGATTTTAATTATTTTGTTGTCAGTAACGGCGGCGCCAGTGCCATCCGCAGCCGTACCGGCTTGTTCCGCACCCTCATTTTGCGAGTTGATCTCTCGACTCTGATCTTGCTCTTGAGAGTACACTTTGCTCGCGGACCGGGTACAACCGGCTAGCAATGCCAGTGTAATTAGTAAGGAAATCAGGACTAAGTGCTTTTTCATATTTTCCTCCCTTGCGGAGAATAAAAACCGCCCGGTCATTTTCATTGACCGGGCGGGTGATAGCTTGATCCCTTCCGGTCTCCCGGAAGGCTGGTTTTTAGCCACCGGGATGCTAGACGTGCGTCTGCATCCCGAGTGAACCCGACTACAGACGTCGTCTCAGGTAGCAAAAAAAGTTGAAGTTGCTGGATCGTTGTCTCATAGGGTTCTCCTCTTGTATTGCCGATTATCGTACATATGCAAACAAAAAAGGTCAAGTATTATTGAATCGAATCAACGTAATGTATAAAAGTGCACTAAATTTAGAAGGTAATTCAGGTGCAATTACCTATATCAACTATCTATAATGATCCAATACTGATAAAATGGCTTCACGCAAAATTGTTCATTTGGAGGATTGTGATGCAAATTAGTGCTCAAGAGCTGATAATGCGGTACTTAGATGTTTATGCTAAGGAGTGGCCGGAGGAAGTTCGTACAGAAGAAAGAGATAGATTGGCGCGCGAAATTCAGGAGCTGTATCAGACTAAGCTTGCTCAAGGAGTACATGAACTGAAAGCCATAGAAGATGTTCTCAATGAACTGGGAGATCCGCAGGAATTGGCAGCTAAAGAAGCGGGAAGAAACAAAGGTTTGCTGAGAGGAATTTACTATAAATCTTTTGTGCGCACTCTGCCTGCTATTCTCTGGGCTACAACTTCTATTTACCTGATTATTGCCATAGCTTTTTTTGCGGTAACTTTAAACAGCGGTATGGAGAAAATAGTCTTCCTGAGAGAATACGATATTGTTGAAGCAACTATATATGCATCTCTAATTACATTCATTGTGTATCTGGTGATGGACAAGACGCAGATACCTATTAAGGGTCAGGGATGGACTGTAGCTGATTTAATGCCAAGCCGGACAGACAAGTATCGGATCTCCAGAGTTAAAACTGCGATCTCCTTGCTCATCAATGCTTTTGCCATGATCTTACTAATATATCTACCGGAGCTTTTAGGTCGAATTACTTCCTCTTCTGCTTCTGATTTTATTTCTGAGGTGTTAGTGCAAGCAAATCCGAACTGGCAGAGTTTGCGGCCATGGATTATGATCTTTTTTAGTGTAATAATTGTCGAATCAATCGTGCGTCTGATACATCCCTGCTGGGATAAGTTGATATTTGCAACCAATATTGTGACGAATCTGTTGGCTTTTGGTTCAGCGGCACTCTTCTTCCTTAATGTTGTAAAAATAACAGTTGTTAAAACATATATCAGCGCCATGAATCAGAAAGTATCAGCAATCACTGTAATTAGCTTATTTGCCATTGTATTGGTCCTAGACACCTGGACTGTATATCAGAAGACCCTAAGAGATGATTAGAACAGAGAGGATTAGCAATATCCCGCTCAGACCTTACGACACGAATTATCTATAGTGTAAATAATCAAGAAACCGCTTGACTGCCAGAGAAGCGGTTTTCTTGTCCTTAAGGACAAGCCCGATGTCACGTGAAGCAGGAACATCAAGCTCCTTGATGACTATCCGATAGGGAACACGTTTCAGTACTAATTGTGGCAGGACACTGATACCCAGGCCGCTTTCAACCATAGACATGATGGCGTAATCGTCCCAGGTGGTGAAGAATATTTTCGGCGTCAAACCGTAACTTTCAAATATTTCAGTAATTTCAGCCTTAGGACCTTTTTCCAAGAGCAAGAAAGGGTAGTCGCAGAGAGCAGCTACCGGGACCTTGTTGAGTTCTGTCAGAGGATGTCCTTCGGGTAAAATAGCCAGATTCTTATCCTGATCGAGAAAAATGGTCTCTAGATCCGGGAGTGTGGGCAGGCGAGTGAAACCACAATCTACTGAACCGTCGGATACCCACTCGCCAATCTCGCTATAGTCTCCCAGGAATAGCTCATAGTCAATATTCGGATAGTCTTTCTGGAATTCCTTGATGATATTTGGCAGCCAATGTGTAGCGACACTGGTCAAGGCTGCAATACGAATCAGACCGGCTTGCAGGTCGCTCAACTCATCAACTTGCATTTGCAATTTGTTGTAGGCAGCACAGAGATTTTTGGCATAAGGCAGCAGTTGCATTCCATCTGAGGTCAGGTGAACTCCGGCTCTGCTTCGCTCCATTAGAGCAATGCCCCATTCCTTTTCCAGGTCGTTAATCATCCTGCTAATACCGGATTGTGAATAATTAAGTGCAGCAGCAGCTTTGGTAAAGCTGCCGGTTTCTACAGTTTTGATAAAAGCCATGTATTTCAATATATTCGTATCCATTAGAAAATCCTTTCATCTGGAATCATCATATATTACATGATAAACATTCGCTATTGTAATTGCTAGTAATATTCTATAATAATTTTACTAAATTAGAAATTATGGCTGTGAGATTATCAACCTTTACGAGAAAGCGACACCACAACTGCATAAAAAAAGCAAACATGCCCTTGTAAAACTGCAATTTCCTCCAAGGGCATTTTGCTTGGTCGGAGTGACAAGACTTGAACTTGCGACCTCTTGGTCCCGAACCAAGCGCTCTACCACCTGAGCCACACCCCGATTTCTATGGAATTGTACTGTTTTAAGAGCATTCTGTCAATCAACAGGACTGCCCGACGTAAGTTCCGGTCCGGTTCATCACCCGGTGTATCCCGGCGTTAATCAAGATACAGTGGGATTATTCATTAATGGGCCGCAAGAGTTTCTGGGCATTTTCCATTTCAAGATTAAGAAGATAATCCTTTATATCTACGCCGCCGCTGAAACCAACCAGATTGCTGTCTTTACCGATAACCCTATGACAAGGAATTATTAAAGGCAGGGGATTGGCAGCACAGGCATTGCCAACCGCTCTGGCATAGTTCTGATGGTTCTCAGTTGCCGGTACAACCCTGGCAGCGATCTGNTCATAAGTGGCGGTACTGCCATAGGGGATAGCCATAATTTCCTGCCAAACTCGGCGCTGAAATTTAGTNGAGTGTAGTAGTTCATATTGAATTGAAGGTGATGCGACGTTTCCGGATAAATAATTCAGCAAATCATTGCCGGCTTGTATTAAATAATCTCGATTTAGCTCGCCGGCATATATTGTCTGATCAGCATTCAATATAATCGGCCTGCCATTATTGTCGGCCAAACCTAAGTGTTCAGCAGCAGAAAGGAGATCAGAGTCAGTCAGGATTTCGTCCGTACGCCAAAAAGAGATGCCTACCACCTTGTCCTCTGTTGCCAATGCTTTGAGAACCAAGTAACCAAAAGATCGGAAAGGAATAAAGGCTGTTGCTAAACCTGTGCGATCCGGTCGAAACAAGGTTTTGCAATGGGCCGGAAAATGCTGCCCGCATCTGGTGCCCAATATCGCTGAGACTTTTTCCGAGTTCACCAGTTCTTGCTCGGAAATGACTTCTAATCTGTAAAACTCAGGATTAATATTAAGAACCTGATCAATTATTGATTCACAATCAGACTGTGTCAGGGAGTGGGGTGTCTGCCAACTAAGACAGACTAAGTCACTATTCAATACAGGTTGAACTGCCCGTACCAAACCGATTACATCGCCCCGGTCCAGTATTGAATAAAGAAGACTGCCACCGTCGGCTTGATTCCAGATCCTAAACAATGAGCGCAGTTGTTTCGCTGTAGTCGGCAGACCAATCAGACCTAGTTTGGCCAACTGTGAGACATCGCTAAGGACTAATCTGCGTATTGTCAGCTTTCTAATATGCTCATAGTTGATATAGCGATATCTGAGACCTTTTTCTTCTTGCCAGGGTCCTATATTAGATCGATGCCAATTCTCATATTTGGTCAGATCAGGGAAGTAGCTGTCGGCAGTAAATTCTGTATCAATCTCAGTTAAAAGAATCTCATCACAGTAAGGGAGCAATTGCTCATAAACACTTGCCCCCCCAATAATATAAATAGTTTTCTCTGCAAACTGCAATTTTAATTCCTGTAACAGTGCCAATAATTCTGGCAGGTTGTGAACAATTAAAGCCGGAGGTGCAGAGAAATCTTTATCCGTGGTCAAAATCAGGTTAAGACGATTTTTTAGGGGCTGTGCAGCGGGAAAAGTAGCAAGGGATTTGCGGCCATAGACCACAATATTGTTGGTAGTAATTGCTTGGAAGCGCTTTAAATCGCCNCTGATATGCACCAAAAGGTCGCCCTCAAAGCCAATTCCCCAGTTGCGATCACAAGCTACTACTATTTTCATCATCTCTCCCTAAGCTTGATTTTTATTCGGCGATCGGAAAGGCACCGATCTTGTCGCCATGTTGATAATTTTCAACCTCGAAGCTGTCAATGGTAAAGTCATAAAAATCTTTAATTGCAGGATCAATTTTGAATACAGGGGCAGTAAAAGCAGGGCGGGATATAACCTTTTCAACCAGCTCGATATGTCGGTCGTAAATATGGGCATCCGCAATGACATGGATAAACTCACCGGGTTTGAATCCTGTAACTTGAGCAAACATCATTACCAAGGCGGAATACTGGACTACGTTCCAGTTATTGGCAGCTAGCATATCCTGCGATCTTTGATTAAGAATTGCATTGAGCTTGTCGCCTTCGACATTAAATGTCATGCTCCAGGCACAGGGATATAGTGCCATCTGATGCAGATCTGCGAAATTAAATAGACTGGTTAACATACGACGGCTGGATGGAGTATGTTTTAACTCCCACAGGATACGATCAACCTGATCGAATTCTCCCTCAGGGTAGATATGTTTTTGTCCCAGCTGGTAACCATAAGCCTTGCCGATCGTACCATCAGGCATTTCCCATTGATCCCAGATTTTACTGCCGAGCTCAGCAATAATATTGGATTTTTTCTGCCAAATCCAGAGAATCTCGCGCAAGGCCGCTTTCCAATTAATCGGTCGTAAAGTAAGAAGCGGAAACTCTTTACTCAGATCATAGCGATTGACAAGACCGAATTTCTTGATTGAATAGGCAGGAGTGCCGTCCTGCCAGCGAGGCCTGATAACTGTACCCTCATTACTAATGCCTTCGTCTAGAATAGTTCTGCAGTTTTCAATAAAAATTTTGTCAGCATAACTCATAGTTTATACCTGCAACTTTACTCCCTTTACAGTCATTTTCTTTTAATGATATGATTGGCATATCTGAATATGTACTGGAGGGTATATAATGACTTTTAGTTTACAATATTGTGCGCTCAATAGCCAGTCGGGCACAGGCAGCATGTTGGGTATGATCGCCCCCTTTGTACTACTTTTTGTAGTGATGTATTTTCTGATGATCAGGCCACAAAAGAAAAAAGAGAAACAGCTGAAAGAGCAACTTGATGCTATGAGGGTAGGAGATAATGTGTTCACTATTGGCGGGATTGTTGGTCGTATTGCCAGCATTGCTGATGATGAAGTGACGATTTATACCAGCGTAGCCAATACCATGATGACCTTTAAGAAAAGTGCCATTGCCAGTGTATCCAGACCTGTATTGGAAACTGAGGATGAGGAAGAAAAGTAGGTAGCACAATGAAATATATTAAGACAATTCAGAATAAAACTAAACTGTCGAGCAAAGACGGCAAAGCCTGCGGCGAGTGTCAGACTTCATGCCAATCAGCATGCAAGACCTCCTGCACTGTAGCGAACCAACCTTGTGAAAAGAGGGATACTCAGGATTGACCCATACTTTCCGATTCAATGGTGAGTTTTTTGCCTATGACAGCGAAAGCGGCGCCTTCCATCACTTAGATGAAGCCGCTTTTTTGCTTATTCAGGCTTATCAGGCTAATGATTCGNAAATGCCGGATCGGCCCGGAGATTATGTTCCGGAGTTGCCAGCTGAGGAAGTGACTGTTTTATGCTCTGAGATAGAGCAACTGATGGAAGCCGGTGAACTTTTTGCCGAAGGCGTCAAGATTAGTGCTGATCAATTATATCCGGATGGCGTAGTGCTCAAGGCTATGTGTCTGATTATTTGTCAGGCTTGTGACCTAAGATGCAGATATTGTTTTGCGGCAGACGGTACCTATGGCGATTCAGAGCAGAGCATGATGAGCTATGAGACGGGAAAGCAGGCAATCGATTTTCTCATCGCTAAATCGGCAGACAGAAGAAATTTAGATCTGGATTTTTTTGGCGGTGAGCCACTGCTTAACTGGAATGTAGTTAAGAAACTGGCAATATATGCCGGACAAGCCGGTTTAGCTGCAGGTAAGAATATCAGATTGACTTTGACTACTAATGCAACCTCTTTGGATGCTGACAAAACCTCTTTTATTAATAAACATTTTAAAAATGTGGTGTTATCGCTCGACGGCAGGCGGGAAGTGAATGACCGCATGCGTCTTGATGCTAAAGGTGATGGCTCCTATGATAAGGTGGCTCCGAAGATTCGCGATTTTATTGTTGAAAGAGCAGGACAGGAGTATTATGTCCGCGGCACTTTCACCAGATATAATTTAGATTTTACTGCTGACGCTCTTCATCTGGCAGAGTTTGGCCATAATATTTCTTTAGAACCTGTTATTTCAGCTCCCGGCTGTGATTACGGGATCAGTATGGAAGATATTCCTGCTATTGAAACAGAGTATGAAAAGCTGGCTCTGGCTATCGATGAGATTGATAGCCAGGGTAAAGACATCAATTATTTTCATTTTGCATTGGATCTCACCGGTGGTCCTTGCCTATACAAGAGACTTAAGGGCTGTGGTGTTGGTTTGGAATATTGTGCCATTGCGGCCAATGGGGATATCTATCCCTGCCATCAACTGGTGGGTGAGCAGAAATATCGACTGGGTTCTGTCTACAATGAACGACGTGATCTGAAACGGTCTGTTCAAGAAGATTTCTATCGCTTTTTATTGTCTGATCAAGAGCCGTGTTCAAGCTGCTGGGCACGATATCATTGTGGTGGCGGTTGCGCGGCAGATGTTCTTCATGTCAATGGCGATCTCACCGGCGTGAACGAAATCAGTTGCCGCTTGATGAAGAAAAGACTTGAGTGTGCGCTCTGGCTTGCGTATAGAAAAAGAGTCCGCAGAGAGGGAAAGCTCTGATTTGAAGCGAATCTATCAATAAGCAAATGTTGAAATGAGATTGGTGGAAGCTTTTTGGCAGGACTGATCCCTGAAAATTTAATCACTGAGGTATTAGCCAGAACAGATATTGTTGATCTGGTTTCTGCTTATGTGCCACTTGAAAAAAAGAGTTCTGCCAATCTTTTTGGACTCTGCCCTTTTCACGAGGAAGAAACCCCTTCTTTTAGCGTGGCGCCCAGGAAACAGATATTCTATTGTTTCGGCTGTCATAAAGGTGGCAACGCCATTAAATTTATTCAAGAAATTGAGCATTTATCTTTCCCGGACGCAGTGCGTTTCCTGGCTAAACGTGTCAATCTTGAAATACCGGAAAGTGATGATCCTCAACTGATTGAAAGGCAGCGCGTAAGGAAGAGATTGCTGGCTATTATGTTGGATGCAGCACGATTCTACTATACTAAGCTGCTGGATGAGGAGGGGCTTAAGGCCAGATTCTATCTGGAGCAAAGATCAATTCATCAATCTGTTGCTAAGAGATTTGGCTTAGGCTTTGCGCCGGCAGCCTGGGATCAGCTTTGTCAGCATCTGCAAAGCAAAGGATATACGCAAGAGGAAATGCTGGCGTCAGGCTTGGCTATATACAGCAGACAGAAAACATTAATTGACTTTTTCCGCAACCGAATTACTTTTCCNATCTTTGATATTCGAGGNAATCTTATTGCTTTCGGCGGACGNGCTTTAGATGAATCAGGTCCTAAGTATTTGAATACCAATGAAACTGCAATTTACCATAAGGGTAAGCATTTGTACGGTCTTAATTTTGCTAAGTCCAGCCAGTCAGACAGGATAATTATAGTTGAAGGATATTTTGATGTAATAAGTCTATATTTGGCGGGGATTGATTATGCTGCAGCTACACTGGGTACCGCTCTGACTTCTGCCCAGGTCAATTTGTTAAAAAGGCATACCAATCGTGTCATTACCTGTTTTGATGCGGATCGGGCAGGTAGAAATGCCACATCAAAAGCTACTGCGTTACTGGAAAGAGCCGGAATAGAAGTATCAGTACTGCTTATTCCTGAAAATAAGGATCCGGATGATTATATCCGTGTCTATGGACCTGCCAGATTCAAGGCCTTATTGGATAATATGATGGAACCATTGGCCTTTGAGCTGGAAATGATTAGGCAAGAATCCTTATCCGAGGATGGAGCTTTACAAATCCTGAGCTATCAAAATCTGGCTTGTAATCTGCTTGCTAAAGAAAAAAACGCTATACTGCGCGAGATTTATGCTGCCAAAGTAGCTGCAGAAATAGGCACAACAACAAAGGCTGTTATGACTGAAATCGCTAGGAGGCGTAATGCCGATCTCAATAGTCAGGATGGCAGAACTCCGGAGGAGGGAACAATCTCAAGTGCCGGAGCAAGAGCAAAGGATATCTCCACTGCCAGAGAGGATGAGATACAATTAATTATTTTGCTAAGTGAATTTAATGGTTTGTTGTCTGAACTCGATTTTGTAATCGAGCCTGAAGATTTTTCGGCAGGTCTGTTGCGAAAAGTTGCAAGCAAGCTTTTAGCTGCCGGCAAAGATGGATCTTTTTCGACTGCTAATCTACCGGGAATTATCGAGGAATCCAGTGCTGGTGACAGTGACCGCGATCTCGCTAATTCCTTGATGGAAGCCAGTATGAATTCTATTGAATTAACTGGTATGCGGCAAAAGAGAGCTGCCATAGGACGTTTATTCCATCGTCTGAGATCAGAGAGATTTGACAGAGAGGGCGAAGCACTGCTTGCTCAAGCCAAAGCTGCTGCCAGTGCCTCTGAAAGAACAGAATATCTAGCCAAATATAAGGAATTGCAAACTCAGGGGATCAAATGGAAACAAAAATTATATTGATTAATTATTTCAATTTATTAAGGAGAATCAGATGAGCAAAAATGAAAAAACGGATATCGCTGATAAAAATCTCGANCGNAAAGCCGAGAATAAGAAGACTGTTGTCCCAAAAGCTAGCCGNAGTAAAGCTGAAAAACCCCAAATTACAGCTGAGTCCAAAAGAAAAGTAGCAACAGATAAAAAAGCTGCCACAGCAAAAAAAACTGTGAAAAGTAAGGTCGAACCACAGACTATGGTTGATGAAGTGGAATTACCTCTTGAAGTTGACGAACAGAGTTTAGCAGCGGCTGAAGTGGAAGTCCAGAACTTAGATGAATATGAGAATGATCCGGGAGCAGAGGACTTTCTTGATGAGGACAAAACTATTGACGAATTTGAAGCAGCGGAAGATGAAGAGATAGACGTTGATATGTTTGATGATATTTCTGATGATGCTGATGATAGTATTGAAGAAGACATTTTTGACTTGAGTGATGATGAGCTTGATGAAGATGATCTTGATATTGATGATGTACCCATGTCTGATCTTGATATGTCCGTTTTGCGCCCATTAATTACCAAAGGCAGAGCAAACAAAAAAATTCTTAAGCAAGATGATGTGCTTGATTATTTGGAACGCATAAAATTTGAGGAAGACCGTCTGGATGAGATTATCGAAGGACTGGAGCGGGCCGGTATTGAGATCATAGATGAAAAAGAAGAAGCAGAGAGAGAGCGCGATCGCAATAAAAAAGCAGAAGCTTTTAATGATTCTATGCTGGTAGACGACCCGGTTCGCATGTATCTTAAAGAAATTGGCAAAGTTGATCTGCTGACAGCCGAGAAGGAGAGAGAGCTGGCAATCCGTATGGAGGCCGGCGATGAATTTGCCAAACAGCATTTGACGGAAGCAAATTTACGTTTAGTAGTAAGCATTGCCAAACGATATACGGGCAGAGGCATGCAATTTCTGGATTTGATTCAGGAAGGTAATCTCGGTTTGATCAAGGCTGTGGACAAATTCGATTACACCAAAGGCTTTAAGTTCAGTACCTATGCTACCTGGTGGATTCGTCAGGCCATTACCAGGGNCATAGCTGATCAAGCCAGAACAATTCGTATACCTGTCCATATGGTAGAAACTATCAACAAACTGATTCGCATTCAACGACAATTATTACAAGAACTAGGCAGGGAGCCTGAGATAGAAGAGATTGCCAACGAGATGGATATTACACCGGAAAAAGTAAGAGAAATTATGAAAAAATCTCAAGAGCCGGTTTCCTTGGAGAAGCCGATTGGCGAAGAGGAAGATAGTCATCTGGGAGATTTCATACCTGATGATGATGCACCATCTCCGGCTGACCAGGCAGCTTTNACTCTATTGAAAGAACAGCTGNTGGAGGTATTAAAAGGACTGACNCCAAGGGAAGAGAAGGTTTTGCGCCTGCGTTTCGGTCTTGATGATGGTCGTCAACGAACCTTGGAAGAAGTCGGTCGCGAATTTAATGTTACACGCGAAAGGATCAGGCAAATAGAAGCAAAAGCATTAAGGAAGATGAGGCATCCCAGTCGCAGTAAAAAGCTGAGGGAGTACCTTGACTAAAAAAAACTTAGTCCCCAAATTGGACCGCAGACTACAATATATTGCTAATGCTGTAGGATATTGCCGGAGAGTGATTGATATTGGCACAGATCATGCTCTGCTGCCTTTAGCACTAGCTTGCCAGAATAGATGCGAGGAGATAATTGCTATTGATATTAGTAGTGATGCCTGTGATCGTGCACGAAAAAATATTTTGCGGGCAGGCGCNGAAAATCGCATCAGACTAATACATAGTGCGGGACTTAAAGNAGTGACTGTCAGTGCGGCTGATACTATTGTATTGGCTGGACTGGGAGGCAAAGAAATTATTTCTATTCTTTCTGATGCTTTGCCACTGCCTGAGGGAGTAAAGCTTGTTATCCAAGCGCAAAGTGATCTGGTACAAGTGCGTAAGTTTTTGCAGACTAATAAATGGATGCTTTTGACTGAGGATGTCGTGGCAGCAAAAGCATATCCTTATGTGATTATTTCTGCGCTAACTGAAGCAGTGGAATATGAATTATCCGCAGTTGAGTTGGCATTGGGCCCATTATTGATGCAGAGATGGCAGAGACAGGAGCCAACGCAAGCTGAACTCATGTTGTTAAAGCGTGAATTGAGATATCGAGCCAAGATGCTTTGCCCTTCTGCTGTCGATCAGAAAATTACTGCATATCTAAACCGATTATTAAAAAATGATGTACATTGTTAACATATGCATCTTTACGTTGCCCGTAGATTAAGTATAATATAAAAGCTTTCGAGTATACTGGACAGTCGCCGCACCGAAGCGAAAGTAAAGTGCGGAGGAAAGTCCGGGCTCCCAGGATCAGGGCGCCGGGTAACTCCCGGTAAAGGTGACTTTAAGGAAAGTGCAACAGAAAGGATACCGCCTAAAAAGGCAAGGGTGAAAGGGTGAGGTAAGAGCTCACCGGCAGTCTGGTAACTGACTGGCTTTGTAAACCCCGTCTGGAGCAACACCGTGGTGGGATAATGGAGATCCGCAGTCCCAAGGAGGTGGCTCGAGCCTGTTGGAGACAATGGGCCAAGATAGATGACTGTTCTCGACAGAACCCGGCTTATAGGTATACTCGAAAGCATATTGGAGGACAAAATGACTTCTGAAGCTTATCTGTCGCGCGGGGTCTCTCCGACCAAGGATGATGTGAAAGCTGCAATTTCACAACAAGATCCCGGATTATTTCCCGGTTCATTTTGCAAAATTATCCCTGATCCGGCAGGGGATCCGGAGTGGTGTGCTGCGTTCCACGCTGACGGTGCCGGCACCAAGTCAGCTCTAGCCTATTTAATGTATCGTGAAACCGGTGATTGTACCTGGTTTGAAGGGATTGCCCAAGATTCTTTAGTAATGAATTCTGATGATCTATTGGCAATTGGTGCAACAGGGCCTTTTTTACTGTCGAATACTATTGGCAGAAATGCTCATCGCATTCCCGGCGCTGTTTTAGCCAGCATAATCTCCGGATATGACAAAGCAATCTTACGTCTGGCTGAATATGGAGTGAAAATACTAATGACCGGAGGTGAGACGGCTGATGTTGGCGATCTGGTTAGAACAGTTATCTGCGACAGCACTATGATGGCGAGATTGCCTCGTAATGAAGTGATTAATACAGGTGAGATCATATCCGGACTGGACATTATTGGGCTGTCATCGACCGGCAGGGCAGTGTATGAAGAACAAGAAAATTCCGGCCTTTCCTCTAATGGTTTAACTGCAGCCAGACATCTGCTTCTGCATCATGTCTATGCTGAGAAATACCCCGAATCTTATTCTGAAACAATATCTGACGATAAAGTATATACGGGTTCATATCTACTTGAAGATAAATTGCCCGGTAGTAACTTAAGTATTGGAGAGGCTCTATTATCGCCTACCAGATCTTATCTGCCGCCGGTAAATGAAATGTTGAAGACACATCGTGAAAATATCCTTGGCATTATTCATTGCACTGGCGGCGGACAGGTAAAGTGCATTGATTTTGCCCAAGGTATCCGGTATGTCAAGAATAATCTGTTTCCAATGCCGGCCTTATTTAAAGCCATTCTTGATACCGGTCAGATTAGCGAGAAGGAAATGTACCAGGTCTTTAATATGGGTCACCGTATGGAAATCTATTGCAATCCGACTATTTCGGCTGATCTGATGGCAATTGCATCTAAGTATCATGTTGAGGCACAAATCATTGGGCGGACAGAAGCATGCGCCGGGGATTACAATGAAGTTGTGATTGGCAGCTTTTCATGGCGTAAGAATCTAAAATAACAAATAATCCGATTGATCGGGACAATCCTGCCGGATTCGTGTATTATAAGCAGTACAGCTATTATTTTTCTTCATTATGCATATAGGGGTTTGGGATCTGCCTCAAATATATTAAAATAAAAATCTAGCTGATGACTTAGATATATTAGAGGAATTCAATGGCTGTCAATCGGTATGTGCCCGATAATGCGCAAATAGATAAATTGTGAGGACAAAAACATGACAAGAGGACTAAAAGATTATTTTGGCGTGACTGATAAGTCAAATGTTTGCAAGGGAACACTCCTGGGGCTATTGGGTGGAGTAATTATTGGCGGGGTAACAGCCTTACTGCTGGCACCACAATCAGGACAGGAAACACGGGCTGATCTTAAAGCAGGATTTGAAGTCGGTGTAGAGAAAGCCCGTGAATTTGGTGGCAAAGCTGCTGCAACGGCTAAAGAGAAATTCGAGGAAGTCAAGACCAAGCTGAGTAAGGATGCTGCTGATGTTGCCGAAGACGTTGCAGATGAGGCAGCTAAAGAAGCGAAAGCAAAGGCTTAAGCAATCTGCCACAGACTTTAGACCTATCGCTCTCTGGCCTCAAATTGAGTAGATAATAGATTAGGAGATTAGTATGCAATACCTAGTATATCTTGCTGTGACAGTTAACCTGACAGATTTGTTGCTAGCGCTATTAATTCTTTGCGGTGCAGCAGCATTGGTAGCTCTGGCAGTGCTCCTGATCCGAGCTGCTCAAACTGTCAAAGAAACACATAATTTGCTTAAGGAAAACAAAATCGCTTTGACCGATACTATCCAACAATTGCCCGATCTGCTCGAAAAGGTTGATGCGATCGTCGAAGATGTTTCTCTGATTACAGAACAAGCAGGTGACACTATACCTGCAATTCTTGAAGATGTAGAAGTAGTCAGTGGAGCGGCAGCCGATGTTGTAGATACTGTAGGCTCTGCAACGATTGGTATCGTTGACTCTGTTCAGTCTTTCTTCTCCCGCAAAAGCAAAAGAAAATCCTCGAGAAGTACTATTCAGCAGGTCATTGCCGCTGTTAATGCAGTGAAGAGAATATCTGCTATCTTAAAGAAAGTAGGCGGCAAGAAGAAAGCTAACAAGAAAACCAAGAAGGGCAAGAAAGATAAAAAAACCTTTTTCTAAATTTGTTTTGATGATGCATGTATTAAGCGACTATAAAATGTAGTCGCTTTTTCATTCATGTGAAATATCTGAAGTGTTATACTTAATAAAGCTGTAAGGTAGGAGAAATTATGCCTGATCGCAGTTTAAAATCTAAACATGATTTAACCAGACAGGCAGACCGCAGCTATGCGGTAATGTCTTTCTTCCTGCCGTTTCTGATTTTATCGATTGCTTACGCCAGCAGAGCAATTTTTCCCTTTGGTGATAAACATATTTTAACTGTTGATCTTTATCATCAATATGCGCCCTTTCTGGCTGAGCTACGGACGAAAATCCTTAGTGGCGGCAGTTTATTTTACAGTTTTGCCGGTGGATTGGGAGTTAATTTCTATGCTCTATTTGCATATTATCTAGCCAGTCCATTAAATTTAATTCTGCTGCTCTTTCCGGCGGCATTCCTGACGGAAGGAATCTTGCTGCTGACTCTAATTAAACTGTCTCTAGCCGGTTTCACTTTTAATATATTTCTTAGAAAAACTTTCCGGAAGCATGGTCCGCTGGCTGTTGGCTTTTCAACCATGTATGCTGTTTCTTCCTATGTGATTGCTTATGGTTGGAATATCATGTGGCTTGATTCCTTATATGTGGCACCTTTGGTAATTCTGGGTCTGGTTTACTTGATCAGGGATCGCAAATTCTGGCTTTATACTTTGAGTCTAGCCTATCTGTTATTTGTCAATTTCTATATGGCCTGGTTTGTGTGCCTGATGACAGCATTATTGTACTTTCCGTTCCTGTTTCGCTTTACACCGGATCATAACCCGTTGCTAAAATTGCTAACCACAGTAAAAACTATATTTTTTACTGCACTGGGTGTAGGTCTTTCTGCTTTCATGCTCTGGCCAACTTATCTGGCTCTGCAAGTTACATCTGCAGCCAATGATACTTTTCCGACTGCAGTGGAGAAAGTTGCCACCTTGTTTGACTATTTCGGCCAGCATCTCTTGCTGGTTGAACCTACAGTTCGCAGCGGTTTCCCNAATCTGTATTCGGGGATTCTGGTTTTGCTCCTATTGCCCATTGCTTTTCTGAACTCAAGGGTTAAATTAAGAGACCGCGTGCTTGGTCTGTCAGTCATTGCCCTGATGGTTTTAAGTTTCAGTACCAATATACTCAACTTTATCTGGCATGGGTTTCATTATCCCAATCAGCTGCCNTATCGAAATTCATTTGTTTATATCTTTGTTATCCTGACCTTTCTCTATGAGGCTCTTCCAGGCATTAGACAGCTAAAACGAGAGACGATTTTCGGCTTTTCATTTACTTTGATTGCATTGATTATTGTGGTTGAGAAGATGGGTGAAAATAAAGCTTCAAGCTACGGCGCTTTAATCAGCATTGTTTTTATTCTGCTGTACACATTCGTTTTTATCCGTTTGCTGGACGCCGAGCAGAGCAAGAGACCGGTGACTCTTTTGCTACTTGCCGCAATAATTGTAGAGTTAATTTTTTCAACTTGTACCGGTATCTACTATCTGGACAAAAATGAATATTTTGGCAGCAGGGACGGTTATGCCAGCGGAACGGTAGCGGAATCGGTGCGGGCTGCTGCCATACAGCTGGAGGATTTTACTGAGGATACATCTTTTTTCCGCACTGAGGTCTACCCGGCTAAAACCTCTAATGATCCTTTCCTGTATGGCCTAAAAGGGCTAACTCTTTTTGCTTCAACTTCACCGGAAAAGCCGGTTCGGTTTTTTAAAGAACTAGGATTGTTCAGCAATGGCATTAACAGTTATAAATATGACGGGTCAAATATTGTCCTTGATAGTTTGTTCGGTATCCGCTATCTGATCTTGCGCAACAAGGATTACTGGCAGGATGCCAATAGATACTTGGTTTTATCTAATGATGATGTTGAAGCTTTGGAAAATCCTTATGCTTTGAACCTGGGATACAAGGTATCTCCTGATGTTCTGTATTATGACAGTGCCGGCGAAAATCCGCTCGACAATCAAAATCGTTTGTTGCGCGCCATGGATCCGGAGTTTTCAGATGTTTTCGTTGCAGTGCCCCTTGAGATCGAATCAGCACTGCAAGGGGATATTGATTTTTATGGCGAATCAGATAATATCTTCAGTTTTGAAAAAAATTCAGATGACAGCACTCCGACTTATACTTTCTTGCTAACAGCAGTAGAGTCAGGCACTTATAATCTGGCCTTTGATATGAGAGGTCACCGTACTTCCTCAGGGAAGATTACGGTAGAGGACAGAAGCTTTAATTTTTCCGCCAAGGCAATTGGTAATGCAGAAGTTGGCTATCTCGAGGCAGGACAGACCGCTAATATTGAGATCAGCCTCAGTGCCAAAACAGAAAAATCAGGGGAAATTGAATTATATGCTGCTAAATTGGATCAAGAAGCATTTACCGCCGCCTTCCACCGTTTGCAAGAGACGCAACTTGACTTGACATATTTCTCTGATGCTTATTTCAGAGGTAAGATTGCGATGCCCGAAGCGGGGGTACTTTTGTTGACTATTCCTCATGATCGCGGCTGGACAGCAGAAGTAGACGGCAAGCCTCAGGCTGTTCTAACAATTAATGATTCTCTAATGGCATTGGAGCTGGAAGCAGGCGAGCATACTGTTGAAATGAGCTTCTTGCCCTATGGCTTTAGAGACGGCGCTACTATTACTCTAATTGCTCTGGCTATTCTGTTGATAATAGCTTTGATTAAATTAATAATTTTTATTTTACGACGCCGCAAATCCGAACGTGAGCAGATGCCATTAGCTTCTGCTACTGTACAAAATTCAACTTTGAGTACTGATCAGATGAGTACTGATCAGATATTGAAAAATGAAACTAATTTTATTTCTGACAAGGGGAACAATATGAAAAAGATTCGCTTCTATTATTGTGATGCCTGTGCTAATCTCGTTGTTCTATTGAATGAAGGAGCAGGTGAGCTTATATGTTGTGATGAGCCTATGGAGCTTCTCGAGGCCAAGACAAGCACTGATGATGTTCTTGACTATGTACCTTCAGTAGAAAAAACGGACCGTGGCATCATTGTTAAAGTCAGAACAGATCACGAGCAAGCTGCTGATGGTGTAATTACTTGGGTTGCTGTGGTACAAGGCAATCGTTATCAGATCTGTTTCCCTGACCAGGATGAAGTTGATATCGAATTTATACTCAAAGATGAACCTGCTGAAGTGTATGAATTTTGTACAGTTCACGGCTTGTGGAAGATTCGGATAGATTAGGCTGAGGTTAAAAATAGAGGGTGCTGTATGAAGAGAACGGATTATATTTCATGGGATGATTATTTCCTCGGCGTCGCTCTACTGGCTGCCAGACGGAGCAAGGATCCCGGCACACAGGTGGGGGCATGCATTGTATCGCCACAGAATAAAATTGTCAGTATCGGCTATAATGGCATGCCATATGGTTGCAGTGATGATGAATTCCCTTGGAGCCGCAGCGGAGATACGCTAGAAACAAAATATCTCTATGTCTGCCATGCAGAATTAAACGCCATTTTGAACGCCTCCGGCCGTGACTTGCATGGTTGCCGCATCTATGTGCCTTTATTTCCCTGTAATGAATGTGCTAAAGCTATCATTCAATCCGGTATTACAAAAGTACTGTATTTATCGGATAAATACAGTGAAACGGATATTGTCATCGCTTCTAAACGGATGCTGATGTCAGCTGGTGTAGAGCTGGTTAAGTTGGAGCCTGAGCTAGAGGAGATCTGCATTTCTTTCAAGGCAGAGGATGTGTAGCAATATTACAATTGCCTGTCAGCCGTTTTAATTCATTTAATTCTTTATAAGTCAAATAGCGCCAGGTACCCGGCTGCAGATTGCCTAGATTAATATGCATGATTCTGATCCGCTTTAAGGAGACAACCTCAAAGCCTAGATATTCACACATGCGGCGGATCTGACGGTTTAAGCCTTGGGTCAAAATTATGCGAAAAGCGTTTTTGCCTAAGCGTTTGGTTTTACTGAATTTTGTGATCTGTCCTAGAATCGGAACGCCGTTTTGCAGCTGCCAGAGCTCTTCATCGCTTATTGCTTTATCGACAACAACCTCATATTCTTTTTCATGTTTGTTCTCTGCTCGCAAAATAGGATTAACCATTGACCCATCATTGGTCAGCAAGATCAGACCTTCCGACATTCTGTCTAATCTGCCGATCGGGAAGATCCGCTGTGGGTAATTGATATAATCAATGATATTATCTTTTCTTCTCCTATCGGTAGTGGTAGTAATGCCGATAGGTTTGTAAAAGGCCAGATACACTAGCCGATTTTGCTCCAGGGGAACAATGGTTTTGCCGCCAATCTTGACAATATCCATAGCACCGACCAGATCGCCAATTTTGGCAAGCTCGTCGTTGAGCTGAACTCGCCCTGCCTCAATCAATTTGTCTGCCTCACGCCTGCTGCAGTATCCTGCAGCGGAGATATATCTGTTAATTCTAATCTTGCTCATCGTTGGAACTCTTGTTTTTGAATAGAGACTTGATGGTATCTGACAGTGACAGATCCTTAGTGTCCGTCTCGGTACTAATTATGGCCTGATCACTGCTATGTTCGGACTCAGAGACGCCGGCTGGATTGATAATGTCTTCGTCAATACCGTTGATGACTAATTCGTGGTCGTCAGGAGTACAGGAAAATACTTCCTTCAAGTTTTGCTGGGAATTCATTATTGTGTCTGCGTAGGGAATTAAGAGACGAAAATCCGCTCCCTGGCCAGGCTCGCTGTGTACATCCAGGTCGTGTCCCATATGGACTGCCAGTTCTTTAGCGATCGAAAGACCAAGACCGGTTCCGGGTTGAGCATGGGCGCGATCAGCCTTAAAAAAGCGGTCGAATACATGATCGATATCTTCGCCTTTGATGCCGGGCCCTGAATTATGGACAATGATGGCCAAATGCTGTTCCTGATCGCGGACTTTAATGACAATTTTGCCTTCTTCCGGTGTATATTTGATTGCATTATCAAGCAGAATAACCAGAATTTGTTCTACCCGATCAGGATTGCCCCAAAGTGAGGGAATTTCATTTAGAGGTTGTTCATTTTCCAAGCTCAGGGTAAGATTGCTCTCCTCAGCGGCAAGTTGGAATCTGAAGATCAAATCGGACAGCATGCGATCGATTGTGAAGGCCTGTTGCTTAATAATCGCTTCCCCGGTCTGAATCCTTGAGAGTTCGAGCATATCATTGATTAGGCGCGACAAACGATGTGTTTCCCGCATTAGAATTTCGTAGTAACGTTGCCGGTCGCTGTCTGACTTGACCATACCTTCGCTGAGAGGTTCGAGCAATCCTCGCATGGCGGTAAGGGGAGTGCGCAACTCGTGAGAAACATTGGCGATATAGTCTCTTCTAGTCATTTCCAGGCGCTCAGTCTCTGTTATATCTCTAAAGAGACCGACGGCGCCGTCAACAATATGCTGATCTGTTTCCAATGGTGTAATGATACAATCGATTTGACGATGATCTTTTGATATTACTACATGAGTGGTCTTACAGGTTTCCATGGCCTGGCTGAAGAAATTGTCCAGCCGGGAAGTGCGCAGAAAACCATCGGGAGATAAGCCCCTTAAATCAGGGCCTTTAATGCCAAAAACCGACCAAACTGCAGTATTGGAATGTGTTACCAAACCGTTGCGGTCAGTGGCAATGATTCCTTCCTGTATGCCATCCAGTATCTGACGCAGGCGATTGCGTTCGACTCGCAGATCAGAGAAAGCCTGAGAAAGCTGTGAAGATAGCCGATTCATGGCTCGACTGAGGTCACCGATTTCTCCTGCTTCTTTGTCGTCTGCTCTTTGTGTAAAGTCACCGGCGGAAATTGCTATTGCAACATTCCTGATCGATTGTAGAGGGCGTACAATACGGAAAGCCGCGATCAGGACCGGTACTGTCATAATCAGCAAAACGACCAAGGAAGAAAACAACAAGGCCAAATTTAAACTGAGAATACTGGCATTCATTTCCTGCATGGGATGAACCGCTACGACAGTTCCATAGCGGAAACCCTCCGCTCTAATCGGTACGGCAACAAAAATCAGAGAGCCCTTAATATCCGGAACCCGTTCAATACGCGATTTGACTTCTTCATCGGAATCCAACATCTGCAGATGGGATTCATATACATGTTTAAGTAAAGCATCTCTGGCTTGCTCAGATTCAAACTTGATTTCCGTGTGAAGCTTAATACCTTGCTGATCAACTAAAAAGATCCAGTTACCAAATAGAGCGTAGGACATGGAGACAGTTTCGCTGACAAAAGGGTCATAACGGGTAGTACCGGCAACTCGGCGCGAAATGACATCAATACGCGGAGTGATTTCTTTAACTTTGATGCGGGTGAAAACCGGTTGGGCTATAAAAGAATAAAAGACAGCCGTCAGAGCAGTCCAAAGTATGACTGCCACCACTAGCAGAATAAAAAATCTACGTACTAAGAAACTGTTTTTCATTTTTCAGCTTCGAATTTGTAGCCTACGCCATATACTGTTATCAGACCGTATTTGGCATCAGACTGATCAATCTTCTGGCGGATGCGCTTAATATGAGTATCGACGGTTCTGGTATCGCCAAAATAATCATAACCCCAGACTTTGGATAGTATCTGCTCGCGGTCCATGACTTGCCCCGCGTGCGAAGCCAGGAGATAGAGTATTTCTACTTCCTTAGGTGTGAACGCTACATTCTCGCCTTTGACTTTGACCTGATAATTATCAAGGCTGATTTCCAAACCTTCAAAGCGCAATATAGAAGATGCCGGTCCAGTGTCATTGTCGTGAAAACGGCGCAGGACTGCTTTGATCCTGGCAATGACTTCGCGCGGACTGAAGGGCTTGACAATATAGTCATCAGCGCCCAGCTCCAAACCCAGAACACGGTCAATTTCTTCGCCTCTGGCGGTCAGCATGATAACCGGGACATTAGATTTTTTTCGAATCTCGCGACAGACATCCATGCCGGACATTTTGGGCATCATCAAATCAAGAATAATCAGATCCGGTTTCTCGCTTTCCCATAATTTGAGGGCTTCCAGGCCATCAAAAGCAGAGATATGGGTATAGTTTTCGGCGTCAAGATAGATAATTAAAGATTCATGCACGACAGGATCGTCGTCGCAAATGAGAATATGCGGTGTCATAGCTGTCCTCCTGATTCATCTATTATACTGTATAATTGTTAGCATTACAGTTACTATACTGGTGCAAAAGGCGATGAAATCAAATAATTCTCCATTAATCATATACGAAGATAATCATGTGCTGGCGGCGGTCAAAAAGCCCGGTGTGCTGTCACAGGCGGATGCCACCGGCAGGCCCGATATGGTAAATCTAATCAAGGATTATCTTGTTAAGTCCAGAGCAAAACCCGGAAAGGCCTGGTTGGGGTTGGTGCACCGCCTCGATCAGCCGGCGAGCGGACTGATGATTTTTGCTCTTACCTCTAAAGCGGCAGGTAGATTGTCGGAGGCTTTTAGAAATAATCTTGTCGGCAAATATTACCTGGCTCTAGTCAAAGGGAAGCCACAAGAAATGGAGGGTGAGTTCCGCGATTATCTATCTCCTGATAAAATTGACGGCCGTTATTATGCTGTCGATTCTTTAAGAGGAAAGAAAGCAGTGCTTAATTATAAGGTATTGTTTTCGCTTACTGTCGCAAATGAGAGTCTGTCTTTTGTTCTAATCGAGCTTATAACCGGACGCCCGCACCAGATTCGGGTTCAGTTTTATTTGCGCAACCTACCTTTATTAGGTGATCGACGCTATGGTCAAGGCTCGGATCTGGATCAAATGGTGCCGACTCTGGCCCTTCACAGTTACCGGATGGATTTTGTTCATCCGGTGCAAAAGGAAAGCATTTCCTTGACAGCTCCTTTGCATTTAGAAGGCGAAAACTTGAACCCGTCTTTTGATGTAATTGGCAGATCATTACACTATCCGCAAATTAACTACCAGATTGATCTCATGGCTGCTAAATAAGTAGTTGACAGGTTGACTGTCGGTCGGTTAAAAAATTTAATGTTGCAATCTAATCTGTCAGTCAAAGCATTGGAGGATAAATTGACAGATTATCGGCACTATGTTTACAATGGCGTTGTTTCGTCGAGGTGTAGCGCAGCTGGTAGCGCGCTTGCTTTGGGAGCAAGATGTCGGGGGTTCGAGTCCCTTCACCTCGACCACGAACCCCGTAGGTTTTACATGCCTACGGGTTTTGTATGTACATACATGAGTTATTAATAGTTGACAGTTGAGGAAAAAGATGGATAAATTTTTGACAACAAAAGCATTGTTCCCTCATGGATATGGTGCGGCGGAAGAGCTTCTGAATAATTCGGAATATCCTTGGGAAATCCTGAAAGATATTGGTAGTTTTATTGAAGCTTTAGGCAATAAGTTGCCGGAGTCGGACTATATCAGACATCCCGGCAATGTTTGGATAGCNAGATCTGCNACCATCGCCCAGTCANCTTTTTTGGGNACAAATATCATTGTAGGTCCGGGAACTGTAATCAGACATTGTGCTTTTCTACGGGGCAATGCTCTTATTGGCAATAATTGTGTCGTGGGCAACTCGACTGAAATAAAAAACTCAATCTTAATTGAAGAGGTAGAAACACCTCATTTTAACTATATCGGCGATTCGATTCTAGGCTATGGAACCCATCTGGGCGCAGGAGTGATTACATCAAATATAAAGTCGGATAGGACGAATGTGGAAATCCGAGCGTCTGACGACCGCATCAAAACAGAACTGAGGAAGATGGGAGCTATAATCGGCGATCTGGTAGAAATCGGCTGCAACGCTGTACTTAATCCCGGCACTGTAATAGGTGTAGGTAGCAGAATTTATCCCCTAACAATGGTGCGAGGATATGTGCCATCTCATTCGATCCTAAAACAAGATGGCACGCTATTGGCAATTAAGGCCTAGTCTCTTCTCTTTAAGGCTGCGACGACATTTATTGCTGGGAAATGATACTGCTTTCAGAATCATTTATTGCTGAATAGGGGTCTGTTGAGTCAAAAATAGGAGCGAGTCGTGTCGTGTTTGCAAAAAAGAAATACCTATAATATACTTCCCGTAACAGGTGTCCCTGTTTTAAAAGGGACTTAAAAAGGAAGTTGGGTGTAAGTCCCACGCGGAGCCGCCGCTGTAATTGGGGAGCAGACGCAACTATGTCACTGGCCCTAGGCTGGGAAGACTGCTGATGCTATTATCCATGAGCCAGAAGACTTGCCTGTATAGTTGCTTTGGGTTCTCTGCGGATCTTTGGAGAAAAGCGACGCTGAACATGTAGTGGCAAAAACGGGCTATTACTGCACAAGAATGCAGTAGTAGCCCGTTTTCTGTGTTCAGCAGACCGCAAGACAGCTTTGTGACAGCTGTATTGTCTTGTTCCTCCTGTATGGTCGGCCTGAGGACCCTAATATAGAACGAACAAAGGAGGTTCAAAACATCATGCGTTTAGCAAAGAAGAAGTTTCGTTTATTAGCCCTACTTTTAATTTTAGTTATGGCGTTCAGTTTGGTGGGCTGTGATAAGGGCAAGACCACTGACAGCAGCGGGGCTAAAATCACATCCGCAGATGAGGCGGAAGAGACATCCACATCCGCAGATGAGGCGGAAAAGGCATCCACATCTGTCACAGAAAAGCAGCAGGTTCAAGAAACCAAAACATCAGAGACAGAGGAACCTAGCCACACAGCAGAGGATATGATCGTCATAGCCGGTGCTCGGAATCTGGTGCCCGGCTTGGAGGATGTCTACTACTCAAATAACCGTCTAGGTACCTGGGAGGGTCTCATTTCCATTGACGAAAATGGCGAGCCTCTTGGCGTGTTGGCCGAGAGTTGGGAACGTAATGAGGATGCTACGGTTTGGACTTTCCATCTTCGCCAGGGCGTCAAATTTCAAAATGGAGAAGATTTCAACGCTGATGTGGTGGTGGAGAACTTTAAGCGCTACCAACTAATGGAAACCGGCACTTCTGGTTTCACAACCTTTAAGGTTCACGAACTCTATCCTGGCCTCATTGGTTGTGAGAAAGTAGATGACTACACTGTTGAGGTTAGCTTTACGGAGTCCATTCCCCGGCTATTGTTCAACATGAAAGACTTTGCTAGCTGTATATTCTATCCTGGGTCTTGGGACACCACCACTGGTTATTTCACGGAACAGCCTGTAGGCACTGGCGCCTACATGATCAAGGAGATCAAGGAAGATGAGTACGTTATTCTAGAAGCTTTTGCGGACTACTGGAAGGGCCCTGCCAAGACCAAGTATATCCAAGTTCGAACCATTGCTGACCCTCAGACCAGATATGCTGCCCTGGACAGCGAGGAGATCATGGGTGTTCTAGACCTTGGCGCCATGCCTGCTGCCCTAGCTGATGAGCTGCTGAAAGATGAGCGTTTTGCTATGGCCTCCCACACGTCTACCATTACTCATATGATGCTTCTCAAGGGAGAAGGCACGAAGTTTTCAGACAAGCGACTCCGCCAGGCTGTGAGTATGGCTATTGACCGCCAGATGATTGTAGACCAACTGTGGAATGGCTACGCTAAGCCTACACAGAACCTTATCAACCGCATGTGTCCTGATTGGGTGGAATTGCCGGTCATTTACGATATGGATCAAGCTAAAGAACTAGCAAAAGAAGTTCTAGGTGAGGAGCGCATACCATTAGAAATGTACACCCGATCCCTGTATTTAGACCGTGGCCCCTATAAGGAAATGATGGAGTATATTCAAGCCCAAATCGCTCAACTCGGTATTGATGCCACTGTCAACATCATCGACTCAGCTACCTATAAAGAAATGTCCGCTGCAGGCGAGCTTGGTGCCAACTTTATGACACATGGTATGTCCAATCTCAATGCTTACCACTTTTTGGATATATATATGAGCAGTGAGGNAACTTACAACAAGGCCCAGCACCTAGCTTATAGCAATCCTAAAGTAGATGAGTTGCTGGCAGAAATGAAGACTACGCTGGATGATGACCGNTTCCATGAGTTGGCGGTAGAGTTACAGGAAATNGCGAACGAAGAGTTGCCCATCCTGCCTCTGTTCTACGATACTAGCAATCTAATTTACAACAAGNAACAGATCACCGGCTATGAAGACTTTACTCATATGCTCGACTTAAGCCACCTAGCCTGGGTGGATGCGGAATAACGTTTTTTCCATTAGCAGACGGCGCCGGAAGCCTCCGTTTCGGCGCCGTCACTTAAGCTAGGAGGTTTTCTGTGAACGATACGCTCCGATATATCATGACAAAGATTTTTTTGGCAATTCCAATATTAATTGGTATCACTCTCTTAGCTTTTGGTTTGGGTCTAATTGCACGGGGAGATCCGGCTCTCGCTCGATTGACTGTCGATCCCGATTACATTCCCACGGAGGAGGAAGTTCAGGCGCTGCGGGAAGAGATGGGTCTTACTGATCCGATCTTCATTCAGTACGGTCGCTGGATTTCAGGGGTGGTCAAGGGCGATCTGGGTGAATCATATCTTGACGATAAGCCAGTTCTGAGTGAGATGCTTCGCCTGTTGCCAAACACACTGCTACTTAGCTTTATGTCCTTAACGCTCATTGTAGTGCTGGGTCTTCTTGGTGGAATTCTGTTAGTAGTATTTCAAGATAGGCTCTTTGATGTTATAGGAAGGATTCTATCAATTTTCATAATGTCTGTGCCTGGATTTTGTTTGGCATATTTTATGATCTGGGTCTTTGCCCAAAAGCTAAAACTATTGCCCACCAGCGGCACAGAGCCTATGACAGCCTTCATCATGCCGTGCTTAGCTTTGGCTTTAAGCTCTGCCTGCTTAGTGGCCCGGCTGCTCCGTTCTTCTATTTTGGGAGAACTTGTGCAGGATTATGCCCTCACAGCGCGAGCTAAGGGTCTTCGGAAAAGCCAACTTGTTTTTAGGCATACCCTGCGTAACGCACTGACGCCATCAGTTACTCATATTGCCAATGTTTTTGGTGGTTTCCTCGGGGGATCCATGATTACGGAATCTATCTTTTCTATTCCCGGAATCGGCACCTATGCCTTGACGGCAATCAACAACCGTGACTATACCGCTATCCAAGGGTATGTGCTCTTTACTGGATTTGCCTTTGTCTTGGTTTGCCTGTTGTCGGACCTCATTTGCTCGTATCTCAACCCGCAAATCAGATTGGGGAGACGAGTATGAAAAAATTTCTTTTTTATTGTGCATTAACAATACTGATAGCCTTCATCTTCATCGGCATTTTTGCCGATCTCATTGCGCCAATGGATCCAGATGCCATAAATATGGCCAACTCCTTGGCATCTCCATCAGCTGAACATTTGCTGGGCACAGATCACTTGGGCAGAGACCTGCTGAGCCGTCTCATTTACGGTAGCCGTTCCTCGGTCTTTATTGCTTTTTTTGCCACCGGCTGCACACTGTTACTGGGTCTTACAATCGGACTGGTTTCTGGTTATTTTGGCGGTTGGGCGGATCAATTGATCCAGGGCGTTGTTAATATTTTTCAAGGTATACCCAGTACGGCCTTTGTGGTGGCTGTCTTAGGGCTTCTGGGACCAGGAATTAAAAGCTTGTTGATTGCGATTGTGGTTAGCTCTTGGGCCAGATTTTCCCGTGTAGTTCGTAACCAGGTTTTGGGAATACGCGAAATGCACTATATTGAAGGTGCCAGAGCCATGGGCGGTAGTAACTTATACATCATCCGACGGCACGTGTTACCCAATATTTTGTTACCGCTGCTGGTGCTTATTGCTACGCGTATAGGGTCTACCGTCCTTACTGTAGCTGCCATGAGTTTTCTTGGGCTGGGTTTGCGTGCTCCTGCTTCAGACTGGGGAATTATGATCAACGATGCCAAACTCTATTTTGTTAACGACTTTCGCGTTTTACTAGCCCCAGCAACCTGTTTAACCCTATTTTGCCTCAGTATTAATTTAATTGCTGATTATCTCCGAGACCACTTGGATAACGATGCTGACACTGCTCGGATATTATAAGGGGAGGCATAGGATGGATATTAGAGTGGAAGATTTGTATGTCCGTTTTGCCACTTTATCTGGTGATATTGAAGCTGTAAACCACGTGGATCTCACGTTTTCTCAGGATCAAATCACAGGTCTTATTGGTGAGAGTGGAAGCGGTAAGTCTGTCTTGGGCCTTACCATCATGGGCTTGCTTCAATCTAATGCTACTGTGGAAGGTCGGATTTTTTTGGGTGAGCGGGAGTTGATTTCCCTTAGCGAAAAGGATCTATGTGCAATCAGAGGACGAGAGATCGCCCTCGTAGCCCAGAATCCGGCTACGTCCCTTAATCCCAGTCAAAAGGTGGGGCGACAAATTGAGGAGGTCTTTCGTCTAGCTGGAGAAGGTAAGGTGGACAGCACTCGTCGTACGCATGAGCTATTAGAACGCATGGGTTTTTCTGATTCTGAGAGAGTGATGCATTCTTACCCTTTTGAACTCTCTGGCGGAATGTGTCAGCGTATATTGACTGCCATTGCTGTGGCAGCACACCCTCGCTGGATTATCGCGGATGAGCCGACTAAGGGGCTGGATGCTGTGGTGCGAAATCAGGTCTATGATACTTTTTGTATGGTCAAAGAACAATATAACGTAAGCCTTATAGTAATAACCCATGACTTATTGTTGGCGCGGAAGTTTTGTGATCAGATAGTTGTTTTGTACAGTGGTCGTGTATTGGAAATAAATACTGCCCAAGCCATATTTAATAATCCTCGCCATCCGTACACTCAAGGCTTGATCGCTTCGTTGCCCCACCTAGGTATGCGTCCTATGCCGGGTTTTTCTGCTGCTTTTACCGACCAACCTTCCGGCTGTGTTTTCCATCCAAGGTGTCCCTATATTGACGAAGACTGCAGAAAAATAGAACCTAAATTGATTCCAGTTGAAGAGGGGAGTGTGCGTTGTCATCGCTATTCTTGAAGTGAAAAATCTGTCCAAAACTTTTCGCGCTAGCCGGCTCGGCGGAAAGGCCCACCGGGCGGTTGAGAACGTTTCTTTTGCTATACCTGCTGGCCAGACATACGGCTTGATGGGGGAGTCCGGTTGTGGTAAATCTACGATCGGACGAATGATTGTCCGGCTTATTCCGGCTACGAAGGGTCAAGTATTCTTTAGGGGTGCTGACCTTCTAGCCATAAAACAGCGAGCTTTCCGTCCGTACCGACGCCGTATCCAGATGCTCTTCCAGCATCCTAGTACTTCGCTCAACCCTCGTATGACAGTGCTGGATAGCTTGCGAGAGCCCTTTCTCCTTCATGACCTACCTGGACGCGACTGTATGGATGATAGGATTAGAGAGCATATCGAGTCTTTTGGACTTCAGAGTGAACTACTGGAGCGGCGGACCTCTCAAGTTAGCGGCGGTCAAATCCAACGCATTGTGCTAGCCCGCATTATGCTGCTGGAACCGGAGTTTATTGTGCTAGACGAACCTACTTCCATGCTGGATGTCTCTGTGCAGGCTCAGATGATGTTTCTGCTACAAGAACTTCAGGAGCGAAGTGGCGTCTCCTACCTGCTTATCTCCCATGACTTAGATCTTATTCGGCGGTGTAGCCATCGTATTGGAATTATGAAAGAGGGGCGGCTTGTTGAACAGAATGAGACAGAGGCATTGTTCGGCGCTCCCAAACAGGCCTATACGCAAGAACTGATTTATAATTTTGAATGTATGAAAAATTAGTACAAGCAGTACTTCTACCAAGACTGATCCTGCCTAGACAAGGCGAAGACGTGTTGTTCCGGTTCGTTGCTCCGCAGTTTAATAAATAAATGCTGTTGAAAGTAGGGGTTGACAGTAGGGCAAGTTAAAGCTAGAATTGCCAAATAGTTGAGAATATATTCAAGAAAGGGAGCTGAGATGACCGTGTTGAATCTGAAATCTGATCTTGTTCCGGCTATGTCCAGAGCTATGATGATGCCCGGCCATGTCTTCGCTTCCTTCTTCATGTTATAAGTCGGAATAGATCCGGTCTGTGGGAGGGAAGCGAATGCTTCCCTTTTTGTTTTGTTCAAAAATAGCGGCTATCGGGGTCAGAATAGCCGGGAATTGGCAGAAAGAATAATGTTTCGAAGGAGAAGAGATGCTGGAGTTAAGAGAAATAAATAAAAGCTTCCAAACACCGGAGGGTGATATTGAGGCTGTTAAGAATGTGTCTTTTAGAGTGGAGCCAGGTGAGATATATGGCTTGATCGGCTTATCCGGAGCAGGGAAATCGACCTTAATTCGCTGCATTAATATGCTAGAGAGGCCGGATAGCGGCAAGGTTTTTTTTGAGGGTGTGGATTTGACATTGCTTTCTCCGCCAGAGCTGAGAGCAAAGAGACAGCAGATTGGTATGATATTCCAGCATTTTAATCTTTTTGCTCAGAAAACAGTAAGGGATAATATTTCCTATCCTCTGGAGCTGCAAGGTAAGAGTAAAGCAGAAATTGCTCACAGAGTTGAAGAGCTTCTGGGTTTTGTGGAGCTCTCGGATAAGGTTAAGGCCTATCCGTCCGAGCTGTCCGGCGGGCAAAAACAAAGAGTTGCGATTGCCCGTGCTTTGGCAACTTCCCCTAAATTACTGCTGTCGGATGAGGGTACTTCTGCTCTTGACCCGGCAACTTCAATCCTGATTTTAGATTTACTGCGCAAGACGGTTGATGAACTTAAGATCTCCATAGTGATGATTACGCATCAAATGGAGGTTGCCCGCCGTATCTGTGACCGCATTGCTGTGATGGAAGACGGACAGATTATTGAGGAAAATACGGTAAGAGAGCTGTTCTTAGAGCCCAAGCATCCGCGGACGGTGGCTCTGATCCGTAGTCTGGACGAGGAGAGACCGCTCTCGCAATTGGGCGCCTTCGTCAAAGCCAATGTTTATAGACTGGGCTTCTCCGGTAGCGAGGTGGCCAGACCGTTGATTTCTGAACTGTCCAGAAAGTTTGAGTTGGACATCAATTTGTTGGCAGGCGATATCAATATTCTGCAGGATGAGCAGCTGGGCTGGTTGGCAGTGTCTTTTAGCGAGGAAGATCCGGCCAAAATCGCTGAGGCGCTCGCTTATTTGCGTTCAATGAATGTGCATATTAAGAAGATTGAGGCGGAAGACGGCGAGGAGCTGCTTGCCTCTCAAACTAATTCGATAGTCGGGGGGAGGTGATAATAATGGGTGATTATTTACAAGGCTTAAACGAAACCCTAGTTATGGTGGGGGTGTCCAGCTTCTTTTCAATTGCAATCGGACTTCCTCTGGGCATTGTGCTGGTTTTGACCCATCCGGACGGAATTGCTTCCCGGCCGAGACTGTATCGAATAATGGATGTCATTATTAATTTGTTCCGTTCGTTTCCGTTCATTATTCTGATTGTGGTCTTTAGGCCCTTGTCAGAGCTTCTGACAGGCCGTTCTTCCGGCACACCGGCTATGACGGTATCGTTGACACTATCAGCAATCCCTTTCATTGCGCGGATTATGGAGACCAGTATCAATGAGGTAGGAACGGGTGTGATTGAGGCAGCTCTGGCGATGGGTACGTCTATACCCAGGCTGATCACTAAAGTATTAGTGCCGGAATCTTTGCCGGCCCTGATCAAAGGTATGACCACAACCGTCATCAATATTATCGGTTATTCGGCTATGGCCGGCGTGGTTGGCGGCGGCGGGTTAGGCGATCTGGCTATACGCTGGGGTTTGTATAATCGCCATACAGAGAAGCTGGTGGTTGCAGTTCTTATGATCGTAGCCCTAGTGCAAATAGTTCAACTGCTTGGTAACGCTCTCAGCAGAGCGATTGACCATAGATAGAAATTAAGGTCTGAGCTTGTCAGACAAAATACTTATTATTGTGAGGTAGAAAAAATGAAAAAGAAAAATGTTTTGATTNTGGTATTGGTATTCATCCTGGTTTTTACGGCAGTGATAGGTGCTTCCTGCGGCAAAAAAGAAACCAAAGAAGATGAGATTGTGATCGGTGTTTCACCATCCCCTCATGCTGATATTGTCAAGCAGGTGGTGGAAGATCTGCAAAAAGATGGNGTCAAAGTTACGATTAAAGAGTATTCGGACTATGTCCAGCCCAATATCGATCTGGCAGANAAAGAGATTGATGCCAATTTCTTCCAACATATTCCGTATTTTGAGGAATTTATTGCTGAGCGCGATTTGAAACTGTCCAATCTGGGCGGTATTCATATTGAGCCAATGGGTATTTATTCCAAAAACATCAAATCTTTGGAAGAGTTGAAAGACGGCGATGAGGTCATGATTCCTAACGATACCACGAACTGCGGCCGCGCCCTATTGCTGCTGCAAGCTCAAGGTCTGATTAAGCTTGGTGTCGATAGTGTAACTGCTACGGAAAAAGATGTGACGGAGAATCGTCTGAACCTAAAATTTACAGCTTTAGAGGCTGCAGCAATCCCGACGGTCTATGGTGATGCCGCGATTGCAGTTATTAACGGTAATTATGCTATCCAGCACGGTCTGAATCCGGTCAAGGACGCGCTAGCCATTGAGGGTGCTGAATCGCCCTATGTCAATATTATTGCTGTTCGCACCGAGGAACTTGAGGCTGAGAAATTTCAGAAGCTGATTGCTGCACTGCAGACGGAAAAAGTGAAGAAATTTATTGAAGAGACCTATGATGGTTCTGTGGTGCCTGCCTTTACCAATGCCAAGGGTGAAAAGGTAGATTAGGCTTGAATTAAGTATTTTTATAGAAAAGAAATTAGAGGTTTAGAGTATCTGGGCTGACAAATTTATAAATGTGATCTGATTTGCCATGGCTTATGCGAATATTTATAATTAGCTGAATATACTATAACTCATATATAGTTCGGGAAAGGCGTAGAAATGGCGAAACGATCATTTGCCAAAGTCGGGGTCAAGGGCAAGCCTGGCACGATTGTTGTGATAATGATTCTGGTCATCCTGCTGAGCCTGGTGGCGATCTTCGGTATCAGGCTTGGCGGGGAGACTCAAATTAAAGGCGCCCGGGATATTCGTTTTGGTATTGATATCAGAGGTGGGGTAGAGGCAATCTTTACCCCACAAGGCTTTGAGGGCAAGCCTACTGCGGAGCAGATGGATGCTGCCAGCCGTATCATCAACCAGAGGTTGGATAATCGGCAGATCCTGGACCGTGATGTAATAGTCGGACGTGACAGCGACCGGATAATTGTGCGCTTCCCCTGGAAAGCTGACGAAGCAGACTTCAATCCGGAAGAGGCGTTGCAAGAACTGGGCGAGATGGCTCTTCTGACTTTCCGTGAGCCCGACGGCACCGTAGCCCTGACCGGAGCCGATGTTAAGCAAGCTCGTTTCGGTGTGGATCCCAATAGCCGCAGTCCGGTTGTTCTGCTGGAGCTGCAAGAACAGGGGCGAGAAAAATTTGCTGAGGTAACCACCCGCTTGGCGGTCAATCAGGAAGTTCTGGCTATTTATATGGATGACCAGGTGATCAGCCTTCCATCTGTAAGAGTGCCGATTCTCGATGGACAAGCCGAGATCTCCGGCAATTTTACTACCGAATCTGCCTCAGAACTGGCGCAGACTATTAATGCCGGCGCCTTGCCTTTTGCACTTAAAGCGACCAGTTCATCTACTATTAGTCCCAGCCTGGGTCAGGATTCACTCAAAGTAATGGTGATAAGTGGCATTATAGCCTTGCTGCTTCTCAGCATTTTTATGCTATTGTATTATCGTTTGACCGGTTTTGTTGCCTGTCTGTCTCTCTACACGCAGGTTGCCGGCATTTTACTGGCTATTTCCGTCCCGCAACAAACTCTGACCTTGCAAGGTATTGCCGGCATTATTCTCTCGATCGGCATGGGTGTAGATGCCAATGTCATTATATCGGAGCGTATCAAAGAAGAGCTTAATGCCGGCTATAATCTGCCCGTTGCACTCAGTAATGGCTTTACCAGAGCATTCTCATCAGTCTTTGATGGCAATGTGACGGTAGCAATTGCTGCTGCCATGCTGATGTTTTTCGGTTCAGGCACTACCTTGTCTTTCGGCTATTCACTGTTGGTGGGAGTAATCATGAACGGGATCACCGGCGTTTGGATGACTAGACTGATGATTGGTTCTTTAGCCAGCAACAAGTATTTCCAAAATCCTTGGCTCTATGGCAAGCGCAAAACAGATAGTAAATCTGACAGAGAGCCCTATGATTACTGTGGGCATGTGCATATTTTTGCGCTTTTATCCTCTGTGCTGATTGTGGCAGGTGTTGTTGTATCGGCAGTTAGAGGTGTCAATCTGGATATTGATTTCCGCGGTGGCAGTATTATCAATTATGCTTATGAGGGCCAGATAGATCCGGAAGAGGCCAGTTCATTGTTAAAAACTGAACTTGACCAGGAAGTTAGCGCCCAGACAATAGTGTCCCGGGCCGATAGCAGGACAGAAATCTCTTTCAATATTGCCGGCAATCAGTCTTTAACTCCTGAACAACTGGACCATGTAACCAGGGCACTGGAGCAAGCATATCCGAATGCCAATGTCAGGCTTTCCTCTTCACAGTTGGTTGATCCTCTGATCGGCAAGGAAATGCTATTAAATGGCCTTAAGGCCATGGTGCTGGCTTCACTCCTGATAATTATCTATATTTGGTTCTCNTTCCGAAGTATGTCCGGTCCGTCCGCCGGAGTNATGGCTTTGTTAGCTCTATTGCACGATATTCTAACTGTATTTTTCTTTGTTGTTTTGATCGGCAATGCTATTAACGAAACCATNATCGCAGTGGTTCTCACTATTTTGGGCTGGTCAATCAATGATACGATTGTNGTCTATGATCGCATCCGTGAAAATATTCGTCTGACCGGCGGCACAGTTCCTCTGGATGAACTGGTAAATAAATCNATTCGCCAATCACTGTCACGGTCCATAAATACTTCGATAGCAACGTTCCTGGCAGTCGCTGTAGCCTTTATCTTCGGTCAGCTCTACGGCCTGTCCAGTATTACTGAATTTGCCTTACCCATGATGTTTGGAATTGCTGCCGGCACCTACTCATCGCTCTTTCTGTCCAGTCCATTATGGGTGCGCTGGAAACAAAGAGGGGGGCGCACCGGTTACCATGCCGGAGCCAATGCTGTGGCCTTGCTGTTGGCACTGCTCACGGCTATCAGTCTGATTAATTTACCGGCTAGGCCTGTTCTAGCTGCAGGTGAGGCTGTAATTACCACTACTGCGCAAGTTGACGAAAGTGAACTCGGAGACGAAAGTGAAATTGAAGACGAAAGTGAACTTGCAGCCGAAGCGGCTGATTCTGAAACCGAAATCGAAACCGAAGCAACAATTGCGACATCGGTAGCCGAAGCCCCTGACAGTAAGATAGATGAAACAGATGAAATAGAAGAAGTAAAAGAAATTAGTGATTATTGGCCGCAGCTCGAAGACATTAAGGCAAAAGCTTACTTAGTTCTTGATGCTGGAACCGGGGAAGTTATTATCGATCACAACGGCTATAAGCGGCTGCCTATGGCAAGTACTACCAAGATCCTAACGGCGCTTACAGTGCTCAATCTGCCGGATTTTGATCTTGACAGGATGGTGACAGTCTCGCCGGAGGCGACACAGCTGCCATCGTCTGTATCAGCACGGGCGGGTGTGGTGGCCGGCGAGCAGATAAGTACTGAGGAATGTCTATATGCCCTGATGGTACATTCGGCCAATGATTGCGCTAATGTACTGGCAGAGAACTATTCTCCTTTAAAGCAAGGAACGGCTGTGGAGAAACGAAATGCATTTTGTACCCTAGCTAACGAACTTGCCCATAAATTAGGCGCTAAAAATACAGCCATAACTAATCCCAGCGGCTTTACTCAAGGTGACCATTATTCAACAGCTTATGATCTGGCATTGCTGTCCCAAGCAGGCTTAAAAAATGAAATGTTTCACAAACTGGTAACAACCAGTGTTTACCGCATGCCGGCCAACAGCAAACATCCGGTTGCAGGATGGAAGATACTCCACAACACTAATAAACTGGTTTTGGCCTCTCCGGAATTATACGGCTCAAGTCGCTTCAAGAGCTATGATGGCGTCAAAACAGGTACAACCAGCCGGGCCGGCTATTGTCTGGTCGGTGCCGGAACAACTCATGATGACCGTCTGCTGATTGGCGTTATCCTCGGCGCAGAACTGAAATGTGAGGGTCATCCGCTGGGCATTGATGTTCTGATGCGGTCTTTGCTGGAAGCAGGAGCAGAAAAGCTGGGTGTTGTTCCGCAGGGACAAGATGCGGGCAATCGCGGCCAGGCCTATTCCGGCTATCGGCCGACCTCTGGCGATCCCGGCTGGCCGACAGCGACCAGCCATTCAACATATCCGGCGAGCGATATTGTTAATAGCCAAGAAACAATTACTGATAATCCAGATGCAGAACCTGAACCTGTATCGACAGCAGTGGAAAATGAAAATGTGCCGACAATCAACGTGGAGCTTGCTAAGGACAGTTCCGGATTTAGTTTATCATCGCTAAGCTGGGTTTTATTTTCTCTGCTGATTATCGGTCTGATTATTGTACTCATATTTTTAGGACGTAGCATCAGAAGAGATAATCAACGCCGGCGCAGGAGATAATTCACTAACGAGTATTCAAGAGCATTTGGCGTAAAAACAATAAAATCTGCAGCTTTCGTTAAATAATTTGATTTGCAGCTTGACAAGCGAATTATTGCCTGTTAACATAGCGAAGCGTGTTTAAACACGCCTGGAGCAAGACTCCGGCTAGATTGATAGGGAGGATTCCATGAAGACATATTTTGCCAAAGAAGGCGAAGTCGAGCGCAAATGGTATGTGGTTGATGCCGAGGGGAAAACCCTGGGCCGTCTTGCCACTGCTATCGCAAGTATTTTGCGTGGCAAGCACAAAGCCGAATTTACGCCTTTTGTTGATACAGGCGATTTTGTAATCGTCATCAACGCAGCCAAGGTAGCCGTGACCGGCAATAAGGAACAGCAAAAGATCTATCGCCGCCATTCCGGTTATCCGGGCGGCCTGAAAGAGATTCCTTATAAACGAGTGATGGCCACTCATCCGGAACGGATTCTTGAACATGCAATCAAAGGCATGCTGCCTAAGAACACACTGGGTCGTCAGATGTATCGCAAACTAAAAGTGTACGCCGGGCCTGAGCATCCGCATGCTGCACAGCAGCCAGAGAGCATTGAGCTTTGATGAGCCAGAGGGAGAATTAGAATGGCAACAAATAAAAAAGATTATTTTTATGGNACAGGNCGCCGCAAGCGCTCAATCGCCCGTGTCCGCATCTATCCCGGCAAGGGTGATATTGTGATTAACGGCAANGATATCGACGACTATCTTGAGATGGAAACCTTGCGCTATATTGTGCGTCANCCCTTAAATGAGGTGAATGCAGCCGATCAGTATTCCATCATTGTCAATGTACATGGCGGCGGCATTGCCGGTCAGGCAGGAGCCATTCGCCATGGCATTTCCCGCGCACTGGTCGAGGCGGACGAGGAGAAATACAAAACACCATTAAAACGTGCAGGTTTCTTGACCCGTGATTCCCGCGTCAAGGAGCGCAAAAAATACGGTCTTAAAAAAGCCCGCAAGGCTTCACAGTTCTCCAAGCGCTAATCTTGTTTGTTTAAATGCAGACCGGGCCGGACGGTGCAGTAAGCACTGGTCGGTAGGTCTGCTTTTTACTGCCGCCATACCGGCTTTAATCTTTGTCTCCCACAAAAGATGCCGGTTTTGATAGAATTGTGCCAAGACGGAATAATTGATTTAAATAACAGACGGTGAGTTTCGTGCAGACCTTTTCTTTTATCAGTAAAACAGCGGAAGAAACCGCTGCCTGGGCGTCCAGACTGGCCGATCTGCTGCAGGCCGGCGATGTTCTGGCTTTAGACGGCGATCTGGGTGCAGGTAAGACAACTCTCGTTTCCGGTCTGGCCCGCCGGCTTGGTGTCAAAGGCCAAGTTGCTAGCCCCACTTTCACGCTCCTGCGTGATCATGAAGCGGGCGAACGGGGAACGGCGCTGTATCATTTTGATGCCTACCGCTTGTCTGGAGTTGACGAATGGTATGAATCCGGCTTTGACGAATATATCACGGCTGATGGGATCACTGCCATTGAATGGGCACAAGTGATCCGTGAGGCTCTGCCTCCAGAGACAATCAGCATCACACTTGAGAGGCTCGGTGCGAATGAGCGCCGGATCACTGTCAACTGGTCCGATGCCAGGCCGCTGCATACAACAATATCTTAGGAGGCAAAAATGCTGATACTGGCATCTGATACATCAGGTAAGAGTCTCTCGGTCGCATTATGTGATGAGGAGAGCATAATTGCGGAAGCAACACTGAATCTGGGCTACAAGCATTCAGTGACCTATCAGCCGCTGATTGCTGATCTGCTTGCGCGTTCCAACCGCCGCAAGGAAGAGATTGATCTCTTTGTCTGTGCTACAGGGCCCGGTTCTTTTACCGGCATCCGGATTGGCATTGCCGCCGTCAAGACAATGGCCTGGGCATTAAATAAACCTGCGGTCGGTGTCTCAAGTCTGGAGGTTTTAGCGGCAGCTTTTCCTGGCAGTATGGTCTGCCCGGCTATTGATGCTCGCAGTGGGCGTGTATTCTCAGCTCTCTATGATAACGGTGATAATTTACAGGAATTGATTATACCTGCAAATCATCAGGCGGCAGATCTATGGACTGCCATCTCACAACTCGAACTCTGTCAACACCAAATGATTGTGGTGGGCGATGGCTTGCCAGCTGTTAAGTCAGCCTATCCTGGGGAATATCGGAGTTTGCCGAAGACGTTATGGACCGGTCCGGAGTTTTGGCCCCCCCGCGCCTCGATCCTCAGTCGGCTGGGGCTGACCAAATACCGAGACGGCGAAAGTGGCGACCCTTTAGCCCTAATGCCGCAATACCTGGCCTTGTCGCAAGCGGAGCGGATAAAAAAACAACAGGAGCAAGCGTAAATGGCAACGACGAGCAGGATTTTGATCCGTCCTGCACAACTCAGTGATCTGGCAGCAATCATCGATATTTACCAAGCCTCTTTTGCGCGTAGATCCGGCACTGCCAGTTTTGCTCGTGATTTGAAAGAAATTATGCTCGATAGCCCTCATGCTATGCTGTACCTGGTAGCAGTGGCAGATGAGGAAGTTGTGGGTTTTGTTTCGGCTTATCCGCTGGATGAGATGATGGATATCTACAATCTGGCTGTCAAGCCCGAGTCTAGACGGCAGGGTATCGGAGAAAAGCTGCTGGCAGGAATTCGGTCTGCAGCGGTCGAACGTGGGATTGACCTGATAATGCTGGAAGTTGCTACTTCCAATCAGGCTGCGCTCAGACTTTACGAAAAAGCAGGTTTTATCACTTATGGTATTCGCCAGGGATATTATCAACAAACTGGAGAGGATGCTTATTTGATGCGGCTTGATCTGCCTGAAAAATTTGATGCCAGACTGGATCTGGTTCCTGCGGAGCCTGGCGTTTACCTGATGAAAGACGCATCTGGAAGCGTCATCTATGTCGGCAAAGCCAATAATCTCAGACAGCGTCTGATGAGCTATTTCGGCCGTCATCCGGAGGGGGATGTCCGTATCCGGGCCATGATTGCGCGCATTGCCGATTTCGAGTATTTACTTTGCAATAATGAGTTGGAAGCTCTAATCCTGGAAGCTAATCTGATCAAAAAATTCAAGCCTCGTTATAATATTCTCTTGCGTGACGACCGCGAGTACCCCTATATTCGCATTACAATGCAGGAAACTTATCCACGCATTATGAAGTCATTCCGGGTCGAGGCGGACCTGGCGGAAGGGGCGAGGTATTTCGGTCCCTATCTCAGCGGTGATCTTTACCGAGCGCTGGCCGCCCTGCGCCGGATTTTCCCGATTAAAAGCTGTAATAGAGTCCTGCCTCGGGATATAGGTAAGGAAAGGCCCTGTCTTAACTATTATATCGGCCGCTGTATCGGGCCATGTAAGGGCGATGTTTCCGCAACAAAATACCGTGCGGTGATTGATAACGTCATCCGCTTTCTGGAGGGGAAATATTCCGAGCTCTTGCTCAATTTGGAACAGGAGATGGCTACGGCTGCCGAAGATCTGGATTTTGAACAAGCAGCCCTGCTGAGAGACCGGATTGAAGCCCTGGCCAAGCTGAAGGATAAGCAGGTCATAGTCAGCTCTGATCGACAGTCACGCGATGTGATCGGTCTGGCCAGAAATGGCAGTGAAGTCTGCCTGCAAAAGCTGGAAGTTAGGGAAGGCCGGGTGAACAGCTATGTTCAGACATTCGCCGCAGATGTTGGTGGACAAGATGCGGATTATCTGCAAGCTTTTATCGCCCAGCACTATACCAGCACCGCCCTGATCCCCAAAGAGATTCTGTTGCCGAAGGATCTCACGGAGCAGGATCTGGTCGAACAATATTTGTCGGAACTGGCTGCTCACAAAGTTGTTCTGCGCCGTCCCCAACGGGGTGCCAAAACTCGCTTACTGGATCTGGCGGCTAAAAATGCTGCTGCCGCCCTACAGCGCTACACCCTGATGGGTGGCAAAAGCGCTACGGGGCTGGAGCTGACCCTGAAAGAACTGGCCAGATTAACCGGCAGCGAACGCGCCCTACACAGAATAGAAGCCTATGATATTTCCAATCTCGGTGCTGCAGACCGGGCCGGATCCATGGTGGTTTTTCAAAGAGGCAGACCTGAACGGGCCTCCTACCGCCATTTCTCCATAGTATCCTTCGAAGGCATAGACGACTACTCAGCTCTATATGAAGTGTTGAGCAGACGCCTTGAGCGATTAGATGATGAAGAATTCGGGCATCGGCCTGATCTGATATTAGTCGATGGCGGCCAAGCCCATGTGGCCAAAGTCAAGCCGCTGATACCGGCGGATATTGCCGTGGCGGGAATAGTCAAAGACAAGCGTCACCGTACGAGAGGACTGGTTTTATCGAGTGGAGAGATCATTGAGCTACGTACAGAATCTGGTGACAACTATTTATTAATTGCCGAAGACGGAACGGGTGACACTCGTGCCTTGAGGATGGGAATATTGCGCCTTTTAACCGCCATTCAGGACGAGGCGCATCGCTTTGCCCGGCGGCTGAGCGGTACTAAGGCTAAAAAGCGCCATTTGCGTCTGCTCCTGGAAGATATCCCCGGAGTTGGTCCGGCAACCAGACGCAAGCTGCTGGAAAACTTTGATGGCCTGGCCGGTATTGCTGCAGCTACACTGGAGGAACTGCAGGCGGTTCCAGGTTTACCGGTTAAAACAGCGCAAGCCGTCTACGATTATTTTCACCAAGAAGGTGATCCGGCATGAAGATCTTTGCCCTAGCAGATTTGCATCTATCTTTTGCCGTCGATAAACCGATGGCAGTCTTCGGCCAACGCTGGGCGAATCACGAAGAAAAAATCCGGGATAATTGGCGACAAACGGTAGAACCTGCTGATCTGGTACTGATTCCCGGCGATATTTCTTGGGCTGCAACATTGACAGAGGCGATGCCTGATCTTAGATTTATCGATCAGCTCCCGGGCCAGAAACTGCTCCTGAAAGGCAACCATGATTACTGGTGGCAATCAATCAGCAAAATCACGCGACTTTGTCGTGATGAAGGACTTGCCAGTCTGGATTTTTTACAAAATGATGCCCGTCTGCTGCCGGACGGTACCGTAATCTGCGGCACCCGTGGCTGGCTTCTGCCTATGGACGCGGACTATTCACCGGACCAAGATGACAAAATCCTGCGACGAGAGCTGTTGCGACTTGAAATGTCGCTGGCAGCTGCTCACAAAATCAAAGAGGCAAGCAGTCGCTTGCTAGTTATGATGCACTATCCGCCTCTGGCTGAAAATCACGAGCAGACTGCCTTTACACAGTTGCTGGAGAAATCCGGTGTGACCGACTGTGTCTTTGGTCATATTCACCATCCTTGGACCGGATTGCGCCTGGACAGGACCGAAATCAGAGGTATCCGATATACCCTTGTTGCCAGCGACCAGATTGGCTTTGCTCCTAAACTGCTATTTGGCGCCTGACAGCCAATTGCCGGCGGTGACAAGGTGAGGCCGCTTAATGTATAGTGATAAAAACAAGATGGTAATCTTTGATTGGGAAAAGCACTAAGGAGTAAAAGATATGGGCTATAGTATGACAGGATATGGACAGGGTGAGGCTATCCGCCCTGAACGGCGGATTATGGTTGAGATCAAATCTGTCAATAGTCGATACCGCGACATATCATTTCGTCTACCTAGGTCATTATCTTCGCTGGAGCCACCTTTGCGAGAGCTGATCAATAAATGTGTCAACCGTGGCAAAGTTGATGTCAGAGTAGAATATGACAGCGATGCTAACTCCGGGACGCAGATTAAGCTGGATCGCGATCTGGCTCTCTCCTATCTGGCAGCCTATGCCGAACTCGAAGAATTGACTAAGCGCCTGCTGCCGGATCCGACCGGTAATCTGGCACAGATCAGCGGGCTTTTTACTGTCAGTACCCAAGAAACTGATCCCGCAGAGATTTGGCCTCAGATTGAAGAAGCCACTGACGCTGCTCTGGACCAGTTTATGAGCATGAGAAGAAATGAAGGTGAAATGCTGTGTCGTGACCTTCGTTACAAGATTGAGCAATTGACAGAACAGCTATCCGCTATATCGTTGCGCGCGGAAACTGTGCCGCAGGAACAAAGAGAACGTTTGCTCAAAAGAGTGGAAACCCTACTCGGTCAGGATGCGGAAGAATATTATAATGGCCAAAGGATTGCAGCCGAAATCGCCATTTTTGCTGATAAAGCTGCAATCGATGAAGAATTGGTACGCCTGGACAGCCATCTCAGACAGTTTGATTTAATGCTGGACGAGGAGGGACAGATCGGCAAAAAGTTGGACTTCCTCTGTCAAGAAATCAATCGTGAAATAAATACCATCGGATCAAAGTCTGCCGATCTGGAGATCACCGGTCTGGTTGTACAAATGAAGACAACCTTAGAGAAAATCAGAGAACAGGTGCAGAACCTGGAGTGAGGTATGTATGCAAGAGCTGCTTGATATCGGCTTCGGCAATTATATTTCAACAGCCCGACTGATCGCCCTGGCTACTCCTGACTCGGCTCCTGCCAGGCGTTTGATCGCCGATGCCAGGGAGCGCAGTGCCTTAATTGATGCTACCTCTGGCCGTAAAACCAGAAGTATCTTGGTCATGGACAGCGATCATATTATCCTATCTGCTCTGGAGACTGAAGTCCTGCAGCAAAGATTTGCTGAGCAGAGTGAGAGGTGCCAATGAAAAATCAACAGGATCCGACAGAACAGATGGCAGTCATGCCTGATATTACTTCTAAGCCAAGCGGTCTGATCCTATGCCTCTCCGGCCCATCGGGCGTGGGCAAAGATACTGTGATCAGGGAGCTGCAGTCTCTACGACCGAATACCAAGCATCTCGTATCGATGACGACAAGATCGCCGCGCGGTCAGGAACAGCAAGGTGTAGACTATATTTTTGTTGCTAAAGCTGAGTTTGAAGAACTAATCCGGCAGGACGCTATTATTGAATATGATAAATATCTTGACCATTACTACGGAACACCATTGCATCCTTTGCTGGAACAAATTGAGCAGGGCAATGATGTGCTCCTCGATATAACTGTAGCGGGTTCACTGGCTGTAAAAGAAAAATTTCCCCAGGCACTGATAGTATTTTTGCTGCCGCCTTCGATTGAAGTCCTGCTGACAAGATTGCGCTGTCGCGGTACAGAGGATGAAGCCGTGATTGCCAGACGGATTAAAGCTGCTGCGGCAGAAATCAAGCAGGCGTCTGACTTTGATTATATTATTATTAATGATGATTTAGAGCGTAGCGTCGAGATCATCAATTCGATTTATGTTGCAAGTAGAGCAGAATCTGATTATATGGCAGCTGATATTGCACGGATTCAGGCGGAATTTGAAACTTATTGAGACATTCCTGTGGACAGTGTCCGCACAATAAGGACAAAAGCTTGCCATAGTCTTTGTTATGTGTCAATCTGCAGATAATTGCTGACAAATTTTACTAATTGTATAGAAAGTAGGTACAGTGGATGTTGAATTATCCTCCTTTGGAGAAATTACTGCCAAAAGCTGAGAATCGTTATGTCTTGGCGATGTTGGCAGCAAAAAGGGCCAGACAGATTGTAGATGGGGCTAATCCGCTGGTAGATTCCAAAACACCGAATCCGGTCACTTTAGCCTGTGAGGAGCTGGTAATGGATAAAATCCAATACCGCAAAGGCCTATATGAGCCGCATGTGCCCCTGCGACCGGAAATTGAAGCCAAACGCCTGGCAGAGGAATTGGAAGACCGGGAAAAGAGAGCTGCTGAGCTGGCTGAAGAGACCAGACGGATCATTGACCGTGACCAGCGTTTGGGTATGAAAGAAAGCGAACTGGCTGAATTGGGAGGAGAGAGTTTCACATCCGATGATGCTGCCGCTTTAGCTCGCAGGTTAATTATGGCAGTTGAAGCCCAGGATGAAGCCGAAAGACTTGAGGCTGAACGCAAAGCAGCGCAGTCGGATGCGGAATCTGAAGCTGCTGCCGTGGATAATATTGCGGAATCAAAAACGGAGGAGTCATCGTTATTAACTTCAACGGCTGAAGAAGAAATAAAAGAGAAAGAGGAAGAGATAGAATAATGCGCAATGAAGATAAAACTATGGAAAAAATAGTTGCTTTGGCGTTTAATCGCGGTTTTGTTTATCCGGGTTCGGATATATATGGAGGCCTGGCCAATGCTTGGGATTATGGTCCCTACGGGGCGGCTTTGAAAAATGCCATCAAAGATGCCTGGTGGAAACGCTTTGTTACCACCTGTCCGCATAATGTGGGCATTGACAGTGCTATCCTGATGAATCGTGAGGTATGGGTTGCCTCCGGCCATGTCGCGGGCTTTAGCGATCCGCTGATTGACTGTAAGGCCTGTAAATCCAGATACAGGGTAGACAAGATGATTGAAGATTGGGCTCAGGATCAAGCCAGTGATGTCAATGTCGAGGGCTGGCCGGAAGAAAGGCTGATGGCTTTCATCGCTGAGCATGAAGTACCCTGTCCGAATTGTGGAAAACATGACTTTACCGATGTGCGCAAATTCAATTTGATGTTTAAGACAACTCAGGGTGTGACCGAAGGCAAGGGTACTGAAATTTATCTCAGACCGGAGACAGCNCAAGGTATTTTTACTAATTTTGTCAATGTGCAGCGCACTTCGCGGCGAAAAATTCCTTTTGGTATTGCCCAGATCGGCAAGAGCTTNCGCAATGANATTACACCGGGCAATTTTATTTTCCGCACGCGTGAATTTGAGCAGATGGAATTGGAGTTCTTCTGTGAACCGGGTACGGATCTGGAATGGTTTGATTATTGGCGCGATTTCTCTTGGCAGTGGCTGCTGGACCTCAATCTGAAGCCGGAATATCTCCGCCTGCGCGACCACACCAAAGATGAACTATCTTTTTATTCATTGGCCACTACAGATATTGAATATCTCTATCCCTTTGGTTGGGGTGAGCTCTGGGGTATTGCCGACCGTACGGATTATGATCTAAGTCAACATATGGAGCATAGCCGTCAGGATCTTCGCTACTTTGATCCGGCCACTAACGAAAAGTATATTCCCTATGTGGTAGAACCCTCATTGGGTGTTGATCGCCTGACTCTGGCTGTACTATGTGATGCCTATGATGAAGAGGAGCTGCCGGACGGAGACCAACGTACTGTCCTGCGTTTCCATCCTTCTCTTGCTCCGGTCAAAATTGCGATTCTGCCGCTATCGGCTAAATTGAAAGCAGAGGCTTTCCAGCTGTATGAACAAATTTTGCAGCACTATCCCTGCGAGTTTGATGAGCGCCAGTCGATTGGTAGACGCTATCGCCGTCAGGACGAAATCGGTACCCCATATTGTGTGACTTTTGACTTTGAATCTTTAGAAGATGGACAAGTGACTATCCGTGAGAGGGACAGCATGGAGCAAATCCGTCTTCCGATGAACGAGCTTGTCTCATGGTTTGCTGGTAAATTTGATCTCCCCTGATGCAGGGAGCATAAATATATTTTGGGAGGTTTGCATGAAAAAGTACGTCTATATGTTTAAGGAGGGCGACGCCAGTATGCGCAATCTCCTAGGGGGCAAGGGTGCCAATCTGGCTGAAATGAGTCGCCTAGGACTGCCGGTACCGCAGGGCTTTACTATTACAACGGAAGCCTGCAATGAGTACTATGCTGCCGGCGCTGAGCTCACGACGGAAATGATCGAGCAGATCTTTGCCGCCATGACCAAAATGGAAGAGATCACCGGCAAAAAATTCGGTGACCTTGAGAATCCGCTTCTGGTTTCGGTTCGCTCCGGAGCCAGAGCCTCTATGCCGGGTATGATGGATACAATTCTCAATCTCGGCTTGAATCAGGAAGTAGTTAAAGTCCTGGCTGAGAAAACCAAGAATCCTCGTTTTGCCTATGACAGTTATCGGCGCTTTATTATGATGTTCAGCGATGTTGTCATGGAAATTGAGAGAAGTTATTTCGAAGCCAAGATGGACGAACTTAAAGAGAGAGTTGGTGTAGACAATGACACCGATCTCGATGCTGATGATATGGCAGAGCTGGCAGATACTTATCTGCGGATTTATGAAAGAATAAAAGGCAAGCCCTTTCCGGAAGATCCTAAAGAGCAGCTTTTACTGTCTATCGCAGCAGTATTCCGTTCCTGGAATAACGACCGTGCCATCTATTATCGGCGTATGCACAATCTTCCCAGCAGCTGGGGTACCGCTGTCAATGTGCAAGAGATGGTCTACGGCAATATGGGTGATACTTCCGGCACCGGTGTGGCTTTCTCCAGAAATCCTGCTACCGGTGAGAATGTTCTTTATGGCGAGTATCTGATTAATGCTCAGGGCGAAGATGTAGTTGCCGGTGTCAGAACACCGCAATTGATCTCCCAGCTCAAGGAGCAGATGCCGGATATCTATTATGAATTCGAACGTCTGGCAGATGAACTGGAGCGGCATTACGGCGATATGCAGGATCTGGAGTTTACGATTGAAGAGGGTAAGCTCTTCATTCTCCAGACCAGAGGTGGCAAGCGTACAGCTACGGCAGCGCTGCAGGTGGCGGTTGATATGGTTGCCGAGGGCATTATCACCAAGGAGAAGGCTTTGGATAAGATCGATCCCAATTCTCTGGATACTCTGCTGCATCCGACTTTCCGACCGGAAGTCCTTAAGCAGACGCAAGCTTTAGCCGGCGGCCTGCCGGCCTCACCGGGAGCTGCTGCCGGTGAAGTGGTCTTTACCGCGGAAGAAGCTTATGAGGCACATCAGGTCGGGCGAAAAGTAATCCTGGTCCGCACTGAGACCTCCCCGGAAGATATCCAGGGTATGAATGTATCTGAGGGAATTTTAACTTCGCGCGGCGGCATGACGTCGCACGCTGCGGTGGTGGCCCGCGGTATGGGCAAATGCTGTGTGACCGGTTGTTCAGCGGCTTTGATTGATGAAGATGCCAGAACTATGACCATCGGCGATAGAGTATTCACCAGTGGCGATTGGATTTCACTGGATGGCACAAGCGGCAAAGTCTATGAAGGAGAGCTGGCAACTCAGCCGGCAGAGATTTCGAAAAATTTTGCCACTATTATGGACTGGTCTGACGAGATAAGACAGATGGGCATCAGAACTAATGCAGATACTCCGGCCGATGCGGACAGAGCCAGAGAATTAGGCGCAGAGGGTATTGGCCTTTGCCGCACGGAGCATATGTTCTTCGGTGCGGATCGGATCTTTGCTTTTAGACAGATGATTGTAGCACGTACGGAAGAGGCTCGCCGTGCTGCTCTGGCTGTAATCCTACCGATCCAGAGGGCCGATTTTGAAGGTATCTTCAGAAGTATGGATGGACTGCCGGTGACCATTCGGTTGTTGGATCCGCCTCTGCATGAATTTTTGCCCACCGCCAAGGGTGAGATTAGAGAGCTGGCTGTCGAATTAGGATTTAAAGTAGAGGCTCTTGAAGCGATTATTAATGAACTGCACGAGATTAATCCTATGCTGGGGCATAGGGGCTGCCGACTGGCGATTTCTTATCCTGAGATTGCGGAGATGCAGACTGAAGCAATTATAGGAGCCGCTATCAATGTGATGAAGGAGGGTATCACAGTTAAGCCGGAGATTATGATCCCCCTGGTAGCCGAGGTCAAAGAATTTGAATTCGTAAAGAAAACAGTGATCGATACCGCTGAGCGTGTGCTGACGGAGGCCGGACAGAGGATTAACTATTTAGTAGGTACTATGATNGAGATCCCGAGAGCCTGCCTGACTGCCGACAAAATTGCTCAGGAAGCGGATTTCTTTAGTTTCGGCACCAATGATCTGACACAGATGGGATTTGGTCTCTCCCGCGATGATGCCGGTAAGATTTTGGATGCTTATTACAAAAATAGTATCTTTGAATCAGATCCGACGGCCCATCTCGACCGCGAGGGAGTCGGAATGTTGATGGAGATTGCCACTAAGCTTGGGCGCAAGGCCAATCCGCAGGTCCATTTGGGCATCTGCGGCGAACATGGCGGTGATCCTGTTTCAATTGAGTTCTGCCATTTGCTGGGCTTTGACTATGTATCATGTTCGCCTTATCGTGTGCCTATAGCTCGTCTGGCAGCGGCTCAGGCGGCAATGCGCTATCCAAATGCTGAAAAAAAGATTTTGGTTGAGTACGATTACTGCTGATTAATCATTTTATCTTTAGCGTCAAAGGCTTTCCGATCTGATGAACGGGAAGCCTTTTTTCTATCGGATCGGACAGGTTAAGTCTTCTCGTTCTATCTCGGCTTTTCTATTGGCTGCCAATTTATTTTTTCGATTGTAAATTGGGGGAAGAATTATATTTTGAGGTCAAGATCCTGATATCCCTGGGAGGATAGAGAAATCGTTCAACTAAGAAATGACCGGCGATAGCTCCCAGAGCCAAGCAAATTGGGATGATAAATAGAGCCAGAAAAACAACGATATTGTTGATGCGGAATCGATTCGCCAGATATGAGTACCAATGCATTTCGCCATAGAGATAACGGTGGATAAGATAGTGAGCCAGGTAAATGATACCTACAGCCAGTACTATTGACAGTAGAATAGTTAACCAACGATAGATATTACCCATGATTTTTTTCTTCCGATAGAGGCGGTTCCAGCATAAGATCAGGATTAAGGCCAGTGAAGCTGATGTGCCAAAACCGATCAGGAGGTATCTGTTCAATAATGTCTGCTGTTCGCTGTGGGCCTGGTTGAGAGCTACAGTGTAGGATGTTCCGGACTCGAAAAATAGATCCGAACGCACAAATTCTTTAACCGGCTTTAGGGAAAAATAATGGCCGACGATTAGAGACAAGGACAGACCAGTTATTATGACCAACAGAACCAGAACGATTATTCTGGCCAAACGTTGCTGCTTGCTTAGTTCCGCCATTTCGTTTTTGCCCCTCGGTACCGAGCACTGGCTTCGGTTCGAATTCCTAATATTGCACTGCCTCTTTCCTGCATCACTCTTAAGTTTATTAAAGCCAATGCCCTGGATTTATCTTCTCCTGCCTATATTATCACAGGAATCCGCAAGCCTGAATAATCTTTGCGGGCAGTATTAATCTAATAACAGTGCAGAGCATTATGCGCTGAATTATATGCTAGAATGTCGCTATCTGTTGGTTGAGGGAGCAGAGATGGATAAACAGCACAAGCGAGTATTTGAGATTGATTTGGTTCGCGGCTTTGTCTTGATTTTGGTGGTGCTCTATCATCTGATCTATGATCTCTATGAATTTTTACAGCTGGAAAGTCTGTCATTTATCTGCTCACTTGAACTGGATCTCTTTCTGCGACTGCCTTTTCTGGGAGTACTGACCTTGATCTCAGGTATCAGTTGCAGTTTTTCGCGCAATAATCTGCGGCGTGGCGGTCGTATGTTGCTGTATTCTGCAGGCTTTACAGTAGTAACATATCTGCTTGAATTCCGGTTCTGGCCTGGCATTGGGGTGATCTGGTTCAATATTATCCATGTGGTCAGTGTCAGCACACTGATCTATGCCCTGCTTGTGTGGCTGTACGGGAAAATTGACCGGGATTCCAGGTGGCAGGAAAATCACAATCTGACAGTTATTCTTGTAATATTAGGCTCATATATTGCTTACCTCGGGCAGGTGGTCAGCACATTGCCATTTCAGACCAGACCCGGTAGCTGGTGGCTCTTACCGCTGGGATTTCCGCCGCCTGGTTTGGTTATGATGGATTATTTGCCTTTGATTCCTTGGCTGGGCTTTTTCCTGATCGGTGCAGCCGTAGGGCGCTTAAGTTATCCGGACAAAGTGACCAGATTTCCCGGTGCCTCTCCACGTCTGTTGACATGGCTCAGCCCAATCATCTGGATTGGCAGGCATTCTTTGCTGGTCTATATTTTGCATCAGCCCTTGTCGCTGCTCTTGGTGCTTGGCTTAAAAGCTCTGTTCGGACTGTGAGTTCAGACATATAATTTAGCGGTAGTGACAGTGCTAGTCCCGGTCTGGCCGGTAGAAATATTTCAGAGGTAATTGTGACGGGAAAAGTTTTTTTACTTAATCATGAAGAATATGCCATCTGCGCCGAGATGGTGCGGCTATTCTTTGGTCAATGCCGGAGAGAGGATGATCATTTGCTTTTCCCCTATGATTATCATCTGTCTACATCCGCGACTTCACCCGGAATTGAGATTATGATTGATCCTGCGGTGGATTCTGCTTGCTTGCAGGCCCTGCGATATAAAACCGTCTATACTCCTGAAGAGCTTGAACCTTTAACTCGGATTCAAATCAGAGTTGAAGCTGAACGGAGATATGAGGCCAGCTGCCGAACCAATTTGGTGCAGTTGCGGCGCAAGTTAAAAATGACCCTATACCAGGTCTTGCAAGAATGGACTGGTATCAGCTTTCCTTGGGGTTCCTTGAGTGGGGTGAGGCCGACGCAGATCTGTGCCGAGCTATTGGCGCAATCAGGTGAACAGCGTGCTCGTGAAATTTTGCTGCGAGATTATCGTCTGCTCCCGGATAAGGCACAACTGGGCTTTGAGGTTGCCGGGCGAGAACAGGCAATCTTATCCCAATATAATTCCGGTGACTTTGTTGTTTATTGCGGCATACCTTTTTGTCCGACGCGATGCAGCTATTGCAGTTTTACCACCCGCGACGCCATGCGGTATCAGGATCTGCTTCCTGATTATGTCGAAGCTGTAATCAAGGAAGCGAAAACTGTTTTCCGGCACTGGCGACAAGGATCTGCCGCAGCCGTCTATTTTGGCGGTGGTACACCTACTTGTCTGCCGGCCGGGCTTTTTGAGTATTATATCGATGAGTTGCTTAGGTATATACCTCATGACTCGACCAGTGAGCTGACAATGGAGGCCGGGCGCCCTGATACTTTGGATCGGAAAAAGCTGGAGCTGATTAAAGAGCATGGTTTTACGCGACTTTGCATTAATCCGCAGACGATGCACGATGCCAGCTTGCAGAGAATTGGGCGCCGTCATACAGTAGCAGAGACACTCAAGGCCTATCAGTCGGCCCGCGGTTTGGGTTTCACTTCGATCAATATGGATCTGATCTTTGGCTTGCCGGGTGAACCGGTAAGCGCCTTCGTCTCTTCATTAGAGCAAATTATATCCTTGGCTCCGGAGAGCATAACTTTGCACAGTCTGGCACTAAAGCACTCCTCACGATTGCTGTCTGAGATTAAAGCCGACGACGCCTTGGCGGCTTCTTTGCCGGACCCGGAATTGACTGCCGGGTTGGAGAAGGCATATGGCCTTTTACGTGCAGCCGGTTATCAGCCCTATTATCTGTATAAGCAAAAGAGGAGTCGCGGTGCCTTGGAGAATACCGGTTTTGCCCTGTCCGGGCATGAGTCTGCTTATAATGTGCTGATGATGAGTGATCGTTGTCATGTGATTGGGCTGGGGAGCGGTTCTACCTCTAAGTTCTCTGCCGGTTCAAATGTCGTCAGGCAGTATAATAGTAAGGATCTTGGCGATTATATCAGCAGAGCTGATGAATTTGCCTGCAGGAAAGCAGCGCTTTTCCTGCAGGCAAAGGTAGATCGGGATGACTAGAGCGTATTGAGCTCAAAACTTAGCTGTCATCACCCGGGAATTTCATCGCGCCGAATCTGTATACGACGGAGTCTGCGTCCAGCAGATCAAATCCGCTCAAACCGGAATCGTTATTTGTTAATCCTTTATTGTAAAAGGCCATGACAAATCCGTCATAGCCAATCGGCAGCAGCACTGAAATATTCTGTCTGAAGGTCAAAATATCATTTTCCCATTCGTTGGTAATAGTATCCGCAACTATCCTGCATTGATCGAAAATTTCGCCGTTATAATTGACAGAAAAGTCTATAGTATCGTACTGGCCCGGGTTAAAGGTCTCGGTGAAAAGATCGTAATCATAGTAATCCATATATTGCCAGTCATACCAAGCACCGTATTCTTGGGCATTGTCATCGAAAAATTCGATATTCCAGCCGGCGACATACCAATCGTAACCCTCAGGCGGATCAGGTAATCCGGTTATCTCACCGACTCCGTATGTTATAACATTGACTGTGCCGGTAGTTGTAAGGGATTGATCCTCATAACAGATAGTGGTGTAAGGTGCCGATACATAGTCCTCGATCGCCAGTACTTCCTGATTATTTGCTACAAAAGAGGGCATCAGAGGAGTGCCATTGGTTTCTTGGCAGACGGAGCAGGTCTCCGGTTGCTGATAATTAGCAGGTTGCCAGTCGTGCTCTCCCATCTCGGTACTTTGCTCGCCGCAGACGGAGCAGGTCTTGGGGGTTTGACAATCTGCACCCTCTATCCAGGTGTGCTCGAGAGGTTCGCCCTCGGTGGCCTGACAGACGGAACAGGTCTTGGGGTGCTGGCAAGTTGCATCGACCCAGATATGGCCAAGCGGGACTCCCTCAACTTCGCCGCAGACGGTGCAGGTCCTGGGATTGAGGCAATCTGCTTCCTTCCATTTGTGGTCAGCCACCGAACCCTCTGTCGCTCCACAGACAGTACAGGTTTTCGGTGTCTTACAGTCTGCAGCTTTCCAATCATGTCCGAGCGGTTCGCCTCGCGTCTCTTCACAGCGGGAACAGATCTCCGGGTGCTCACAGTCCGCGGGACTAAAGTCATGATTCCCGAAGAGGCAGGTCGTAAAATAGAGGATCAGAGCTGTGGCTACCAGAACAAGGACAACAGCAGCTGCGCTGACGGCAATAATAATCTTGCGCTTCTTTTTCCTTTTCAGATCGAGGTCAGAAGGTGGCTGGCTCATATAAGATGGCTGTCCGGGAGGCGGATAGGGTGGAACTTGTCCCGCCGGAAAACCTGAAGGACCAGGTCCCGGTCCCGGCCCCGGAGGAAAACCTGCAGGCCCCGGTCCCGGTCCCGGAGGATAACCCGGCGGACCCTGAGGTGGCGGGAAGCCTTGCTGCATCGGCGGCCCGGGTGGCCGTCCTTGCAGTGCCGGCATCTCCTGCTGCTGCTGACCCGGAGGCTGTGGTTGTCCTTGTGGCGGCTGCCCTGGCTGTGGTTGGTCTGGCGGCAACTTCACCTTTTGTTGTTCCACGGGCTGTGTCTGGCCCTGATCAGGCGGAGACGGAGGCGGAGCCCACTGCTGTGGTTGTTCCGGCGGGGCTGCCGATTGATCAGGTGGCGGCCATTGCTGGAAATTCTGTGGTTGATTAGAATCCGTGTTGTGATTTGTATTCTGATCCATGGTCATCTCCTCTATGATTTTTGATTATCAATCATATATTTCAATATTTAATTACATCAATTATAAACTATTATCGACCATTTTNACTTCAATTAATGTAATTTCCGGCGGTGCAAAGAAGCGGGCATAGATGTGAACTGTTCCCAGCCCGGANGTAGTAATTTGCTGAGCACCGCTGGACAGAATATAGTGGCCGTACAGACGTTTGCGACCGCCTTTGACGGTATAGAGCGGGAGACCAAATAGAGTGATCTGTCCCCGATGACTGTGTCCGCTGAGAATGAGATCTGTATTGCTAGTGGCTTCAGGTGTAGGCAAGTCATCAGGCTGATGCATCAATATGATCCTGGCATTCGTGTTCATAGTCTTTTGCGTGTGGCAGTCAGCGGTTGCGGCAGCCAGATCCGGCCGTTGATGATAGGACTCTTGCAAGCCTATCAGACAAAGACCATCCAACATTACCGCCTCGTTGCTAAGTAAAGTGATCTTGGAGTCAGCCAGGAGAGTCCGGACATAACGAAGGTTTTCCTTGGTTTCGGCGTCATGATTGCCCAGTACCGCATAGGTGCCTTTAGCGGCTCTCAGTCGTGACAATTGCTCGACCAGCCGGCGGCGAAATTTGGTGTCCTTCAAGCGGGTTCGCTCTTCAATGAAATCGCCGCCAATACAGATCAGGTCAGGCTCTAAGTCTAATAATTTATCGAAGACGCCTACTAAATGGGACGGAGGATAGAAAATACCTGCATGCAGATCAGAGAAAAAGGCTATTTTCCGTCCCTGCCAAGCCGTTGGCAGTCCCTGTAATCTGATTGAATAGCGCTTAATTTTGACTTGACGCGGCTCGATCAGAAAACCGTAGATCAGAGCACTGCCAGTAACAATAATTAATACGATATAAAACGCTATTCGGAACAGGCTCATGGGCATTGATCCTTTTCGTAACACAGCAATCCTCAGTAAAGTGAAGGCTGTGAATGCATATTCTGGTTTCTGCTCATGTTACACTAAAAGACACGATCTTGCTCAGCAACTTTACATGTGAACTTTGCTATAATTGACAGTTGTGGGCTTCGACTCTATAATTTTTGAATGCCTGTTTCTGTTTAGAGACTAAATACATACGGGGGGATTTATATGTACGATCAAGTTGACAGCAAGCTGGAATTTATGGATAGAGAACTGAAAATTCTAGACTTCTGGAAAGAAAATCAGATCTTTGAAAAATCAGTAACAGAAAGGGAAGGCTGTCCGGAGTTTTCTTTTTATGAAGGTCCTCCCACAGCTAATGGCAAACCACATATTGGTCATGTCTTGACCCGTGCTATCAAAGATTTGATACCCCGTTACCGCACGATGAAAGGTTATCATGTTCAGCGCAAAGCCGGCTGGGATACGCATGGTTTGCCGGTTGAGCTGGAAGTAGAAAGAAAACTGGGCATTAATGGCAAAGAAGAGATTGAAGCTTATGGCATTGAGGCCTTTATCCGGGAATGTAAGGAAAGCGTCTGGACCTATAGAACTGAATGGGAAGAACTCTCCGAGCGCGTTGCTTTCTGGGCCGATATGGAGCATCCATATGTTACTTATGAAAATGATTATATCGAGTCAAGCTGGTGGGCGTTAAAGGAGATCTGGAATAAAGGCCTGCTGTACAAGGGTCATAAGATTGTACCCTATTGTCCGCGCTGTGGCACGGCTCTCTCCAGCCATGAGGTGGCCCAGGGCTATAAAGAGATAGAAGAAACTTCAATCTATGTGCGCTTCAAGGTCGTGGGACAAGAAAATACATACTTGTCCGCTTGGACAACAACGCCCTGGACATTGCCGTCCAATCTCGCTCTAGCAGTTAATGGTGAAGAAGAGTATGTACTGCTCAAGCTTTCTCATGACCTGGATGGCAGTGAGGCGGATGCTTTTTATTACTGTGCCAAAGCATTAGCAGAAACAGCTTTTGGTACTGAAGCTGAAATTGTGGAAACCATGCTTGGTAGCGATCTAGTCGGTCTGAAATATGAACCTATTCTGCCCTATGCCAACCGCCTCGTTGCCGAGAGCGGCAAAGAGGCCTGGTATGTGGTAGCAGACCCCTTTGTCACTCTGACTGAGGGTACGGGAATTGTCCATATTGCTCCTGCTTTTGGTGAAGATGACTCCAGACTGGGTCGCGATAATGATCTGCCTTTTGTGCAACTGGTAAATTCTGACGGGACTTTGCCGGAGGATGTGACGGATTTTGCCGGTGTCTTCGTCAAGGATGCAGATCCTCAAATTGTGGAAAAGCTGAAGAGAGACGGCTCATTGCTNTCTAGCGTTGATTTTGTCCATACTTATCCCTTCTGCTGGCGTTGTCATACAGCCTTGATTTACTATGCCCGGACCAATTGGTTTATTCGCATGACAGATTTACGCGATCAACTGATTACAACCAATAATCGGATCAACTGGATTCCTGATACTATCGGCAAGGGCCGTTTCGGCAATTTCCTGGAGACAGTAGTAGACTGGGTCTTAAGTCGTGAACGCTACTGGGGAACACCCCTGCCGATTTGGACCTGCACCTCCTGTAAACATCAGCATGCTGTAGGCAGTATTGCCGAACTCAAGGAAATGTCAGATAATTGCCCGGATGACATTGAGTTACATAAACCGTATATTGATGAAGTTTATCTCAATTGTCCCCAATGCGGTAGCCTGATGAAACGTGAACCGGAGGTTATTGACTGCTGGTTTGATTCAGGAGTCATGCCCTTTGCACAATATCATTATCCCTTTGAGAACGAAGATTTGTTCCGGGAAACCTATCCGGCTGACTTTATCTCTGAAGCTGTCGATCAGACTCGCGGTTGGTTCTATTCTCTGCATGCTGTCAGCAATCTAATCTTCGGACAGGAAACTTTTAAAAATTGTATTGTCATGGGACATGTTCTGGACAAATACGGAATCAAGATGTCCAAGCATAAAGGCAATGTAGTTAATCCCTGGGACATCCTGCAGACTGAAGGCGCTGATGCCGTGCGCTGGTATTTCTATGTCAACAGCCAGCCCTGGCTGCCATCGCGCTTTTCTGCCGAGGCAGTCAATGAAAGCAAGCGGCGCTTCATGGGTACGATCTGGAATACCTATGCCTTCTATGTGCTCTATGCCAATATCGATAAATTCGACCCGCAGCAGTACGAGCTAAAATATGATCAACTTGGCGCTATGGATCGCTGGATTCTCTCCCGTCTTAATACATTGATTAAGGAAGTAGACAGCAGACTGGGAAATTACGATATCCTTTATGCCGCCAGGGCACTGCAAGATTTTGCCGATGAACTGTCCAACTGGTATGTCAGGCGCAGTCGCGAACGCTTCTGGGGTCCGGATATGCCCCAGGATAAGATCAATGCCTATCTGACGCTTTATACTGTACTGAAGCAAGTAACGCTTTTATCTGCTCCCTTTACTCCCTTTATGGCTGAAGATATTTACCAGAATTTAGTCGGGAAAAGAGTAACCGGTGCACCTGAGAGTGTACACCTGGCTGATTTCCCGGTATATGCTGAGGAGTTGATAGATAAAGAGCTGGAACAGCAGATGAAACTGGTGCTGGAAATTGTCGGTCTAGGTCGTGCGGCCAGGAATGCCTCGGCCATAAAGAATCGGCAGCCGCTGAGTGAAATCCTGGTTGTTTCTGCCGACAGACTAGCTGCTGAATATGTTGAGTATGTTTTGGACGAACTCAATATCAAAAAGTTAATCTGGCTCGACCAGGCTTCGGAGCTGTTGGACTATAGTTTTAAACCTCAATTAAAGGTTCTGGGCAAGCGTCTGGGGAAAGACATTCCTCAGGCTCAGAAACTGTTGTCCGAGCTGCCCGGACAAGCCACAATGGCTGCTCTTAACGAACAGGGATATATTACACTGGATATTAATGGCAATAAATATGATTTGAGCAAGGATGATCTCCTGATAGAGGAGCACTCTGCAGCAGGCTATGCCACTGAATCGACAGCCAATCTCACAGTCGCCTTGAGCACAACACTGACACCGGCTTTGATAGAAGAGGGTCTAATGCGCGAGATAGTCAGCAAAGTACAAAATATGCGTAAAGATGCCGGCTTCGAAGTGATGGATAAAATCAGACTCTATTATGAAGCGGGCCCGGAAGTAACCGCAGTACTATCTACACACGGGGAAAAAATTTCTACCGATGTTTTGGCTCTGGAGATTTTGCCCCTGGAGGGACGCAGTGGTACAGTTTGGGATATCAATGGTCATCCGGTAACTTTCTTAGTGGAGAGAGCTGGATGCTGTAATGGTTAAGCCCGCAGGTTTTGGCAGCAAAGATTTAACTAAAGCAGGTATCATAGCAGCACTTTATGTGATACTGACCCTGCCTTTTGCCCAGTTCTCCTACGGTATTGTCCAGTTCCGGCTAGCAGAAATTCTGACAGTCCTACCGGTACTGTCATCAGCAGCTATTCCGGGTGTATTTATCGGCTGTTTCCTGGCCAATCTGCTCAATCCTCAGAGTCTGGGGCTCATAGATGTCCTGGCTGGCAGCCTGGCTACACTGCTGGCGGCCTGGCAGAGTTATAAACTCGGTTGGATCTGGCGCAGTTCACGTCAGAGGAAAGCCGTCTGCATCACTAGGCGGCACATTATTGCACTGTTGCCGCCCATAGTAATAAATGCTTTGGTGGTGGGGATATATTTGCCCTTTTTGTTATTAGAGAAGGTCACAGTATCTATTGTGGTGAGCTCCATCGGATCCATCGCGCTAACACAGACAATAGTAATTGTTATTCTAGGTCTACCTTTGCTTATTGCTGTGCTTCGCACCGGACAGCTAAGAGAATAATTGCCAATGCTTGCCTTCGATTATATGTCAGGACATCTTTATTAAAATTGTTTTGGAATTTGTATTTTATTATAGAACAGGAGTTAAGTTTATGAGAATTTTAGCCAATAGCAGCGGTGGAGTAACCACAGAAATTGTTTTCCAAGACCAGGTACCGGAAAACTCACATCTGGATTATGCCCGAAATCAAGTGGATTTTCAGGGCAAGTTGGGTGAAGTATTCTTTTTCCCTTCACTGGAGGGGGCAGGGCATATGTTGATAGGTTTGGGACCGGCGGAAGAGCTGGGCTATAATGAATTGCGCGAAGCATTTTTTAATGCGGGTCAATTGTTAGACAAATATCGCCTGCCCGAAGTAGAAGTGATTTTACCTGCCTTGGCAGATCTGGAAGGCAAGAAAGTAGCGGAAGCCGTTGCCGAGGGCTTCTTGCAGTCCACCTATTGTTTTGACAAATATCTGACTGAACAGACAAAAGGACCTGAGCTTACTGTCAATTTAACTTTGCAGCAGGTTGATACTGATACCGTCGCAGCTGGCATCAAGCGAGCCGAAGATCTGATGGCAGGTGTATTTTTAACCAGGGATTTGTGTAACGAACCGGCTAATGTGATATATCCTGAGACTTTAGCCGCAAAAGCCAAGGAAAGTTTAGAGCCTTTGGGTATCAAAGTTACAATCCATGAGGAAGAAGAGATCCGTGATATCGGCATGCATGCCTTTCTCAGTGTCAGTTTAGGCTCTCAGAAGCGCCCTCGCTTAATTGTGATGGAATACAAAGGTGATCCTGACTCTAACTTTTGTACCGGTGTAGTCGGTAAAGGTCTGACCTATGATTCAGGCGGTTATTCTCTGAAACCATCTGACAGCATGAAGACTATGTATTTCGACATGGCAGGTGCAGGTACTGTAATTGGCATGATGCTTGTCTTGGCCCGAACCAAAGCCAAGGCCAATGTGACGGGTGTAATTGCAGCCTGTGAAAATCTGATTTCGGGCGGCGCCTATAAACCGGGCGATATCATCCAGTCGCTGGCAGGCAAAACTATTGAAATTGCTAACAGTGACGCTGAGGGCAGGCTCACGCTGGCTGATGCAGTTCACTACGCTACTAATCAGCTGGCCTGCGACCGTGTGATTGATCTGGCTACCCTGACCGGCGCTTGTATGATCGCTCTGGGTCAGGAGTATTCTGCTGCCATTACCAATTGTCCTGAATTTCTGGCAGAGGTCTCAGCTGCAGCTGCCGCCGCCGGTGAGAGAATCTGGGAGCTACCTAATGATAAAGACTTTGCTAAGAACAATGAATCCAAGTTAGCTGATATTAAGAATTCCGGCGGTCGTATGGGCGGTACGATTTCAGCCGCACTGTTTATTGAGGCATTTCTGCATCAGGAAAAACCCTGGGTGCATCTGGATATTGCCGGCACGGCCTTTCTTGATAAAGCTCAGCACTACCTGCCGGCAGGGGCGACCGGTGTTCACGTCAAGACTTTAGTTAATCTGTTTTCCTGAGAAGATAGATATCAACCCGGTTTTGCTATTATACTGAATATATGGCACATTATTTTGATCCAGAACCTGAATCGGAACATCGCTATCGGCGCTTCAAGGCGGAATTCGGAGGGGAGATCTTTGCCTTTTGCACCGATAGCGGTGTTTTTTCTGCTGCCGGCATCGACCGCGGCACAGCGCTGCTGATTGAAACCGTGTTAGCTTTTGAGCCGGCAGCTTTAGGTGAGGTGCGCCGTTTCTTGGATCTGGGCTGTGGTTTTGGAGCAGTGGCGGTTATCTTCAGCAAGCTGAGACCCGGATGGGAGATTGTTGCTTCTGATGTGAACCGAAGGGCGTTGGATCTGACTCAGTGCAATCTGCGCTCGAACAATGTGACCGCTCTGATTGTCGAATCGGACGGCTTCGAGTGTCTAGTAGGTAATTTCGACCTAATATTACACAATCCACCTATTCGCTGTGGTAAGAAAACTGTGTACAGACTGTTTAAAGAAAGTTATTCTGCTCTTAGTCCCGGAGGTAAGATGTATCTTGTCAACCGGAAACAGCAAGGTGCGGCCTCGTCTGTTGCCGAACTTAGCCAATACTTCTCAGAGGTAGAAGTAATAAAGAAAAAGAGCGGCTATTGGATTATTTGTTGCACTAAATGATGACAGGGTTAGGTATCAATGCAAGAATATATTTATCTTCAATCCATAGGACAGGACAGCCATCGTTTCTCAGACGATATGAAACGTCCTTTGCTCTTAGGCGGCATTGTTATCCCCGATGAGATCGGTCTGGCCGGCAATAGTGATGCCGATGTAATATTGCATGCTTTAACTAATGCACTCAGTGGCCTTTCAACAGTGGTGATCTTAGGACCTGTGACTGATGAAATGTGCCGGAACGGTATTACCGATAGCAGGGAATATGTTCGCAAGGCTCTGTCTACGCTGGGTGATATTGAGCTTTTGCACTTGTCCTTTACCGTAGAGGGCAAAAAGCCAAAACTGTACCCCTATCTGTCAGAGATTCGTTCATCTATTGCAGAGCTGACCGGACTAAGTTTAGAGTCTGTTGCGATTACAGCAACCAGCGGTGAAGATCTTACAGCCTTTGGCCGTGGTGAAGGCATCCAGGTCTTTTGCCTGGCTTCCGCCCGTTATCCACTCTAATTTTCTTCTGATCAATTTATCCTCTCAGATAAAAACTTGACAAGAACAAGTGTTCTGTAATATCCTCAATTAAGAGAACATATGTTTATGCAAGAGCGTCAGGAGAACTAAGCTATGCGCGTGATTTTACATTCTGATCTCAATGCTTTTTACGCCAGCGTAGAATGTCTGTACAAGCCTGAGCTTCGCAATATACCTATGGCAGTGTGCGGTGATCCTGCTACCAGGCACGGTATCGTTCTGGCCAAGAATGAACTGGCCAAGAAAAGCGGGGTGAAAACCGGGGAGGCAATTTGGCAGGCTCTGGCCAAATGCCCACTGCTGGAAATTGTAGCACCACAGGGACATCTATATTTGCAATATTCCCAGTTGGTTCGAAGTATTTATGAGGAATATACACCTTATATAGAACCATTTGGTATTGATGAATGCTGGCTTGACCTGACCGGAGCCGAACGCTCCGGTGTAGAGATTGCTGAAGAAATTCGCCGGCGGATCAAATATGAGATCGGACTGACAGTATCAATCGGTGTTAGTTTTAATAAAGTCTTTGCCAAATTGGGCAGCGATCTCAAGAAGCCCGATGCGGTCAGTGAAATCAGAGAAGAAAATTTTCGCACAATAGTCTGGCCACTGCCGATACGAGCGCTACTGTTTGTGGGTCGACAAACTGAAAAAAAGCTAGGCGCGATTAATGTGCGCACAATAGGTGATCTTGTGCGCTGCGGCCCAGATTTTCTGCGACTGAGACTAGGCAAAGCGGGTCTGATGCTTTGGCATTATGCAATGGGCCTCGATCGAGGTGAGGTCGCTAGCTCCGGCGCTTATCCGCAGGTTAAATCCATTGGCAATAGTATGACCGCGGCCAGAGATCTTTACACGGAATCTGAGGTTAAACAGGTCTTGATGCGCCTGACCGATGAAGTGGCATCCCGTCTGCGTGAGCAGGAGCTTTGCTGCACAACCGTTCAGATCTCATTGCGAGATAGTGAGCTATTTTCCTGGGAGCGACAGTGCAAACTAGAGCGTCCGACTCAGTGTTCAGCTATTATTTTAGCGGAAGCGATGACCTTGTATAAAAATGATAAACGCAGCAATCGTCCTTTGCGTTCATTGGGAGTGCGCACTACTGATCTCTGTCGAGTTGGCAACAGTCAGCAGATATCTTATCTTCCTGAACTACAAGAGGAGGAACGCTGGTTGCGGTTAGAGCGTACTCTCGATAGTTTGCGCTGCCGTTTTGGTAATAAGGCGGTTTTAAGGGCATGTCTGATGTCAGACTAGCTTGAGATAGGGCGCTGATTATTGAAAGCCGGCGTTGATGATAGTCTCAGAGCTTATGAGAATATCTCTTAGATCATCCAATTGTTGCCAAAGCTCAGCTCTTTCCCGTTCAGTAATCCTGATGCTTCTAGGTAAAGGAGTGCGTAAATAAACATGAAGTATGGCATGCGCACACGAGGCAAATTCTTCATCTGAGAGCTCATATAGTCCATCAAAAAATAGATTAATCCGATCAAGGGCGACGGCACGAGGCAAGGCCAAAATTGCAGTTTCAGTTAAGCTATAATGTGAGCCGGTAGCCGCAGTCAATTGCGGCAAATTATCTAAATTCTTGCTATATTCGCGGCACTCTCTCAATCTGGTACGTCCCTCGCGGGTCAGATGTCTAACACCCAGGCGAATAAGCAGAAAGCTGGCCGCCGGCAATAGGAGAAGCAGTCCGAGAAAACTATTGCTCAAATAGGACAACAGAAGAGCTAAAGCAAAAGAAATTGCAAAAAACGATGTAGTAATAAGACGNCCAAATTTTGTTTTAGTTTGATCATAAAGCCCCAGAGCCAGGTATTCACTGTAAATTAACTCTTCGAATTCGCGAAAATTCTGCTTGAAACCCTTGGCAGAAGCGGGAGCGAGGGCTGCGCTCTTTAACTGTGCTGCAGAGAGAGCAGGTCCTCCGGTAGCCAGATCCTGGAACAACCAGTGTAGAAGATAAGTTTCAGAGGGCCGCAAAGCTGAAAAATCCACTCGACCGGAATGCGGCCAGGTAAAAACATAGTCATCAAGCCAGAGCTCTTTTTGATTGACAAGGGCAAGCAGTGAACTGAGCAGAACGCGGCCCGGAGAATTACGTTTAAGCAACATAGAAGAATTATATGGTTTAACTGAGGAGACCCATAGGGCGTAGTTAGTCCTGCGAGCAGTTTTAAATCCCTCGCGTTCATAGTAGATATAGAAGGATAAGGCCAGAATTAATCCACCCAAAGTTAGATAAGGAATAATCTTGTACACAAATTCTCTTCTTTGTCTAATATTGGTCAGGTTTTGTGCAGCGAGTGCTGCTTCTTTGAACTGTTGGTCTACGGGCAGATCAACAGTATCTGGTTCCAGTGTTGTAAAAACGTCTGCGGCAGTACTGATCAGAAACCGTAGATTATCNTCATGGCCAAAATCATCAGTTCGGATTTTGAGGATATTGCTTTCCTGTTGACTGAGTACAAGATTAGCAGCCGTCTGGGTTACCACATTGGCACCTGCGGTTGTAATTCTCTGTGGAAGGATCAAAGTTGCAGAGAAAAGCTGGGGACTTGTTTTTGGGCTTAAGGATAGTAGGGGAAGATCCAGCAAGGCGTCTTCGCCATTTTGTACAACTGCATCCAGCAATGACCATTGAACCTTGATCAGCCAATCCCCCCGACCAAAGCGCGTGTGCAGCTGCACCGAAACCTGATCATTCTCAATTTTCTTAGCGTAGGCTGCGGGTGCAGTCTTAAGTTTGCTCTTAGTTTCTTCCGTAAACTGAGTGTAAATAGGGGTCGGATTGAGGCCGCTGGCAGCAATACCGATGCTTACAAGTTCCGTGCTCCCATGGCGCGGATGAGGCCGAGCCAGAGTAAGACCCCAAGATTCGCGCGGGGCATTTACCTGATAGATCTCAGTTATCTGGACAGTGCCATCAGCTAAAACAAGAATTTCGCTTTCAATCTCAGAGATGCTGGCGGCAGAAAGCAAAGGATTTATGCTGTCACATCCCGTCAGAGTGAGCGGTGCTAAGGTCAAGCTTAGCACCAGAAAAATTATGCCAACTCCCTTTGCTGCCCGATTCACTGCTTATAACCTTTACCTGTCCTTTCGGTACACTGTTGCTTTGCAGCGAAATGCATTGCCGCAAAATCCTGATAACTTTTAAAATGAGTATATCAAAGCTCGATCATCCCGCCAATAATCATCTGATTTCGCCCAGTATATCTTAACTAGTAGTGTATATATAATAGAAATAAGGTTAGAAGCGCTTCATTAGTACTTATTTAATATTATATCTTGCAGAAAATGGCGAAAATGTTTTTAAGGCTTGCAATTTGTTTGCAGGCCTTATATACTTATCGGTGCGTCTGTAAAAAAGACATTGGGTTTTTATAGGCGACAATCTGAGAAGCTGGAGATTGCTGTGAGCTCAGCTGCGTTGAGCAACAGGTAACTTCAGTGGAGAAGTCCGACTGGAATCGGACGCTGGTACGCAGTCTGAGGGTTAGCCCAGCAACTGTTTACTGAGATACAGAAGCTGGGCATTATGCCGGAAGAAAAAGAAACGCCAGACTAAGTAGTGCCATAAATGCAGCAAACATGGAGGTAAACATGGCAATTGACCAAAAAATTCGTATCCGTTTGAAGGCTTTCGACCATCATATTTTAGATGAAAGTGCTGAAAGAATTGTTGACACCGCCAAGAGAACGGGAGCAAGTGTATCGGGTCCAATCCCGTTGCCGACGGAGAAAGAGATTATTACGATTTTACGCTCACCGCATAAGCATAAAGATGCTCGCGAACAATTTGAAATTAGAACCCATAAGCGTCTGATCGATATTCTAGCTCCTAATACCAAGACTGTTGAGTCATTGATGAAACTGGAAATGCCAGCTGGAGTCAATATTGAAATTAAGCTTTAGGCAGAGTGCTGCCGGGTCAAGTTCACTTGAGTGAACCAATAACCAGGAGGAGTAAGTTGTTATGAAAAAATTCATGCTAGGACGCAAGGCCGGTATGACACAGATTTTTAACGAGGATGGCATTGTGATCCCGGTGACGGTGATTAGCTGTGGTCCGGTTTCTGTAGTGCAGAATAAAACGGAAGAAGTCGATGGCTATAGAGCGGTAAAAGTAGGTTATGAAGATAAAAAGCGTGTTACTAAACCTCTACAGGGCCAATTTGATAAGGCAGGCTTGAAACCTAAAAGAATTATGCGGGAGTTTAAGACCGACCAAGAGTTTGAATTAGGACAGGAGATTACTGTGGCAGATATGTTTGCTGCCGGTGATTATGTAGATATCGTTGGGACTTCTAAGGGAAAAGGTTTTCAAGGCGTCATTAAGCGTCATGGATTTTCTCGTGGTCCGGAATCACATGGCTCTAAACATCACAGATACCCTGGCTCAATGGGTTCTTCCGCCACTCCGGGTAAAGTTTTCAAAGGAAGAAAGATGCCGGGCCAGATGGGTAATAAACGTGTAACAGTACAAAATCTCGAAGTTGTTTCAGTCGATGGCGAACGTAGCATCTTGGTAGTTAAGGGAGCTGTACCGGGCGCCAAAGGTGGTCTACTAGAGATCACCTCTACTGTAAAGAGAAGATAGGACAAGAGGAGATTTTCTAATGGCTAAGATAGATATTTACAATATGGACGGCAAAGTAGTTGGCGATCTGGAGCTTGCCGATGAAATTTTTGCCATCGAGCCGCATCAGGATGTCATGCATCGAGTGCTGGTCAATCAGCATGCTAATCGTCGTCAGGGCACTGTCAAAGTTAAGGGCAGAAGCGAGGTGCGCGGTGGTGGCCGAAAACCATACCGTCAGAAAGGAACCGGTAGAGCCAGACATGGTTCAATCCGTTCTGCACAATATGTTGGCGGCGGCAGAATTTTTGGCCCTACACCCAGAAATTTCAGATATTCTCTGCCACGGAAGATGAGACGCTTGGCCCTGAAATCGGCTTTGGCTTCAAAGTTTCAAGCTGATAAAATGCTAGTTCTTGATAAACTCAAACTTGATGAAATTAAGACCAAGAAGATGGTAAAAATTCTTAATAATCTTGGTGTTGATGGATCGGCACTAATTGTGTTGCCGCAGCGTGATCTGATAGTTGAGCGCTCAGCCAATAATCTGCGTGGAATTAAGATCAGCGAAGTTCAGACTCTTAATGTCACGGAACTTTTGAAATTCGACCGCTTGATCCTGACGAAAGAGGCTGTGTCTAGGGTTGAGGAGGTATATAACTAATGAAGAGTATTTATGATGTGATTATTAGTCCGGTTATTACCGAACAGAGTATGATGGCTACTGCCGAGGGCAAGTATACTTTCCGTGTGGCTAAGAATGCGACTAAGTCGGAGATTCGTCAAGCCTGCGAGCAGCTTTTTGACGTTAAGGTTGTTAAGGTTAATACGAGCTATCAGGGCGGTAAGACTAAGCGCATGGGAGTTCATGAAGGGAAACAGCCTGTCTGGAAAAAAGCTGTTGTGACAATTGACCTTGATCCGACTGAAGACCGCTATGAGACTAAAGGCGGTAAAGTTGGTACAACAACCAGGAAATATAAGACTGAAATCGAAGAATTCGGGTTCGGCCAGTAAGCCGTACGCGTAACAGAGAGGGAGTAATAAAATGGCACTCAAGACATATCGTCCTACTTCTCCGGCAATAAGGCAGAAAACCGTTACCGACTATTCCGGTTTGAGTAAAAAGAAACCAGAAAAGTCTTTGCTGGAGAAGAAAAAGAAGAATGTCGGCCGTAACAATTACGGTCGGATTACTAGCCGTCATAGAGGCGGTGGCAATAAACAAAAGTACAGAGTTATCGATTGGAAACGCAAAAAAGAAGGTGTACCGGCTAAAGTATTGGCTATTGAGTATGATCCCAACCGTACTGCCTTCATCGCTCTGATTCAATATCAGGATGGTTCTAAAGCGTATATCTTAGCGCCGGAGGGCTTAAAGGCTGGTGACATGGTAGAAAGCGGACCGGAAGTAGATATTGTGATCGGCAATTGCTTGCCTCTGGCCAATATTCCGATCGGTACAGAAATTCACAATGTTGAGCTGCGTCCGGGTCGAGGTGGGCAATTAGTGAGGGGAGCCGGAACGGCTGCTCAATTATTGGCACGTGAAGGTAGATTTGCTACTTTGCGCATGCCCTCCGGTGAGATGAGGCTGATCCCGATTAACTGCAAAGCAACAATTGGCTCAGTCAGTAATCCGGAAAATGATATCCAAAATCGCGGCAAAGCCGGCTATACGAGGCATCAGGGCAGGAGACCTCATGTAAGAGGTTCTGTTATGAACCCAGTTGATCACCCCCATGGCGGTGGTGAAGGGAAAGCTCCGATTGGAATGCCCAGCCCGATGACTCCGTGGGGCAAGCCTACCCTGGGTTACAAAACCAGAAGACCCAAAGAATCGGATAAATACATCGTCCGCAGAAGAAAGAAATAAGGAGACTTGCTGAGATATGAGCCGTTCAACAAAAAAAGGATACTTTGTAGAAGAAGCTCTGATGCGACGCATCAACGCTATGAATGAGCGGAATGAGCATCGAGTAATTAAGACCTGGTCCAGGGCTTCCACGATTTTCCCGGAAATGGTGGGGCATACCATAGCAGTACATGATGGACGCAAGCATGTACCGGTCTATATAACTGAAGAGATGGTAGGTCATAAGCTGGGTGAATTTGCTCCTACCAGGACATTCCGCGGCCACGCAGGCTCCGAGAAGAGAACAACCTCCCGCTAACCGGGAGTGAAGGGAGGATTAGTCTGTGGCAAAGAAAGTAATGAGCAAAGAAGAATTGCTAGCCAATAGAGAACAGTTGGTTGCAGATTATAAGGCTGAGCATCAGCGCAATAGAAAAAAGCCCATCTTGACTAAAAAGGAACGTAAGGTTCTTGATATTGGCAGAGATCGCGGCTATGCGCAGGCCAAATATATCCGTATTAATGCCTTTAAGGTCAATGCTGTAATTGACACTATTAGGGGTAAGTCATTAGATGAAGCATTAGCAATTTTGATGTATACACCCAATGCGGCATCTCCGGTCTTGACCAAATTACTCAAGTCAGCGGAAGCAAATGCTGTGAATAATAATAATCTGTCGCGCGATGATCTATATGTGGCGGAATGCTATGCCAACCAGGGCCCTACGCTTAAGCGCATCCGTGCGAGGGCCCGTGGCAGTGCAACCCGTATTTTTAAGCGCACTTGTCACATCACAGTTGTTCTGAGAGAGAAAGCATAGGAGGAGAATTAGATGGGTCAGAAAGTAAATCCCCATGGCTTGCGTGTTGGAGTAATCAAAGATTGGGACTCTCGTTGGTATGCTGATAAAAAAGATTTTGCCCGCTATCTGATTGAAGACAAGCAAATTCGCGATTTTGTCAAGCGGGAGACAGAGAAAGCCGGAGTATCTCGTATTGAGATCGAACGTGAGGGCGATGATAAGACAGTTGTTACGATTACTACCGGCAAACCCGGAATCATAATTGGTCGCCAGGGTTCCGAAATTGAGAATTTGAAGAAGAAGATGGCTAAAAGATTTAAGCGCAACTTCTTTATAAATGTTAAAGAAGTAAAGAATGTTGACTGCGAAGCACAATTAGTTGCCGAAAATATTGCTCGCCAACTGGAAGAACGTGTTTCTTTCCGCCGCGCTATGAAGCAAGCTATCAGCAGGGCAATGAAGCAAGGAGCCAAGGGCATTAAAACTATGACTTCGGGCCGGCTGGGCGGAGCTGAAATTGCCAGAACTGAACAATATCATGAGGGTACAATTCCTTTGCATACACTACGCGCAGATATTGATTATGGCTTCGCTGAAGCAGCTACTACCTATGGACGTCTGGGGGTCAAAGTCTGGATTTACAAAGGTGAGGTTCTGCCGGCGCGTAAAGCAGTACAAGCACCACAGGAAGGAGTTGAGGCCTAATGTTAATGCCGAAGCGCGTTAAGTATAGAAGACAACACCGGGGCAGAATGAAGGGCAAGGCCACACGTGGTAATTTTGTTGCTTATGGCCAATATGGCATTCAGGCGACAGAGCCATGCTGGATCACCAGTAATCAGATCGAAGCTGCCCGTATTGCGATCAATCGTCGTCTGAGGCGTGGCGGCAAAGTCTGGATCAAAATCTTCCCGGACAAGCCAGTTACTAAAAAACCTGCTGAGACCCGTATGGGTAAAGGAAAAGGTTCACCTGAATATTGGGTTGCCGTTATCAAGCCGGGGCGAGTTTTGTTTGAAATTGCAGGTGTTTCAGAAGCAATGGCCAGAGAAGCTATGCGCTTAGCTTCACATAAACTACCTTGTAAAACCAGATTTATTAAAAGTGAACGCACTTTTACCGAAGCAGAACTTGCCAGCTTTGCCGAAGTTCATGTCACTGAAGAAGACCTCATTTCTTCTGCTGAACTTGAGGAGGAGCTTCTGACCGATGAAGAAGAGGCTGCAGGTGAAGGTGATGATGCGAAGGAGGCTGAGAGTGATGAAAGCAACTGAACTTCGTAATAAGACATCTGTAGAACTTGATACTGAACTGAATGAGTTGAAAGCCGAGCTGTTCAAGCTCCGCTTCCAGCATGCAACAAATCAGCTTTCTAATCCTATGCAGCTGAAACGGGTGAGACGGGATATCGCACGCGTTAAAACCGTAATCCGCGAACAAGAACTTGCTAAAGCTGGTCAAGACGGAGGGAGTAAAGCATGAACAATAGTGATAGAGCGATCCGTAAACAGCGGACCGGAACCGTTACGAGCGACAAAATGGATAAGACGATAGTTGTTGAGGTTGTTGAGCATGTTCGTCATCCGCTTTATAAGAAATATATCCAAAAGACACTCAAATTGAAGGCTCATGACGAGCAGAATGAGTGTAAGGTTGGCGATAAGGTACGTGTGATGGAAACACGTCCTCTGAGCCGTGATAAGCACTGGCGCTTGGTCGAGATCATCGAAAAAGCAAAATAGCTTAGCGCAGTGGAGGAAAATTATTATGATTCAAGTAGAAACAACTCTGAAATCTGCAGACAATACTGGCGCTAAGCGCCTGTACTGTATAAAAGTTCTCGGTGGCACAGGTCGTAAATATGCCAATGTTGGGGACGTGATTGTCTGCTCAGTAAAAGAAGCCATCCCCGGCGGAGTTGTAAAAAAAGGGGATGTGGTAAGGGCAGTTGTAGTTAGGACTAAGAAAGGCTTAAGGCGTAATGACGGCTCGCATATTAGATTTGATGAAAATGCAGCCGTAATACTCAAGGATGATGGTAATCCACAAGGTACTCGTATCTTCGGTCCAATTGCCCGTGAGCTGAGAGAGAAAAACTATATGAAAATTCTCTCCCTGGCGCCAGAAGTGCTGTAAGGAGGTAATAATGTCAAAAGTACATGTGAAAGTTGATGATACGGTCTATGTCCTTACAGGGAAGGATGCTGGTAAAACAGGTAAAGTCTTGGCCGTTCATCCTAAAACCGGGAGGGTAATCGTTGAGGGTGTCGCAGTATCCACTGTGCACAAGCGTCCGCGTAGAGCGGGTGAGCCTGGCGGGATCATTCATGTTGAAGCTGCTATTGACGCTTCTAATGTAATGGTTGTTTGTGATAAGTGTAAACGGCCGTCCAAACTGGGAAAAAGATTTGATAATAACGGTCAAAAAGTCAGATATTGCAAAGCCTGCGGTGAAACTGTGTCTACAGTTGGACTGGCTAAGAAATAGGGAGGCGCAAAGTGAATAGATTAAAAGAAAAATACCGTAAAGAAATTGCGCCTAAATTGATGGAGCAGTTTAATTATTCATCCCCGATGGAAATTCCCAAATTAGAAAAAATTGTGTTGAATATGGGAGTTGGCGATGCTAAAGATAATGCGAAAGTGATTGAGAGCGTCGTGGATAATCTACGAGTTATTTCCGGGCAGCAGCCTGTAGTTACTAAGGCGCGCAAATCCATAGCTAATTTTAAATTGCGCGCAGGCATGAATATTGGCGTCATGGTCACTTTAAGGGGTGATCGCATGTATGACTTTTTTGATAAGCTGGTCAGCATCGCTCTGCCGCGCGTCCGCGACTTCAGGGGTACCAATCCGAATTCATTCGACGGCCACGGCAATTATGCCCTGGGTGCCAGAGAGCAGTTGATCTTTCCTGAAGTTGATTATGATTCCATCGACAAAATCAGAGGTCTGGATATTGCAATTGTAACAACTGCCAAGACCGATGAGGAAGCGAAAGCATTATTGGACGGCTTAGGAATGCCGTTCAGAAAATAGAGCCGGAGGGTATAAATGGCAAAGAAATCTAAGATAGTTATGGCACAGCGTCCGGCAAAGTTTGCTACGCGTCAACATAATCGCTGTCAACTTTGCGGCAGGCCGCGTTCTTATATGCGCAAATATGGCATCTGCCGTCTCTGTTTCCGTGAGCTGGCTTATAAGGGGCAAATACCGGGAGTGCGCAAGGCAAGCTGGTAGGGAGGAATAATCTATGCAAATAACTGATGCTATTGCTGATATGCTGACAAGAATCCGCAATGCCGGCCGGGCAGGACATCCTAAGTGTGATATACCTGCATCCAAAATTAAAAGAGCAATTGCGGAAATATTGGTTGAAGAAGGCTATATTCAAAGTGTTACCTTTCAGGAGGATAATAAACAGGGGATACTGACGGTAACCTTAAAATATATTGATAAAAAACCGGTTATAAACGGGATTCAACGTGTATCTAAACCGGGTTTACGTGTTTATGCAGATCTTGAGAATTTGCCCAAGGTACTTGGAGGACTTGGTATTGCGATCATATCCACTTCAAAGGGCATCAAGACAGATCGGCAGGCTAGGAAGGATGGCGTAGGCGGAGAAGTTCTGGCCTATGTCTGGTAATAACTCTGAAAAGGGTCGTTTTTAGACCTTCAATATTAAGAGCGGGAGGAATAAATGTCCAGAATTGGAAGAATGCCGGTGGTAATTCCACCTGGAGTAGAGGTGAAACTCGAGGGCGACTTAATCCGGGTTAAAAAGGATCGGACTGAGTTAGTCCAGAAGATTCATCCTTTAGTAAATATCAATATTAAAGATAATCAGATTGAAGTAACAAGACAAAATGATCAAAAGGAGAGCAGGAGTATGCATGGTCTGATGCGCTCTCTGATCAGTAATATGGTAAAAGGTGTGCATGAGCCATTTACTAAAACGCTTGAGGTGCAGGGTACCGGCTACAGAGCACAATTAAACGGGAATGTGCTCAATCTGACTTTAGGTCTATCACACCCGGTGGAAATTACAGCACCGGAGGGCATAACTTTCGAAGTGCCGTCTGCTAATAAAATTATTGTTAAGGGTGCCGATAAACAACTGGTTGGAGAGATTGCTGCTCGCATCCGTGCTAAGAGGGTGCCTAATCCCTATAAAGGTAAAGGCATTAAATATGATTATGAAGTCTTGCGCCTGAAAGAGGGCAAGACCGGCGCTAAATAAGGGGTGAAGTAAATGATTAAAAAGGAACCTAGAAATAAAGTGCGCCGTCGCAAACAGGCCAGAGTGCGCAAACATGTGAGAGGAAGTCAAGAGAGACCTCGTCTTGCAGTATTCAGAAGCAATGCTCAAATTTATGCTCAAATTATTGATGATAGCAAGGGTATAACCTTGGCCTGCGCTTCTTCATTGGACAGCCCCTTGAAAGAACAGCTGAAGAATGGTAGCAATCTGGAGGCGGCACAGGCTGTCGGCAGAAGCGTGGCTGAAAAAGCCTTGGCTAAGGGCATTGATAAAGTAGTTTTTGATCGCGCCGGTTATATATATGCCGGACGGGTAGCGGCATTGGCTGAAGCTGCTCGTGAAGCAGGCCTTAAATTTTAGGGAGGAAGATTATGAGAGAAAATCGTAGTAGACGCGGTCGCCGTGACGAGGCCCGTGAGGATGAATTTCAGGAGAGAGTTATCCATATCGGCCGTGTTGCCAAAACCGTTAAAGGCGGACGAAACTTTCGCTTCACTGCCCTAGTAATTGTAGGCGACGGCAATGGCCGTGTTGGCAAAGGCCGTGGTAAAGCCGCTGAGATTCCTGATGCGATTCGCAAAGGTATAGATGATGCGAAGAAGAATTTGATTAATGTGCCGATTAAGAATGGTACCATACCTCATGAGGTGCTGGGAAGTTTCGGAGCAGGCAAGGTGCTGTTGAAGCCGGCAGTAGCCGGTACCGGTGTTATTGCCGGCGGTGCAGTGCGTGCTGTCTGTGAAATGGCAGGAATTCATGATATTCGCACCAAATCTTTAGGCACAAATAATCCTAATAATGTTGTCAACGCCACGATAGAAGGCCTCAGGTCTCTCAGATCAATAGAAGAAGTGGCCAGGATCCGGGGCAAAAAACCCTCTGAAATTATTTAGGAGGTTTATTATATGGCTAATCTAAAGATAACATTAGTTAAGAGTATCAGTGGCTCAAATAAGAAGCAGGTTGCCACTGTGGATGCGCTGGGGCTAAGAAAAATTGGCCAGACTGTTGAACACCCTGACAATGCTGCTGTGCGTGGTATGATTTCCCGTGTCAGACATCTTGTCAGTGTTATTGAGGAGTAATGCCAGTATGAAAATAAATGAAGTAAAAGCAACTCCGGGAGCCAGAAAAAAAGCTGTCCGCAAAGGCAGAGGCTATGGTTCCGGGTTCGGGAAAACCTCCGGCCGCGGTCATAAGGGGCAAGGAGCACGTTCCGGGGGCGGTAAAGGACCGATGTTTGAAGGTGGGCAGATGCCTCTTTTCCGTCGCCTGCCTAAAAGAGGGTTTAATAGCAGGAATAAGAAGCATTATATTGTGGTAAATGTTGGCGATCTGGAAGTCTTTGCCAATGACGCTGTAGTTGATGCGCAGGCTTTAGATGCTGCCGGTATTATTACTTTGCCTAAAGTAAATGACGGATTAAAAATCTTGGGTGATGGTGACCTGAGCAAAAGGCTCCATGTAAAGGCTGCCGCTTTTACTGTTAACGCCAGGGAGAAAATTCTGGGGGCGGGGGGCCAGGTAGAGGTAATCTGAGATGGGAGATATGTTTCAAACTATCAAGAACGCCTTCAAGGTTGAGGACCTGCGCAAAAAGATTATTTTTACAGTATTCGTGCTGTTGATCTATCGCCTGGGAGCAGCAGTTCCTGTGCCGGGCATTTCGGCTGCAAGATTCACTGCCATGATTGATAGATTTGGCCAATTGGGTCAATTTATGAATTTGATTTCCGGTGGTGCGTTCGCATCGGTCTCAATCTTTTCATTGGGTATTCAGCCTTATATTAATGCCTCAATTATTATGCAGCTTTTGACTGTTGCTATTCCAGCTCTGGAACGTATGTCAAAAGAAGGTGAAGAGGGCAGGAAAAAGATTCAAAAGATCACTCGGTTTGTCACCGTCGGCTTGGGCTTGGTGATGGCAACTGCCTACTGGGCAGCTACGAGAGATGCCAAGGTAACGGAAATGCCGGGCTGGTTAAATGCGCTTGTCGTGATCGGAACTTTCACGGCAGGAACCGCTTTTGTAATGTGGCTGGGTGAACTGATCAATGAAAAAGGCTTGGGAAATGGTATTTCGATGATTATTTTCACAGGCATTATTGCCAATCTGCCGCAAATGATTTTCAATCTCTTTGCTTGGTTCCAGAATTGGAAATTAACCAATAATCTGGCTTTGGCGCTGGTTGGTGTTGCTTTTGTCATTTTCATCTTTCTAGTAGTAATCACCTTAGTCGTCTTTGTACAGATTGCTGAACGCCGAATTCCCATTCAATATGCCAAGAAAGTAGTCGGACGCAAGATTTATGGCGGGCAAAGCACCTATCTCCCGATTAAAGTCAATCAGGGGGGTGTGTTACCGGTAATTTTTGCAGTGTCAATCCTAATGCTGCCATCAACCATAGTGTCGTTATTTGGCTGGTCCGGACCGGTAGCTCAGTGGTTTTTGCGTTTTGACTCCAATCCGCTTTACTATGTTCTATATGCAGTTCTAATTTTTGCCTTTACATTCTTTTATGCGATGATTTCTTTCAATCCGATTGACATCGCTAATAATTTGCAGAAGAACGGCGGTTATATTCCCGGCATTCGCCCGGGCAGACCGACATCTGAATTTATCCAGAAAACAGCCAGACGTCTGAATTGGTTTGATGCTTTGTTCCTGGTAATAATTGTCTTGCTGCCTAGTTTGCTGGGTGCTGTGTCAGGCGCCCAGGGCATCTGGTTCGGCGGTACCTCCGTACTGATTTTAGTTGGTGTGGCTATGGATCTGGTCAATCAACTGGAAGCTCAGTTAATGATGCGTCATTATAAAGGTTTCTTGGATTAAGAGGGTGATGGAGATGAAAATAGTGCTATTGGGAGCTCCGGGAACTGGCAAAGGCACGATGGCATTTAGTATGTCTCGTGCCCTGTCCTTGCCACATATTTCGACCGGAGATTTGTTTCGGTTTAATATTGCAGAAGGTACTGAACTGGGCCATAGGGCAAAACAATATTTGGACTCCGGGAAACTGGTCCCGGATGAAATCACAATTGGCATGGTCAAAGAACGTCTTGCAGAGGGGGATTGTCGTGAGGGTTTCCTGCTCGATGGTTTCCCGCGGACTGTACCTCAGGCAGTTGCCCTAGATGAAGTATTGAAGCTTGAAAGCGAAGAGCTGGATTTGGTCCTTAACCTGCAGGTGCCTGAGGAGCTTATCTTCAGGAGAATTACTAATCGCTTGGTTTGCAGTGCGTGCGGCAAGCCCTATAATAAGTTGGATTTTCCTCCGGTACAGGAGGGAGTTTGTGATACTTGCGGCGGGCCGGTCATTCAGCGCCGGGATGATACGGCAGAAACTTTGCGAACCAGATTGGATACCTATTATGAATTAACAGATCCTCTAGTCACATATTATCAGGAGCAAGGTATCTTGTTGAATCATGATAATAGCGGTACACACACACCTGATCAGGTTGACAGCTTAATCACTAAGATTAAGGAGCAGATTAAGCTGAACAGACAATCGTCTGCCACCGCAATTAGCCAGGAGTAGGTTTCGGTTCTGTATGATTACTATCAAATCGGCAGAAGAAATCCAGATAATGCGAGAGGCGGGCAAAATAGTGGCAGCAGTCTTTGCTGCTATAGAGCCTCTCTTGCAACCCGGTATTTCTACAGCCAGGATTGATATGCTAGCAGAAGAAGTGATCAGGGATCATGGAGCTATCCCATCCTTCAAAGGCGTGCCGGGAGTAGTACCCTATCCGGCAGCAACCTGTATTTCTATAAATGAGGAAGTCGTTCATGGCATCCCCAGAACAGATCGCATCCTCAGGGATGGGGAGATAGTTTCGGTAGACGTTGGGGCTAAGATTCACGGCATGCATGGTGATGCGGCGCGGACTTGGCCAATAGGTGATGTTTCTCCTGAATTGTTAATGTTAATTCAAGCTGCAGAGGATTGTTTCTGGGCCGGACTGGAACAGGCTAAGACGGGCAATAGGATAGGAGATATTTCGGCAGCTGTCCAAACTTGTGCTGAAAGCAGAGGATATGGGGTCATCCGAGATTTGTGCGGGCATGGTATTGGCCATAATCTGCATGAAGAGCCAAATTTGCCTAATTATGGCAAAGCAGGCTATGGGGCGAGGTTGCTCTCAGGAATGACATTGGCTTTGGAACCGATGATAACCCTGGGTGGATACCGGATCAGACAGAAGAACGACGGCTGGACGATTGTAACGGCTGATGGCAAAGCGGCCGCTCATTATGAGAATAGTTTTGCAATTACTGACAATGGCCCGCTGCTGCTGACGGTATCGGATGATGAGTTATCTGTATGAGCAGATTTTATCAGCCGGTATCTCAGAAGGTATGGGCGTTCTGTCAACAAAAGGCCGCGATGCCGGCAGAGTATTCATGGTTCTGCGTGTTGCCGGCAGGAGACTCGAACTGGTGAACGGCAGAAACCGGTCTCTGTCTAGACCAAAAATTAAGCATCAGAGGCATGTCAAACCATTAGGTCATATTTTGACAGCAACTGAAGTGGCAAATTTGCTGAATTCTGATCTGGTCGAGCGGGAGAAAGATATTATACTCAGAAAACAGATTGAAGCTTTTCTGGATGAAATAAAATTTGATGGACAGGAGATGACGGATGCCAAAGGAAGAAGCGATTGAGGTAAAAGGGGTAGTCGTTGACACTATGCCCAATGCTGTTTTCCGTGTCAGACTGGAAAACGGCCATGAGGTTATTGCTCATATTAGCGGCAAATTGCGTCAGCATTATATCAAGATTCTGACGGGTGATACCGTTACAGTTGAGCTATCACCCTATGATCTAAGCAGGGGACGCATTACCTGGCGCACCAAATAGCCAAGCACTCGATTCCGCCGAATCCAAGTGCTAAACCTTGCAAGAGGCGCTCTTTCCGGTTATAATTATTAATTGCGTCTGCAACTGACTATAGTGTAGAAATAGTGTAGAAAAGGATGGATAGTAGTTTATGAAAGTAAGACCGTCGGTTAAACCAATATGTGAAAAATGCCGCGTTATTAAGCGCCGCGGCCGGGTGATGGTAATTTGCCAGGACCCCAAGCATAAACAAAGACAGGGTTAAGCTCAGCCTAGTCTTGATTTGCTGCTCATAACACGACAACGGGATGCGGCTGCATCAATCAGAATTGTAATGATTGTTGTTTCCTTCATTCGTGTTTATATATAGTTTGAAAGGCATTTTGGAGGTAAGTTAATGGCACGTATTGCCGGGGTAGATCTCCCCAAGGAAAAGCGAGTTGAAATAGGGCTCACTTATATTTTCGGCATTGGCCGCACCAGATCAAATATTATTTTGGAAAAGTGTGATATCAATCCCGATACCCGAGTGAAGGATTTGACTGACGAAGAGGTTTCGAAAATTCGTGAAGCGATCGATAGCACTTTTGTGGTCGAAGGCGATCTGCGCCGAGAGACAGCCATGAATATCAAGCGATTGGCTGAAATCGGAAGCTATCGCGGGCGTCGTCATCGCAGCGGCCTGCCTGTTAGAGGGCAGAGGACAAAGACCAATGCCAGAACCAGAAAAGGTCCGCGCCGCACTATGGCAAATAAGAAAAAATAGGAGGAAGAGAGTAAATGGCAAAACCAAGAGGTAAAAGGCCGGTTGCTAGGACAAGACGTCGTGACCGCAAGAATATCGACCGCGGCGCAGCCCATATTCATTCTTCCTTTAACAACACCATTGTGACAATTACTGATTTGGCCGGAAATGCAATATCTTGGTCGAGCTCTGGTTCACAGGGTATGCGCGGTTCGCGGAAGGGGACTCCCTTTGCCGCACAGCTGGCTGCGGAGCAGGCTGCCAGGGCAGCTGCAGAACATGGAATGCGCACAGTAGAAGTCTATGTCAAGGGCCCGGGATCAGGGCGTGAGTCAGCAATTCGCGCACTGGAAACTGCCGGACTGGAAGTGGTATCGATTAAGGATGTCACACCGATCCCGCATAATGGCTGCCGCCCACCCAAGCGAAGAAGAGTGTAGTTAAGGAAGGTAAAAAATGGCAAGATATACTGATGCTACCTGCAGACTCTGCCGCCGTGAAGGTGCAAAATTATTTTTGAAGGGTCAAAGGTGTTATTCTCAAGAAAAATGTGCTTTAGGAAATCATCCCGGTGCGCGCAAAGGCGTTCCCGGCATGCATCCGCAGAGCAGAAGAAAACAATCGGAATATGGTATGCAGCTGCGTGCCAAGCAAAGAACCAAGCGCTTCTATGGTGTTCTGGAATCTCAGTTCCGTCGCTTCTACGCCCGTGCTGAGAGAATGCCTGGCAAAACAGGTGAAAATCTGCTGGCGCTACTCGAACTACGTTTAGACAATATTGTCTATCGATTGGGATTTGCTGAATCCAGAGCCCACGCCAGGCAGTTGGTAACGCACGGACATATTGAAGTTAATGGCAAGAAGCTTGATATTCCCTCAGCTACTTTAAGTGTAAATGATGAAGTCACAGTCTCTGAGAAAGCACGTAAATTTAAGTTTTTTGAGGAGATGAGTGAGAGACCGGTACCAGGATGGCTGAGTGTAGATTCCTCAGCACTGAAAGGTACGGTTTTGAGCATACCGACGCGTGAAGAAGTCGACGTTGATGTGGAAGAGACCTTGATCGTTGAGCTTTACTCGAAGTAAAAATTGAGGATCAAACTGCATGACTTTAAGTAGTTGAGGAGGCAGGAATGTTTGAAAATAAGAACCCGGTAGTTGAATACAGTGATTTTAATGAAGACGGCTCCTACGGTAAATTTGTTGTTGAACCGCTTGTCCGTGGTTATGGCATAACTTTAGGTAATGCTCTACGCCGTGTTCTGTTGTCCTCATTGCCAGGCGCAGCTGTCACGGCTATTCGCATTGATGGTATTTATCAGGAGTTTTCTACAATTCCGGGAGTGGTGGAAGATATTACCGAGATCATTCTCAATGTGAAGGCAATTTGTATTAAGTTGCATACGGAGGGTCCTAAAACTGTTTATATTAATGTTGAAGAAGGCAAGACGGGTGAAGTGACTGCGGGAGATATTATTCGTGATGACGAAGTAGAGATAGTTAATCCCGACTTGGTGCTCTGTACTCTTAACGGCAAAGGCCGCCTGTTTATGGAGTTGCAGATCGAAAAGGGCGTTGGTTACTCAAGTGCCGAAAAGAATAAAATTTCCAATCGGCCGATAGGTGTTATCCCTGTTGATTCTATCTTCAATCCAGTCAGAAAAGTTGATTACAAAGTTGAGGACACCCGTGTTGGACAGATTACGGATTACGATAAATTGACGATGCTGATCTGGACGGACGGCACTATTGCTGCTAATGATGCACTGAGTGCTGCTTCGAAGATCCTGACAGATCATCTGCATATGTTTGAAGACTTGACCCGTTCTGAAGTCCAGGAAGTTGCAGCAGATGAAATTGTGGATGAGGCTAGCGACAATTATATTTATGAAACGCTGATTGAGGACTTGGATTTTTCCGTAAGAACCTATAATTGTCTGAAACGTGCCGGAATCAATACTGTTGGTGATCTGATCACCCGTACTGAGGCCGATATGATGAAAGTTCGCAATCTTGGCAAAAAA
>JGI24708J26588_10000002_pt1 | contig 172643 bp, 176 predicted proteins | sample BioPla1DNA2_FD_26588 | JGI IMG/M metagenome (IMG submission 26588) | reverse complement strand
GTCATATCTAGCTTTCTCTCAAGGGGGGTGGTAGATTAGACTCGTTTGCCACTAGAGGAAGGGAAAGACAAAGCGAGGAGGTTAGAAAATTGCTTAAGAAAAGACTTGGTGTGATTCTCACCATGCTCCTAGTAGCGCTTCTCTTGGCGACACCCACCTTCGCCAAGACCAAGATCACCTATTGGCATCAGTGGACCGGTCAGTGGTCTAAGGTACTAGAGGATATCGCTAATCTCTTCAACGAATCCCAAGACGAGATCGAAGTCAAAGCCGTTGTCATTCCTGAGAACTTCAGAGAAAGGCTTATGAGTGCCGCTGCGGTAGGTGACATGCCTGATGTCGTGAGCCTTACCGGTGATGGCAACCTGTATATGGCAGAAAGAGGCCTCTTCCAACCCATCGACAAGCTCATGGGAGAAAACGAATGGAAACAATTCCAAGAGTGGGCCCTGCCGGTAGTATGGGAAGTCAACAACTGGAAGGGCCACGTCTGGGCACTAACGCCGTATATCGATTGCTGCAGTTTGTACTACAACAAGGCCCACTTCACCGAAGCCGGTCTCGATCCCGAGGCACCACCTGCCACCATAACTGAACTGGATGCCTTTGCTGAGAAGCTGACCCGCTATGATGCCAGGGGCAATATCGACATCATCGGGTTCTATCCCAGCTGGGGCTTGGACTACTGGGGCACCGTATTTGGCGGGGAATTCGTCGATGAAGACGGTGCACCCACCTTTAACAAAGACCCCAGGATCCTGGCAGCTTTAGAGTGGATCACCTCCTACTCCCATAAGTACGATGTCAACAAGATCGTAGCCTTTGAGTCGGGTTTGTCGGAGGAAAGGGCTGGAGCTTTAGATCCCTTCATCTCTGAGAAAAAGTCCATGGAGCAGCAGGGACAGTGGGTGATTATCAACCTAGCTAACTACGCAGCTGAGGACTTCTCCTACGGCATCGCCCCCTTCACCCCCTATCCTGAGGGCGGCAAGCAAGGTGGCGTATTGGTCCGGTCTGCCTACGGCGCACTGGCCATACCTTCCGGCACCAAGAATGCCGATGCTGCACTGGAGTTCATCAAGTTCTGGGTAGGCTATGGCTATCCAGCTCAGCGTGCCAAGATCTTCGAGTGGGGTGCCTGGATGCCGCTCGATCGGGAGCAGAAGATCTGGGAAGAAGCCACCACCATTCAGTACCTGAATATGTTCCCACAGTTTGAAGTCTTTAGGAACATTCTCACCATGCAGAACTGGACCGTCATGCAGACTCCCGTAGACTCCTTCCTCTTCAACCGGGTATCAGCCGCTAGAGACTATGCCCGCTTGCTGGAGAAGAGCCCTCAGGAGGCTCTAGACGAAGCTGCCAATGAGGTCATGAAGGAGTACAATCGGATTCGCAAGTAGTGGAAGACAATCACTCCTGCGGGATCTTCCCGCAGGAGTGCATTTCCCTCGAAGGAGTGTCGATGATGAGTAACAGAAAAACCGTTAGCCTNATTCTCAGCCATCTACTTCTCATCTTTTTTTCGGCCCTATTTGCCTTACCCTTGTTTTGGCTCATCTCTACATCCCTAAAACCCAATACAGAGATTTTTATCTTTCCCCCCCGGTGGGTTCCCAGCAAAGTCTACTGGGGACATTACCGAACAGCCATTGAGTTCATACCTTTCTTCCGCTATCTCTATAATACGCTATCCATCTGTGCCCTAAGCGTATTGGGGAGTGTCGTCTCCTGCTCCTTAGTAGCCTATGGGTTTTCCCGCATAGACTGGCCCGAGCGGGATGGCATCTTTATGATCGTAATAGCCACCATGATGGTTCCCTTTGCCGTCACCATGATCCCCATGTTCGTCATCTTTAATAAGCTTAGGTGGATCAACACTATCAAGCCATTGGTGGTGCCCGCATACTTCGGCCCAGCCTTTTACGTATTTCTCCTCCGGCAGTTTTTCATGACTATCCCCTTAGAGCTATCCGATGCCGCCCGCATCGACGGAGCTTCGGAATTTTATATCTACCGGGCAATCATCTTGCCCTTAGCTAAGCCGGCTTTGGCCGTTGTTGCACTCTTTCAGTTTATCGGATCGTGGAATGACTTTCTCGGCCCACTCATCTACCTTAGAAGTACAGAAAAGTATACCCTGGCCTTGGGACTGCAGCAGTTTCGAAGTGCCCTCTTAACAGAATGGGGCGGACTTATGGCCGCGAGTACCCTGGTGACACTGCCGATTATGGTGCTGTTTTTCTTCACTCAAAAGACCTTTATCCAAGGCATTTCCCTCACGGGACTAAAGGGCTGATCAGGCTGGTAGGGGCTAGCCCCATGTCGGCCTTTAAGTGTAGTATCTAATCCGTGAGCTTTGCCTCTGTTCTTTCCCCTTCGACCACAAACTCACCGAAGATTATGTCCTTTGACCCTTCCCCAGGGCCCATGGGTTGCCTGCCCCCCAGAGCCACTTGGAACCGACCGGGTTCCACTATTCGCTTCCCAGCATAATCCACCAAGGCCATGTTATATGGTGTCAAGGTGAAACATATAGTCTTGTTTTCTTTGGGAGCTAAATGAATACGGCTAAAGCCCTGCAAAGAGCGAATGGGTACCGGTACCGAAGCCTCTAGATCAGTAAGGTAAAGCTGCACTACTTCATCTCCCGGCAAATCCCCGGTATTTTCCACCGTCACTTCAACTTGGACGCCTTGACCGGCCTGGATGGGATTAGGTGTTATCGTAAGGTCGCTATAGGCAAAGGTTGTATAACTCAAGCCATGGCCAAAGGGGTAGAGAGGCTCGCCTTTAAAGTATCGGTAGGTGCGGTTTTCCATACGGTAGTCCTCAAAATCCGGTAGATCATCAATGGATTTATAGAAGGTGATGGGCAGTCTTCCTGCCGGGTTGTAATCACCAAAGATGACATCTGCAATGGCCCTGCCCCCTTCTTCTCCGGGATACCAAGCAGCGAGAATGGCCGCTGCGTTTTCTTCTGCCCAGTTTACAGCTATGGGACTGCCGCTCATCAAGACGACGATTGTTGGTGTTCCCGTATCATAGATGGCTCTAAGAAGGTCTTCTTGCACACCCAAAAGGTTAATATCCTCTAGATCGCCGCCATCTCCTTCTTCTCCTTCAATGCGAGGCGAAAGCCCTAAGCAAAGGATGGCTGCCTCGGCCTTGCTAGCTAGCTCTTTAGCCACGGCAAATCCCTTAGTAGACGTATCCTTTAAATCACACCCTTGGGTGTGGTACACAGTAGTCTCAGGAGAAACTATATCTTTGATACCGTACAAAGGAGTCGTATAGCGGGAGGGGATGCCATTGTAGTTGCCGAGAAGTGCATCGAGATTATCTGAGTTCGGACCGATGACTGCGATGCTCTTTATCTCCTTGCTTAAGGGCAAAATACCATCATTTTTAAGAAGCACAATCGACTCTTGGGCAGTCTTGAGTGCGAGCTTTCGATGTTCATCTGAGTCATTTACTTCGTAGGGGATTTGGGCATATCCAACCATTTCCGGCGAATCGAACATCCCCAGCTCAAAGCGGGCTCTAAAGAGGCGCTTTACCGCTTGATCTAAAGTAGCTTCCTCTACCAGTCCCTCCTTTACGGCATCCACCAAAAAGGAGTATAACGTACCACAGCATAGATCACAGCCGTTGTTCATGGCCATGGCCACAGCCTCCACCGGGGTATCCACTATTTTGTGGTACTTGTAAAAATCGCTGATGGCCCAGCAGTCGGAGACTACATAGCCGTCAAAACCCCAATTTTGTCTTAAGATGTCTCCTAAAAGAGTCTTGCTACCGCAGCAAGGTTCACCGTTTGTGCGGTTATATGCCCCCATGATGGAGCGGGCCTTGCCTTCTTTGATGGCAGCTTCAAAGGCCGGAAGGTACGTCTCCCAAAGGTCTTTTTTATCTACCACGGCATCAAAGCTGTGGCGTTCCGCCTCAGGACCGCTGTGTACAGCAAAATGCTTAGGAGTAGCCACTACCTTAAGATACCTAGGATCATCTCCCTGCAGGCCCCTAACAAAGGCAACACCCAGCCTGCTGGTCAGGTAAGGGTCTTCGCCATAGGTTTCTTGGCCTCGGCCCCAGCGGGGATCCCGAAAGATATTGATATTCGGCGACCAAAAGGTAAGCCCTGTGTAAATATCTCGGATGCCCTGGCGGACAAACTCATGATGCTTGGCCCGCGCCTCATCGGATATAGCGGTAGCCACCTCATAGATCAGATCTGCATTCCAGGTGGCAGCCAGACCGATAGCCTGGGGAAATACAGTAGCAATCCCTGCCCGGCCTACCCCGTGGAGGCATTCATTCCACCAGTTGTACGTTGGGACCCCCAACCGGGCAATAGCCGGTGCCCCATGGAGTGTCTGGGAGACTTTTTCTTCCAACGTCATCCTACCGACAAGATCATCGACCCGCTCATCTATGGGTAGAATTGGGTCAAGATAAGCTGCTTTCCCTTGATAATCCATGCTCTCTTTACCATTTTGGCAGACCATGGCAACGCCTCCCCTTTGGTATTTTGGAGATTCAATCACCTATCTCGTCAGGCTCTCTCTACCCCATTCCGCCGTATCATACGAACGCACAAGACGCTCCAGCCCCGATACTCCCACTGCAAAGAGCTTGCGCAGCAAGACCGGATCTTCTCTTACCTCCTGCCAAGGCTGTACGCCTTGGTAAAAGACACTCCAGCTGTTATCTTCCAGGACCGGTTCGACGAGCTTTATGACCATGGGCAAAGGCTTAGTCCAGATTTTTATAGGATCATACCCTAAGAGGATAGCGACTTCATAGGCAGCTGGTTTTAGATAGACGCCGAGGAGCCGTACCAAGTCAGCGATCCGATCATTGGGTTTATCGATAAACCGGTGCATGAGACTATCTATTTGTCCTGGGATGTCCTGCAAGAGGCTGTGGGCTCGATCAACCATAAAGCCCCAGGATGGCACCGAAGGTTCATACTTTCCCCAAATAACTCCATAGGTGCCAGGTAAAGGCGGTGTCCAGCTGGTCGGATAGTTGTCAGCATCGAGGAAATAGACTTGAAACTGGCTGACCCCGAACTTTTCTGGATCAAGATCACCGAATCGCTCCTGGAACTCCAGACAGTAGGAAAGCTTCGGAGTCATTGGCCCTTGCATGGCCGAGGACTGTATAAAGACATGGATGTCTAGATCAGAAAAATACGGTATGAAATCGCCTTTATGTAGTGAGCCTTTAAGTAAGATGGCTTGAGCTTTGTCTGCAAAGGTGCCCTGTACTGCAGCTAGTAGATGTTTTTCCACCCGGCTGCGTCCTTGTGCAGTTAGGATAAGTGCTTGCTTATCTTCCATGCTAACCGCCTGTCCTTTCTCTTTCAGTGAAGATGCAGCCAGAGTCTTTATATCGACCCAGCTCAGTTTCGATCTTCTTCTTCACCAGCGAAAATCCTTATCCTGCAGGTAATTGCCTAGGCAAGCTAGAATTCATGGTTTGAACACTAAGGGGGAGGCGTAACTGTGCAGGATACAACTAAAGGATATCTGTGGCTCTTTTTTACTATTACCATCTTTAGCACCTATGAAGTAGTGGGCAGCATGTTTGCCCAGGATATACACCCTCTTTTGGTCAATGCTATTCGGTTCTCCGTGGGGGGTCTTTTTCTCCTGCCCTTGGCGCTAAAACAAATCCGGCAGGAAAAACTCAAGCTTGAAGGCTCCGATTTACTAGCCCTCTTCGGCCTGGGATTTCTCAATGCCGGGGTCTGTATGGGTCTTATGCAGTCCAGCCTTAAGTATACCGAAGCTTCTACCGCAGCTGTACTACTCAGTAGTAATCCGCTTTTTGTATCGCTCCTTTCTGTTTTCATTTTCAAAGAATCCTTGACTAAAGATAAAATCACTGCCCTCATCTTAGGCATCGCCGGTATGCTACTGGTTTCCGGTGGCCTGCGGGCAGAAAATGCCCTAGGGCCTCTGCTTGCCATCATGGCCTCCGTTTTCTGGGCCGTTTATACAGTGGCTGGCAAAAGACTCTCCCAACGCTATGGTAGCCTTGTCTTGAATGCCATTTCCTTTCTCTTAGGAGGCGGCTTCTTACTCATATTGACCCTAGTGTTGGGTATTCCTANAACTGGCATCGATGCCAGTAACATCCTCCTACTCCTCTACTTAGGGGTAGTTGTCACCGGCATCGCTTATTATGCTTTCTTCACAGGCTTGCTCTATCTGGATACCACCATGGGAGCAGCCGTCTTTTTCTTTAAGCCCGCTTTGGCTACGGTATTTGCCTATTTCCTCTTGGGAGAGCCNATATCCACNAGGAAAGTATTAGGAATACTGGTTATTATGCTTGCCATGGGATTTGTCATTGAACCCATTAAAAAGAGCGTCAAAGGGTTTTTCCCGGGCTAGACCGGCAATTTGCCGGGTCTATTCTACNGGTCTAACTNACCGGCTTTACATTGGGCTAGAAAGCCCNAGAGCTCAGCTAAGGTAGGGCTCTTCATATTCCGAACATAGAAACCAGAGGTACCTACTGCCAAAGTCAGGGCTTCGTGGGGGCTTAACCCTAGGGATAAACCATAGATTAAACCGGCATTGAAGTTATCTCCTGCCCCGGTTACCAGCTGAGGGTGGGGGGTGAAAGGACCCTTTACCTCCACATATTCATCGTGAAGGACAATGCCGGCTCCCCATACCGGATGGACAGCCACTCCTTGGACACAAAGGTTCTTGGCTATGGCCATGGTGATCTCCTCTAGCGATGCTTCTCCCAAAGGTGAGCTGCATTTGACTCTTAGCACGTCCCCAACGTGGGTCGCCTCTTTGCGATTTAGGCCCAAGACAACAGTACCAAACTCCCTGAACTCTTCGATAAGTCTAAGCCCCGCTTCTAGCTCCTCTCTTGGGCGCTTTTCCGGATCAGCTAGATCAAAGAAAATGAGGCGTTGCTTCGCTTTGGGCAGCTTTGGAAATACGTGGTCCAGTAAGCTCCTCCAGATCTGGTTCATGTGGGGCGTTTCCGTCCAATTCACCATGGCGATTACATCGGCTCCGCCATAGAGCTCCACTTGGCGCTCTACCGGCAGGTGGCCTTCAAGCTTTCCCCAAGTCACCTCCTGCATAGGGGCTAGCTCCGCCATAATGATCTTCCCATCATCGAACTCCAGAGCCTGGGCATAGCTAGGCTCACCAATCGAGATGAACTCCCGGCACCGGCTGGCTAGTTCTCGAAATATGGGATCAAATCTCTCACCCACAGTACCGACAAAATCTACACTGGCTCCTAAATTGAGTAGCGCATTGGAGGTGTTGACAGCACAGCCGCCGGTCTTAATGGTCTTCGGTACCATCTCCAGATTAGTGGAAAGACCGGCCGCTCGTCTTATTCGAGCGGCATAGGCAGGAATTGTTAGAATCCGCTGGTAGCTATCCCATCCTGTCCGCTTGTCTACAACATCCATGATTTTGTCAATGGCTGCGTCAAAGCCGATTAATACATGAGTGGGTTGCTTTTGATCTATGCTGTGAAGATTATGGATAGCAGCGGCAGAATCTATTTCCATTGTCTCTAATTACCCCCTGTGCCAAAGCCAAAAAGGGAATCCGGGCGAAGCAAGAACCCTATAGATTCCCCGATTGTACCTTTATCTCTCACTTGTAAGGCTGGTTTCTTTTGCTTACTTAAACTGCGGTAAATAGCGAGCATGCACTGCGAGAAGCTCATCTAGACACTTTCTAGCAGCATCTATATCATCGATCACGGGATCTACCAATAGAGCCTGAAGAGCAGCCTCCCGAGAACCGGTCATAGCCGCTTCCACTACGAGCTTCTGGACCGCTACCTGTTGGTTGCAAAGAGCTGCGATACCGGTGGGCAGATCCCCAACACAGATACCTTGAATCCCCGCGGCACTGACTATGGCCGGGACTTCCACAACAGCATCCCCAGGCAAGTTAGTAATACAACCGCGATTGGGTATATTGACCGCCGGCAAGACTTCATTGCTGTCTTTTAGCATACCGGTGATGATATCGAATACTATCTCCCCGGACTCCCGTTGGATATACTCCGTAACCGGCTCCTTACCACTGGCCATGGCCTCTAGTCGCCCCATCTGCCGCTCCCGATGGGCATCGGCTGCGGCAAAGTCATATCCATCATGGTCACACTTACCCCAAGCATAGGACAGATACTCCCCGATATGATCATCACTGGGATTGGGGAAAAGGCCAAAGCTCCTAAAGAGCTCTCGGGTAAGCGGCATATAATCTGGATCTAGCTCCTTCTCTTTCTCCCTAAGTAAAGGATAAATATCCTCACCGGTGCTCTTTCTATGCAAAGAAAGCATCCAGGTGAAGTGGTTTAGCCCTGCTGCCTTAGCATCGATATCCATCTTGTCGATACCGGTAATCTCCGATATGCTGTCAATCCCCATGAAGATGCCGTGGCAAAGGCCCACAGCCTTGATGTTAGTATATTGGCTCACCGCCATGCAGATCCGGCTTTCGGGATTGCTGAAGTTTAAAAGCCAAGCATCGGGACAAAGCTCCTCCATGTCATGACATATATCGATAATAATCGGGATATTCCGCAAGGAATGAGATAGCCCCCCAGGGCCGCCATTCTCACCGAGCACTTGCCTGATCCCATACTTCTTTGGTATCTGCCAATCTAGCTTCCAGAGTTCATTGCGCTCGACTGCGATGGAGTTAATCACAAATTCGGCATCGGGCAGGGCCTTGCGCCGATCGGTGGTCTTCTCGAACTTAATGCCGGCGCCGGAGGCTTCATTGATACGCAGGGCAAAATCATACATGACATTCAGGGCATGTTCATCGATATCCACCAAAACCATGGTACTGCCGGAGAATCCCTCACAATGGATAGCATCGACGAGACACCCCGGCCCAAAGGAAGCACTTCCTGCTCCGATAAAAACTACTTTGGTAGGTCGCACTGTTATTCCTCCTTCTACCCATATGTTACGATGAAATCAAATAGCTAATGTTAGATCGCCCAGTACGCAAAGCAACTGCCACGGCTCCATATACTCCAGCAATGGCCCCCAAGGAGGAAGGAATGATTTTCGGCGGTCGCGGAATGTGATGCTCCAAGATAGTCTGGATCTTCTCGGTGTTTTCGGCAAGGGCAATACCGATCCCCCCTCCGATTACAACTATCTCGGGATCAAGAACCGCAACGATGTTAGCCAGAGCCATGGCGAAATACGTACTGGTCTCTTCCACTATAGCTTGGGCATCTTCATTACCACGGGCTGCCTGGGCAAACACCGCCTCTGCATCTCGCTCTACAGGGAAAATGGAGTCAGCATCGATGCCCTTCTCNTCAAGGCGTTCGAGCATACCAGTCACGATCCCATTCCCGGCTATACGCTCCTCTAGAACTCCCCGAACACAAAAACTGTCTCGCAGGTGCTCCTTCTCCAGCACCATGAAGCCCACTTCACCGGCGGCACCCCGAGTTCCCCGGTAGAGCTCACCATCGATAATAATGCCGCAGGCAAAGCCTAACCCAAGATTGACATAGACGATATTCTTATAGCCCTTAGCTGCCCCCTTCCATTTCTCTCCGATAACTGCCATATCGACATCATTTTCAACCCGAATGGGTACATTGTACTTACTTTTTAGGATATTAATCAAACGAGCCGCGGTAGCGTGATCCAGAAAAGGGCTCAAAAAATCGTCATCCTGGTTTTCCGCCAAAATGCCCGGTAGTCCCACCCCCATGCCGAGAATCCGTTCAGGGCCAACCCCGGCTCGTTTCGCCACCTCATCGATGGTATGAACTACCCAGTCGATGATACACTCCGCTCCGCGGTATGCCATGGTTGGAACTTCGGTCTTTGCCACAATCTCTCCCAGCATATTGCCTAAAGCCGTGCGAATATACTTGCCGCCTATGTCCACCCCGATGACGTAACCGCTATCGCGGTTATACTCAATGAGAGAAGGCTTTCTCCCCTTTCCTGACCCTTCCGAAGCGATCTCCCTGATGACACCAAGAGCGAGCAATTCCGTCACCCTATTTGATACCGTAGGCAGGCTTACACCTAAGTGACTGGCAATCTCTTTCCGAGAGAGCGGACCTTTTAGCCTAATTAGCTTTAAGACATCCTCTTCCTCATGAATTCTAGCCTTCATAGGTACATTCACTAACTTCACCCCAGATCCCAATCAATCCCAGCTTTATCCTTTGACTCCACTGATCACAATGCCCTGGATATAGTTTTTCTGTGCCAGGAAGAACAGCACCAAGACCGGGATAAGGGCGATGGCGGATGTGGCCATGAGCAGCTCCCACTGCACAACCCTAAGAGTCTGAAAAGCTCTCAAGCCCAGGGAGATGGGGAACTTGGTGAACTCACTAAGGTAGATCAAAGGCCCCATAAAATCATTCCAGGCATCGGTAAAGGATAGTATCGCGACAATCCCCAAAGCAGGCTTACTCATCGGCACGATAATCCGGGCAAAGATCCCTGGGATACTGCATCCGTCCACTTTGGCAGCTTCATCTAGCTCCTTGGGAATAGTGGTGAAGAACTGCCGAAGTAGGAAGATGAAGTAAGGATTGCCAAAGAACGCCGGCACAATGAGGGGAAAATAGGTGCCCACCCATCCCAGCTTACTAAAGATCATATATAGGGGTACCATGGTCACCTGATGGGGGAGCATCATAGTGATCAGCAGAATGAAGAATAGGATCCCGCTTCCTCTAAATCGCAGCCGTGCGAAGGCGAAACCAACCAAGGAGCAAGAGATAACACTTCCTGCCATGGTCAGACAGCTGATGACTAAGGAATTGAGCAAGAACCGCCCCGTGGGCATCAGTTCAAAGATTTTTACATAGTTTTCCCAGACAAACCGGCTGGGAATCCACTTGGGTGGGAAAATGTACACCTCTTCTGGGGGCTTGACCGAGGTAGACAGCATCCAGATAAAAGGCACTAGGAAAACAATAGCACCAACCACCAGCAAAAAGTAGACGATGATTTTCCCCAAAATAGCCCGGCGTTTCTTACTATGAAGTAGAACTCTTTTCCGCTGCATTAGCTCTTCCTCCCCCCTACAATATCGCTCTCATAGTAAACCCAAGCCGGGGACGATTTGAAGACCAAGGCTGTAAAGGCCACCATAATCAGCAGGTAAACCCAAGCCAAGGAGCAGGCAAAGCCCATATTAAACTGCTGGAAGGCCAGGTTAAACAGCCACAGAACGTACATCATAGTAGCGTTATTGGGGCCCCCGGCAGTCATGACATAAGATGAGGTAAACACCTGGAATGAACCGATGATATTGGTAACCAAAACGAAGAAGATGGTAGGTGACAACATGGGGATAGTCACCTTCCAGAACTTGGCCCAAGTGCTGGCACCATCCAATTCCGCTGCTTCATAGAGCTGGGTGGGAATACCCTGCAAACCTGCAAGGAAAATCAGCATGCTTCCCCCGGCTCCCCAGAGATTCATGATAATCAAAGCCGGTTTAGCCCAAGCCTCGTCAAAAAGCCACGCTGGTCCACTAATGCCCACCAGGGAAAGCAGGTGATTCAAAACGCCAAAATGGGGGTGGAATATCCAAGCCCACAACAAAGAAACAGCCACTCCCGAAATGACGGATGGGAGATAATATATGGTGCGGAAAACACCTAGACCCCTGATTTTTTGGTTAAGAAGTACAGCGATGAATAATCCCAGTGCGATATTGAGCGGCACGCCAACAAAGGTATAGAAGGAAGTATTATACAATGTCTTCCAAAAGAGCGACACGGTATCGTCAAAGGAGAACAAGTTCCTGTAGTTCTTCAGACCAATGAATTGGGGACTGGTCAGCATATTGGCGTCGGTGAAGCTATAAAACAGCGACAGCACCATGGGTATTGCGACAAATGCCAAGAACCCAATCAGCCACGGAGAGAGGAAGACATAAGCAGTCATCTCCTCGATCTGGTGAATGGTCCGCTTGCGTTTCATCGGAGCAACCTCCTCGTATNCTGTGATTAGCACAGTTCCGTGTCCTGGCAGCAGCCCATGAACAGGCTGCCGCCAGGACAAGACCAGCTAGATATCCACTCTACTCGTATACTCGAGGTAGTTTTTCCTCATACTGGCGGATACCCTCTTCTACAGATATCTTGTTAAGAAGATAGATCTGCTCCAAGATGGGGTTTCTGATCTCCCGGACCTTAGCGTCATTGATGAAGTAAGGATCTAACCGGGCGAACTCAGCGGTCTTGGTATATACCCAAGCGTTCTTGCCTGCCCGTGCCGTTGTCGAGTCTGTATCCCAGATGTGTGCTACAGATTTTCTAGAAGGCTGCAGACTCAAGATGGAAGTGCACATGACCTCTTCAGCATATGGAGAGGTGATAAACTTGAGGAATCTAATAGCAGCCTCGGGATGCTTTGTACCTTTGTAGACTCCATATCCATCGGCAAAAATAACGGAACCACGCTGACCAGTGCGCCCCTTAGGTAGATAGGTTACATCCCAGTCAAAGGGTGCACGGGCGACGTAGTCCGTAAGTTGCCATGAGTGGGTTTCTGACATAGCGATATTGCCTAGCAAGAAGGTATCAAAAAGACTCTTCCCGGCGACATCGGCAGGCTTAGGCGCCACTTTATGCTCCCAGATGAGATCATGGACAAACTGCATAGCTTCTAGAGACTCAGGCTGCCCCAAAAGTGATTTGGTGCCCCGGAAGTCTTCATCCATGACTTCACCGCCGTTTTGCCATACCCAATACCACATATAGTTGTGGACAGCATGGAAGCCCCATGTATACTGCCTTGTCTTGGGATCCTGCTCAGTCACCTTCTTCGCTGCTGCGAGAAAATCATCCCAGTTCCAGTCCTCACCGGGATAGGGAACACCCGCTGCGTCAAAGATATCCTTGTTGTAGGCCAAAGCTATGGTAGATACATATTTGGGAATCTCGTAGAGATGGCCTTTTACCCAGAAAGCATTCATCTGACCGTCATAGAAATCTGCTAAATCTTCGTCGGTGAAATGATCCTCCAAAGGCAGGAGCTGCTCATTTTCAATGAGGACTCTGCCGAAATCTCCGTACGCCACGAATACGTCGGGAGCCTTACCGGCACTGCACTGAGCAATAATCCTCTGCTGCCAGTCCCCACCGGTGAAGGGCTGGAATTCAACTTCAATATCGGGATTCTGCTTTTCGAACTCCTTAACCAGCTCTTCGAAGACCTTAAAACCTTGGGGACCATACTCAAACTCATCGGAAAACACGATCTTGACCTTTGCCAATCCCGTTGTGGTACATGCCAAGAGCAAGAAAGCAAGAGTAACAACAAATAGCTTGGATGATATTCTTCTCATTACCTTAGTCCTCCCTTTCTGATGTACCGACATGACTGATGGTCCTATGACTGCTCTATCTCTCCCCTATCCCCCCTCATTTGCATTTTGCTTTGAGGCTACCGGGCTCTGAAGATTGCCCTACCATGTTATTTTTTATAATCGTGTTTAAAATGTTATGCGTTTCCTACGAATAGGCCAACATTATTTTAGTGTTCTTAAATTGATGTTTCCCCCTAGTATTTGAAATCCCTTTTTTNCGGATCTTTTAATATGTTGGCATTTCCTCTGCNTGCGGGAAAAACCGACTCCGTTTACTTGCGTAACTCTAACGGCCCATATCTTCGCTCCAAAAAGTAAGCCCCCCTACTTTCCTACGCTGTAGGGGAGCTGTTTCCATGTCTTGGATGCGTTATCTTCTGTCTCTACGAAACACTTAGNTAAGAGAGCCTACGGCTGTAGCCGCCCCGGGATGCAGCACATTGACATCAGGTCAAATACGGTCTACGATGTATAGTATAATCTGGATGTACTAGAAGTCTCTTCTCGGGCTTCTATCTTTTTTGTAAAGATTTCCTAGGAGGCAAGATATGGCCAAAGCTCGAGCACTGTTTGCACCAAAAGATATGACCCAGGGGACACCTTGGAAGAGAATTGTGGAGTTTACAATTCCAATGCTCATTGGGAATGTGGCTCAACAGTTCTATAACACAGCAGACTCCATCATTGTTGGTCGATATATCGGTGATAACGCGCTGGCGGCGGTAGGAAGTGCTTCCCCCGTCCTAAATCTTCTACTGGTGCTCTTTGTGGGTGTTTCTGTGGGAGCGGGGATCATGGTATCCCAATACTTCGGGGCTAAAGATCGGGAACAGCTTTCCAAAACTATTGGCACATGTATTACTCTAACCGCCATTGCATCTGGAGCCATTATGATTATTGGCCCGTTGGTGAGTCGCCCCCTTCTAGCTTTTTTGAATACACCGCCCACAATTATCGATTGGTGTGCAGCCTACTTAAACATTTTCTTCCTTGGTAGTGTTGGTTTTTCTTTTTACAACATGTTATCTGGTATATTACGTGGACTTGGGGACTCGTTTTCTGCACTAGTATTTTTGCTTACTTCTACCACACTAAATGTAGTGCTAGACATCTTATTTGTTGCCCGGTTCGGAATGGGAGTCCCCGGTGTAGCCCTAGCCACTGTTATTGCTCAAGGGATATCGGCAATACTTTGCTTTGTGAAACTATTAAAGATGAAAGACAGTTTTGAGCTAAACTGGTCAATGCTCAAACTAAACAAAGAACACTCCCTATCCGTGATCAAACTGGGATTGCCTTCTGGTTTGACTCAAGCNGTATTTTCCCTGGCAATGATTATTGTCCAATCNTTAACCAATAGCTTTGGAGAAATGGTAATCGCTTGTAATGTAATTGTCATGCGGGTAGATGGATTTGCAATGATGCCCAACTTCTCGTTTGGCAGCGCTATGACCACCTTTACAGGTCAGAACATCGGTGCCAAAAAGATGGATCGAGTGGAGCAAGGAACTAAAGANGGGACTNTGATTGCTGTAGCAGTATCGACCACAATCACTATTCTCCTGTTAATCTTTGGTCATCATCTCATGAGGGTGTTTACTGATACGACTGAGCTAGTTGATTTGAGTATGCACATGATGCGCATTCTAGCCGTAGGGTATATAGCAATGGCCATTACACAGTGCTTATCGGGGGTTATGCGTGGNGCTGGTGATACAATAACCCCAATGTGGATTTCGCTCATTACCACAGTAGTGATTCGGGTTCCTTTGGCTTACGGAATTGCCTATCTCACCAGAAGCCAACTATATCCCACAGGACGGCCAGAATCAACCTTTATTTCTCTACTAATGTCTTGGACTATTGGGGCCATACTCACCACGCACTACTATAAGAAAGGCGCTTGGCGAGAAAAAAGAGTAATCGTTCAAGAAGGGCAGTAGCGCTATAGGCTTCGACCCCTAGTTGATCCCAAAAAAAGCATACATGTACCCGGCCTCTCCCACGATTTTAGTCGTGGGAGTATGTCATTTTCTTCTGTTGTTGTANGGCGCCCAGCTAGAGAGCTGATTGATCTGCAGTGATAGCCAGTCACTTTGACTTTGAAAACCAGAAAGGGCCTTCTCAAGGGCTGTAAACTGCCGCACCAGGCTTTCTTCTTTGCGGGCAACCCGGTCCTCTAGTCTTTCTATCTGTCTGTCTATGTCCTTCATGATTTTACTGATGGACTCTTGCTTTTCAGCCAAAATCCCGGTACCGTACGCTACGTACCCCTTTATAAAATCCTTTAGGTTGGTAGCCTTCTCGTTAAAGAAGGCAGCGACCTCCTCGGGGCTCTCCCCTAGGGCCTNCTTGAGNTTGCTCTCATCGATCTGCAAAATACCTTCTCTATTAGTGGTGATACCTAGCACCGCCAACTGATTAATCTTTGGGTCGATGCTCTCCCCACTTACTGCTGAAGTCGTTTGGAATCGAAGAGCCTCCCTTAGGCGGTAGGCAGTACCATCTCCCTGGAGAGTCCCTACGGAACCAATATCACCGGCATCGGTCATAGTTACCTTGACCTTCTCGCCTACGAAGTTCATGACACTGTTATACTGATCGACGAAGGCCTTGATCTTGCTTACCGCCGAGTCTATATCGGGACTGACTGTGACCTGCGTGGTACCGGTATCTTTGAGGGTAAAGGTCACCCCATGGACGGCATCCTTGACATTGTTGGAATGGCTAGTTACCCTAATCCCGTTTATCGTCAACTCAGCATCCTGGGCATGTTGGATGGTGTTAAGTTGTGGTTCACCCTCGGATGCNTAAAGGTTTAAAGCGTTAAGGAATCCACTATCCCCATCTTCGAGCTGTATCAAGTTGTTAGTGCCTGTCTCGGCACTCTCCAAGACTAGGCTGCCACCGATAATCGTGGCATTGACACCGGCCTTAGCCTCATTGATGGTCTTTACTATGGCAGATAAATCCAAGCCGGCAGCGATGGCAATCTCCGTTGGATCACCTGCACCCACAGTCACCGTGAGTACCACCGCTTCCTCGGTAGTATAATCTGCCACGGCTTTCGTGGAGGCTATGCGCTGGGCCAAGGCTTTTGTCTCAATCTCGATCTCATAGATTCCCTCCATGGCCAAGTTACCGGCGGTGGCAGTGATGATCTTATCATCAGCAGAGGTAGCCACCCTCCCATGGAAAGTAGACGGAAGCCTTAAGTCAGTGAGCCTCGTATCCAGTGCTGATAAGCGAGTATTGATGTCCCGCCATGCNTCCTGCTGCTGCTTATAAATGCTTTTCCGCTCTGCCATGCGGGTTATAGGGATGCGTTCTAGGGCCAATAGTTTATCAATGGCTGCGTTGACATCTATGCCGGAAGCTAATCCCATGATCTGAATGCCTGCCATGCAATCACCTTTCCCTTCGAGCCTGTGGGAATATGCTCGTATACAATCTTCCATTATCTGTATCGGCAAAAGTCATCCTTGCTTTAGCAATATCCCCCAGTCCAAAAGGCCTATGAAGCTGACCAAGTCATAGGCTGCCAAAGGCAAAGGATTATCTAAGCAGGATAGTCAGTAAAATGGAAGAAATCTTATAAATAGAACCAAAGCATCTACCAAGATCCAAACATCGCAGCCAAGTATCGGTTACCATGTATCCTGCAAGGTGCTTGTTTGGAAGAAGGAGGTTTTCTTGTATGGAGTTTTCCCCGACCCGTTACGACAACATGCAGTACCGCCGCTGTGGCAGGTCAGGCCTAATGCTACCGGCCATCTCACTGGGAGCATACGAGACCTATGGCAGCTATGTAGGCGAAGATGTAGCCAGAGCCTGCCTTTACCGGGCCTTTGATCTAGGCATCACCCACTTTGACTTGGCTAATAACTATGGCGTCCCTCCGGGCAATGCCGAGATCATGGTAGGCAACATTCTAAAGAGCATGCCCAGGGATGAGCTCATCATCTCCACCAAAGCTGGATGGCGCATGTGGCCAGGCCCCTATGGTGAGTGGCTATCTAAGAAGTATTTAGTCGCCAGCTTAGATCAATCACTGCAAAGGCTCGGCCTTGACTATGTCGATATTTACTACGCCCATCGGCCCGATCCCCACACACCCCTAGAGGAGACCATGGAGGCCCTGGATCTAATAGTCCGCCAAGGTAAGGCCCTCTATGTTGGAGTGAGCAGCTTCTCCGGCGCACACTTCGAAGAAGCCTGTAAAGTGGTGGAACGCCGAGGGCTATCCCATATTCTGATCCATCAGCCTCACTATAGTATGTTGGATCGGAGAATTGAGTGGGACCTTCTAGACCATACCAAGCGGAATGGCACCGGGGTCATCACCTTTGGTTCCCTGGGGGCGGGGCTCTTAACTAGCAAGTACTTAAGCGGAGATATCCCGGAGGATTCCCGAGCTGGAGCACTTTGGGGCGAGCGGGCTAAATCCCGAATTACACCGGAGGTTCTGGCCAAAGTAAGGGCTCTAAATGACATTGCCGCCCGGCGAGGCCAGACGTTGGCCCAAATGGCCATCGCCTGGGTCTTAAGGCTACCGGAGATCACCAGTGTACTTGTTGGAGCATCACGTGTCTCCCAGCTGGAGGAAAACGTAGCTACCCTCTCTAGTTTGGAGTTCTCGCCCGAGGAGCTAGCGGAGATCGATGCCATCACAGCCGGCTATGGCCCAAGTCCCCTCCGATAGGAAAGAGAGCAAGAGCAGGTTAAAGGTTTCGGAAGGTCATTAAACATTATGCAGGCGATCCTCGATGGGCATAAGCCACAGGATCGCCTGCTCCGTTCTAGAAAACTCTGCTCTTTATCCGGTCAAAAGAGGATCCCACCGGTAGATCAAGAACTTCTCTCTCTTATCATCGACTCCCGGCACTTTGACCTTGTTCAGCAATTGAAAGGGGGTCCTGCTCCTTAGAAACTCTTTATACTCCGGCATGGGATAATAGAGGACAATATCCACAGGCCGCTTGTGTTTTTCCACTGACCGCAGAATATTGACAACCACCTGTTTGAAAATCTGCACGGAAAACGGGTTAAAAAAGTAGAAGCAGTTGTCAGTAGGCTTCACTTCATAATGCTCAGCAAGTCCGTATTTAAAGCGAATAGGGGCATTAATGTGATTGGCCCTTTGCCTATAGCGGGGCTTGTTTCCCAGGGCTTCTTCGTAGGTCTTCGCATGGGCTTCAATTCCCGTCACCGGCACATGAAACTTGTTGTGCATATAGAAAGCTACCCGCCCCCTGCCACAGCCGAAATCCACTACTTTGTCTGTCTTCGTCAGCTTGTAACGTTGAAATAGTGCATCCAGTGCCTCATAGGGTGTAGCTTCATAGCGGTTATATGGAGTGTTGTTGTCCCGCCACTCCCTCAGGCCCACAGTACTGATGCCCAATCTCCGATCGTATCTTCTATCTGCCATGTGTGCCCACTCCCTTAGCTCATCCCGGGGAGCCTCTCGTCTCCAGCTTTTTGGGATCACTTTAATCGTGCCATATCCACTCACATCCAGGCGGCACAGATGGTTTGGCCAAGCATTGCCAGAAATCCTCCCCTAGCCAATGAAGAGGAAAACCACCCTCTGATGCCGAATCCAATGTTAGAGAACACAAGGTGGAAGCAAGCCCGTATGCTATTGGGANGATTGTGGAATACTCCCAAAAGGGCATATTTGGAGGAATAGGTAATGTCGGCACCGAGAGATACAGTAGGATACCGACAAATGAATGAGGTAGTAGCCTATAGCGATGATCTTCACGTCTGGGTATATTATGACCAAACTGATGATGCTTTGCGCTATGAGGCTTATGTCGTTGATTACAACCATAGAGGCGAGCCCTCCACCTTAGCTTTCGTCATCGATGAAGGAGTATTGTCTTGGGAAAGTGCCCTGGGCCAGCATTTCATAGCCAATGACCTCCGCGCATCAGGAGCAAAGCAAAGCCTATGGACTATTCCCCGCCACACCAAGGCTACCTTGGTAAGGGCAGAGTTCAACCTATATTTGCAGCTATCGGAGGAAGACATTCACTCCCTCCACCGTCTCTTTGCCCGAGAAGAGCGCCGCCTCAAAAGGCGCAACCGGACGAGATGGACAAAACGTCTCCACGCCTTGGGCTATGACGTCATCCCTTCCGCCTATTAGTTATTTGGTGATGTCCAAACCAGCTGTGATACTAGGACCCTGGGATTGTGCCGCCCTAGCTACTTCTGCCCACATTTCCCGCATCTCCTCTAGCATGCCAATCACTTCGGTTATGGGTTCTGCCTCTTTCTTAATGTTCGACTCCACCAAACGATCATACATGTAATCATACAGCTGGGAAAGGCCTTGGGCTATCTCTTGGCTGGCCGAAAAATCTAGGGAGACGTTTAGTTCACTGATGATATCTTGAGCCTTGACTAGAGCCTGGTGGGCAGCCTCCAAATCGCTGCTCCCCAGATGCATCACAGCCTGCTTACACCATTTGATGGCACCATCATAGAGAAGTAGTATTAGCTCCGTCGGTGATGCTGTCTGAATCTGAGTAGTACGGTAAGCCTGATAGGCCGTTGGTACTGCCATTGATTTCCCTCCCAAAAACGCCACTCTCCGTAAATCTACGGATGCATAATCTCGGACAAAGGACTGAGATAATAACCGCCGCCCCGCCCCCGCCGTGCCCTGATCAAACCTAGATTCTGCAACACAGAAGCCTTCTCGCGAACATAGGAAGGACTGACATTAAGTGCCAATCCAATATCTTCAGATCTAACGGGACGGGCATAGGTGGAGTGGTGTTCTTCTAGAATGCGGAGAATCTCTTGATGGATATCGTTGAGCTCCACCATATTATACACCTGCCGCTGTTATAAAAAAGCTATATTTTAGATCTTCTCATCAACAAAGACACCTAAAAGGGCATCGATCTTAGCCAACACATCAAGGATATATTCCGGTGGAATTTGACGAATAACTTCTCCACTATCTTTGTTAATCACCTCTACGATAACTCGCTCCGTATCCTCGTGAATGCGAAAATGCAGGCCCTTGTTAAACACATCCACTGCAGCGTTTAGGTGAGAGACTGCATCGAAAATCTCCTCTGCAGAACCCTCTCCAGCTCCCTGTAGGTTGCCATTGACCCGTGGGGATTGGCCCTTTTGCATATTGCTAGAACCCGCTCCTCGGGCTCCCTCCGTTGGATATTCCATCTGCCTGCCACTAATAGGACTAATACCCTTAATCNCCACATCGTCACCTCCACCTGCTGCCAGAATATTGCCCCTATTACATCGACCGTGCCCAGGGTNGCCTAGCCACCCATTATGAATATCGGCAGTGATAGCTCCGATCTTTAACCTGATTGGAAGTCGTTTACCTCTCTTGATCAGAAAGCTGATTGGCATCGATAAAGGCCGTGGTTATCCCCCGGCTGGGGGGTACTTCAAAACAGCGCANATCTATGATGACAAATCAAAAAAACCGGCAAACCAATGTCCGGCTATAAGGAGTCATCTATGTATTTTGTTTATAACTTCATCATCTTGGAAANGCCTACTCTTCTTCCTTCTTTTTGTCAGGNTTTAGCATCTNAGCAATTTTCCCTAGATCCGCAGTCTTGGTAGATAGAGCAGCTCTCAAGTTTTCCGCCTGAATCTCCAGGTAGATCTCTTCTCTGTGTACCGAAATCTCTCGCGGAGCGTCGATGCCAACCTTGACCTGATCACCACGAATATCTACTATGGTGACCCTAATGTTATCTCCAATGATGATGCTCTCATCTATCTTGCGGGTAAGCACCAGCATAAAGGGTAAGTCCCTCCTTGGACCGCCGCAACCTCCCTGAAGCCTAATCAGCTACACGAACATCCCTTGTATGATAGCTTTCAGTGACTTGCCGCTGCTATGCACTCTGATCTATCGATTGCAGTACAGGGTGCCGCATGTTGTAGGTACCTTCAGTCAAGACCAGCTGCCTTGCCTGGCGATTGGCGGTGCTAATTACCACCGGCGCCTGTAGATTGGCCGTCATCTTCTGCGGGTCTGAAGGAATGGTGACTATGGCCAGGGCCACTGCCTCACTAGGCTCTTTGAGGCCTATTCTCTCCATCTCAGTCCTTGGTACCTCCACTCGGTAGTCGGGAACAAGCGCCGTGGGGTCTATGACCACAAAGGTCAAATCGGGGTCTTCTACCGCCTGCAAGAAACCAAAGGGCTGGACATCTCCCAACAGAATGTATTGCTGCACACCCTCAAAACCTAGTATGCCCTGGGGAAACGTAATAATCTCACTCTTTTCCACTTCAATTTCACCAAAGCGGGTCGTTGTAATACGCACAAATCTTCACCCTCTCCATAGAGCGTTTCTCCTAACTCAACTAGCTTAACTAAGTAGGCAAAAACCAGCCAATTGCTTGCTCACACCCACATATCAACATTACTGCCGACAACTTCCATTTCGATCCACGGCTCTTGAAGCCAGTAGACCTCGATGCTGCCTGGCCTATACTCAAGCTCAGGGAAATTGGGTATAAACTCTACTTCCACGCCCCCCAGACGGTACTTCAGAGANAAATCTCCTCGCCACTCAGTGATGCGGGGTGGGTTTTTCGGTAGGGCCTCTACGTTGAGCTCCTTATGCTCAGTGAAATTCTCCCGGGCAATCTCTACAACGGGGTGCCCACCCAACTCAATACGGCCCAGGCGATCTCCTTCACTTACTACCCGAGCCAAGCCCAAGCTATATTTTTGCCAACCTTTGTTCCAAAGGTTCTTGCCCACCTGATCCGGCTTTCTCAAGCCCAGATCACCAAAGGCCTCCTTAAGGTCCAGCTTCACCTGGGGAGGCTCTCGCTTCATTTCAAATTGTCCGAGCTCCTGTTTGATTTCCATCTTCGCCGGGCGACTTTTGATCTTGATCTCCGCCCAGGTATGGTTGATGCCAATAATGCCGAAGCTCTGATTAATCCGCAGCTGCAGCATATACTCACCCCAAGACAATTAACGCAAGAAGTCCATCAAGGTTGGTTGGATGATTCTTGCTGTAGTATCTAGAGCCAGACGATAAGCATTCTCCTGCATCTTAAACTCCATAATGGCCTGGGCCACATCAATATCTTCCGTCTTGCTGATCAATGTCTGAAGGTTAAGATCTAGACCCTCCAGTCGGCTCTTTGTTATCTCCAGCCGCTTGGTCTTGGCTCCAATCTCTGCCTGAAAACGCAAGACACCGGAAATAGCCTCATCCAAGCCTCCAACTGATTCTGCTGAAATACCCTCACTGTCCGCTGCTGATAGTTTTTCCCGCAGCTTAATCAGCTCGTCAAAGGCCTTATCAAAGAAGAAACTCCCCGGTACATTGATATCTAGCTCCGAACTGGGACCAATCTCTATGCTCATGGCTTCATCGCTACCCGCGTAGTCCCCTATACCAGTGATATAGCCAGTACCAGCATCAACACTGCTTGTATAGGGGGGCTTGGTAGTCTCTTGTCCACCGAAGATGTAACTATCGGTGTAAGTAGAGTTAGCCACCTGAACTGCGTGGTCAACCAGCTCGTTGACTTCATCTGCTAAGGCGTGTAGAGAATCCTCCGGCATAGTACCGTTAGCACCATAGATGGCGAGCTCCCTGGCTCTTTGCAAAATATTGATCATGTCCGTGAGCGCTCCGTCAGCAGCTAGCATCATACCAATCCCGTAATCGGCGTTATTGACGTATTGCCTAGTCTCCTCTAGGCCCTTATACATCCTCAGGACATTGCCGGTACCAATGGGATCATCAGAGGGAACTAAGAGCTTTTTNCCCGCGGCCAACCGATGGCTCATGTNATTTANGCGCTCCAGACCCCGGTTCAAACTAGCTAACGAATCAGTGGCCAGCATTTTGTTGGTTACTCGCAAGATAGTTACCTCCCTACGATACCCATCCGCTCTATGACTGTAGATAAGCTCTCATCTAATGTGGTAATCAGGCGGGCGGCAGCATTGTAAGCATGCTGAAAGCGAATGAGGTTACTTATCTCTTCGTCTAAAGATACGCCGGAGACCGCTTCCTGCCGCCTAGCTAAGTGTTCCATTAAGACGGTCTGGTTGGCTACCATGCGCTGAGCCTCTTGGGAGTCTACCCCCAGGCTGGCAACTAAAGATGCCAAAAAGTCCGGCAGGCTCCCGTTTAAGTCTGAGTTTTTCGTTTCCTGCAGCAAGACCGCTATGGCCTTGGCGTTATCGCCGTTGCCTGGGGCTTCCGCACCCGCATCGCCCTTACCAGCCGCAATGTATTTCAATCCGTCTTCATCTAAGAGAGCGCTACTTAAAGCTATATCCTGGGCCCACTTGCCGTCGGTCGCCTCGCCAATGAAAAAGTCTACTCCCCTTGGATACCGGTCTGAGTCATTCTCTGCCGCAGGATCGTAGCCATAGCCGCCTCTATGAATCTCATTCACTTCTTCAATCAGAGCCTTCGCGAATCGATTCAGCTCTGCCATATAACCGTCTCTGAGTATGTCATCCCTAAGCTGAAAGAGACCCTTTAGCTCGCCACCGTTAAATATTGCTTTGACCTCAGTTCCGGCCCAGATTACGCTGTATCCCTCAGACTCTTCCTTCAGAGCCAATTTGGATACATGGGAGCCTTGCACCAAAGAGCTGCCGGAGATACTGATATGCATCTGCAGTTTCTCATCGGTTACCGCCTGGATATTGGCGATCTCGGACAGTTCTTGGACCAAGAGATCTCTGGCATCCAAAAGATCATTGGGATGCTGACCTGAGACGGCCACAGCCACAATCTGCTTATTTAAGTCTGCTATCTGCTGGGAGAGGTAGTTGATGTGATTTACCTTAACACCAATGGCCCCATCAATCTCCTCCCGGTAGCGATGGAGCTGGGTATAGGTATGACGGATGGAGTCAGCCAAGAGAGCTCCGGTCTGCCTTACTACTGCCCGGGCAGCCATGTCCGCCGGGGTAAGGCTAAGCTGCTGCCAAGATTTCCAAAATTCCGTCAGACTGGTGGTAATTCCGGTATCCGATGGCTCATTGAAGATCATCTCAATCTGCTCATAGCCATCTAGGAGTGCCTGCCACTGTCCTGTAGTTTGACTTTCCATCCTCAGCTGCATCTCGATGAACTCATCTCTGACCCTGCGGATATCGGAGACTTCTACTCCTGTGCCTATCTGTCCCGGGGATGCCGGGCGGTTGAAGGCTGGAGCTGTATAGGGGGTGGTGGCTACAAGGCTGACGCGCTGACGGGAATATCCCCGTGCATTGGCATTGGCGATGTTGTGTCCTGTTACACTCAATCCTAGCTGATGTGCCCTAAGAGCTCTAAGTCCCACTTCTAGCCCTGCAAAAGTGCTGCGCATGTGCCTCTACCTCCTCTCCCTATGCCCTAGCATCTAGACTACCCTTTTGATAACTGCGCTGTTCCTTCTTACCCGGTTGTCCGTATATCATCTGGCCTCCATCGCCGGTAGCTAAACTCAAGCAATAGTTAGTGACTATCATGGAATACCTAAGCAGTTCCGCATTGAGGCTATTAGTCTCCTGTAAAGCTAGCATGGTCTCCTTAAGTTTTCTTCCTTCATCTAAGAGACGCTCCCGCCTCAAACCCAAAGTCAAAGGCACCAGATCACCTAAAGTAAAGGTTGCCCCGGGATCGCTTCCATGATCCATAGCCAGCTTCTGGGCTATCTTNGCCATGAGCTCCAGCCGCTTTCCTTCCTCTATCTCAAACTCTTGGGCTANAGCAGCTTCGTTAGCTGTTATCGTCTCCAAAGCAGCCAAGTCATCGGCTAATAGAGCCTCCCGTTTACGCTCTGTCTCACCTAGTAGCTTAGCTACCGTGGCGTGCTCCTTTGTGAGCTGCTCGATAAGTTTGTCTACTAGATCTACCGGGATCAAAGCTAAAGCCTCGCCTCCGGTATCGCTTTCTATTTGGTGCATGGAGAGCCTCCTTACCCTTCGTCCCGCAGCATCTCATCTACCAACAAGCGATCTAGGATCTTCTCCGCCACATCCCGGGCAGAGACCTCATAGGTCCCCTGCTCTATTGCCGCCCGGAGCTCCGCGATCTTCTCCTCTCGGATCTCCGGAAGAGTCTCTATCTTAGCCATAGCCGCCTGAATGTCTTGGCTCACTTGGGATATCGTTACCTTATCCCGGCCACCTTGCCCTTTAGGGCCGGTGCGCTTTGGCCCTTGTTGCCTCTGCTCTTGATAGAGTCTAGAAATAAGTTGTACCTGTTGAGGAGAAATCTTCATTTTCCCAGTGCCCTACCTGGTTGTAGGCACCTTTTCACCTCCGGCTTTCCACTAGACTTCTACTAGTCATATCGGCAAGGACCACCTTTTGCTTTAGTCATCGCGACGGCGACGCATTATGCTATTTGCCGCATGGAACGTAGATTTGCTCCTGGGAGCAGACTCTCTCTGGGACTTTCGGCCCCCCAGCGCCCGTTTGGCATCTTGCTGCATGCGCACGGCACACTGTACACAAAAACGTCCGCTGGTAATGGCTNTTCCGCAGCTTTCACACTGAATACCTAAGCCTTCGATACCGGCAATCTCGATGCGACCGCTCCGTACCCACTCAAAGATCTCTTTTCGCTCCACACCGGTAGCCTTGGTGATCTCAATAACTGTGGCGGTGGCATGCTCTTTGAGGTACTCCTTCACCCGGTCAAATCGCTCTTGCTCATCCTCCTCACACTGGGCACAAAGTCTCATATTAGGATTTATGGCATTGAAGAGTGTTCCACAGTTACTGCAGTTACGTAAGGCCATATACATAACCTCCTTTGTCATCAACAAGATGCTAACCCACGGGCCGTGGCGGCAGTATTCAATAGATCCTGATCACTTACGGCTATAGATAATGTCAGGCCATGTACTTCCTTGGCACCAGCCTTTAGTAGTGTTCTGGCAATCTCATCTAGTGTTGCCCCTGTAGTATAGATATCGTCAATTACGCACAAAACCTTACCGGCTACTATCCCAGGCCTGGGCACAAAAAAGACACCTTGGAGATTGCGACGCCTTTCTAGGGGGCTTAGCTTGCTAGATACATCGGTTGCCTCCCGCCGAATGATGGAGCCGGGCTTTAGAATTGGTCCATTATGGTATCGCTCAATCCCTTGAAGAAGTAGCTCCGCCTGGTTGTAACCCCGCTGTCGGAGCCGCTGATGGTGAAGGGGGACTGACAGCAAATGGGCGCCGCGGGGAATCCACTTACGCCTTTTGGCAACCAACCCCATAACCTCTCCCAACGCAACACCTAACCGTCGATCATGCCGATACTTTACCCCTTGGATTTGTTCCTTTAGTGGACCACTGTAGATAGCCACTGCTCTGTTTTGAACGAAGAAATGCTGTAGCTCGGTGCAATCTTGGCAATGTGTCTTTGAAGGCGGTAGAGGACGTCCACATCCGCAGCAGAAGCTATCGCCCACCAAGGGCAGACGCTCCAAACAGTGATGACATAAATCGATTATTCCCCTTGTTAGCAGATCCCCACCACAAACTAAGCATCCAACCTGAGGGGGAAAAACGAGATCCAGCCCGGCTTGAAAGGTGCGATGTACCCGCTTCCTGACCTGCCCAGCTCGAAGCCATCCCTTTTCACGCATCTCCATGAAAAAGCACCTCCACCCTCCAGGGCGGCCGGTGCTAATGATACTTCCCCATGAAGCCAGTCAAAACCTGCTCTTTAGGGCTCCTTTGAGCTTGAGTCTTTAGCATTCGCCGAAGATGCATCAGGTGGGGCCAAGACGATCTTGCCATCCTCAATTCCTACAGTCAGCCTATCTCCTATCCCTAAAGCTTCCCGATACTCCGGTGGAATCTGCAGACGCCCTGCCGAATCCAAGACGATATATTCATCATGGGAGGTCTCGTCTTTACTAACCTCTTCTCCCACGGCCAATGGTCTGCGGCGCACCGTTTCCGTACTGGTCTTGCCATCACGAATCTGGACAAATCGGTCAACTGCATAGGCCATACTCCGGTCATGGGTGACTATGACAACGGTGACCCCATATGTCTCGCTGACATGGTGAAAGACCTCTAGGACCTGACGGCTGGACCGGGTATCTAGGGCACCTGTGGGCTCATCGGCCAGTACCACCTTGGGACGATTGGCAAGGGCAATGGCGATGGCCACCCGCTGCTGCTCCCCTCCGGACATTTCCAAAGGACGATGATGTAAACGGTGTCCTAAGCCAACGGCNNNCAAAAGCTCCCGGGCCCAGTCCCGATCAGCTCTNCCGGTCAAGATCATGGGGACCAGTACGTTTTCTAAAGCAGTCAGATATGGGATCAAGTTACGGGCCACATTTTGCCAGACAAACCCTACAACCTCTCGCTGATACATAAGGCGCTGCTTTTGGGTGAGGCGGCCTAGATTCCATCCAGCCACTACCGCAGACCCGGCAGTGGGCTCATCTAGGCTTCCTAGGATATTTAACAGTGTCGATTTGCCGCTGCCGCTGGCCCCGATAATCGCCATGACTTCCTGTGGGTAAATCCGCAGATCTAATCCCTGTAAAGCCATAACTTCCAGGTCAGAGACTCGATAAATCTTGACTAGATTGTCACAAAGGATGATGGGCATTAGACTTCCTCCCCTAGTTTTACCGCCTGATGGAGCCGCATACGGGAAAGGACTATTACCAGCCCAGCAAGGCCTACAACCAACATACCGCCTAGGGTCAAATAGATCTTCGCTAGATCCGAGCCGGATATTACGATCATAAACTCCGGCACAGAACCGGTCAGATCGGCACTGACCTTGGTGAAGGGTAGAAACAGCCGGCTAGCCCAGCCTCCTAAGAAAGTGCCAATGGCCACCGCCACCCCCACCGATAGTACCTGTTCAATAAACAGCATCGAAATCAACTGGCCTACGGAAAGGCCGATGGCCCGCAAGATACCAAATTGGAGATAGCGGTGTTTTAACGACAGGAATGTATAGAAGAAAAATCCCATCAAGCTGATTAGAACCGACACCACAAATCCCGTGGATAGCATCCCAAAAAGGCCCATCCGCTGAGGTTCTTGCCGGCCGGAGATGAGCATTCCCCGTACATCATCGATACCGATGACCCAAATCCCCTGATCCCGTAGGGACTGCACTATATCATTGAGGCGGGCCTTCCCGTTTACCTTCAGCCAAACATCGTATGGCTGAATAAGATATTCATCTTGCAAGTGACCTAGATTACCTATGAAAAAAGGCTGCTCATCGGGATACAAAGCCGGCCAGTAGTCTACTATGCCAACTACGTAGAAATCAATNTCCTGACCACCCAAGGATAAAGTCACCCAATCCCCCACCCGCAACCGGTATCTTTCCTGAAGCTCCCGGGAGGCCAAAACGCCCTCATAATGGGTAATCAGCAGGTTGAGATAATCATACATGTGATATTGGTTCAAATCACGTCTAGTCCAAGCAGTGTGGGCAAAATCTNCAGGATCAATAGCCATCAAACTAGCCCTACCCCGATATTGCCCAGCTGAGCGCACGCTCACATCCAGTCTTTGCACCCGAGCAGCAGCCTCGACACCGGGTAGTTCTTTGTGAATATAGAAGGGCGGCTCATAGATGGTGACTTCTCCTTCGTCGCCCATTCCCGCTCCCCCATAGCCCAGTGACCCTCCCGGTCCCATGCTGCCGCCTCCCGGAAGAGCCCACTGCTCCCTGAGGACAATATCACTCCCATGCTTGTACTGAATCTGGTCAGCGAAGTTCTTATCGAGGGTGCGGGCNGTAGATGCCCCATAGATACCCATGGATACAGTTAAGATAATGAGGAGAATCAGTGGACTGTATTGCCCCGGATTCCTCTCCAGATGCAGTGTAGTCAAGGAGAAAGCTGCACCTGCCCAGCGCTGGGTAGCCCAAGCCAACCCCTTCATGAGCAAGGGGTATATCCGCAAAGCCACCAAGGCCATAGCCACCAAAAACAGCGCAGGGACCACAAACAGCATAGGATCGAGGAGCAGCTCAGTGCTGGTAGCATCCTTAGTAGTCTGTACCATAAGAGCTTGCCTCTGCAATGAACGATANCCTAAGTACACGAGCCCCACCAAAAGAAAGTCTAAATAGTATCTTTGCCAAANGGGTGCGCGAGTTTGGCGNACCCTTTCTTGTTTGTAGGTAACGATGCTGTGGCGAGTTGCGGAGAAGACCGGGATGAGGCAAGCTAATACAGCGGTGATAACACCATAAAGAGCATACTGATAAGCCTCACGACCTAGCCTTACCGGCAAAGCGGTACGCTGGACAAAGCTCAAAAAGCCAGCAGACGCACCGATTACTTTGGAGACAAAAAGGCCTAGCCAAGGTCCTACCAAGAAGGCCACTATCCCCAACATGCACCATTCTATAAGATAGGAAAAAACGATTTGTGAAGTACTGGCTCCGCGACTTCGCAGCATGGCGATCTCCGTTTGTCGCCGATTGACAGTAAGGCTGGCGGCCAATACGATAAAATACAGGACCATGCCCAAGATAGGTACACTGAGCACAAACATGAGCAGCTTCAAGTAAAAAGCCCTCTTTTGAAAATACATAAAGATATTCAAGGGAGAAGACCAGAGCCGAGTTCCCGGCAAGATTTGGTTGGCTGTATTTTCTATATACTGCATTGTCTCAATNAGGTTAGGCAACTCATCTGCATATACACTGGTNTGGTCAAATACCCAATACCAAACCAGCTCATAGACAGCCACACCCTCCATGGTCATTAGATGATCAGTGAGGAACTCCTCACTGACAAAAAAGCTATTCTCAAACGGCGGGTAGTAAGCCCAAATCGGCGAGCCTTTAGTCTCTTCCTTCTGGCGAAAGACTCCGACTACTTCAGTGGTAAGCGTCTTTACTTCTCGATCGTAATCACTGGTTGAGGCCAACCGCATCACATATTGTCGGCCAACCAAAAGCTCCTTGCTATCCAAGGCCTTTTCATCCACGATGACCTCCAAGACCCCATCTTCTCGGGGTAAAGGCTCAGGCCAGCGCCCCTCAATNACATCNACCATGTCTTGGAGGCCACTCATATATCGTAGGTTGCCGTATTGCTCTTTTTTCATTAATTCTGGGTCTACGGGCCGAATGCCTTGGGTATCTACNGTGCCAATCCGGGAGTAGTAAAGCAGCGGAGCCCCAATTAGCCCNTCCACCTTCGTCTCGAGAAAAGTCATGAGCTTGTTGTACTTCTCGATGTCAACTGATCCCCCCATACCGGGATCATGAAGCANGAATATGGTATAGGGAAGGCGCCCTCTGCTAGTGCTCTGCACCCAATCCCGCATCAGCGAAAACTGCAAAGCACCATTAGTATAGATGGGTACCGTTGAAATCACACCCACCGCCACAATCAGCCCTAAAAGGAGCCCTAGTTCTAACCGCCAGTTCCTGACTATCTGTTTGATTACTATCCATAAGACAGTAAGCAGCCGCATATGGACACCTCTTTATTTACCGATGACAGTCTGGTTTTCTTCCAGCCCTTTTAGGATCTGGACATGGGTATCTCCCTCAATCCCCACCACTACATCCACTTCCCGACGGGCATCACCATCCAGTACCCGCACGAATCTCCGCCCCATGTAGTTGCGCAGAGCCGCCTTGGGAACTAACAGAGCATCCTCTGCCTCTTCCAGCAAGATGGTGACCTTTACCAGACTATCGAACTCTAGGGGTATAGTGGCATCCTCTAAGCGGATCTGAATAATGGGCTTATTGTCTAGGACAGAAGCACCTTCTTCTCCAATGGCGATCTGGTGGATATACCCATCCACCCATGTTTCACCGATGACATTGACCAACACCTTCTGGCCTCTAACGAGCTTATTTACATCGGCTCCGTAGGGCAGGCTAACTTGGATCTCCAGCTCCACGGGATCTGCTATCTTGATCACCGTCTTGTAAGCCTCTACGGCATCTCTTTCCCGAGCATAGACACTAACTATCTTGCCGCCAAAGGGAGCCCTGATAGTGGAAGACTCTAGCTCCGCCTCGAGGCGTTCTACTTCCAGTGCAGCTTTGTCCTTATCCAGCTGCTTGAGCTTCAATTCATAGGGACTAACTTCTAGCCCCACCAGACTCTTCATTCGGTCATAGTCCATGTTGACCTTCTCCTGGTCTATCTTAGCAAGCTCCAGGCGGTGCTCTAGATCACCGGTCTCCAGTTTGGCCAAGACCTGATTTTCTTTGATGGTGTCACCGGCCTGTATCAAGAGCTCTCGGATCCTGCCGCTGCGGCGAAAATACAAGGTTGATTCCCTCACCGCTGCCACTCTGCCCAAGGTCCTGAGCTCACTGGCTATATAGCCCCGCTCCACGGGATATGTAACGGTGCGCACTTCCGGAGGTGACAGCAAAGGTGGTGGCGTATCCACCCGCTCCTCGGGAAACAAGGTACATCCTGTTCCAAGAGTAATTAAGATTATCGCCAGAAGACCAATTGACAAATGCCGCCGGTGCCGCAATCCCTATTCCCCCTTAACTATCCTGCCATCGGCCAGTTCGTAGACTCTATCGCCGAATTCCTCCACGGCAGGATCGTGACTGACTACACAGATGGTGACACCCTGTTCATCCACTAGATCCCGAAATAACTCCATTACCTTCATACCCGTACTAAAATCCAACTCACCGGTGGGCTCATCAGCCAGGATCAAGCTAGGATTAGCGGTGAGGGCCCGGGCGATACCCACCCGCTGCTGCTCTCCCCCGCTTAGCTCTAGAATCCTGTGCCGTGCCCGTTTGCCTAATCCAACCAATTCGAGGCAGGCTTCTGTCCGCTTTTGGCGGTCGCCTATAGGCACACCGATTATCTTCAAAGGCAGCTCCACATTCTCGTAAGCGGTGAGGTAAGGTAGAAGGCCGAAGGATTGAAAAACGAAGCCCACCTCTTTCCGGCGCCACAGAGTCAATGTCCTTTCATCAAAGGTGCTAATATCGACTCCCCTAAATAGAACCTGGCCCCGGGTCGGCTTATCAAGCCCTCCCATCATATTTAGGGCTGTCGTCTTACCGGAACCGGAGCGACCTTTCAAAACTACCAAGGTACCGTTTCTTAGGGTCATGTTTACCCCATCTAGGGCATGAACTTCAGTATTGCCGGTCTTGTATACCCGGTGGACATCCTTTAAGGTAACCAGCTCTTTAGCTGTATCTACTGTTTCCTTGAAGACCATAGACATAGAGATTGGCGCCTGGACCGCTCCTTGCGGCAATAGCGCCATAGCTCCTCTCCCCCAGGCAATAGGGAATATGATGTATTCAATTAACTCTTCGCTACCCTGTCTTGACTTCCTCCTGTACCCAGGCAAATCCTAAGTGTCTTACAAGTCAGCCAAGTATAAAGCGCCAGATAGACATCCAGNGCCTCATATCGGAAAAGCCCCGTGACCATCAAGCCAGAAAGGGCTTTCTAGTTTTCGGTTATCCTTGTTGCCNTAACTGAATCAAATGGGTACCACAGCTTAGGCATGGGTCAAAGGCCCGGACAATGCGGCCAATCTCCACCGGATTATCAATATCTCGAATAAAGGTGCCTATGAGAGCCGTCTCCGCGGGACCATGCTCTGTGTACATGTTGAGAGGCGAGAAATTCCACATGGTAGGTGTGATGATTCCATATCGGCGAATAAGGCCATCTTCGACTATGGCTTCGTGGAGTAGAGCTCCCCGGGGAGCATCGGTCATACCCACAGCTTCCGATACAGATGGTGTTGGGTTCCGCTTCAGCACCGGCGCCGATGGAGTCAAGAGATCTAGCCACTTCAAGATAAGATCGGCGATTTCACCCGTTTCCATGGATCTAGCGACGATTCGATCCATTGTTGAGGGGCCCCCACCATAGCCCTTGTTGATGACAAGGCGTGCCAAGGGGCCGACTTCATAGGGCAGGCCATGGTAATGTACGGCCTTGACGAAGGTATATGCCCCCTCTTTATAGGGGTCAGCGGTCACTAGATCGGTAGGCGATAACAGGGCCTCGGCATCCTCATACCAGCTCGAAGCGATATCCTCCTTGATGAGCTGCAGATCTATACCCAGGGTAATCCCTTGGTCTTCTACTGTGGCCGGTCTCCAGACCATATCATGGTCCTCCCCTATGCGAAACAGCCCAAAAGATAGAAACCGGCGGGGGCCTTTGCCAATCTCATAATAATCGGGATAACATCTGGCCAAAAGGTCTGTGTCGGGTAGGAGGCTACTGGTGATAAACTCCTTGACCTCCCTTACCAACCCTGTGGCGTGCAGGATCTTATCCGCTCCGGGTACCACAGCTACGCCGCCATGGACCATGCCGTGCTGATGGGGAGCTTTCCCCCCGAAGATTGTCTGAGCTTCATGGGCCTTAGCTGCAATCCCAAAGGATGCCGTGTAGTGATCAACCAGTTCTTGATTGACCCTAGGACTAAGGCGTCGATCAACCACAGGCCCTTGGTAAGGTAGGCCCGGCGGCAGCTCGATGTAATCCGGCAGACCAAAGCCATAGAAATGTCTTATGTGGTTCTGCAGAAATTCCAGGCCCAGCATTATATTCCTCAACAGTTGCCCCTGGGCCGGCACACTATCGGCGAAGATCGTATCCAAGACATAGTTGCTGACAGTACCGTGGGCTAAAGAGCAAATCCCGCAAATACGTTCCGTAAAATAAGGAGCATCTCGAATATCCCTGCCCACCAGCATGTGTTCAAACCCGCGGTACTGATTACCCTTTACCTTAGCGTCCACCACTACCTGCCCATCTACCATAACATCAATGGATAGTAGGCCTGACAGGCGAGTGACGGGACTGAATCTGATCTCCTTCATGGAGTTCTACCTCCTCACCACCAGATTTGGCATCCCATTGGCCTACGCCCCTGGTTCCTCGGAAGGTCCAGGGGGCAACTGCCCAGGCAGGTGTTTTTCAGGAAGAGGGACGAAAAACGGCATAGAACCATCGGGAAAAGCCACAGTGGTGCACCCGATGCATGGTGTATTGGCCCGCACAGGCCAATTTACATAACCATTCCACTGCCGGTAGGGGCAATCCGATGGAGTTCTAGGACCCACACATCCGAGTTGAAACATGCATTCTATATCCCCTAAGTCTGCGGCAAAATCATCTCGATCAAAATAGGAGCGGCGCTGGCAATGGCGATGGACAGTATATTGGTAAAACAAAAGAGGGCGGCCATCCCCATCCACCTCTGGCTCGCCGTAGAAAAGCAAGTGAAATAGCGTCCCCATGAGCCAATCAGGATTGTTGGGGCATCCACTGACGTTGATCACCGGTCTTTGGAGAACATCTCTAACACCAACACTGCCTGAAGGATTGGGGTAAGCTGCCGACGGACCACCAAAGGAAGCGCACGTGCCGGCGGCAACAACGTAACGGGCTTTGCCCCCAGCCAAAGTGATGATGTCATATGCAGTGAAACGGCGGCCATTCCTCTCCGCCACGACGGCATACAGCCCTTCATCCCGTAAGGGAACAGCACCCTCAACAAGCAGGTAGAACTCACCCTCGTGTTGACTTACTGTCTCTAGTAAGACCCGCAGAGCCTCCTGCCCCTCTGCACCCACCAGGGCATTGTCGAACCGCACATCTATGTATCTCTGCAGGATTTCCCCTAGATTAGGATTTTGAGTGTTCATGAAAGCAATCTTATCTCCCGAACAAGCATTGCATTCCACCCAGATTACCGGTGGTTTCCACGGCGGAGCCGGTGCCCCTCTTCTCAACCACTCCCGGTAGTGGGAGGCAATCCCCGCTGTCTTTTCACGATCCATCGATTCCACATAAATTCCCCCCTCTAGCTAGACTGTATGCCTGTGTCAACGGAATTATATTCTGGGGTATAAATCATCTTGCCCAAGAATAGTCTGAAGGCAGAAACACCAAAGGTGGCAGNTATTTTGGAAGATTCAAGGAACCACTGGGAAATGAGGGATACCCTCATCATTGGCCTAGGCCATCCCCTGCTCTCAGATGATGCTCTAGGATTACACGCCTTGACGATGCTTACGGGGAGGCCTATCCCTGCAGTGGAGTATTTGGTCGGTGGACAGGATCTCTTATCTTGGTTTGAATACCTCCTATATCGCCCTCGCATANTCATCCTAGATGCCGTAGATGAAGGTTACCTTCCGGGGACGGTGATTCGCAGGGCTAGATCCGGCAGCCAGCTAGTNAAGGCTCTTGCCGCAGACGAACTCCATTCACACTCTACCAATCTGAACCTCGCTCTGGCCCTGATGCAGCTAAGAAGGCTACCCCTACCTACCGTTGTAATATATGGGATCCAGCCGGCTAGTGTGATGCCCGGTGAAGGACTCTCTCCGGTGGTAGCCCGAGCGATGCATTTTCTGGTGGAACGGATATTGGCTGATGAGCCATGGCACCCTGAGAAATACCTATCCGACGCCACTTGGGCAATTCCCCACGGGGTACATCACTAGAAGAGGTGAAGGCAAATGCACGGTTTTCATTGGATCCAAGGGATTCTCATGGAGATTGAGGCCGCGGCCAAAAGCGAAAATCTTACTGAAGTAGCTAAGGTGACCATCCGNCGGGGCCAGCTNTCCGACTATCCTTTGGCGGAATTAAAACTGGCCTGGGAAATGCTCACAGAAGGCACTATATGTCAGGGAGCCCGTCTGAACATTATAGAAGAGGCTGCTGTCATGGAGTGCCATGGCTGTGGAAAGGAGCTGCCGTGGCAAAGTGATCTCACAGCATGCCCAATTTGCCAAGGGCAACTGCAGTTGGTATCGGGTACTGAGGTCCAACTGATGGATATCCAAGGGACATAAGAGCAGAGCTAACCAAAGTGCTGCCCTAGGCTTCGTGGAAGTCGTGGAAGGGAGAGAGCTAGTATCTATGGCCGACGAACAATGGAGTCCCGTATTATCTTGCCGAACAGGCAACTCCAAAGCTGAATCTCTAGGCGGCGAAGCAGCCATAGTAGCAGCCCGTATGATCCTCTCCACCCATGGCATCATCGCGGTCAAAGGGCTAGGTGGCTTTCATCTAGTCTGCAATGCCCAGAGCAGCCTGGCCATAGCCCGCTTGCGCCAAATTAAGGCTCGCCCTGATAAACCCCTGGCAGTCATGTTCCGCGACATAGAAACTCTGCAAAGGGAATGTCAAATCTCGGATTTGGCCATCAGCCTCCTCGCTTCACCGATAAAGCCAGTGGTCATACTAGAGCGCCATACGGCCTCTACCCTGCCCCGTCTCCTTGCACCTGGGTTGGATACCATCGGTGTCATCCTACCCTATGCGCCCCTACACCCTCTCCTCTTTAGCCAGGACCTCGATGCCCTTGTAGCCACCAGTGCCAATCGTAGCGGCGAGCCCACCATCTACGAAGATGCTAAGGCCCATGATCGCCTTGGTCCCTATGTCGATGGAGTGCTCACCCATGGGCAAGAGATAGTTCAACCCCTCGACGATTCTGTGCTCTACTGCATGGCCCATATAAACCCTGGTAACAAAAAATCGGAAGGGCAACTGGAATCCGAACCCATACTGATCAGAAGGAGCCGTGGATATGTCCCCTCTCCCTTGTCGCTGGCCCAGCCTTTGGGCCAAGTCATCATGGGGTGTGGCAGTGATGTAAAGGCCAGCTTCTGCCTGGGCCAAGGTAAGCTGGCATTTCCCAGTCCTTATTTGGGCAATCTGGAAAACCCCGAAACCTTGGATCGGTACCGCTCCACGCTTGCCCGTTACCAAGAGTTCCTGCACCTCGAGCCAACGGTAGTCGCCCATGATCTAAATCCCGCCCATATCAGTAGCCAGATCATAGCTGCCACGGATCTAGCCGGCCAAACTAAGATCCCCATCCAGCATCACCATGCCCATATCGCCGCCTGCATGGGGGAAAACGGGATATCGGGGCCTGTCATTGGTATTGCCTATGATGGCAGTGGCTATGGCCTAGATGGGAAGGTATGGGGAGGCGAGATCCTCTACTGCACTCCGCGGGATTTCCAGCGTCTTGCCCACTGGGAAAATGTGCCCTTGCCGGGAAACAGCCGGGCTATTCGGGAGCCTTGGCGAATGGCCCTAAGCTACCTTAAGGCTAGCTTTGTGGAGAGCTCCCAGGAGCACCATCCCGTCCAGCTCTCCCTGGCGAATCTCCCCGGTGCCACCAGGAAAAAGGCCACCCAGTTACTGGATCTATGGGATAGGCTTGAGGCTAGCTGGCTTACCACTTCCAGCATGGGTCGGCTCTTCGACGGTGTGGCAGCGCTTTTAGGTCTATGCTTTGAGTCTAGCTATACGGGTCAGGCAGCCATTCTTCTAGAAAACGCCGCCTGGCAGTTTGTCAGGGCAAGGGGATTTGATGTCATCAGCCCCTACCAGGTAGACAGAATAGCCCCTAGTGATACCAACAGCTATGGTAATGGGCATCCGCCCATATCCATACCACTGACATCCTTGATTCAGAGCATCGTCCATGAGCAGGTCAGGGGCATGAGTATTGGTGAGATTGCTGCCCGTTTTCACCGGACCATCGCGCAGACGACCGCTGAAATGGCCCGGTTTTTCTGCCAAGAATTGAGGATATCCACCGTGGCCCTTAGTGGAGGGGTCTGGCAGAACCAGCTCCTTTGCCACTGGACAAGAATGCTCCTTAGGCAGGTGGGGTTGGATGTCATCTGGCATAGACAGCTTTCTCCCGGGGATGAATGCATAGGGTTTGGCCAGGTTATCATCGCCGGTGCCAAACTCCAGGAAGGGGGAGTCTGGGGTGTGCCTTGCTGTTCCAGCCAGGGTGGATACCATCAAAGGTGACAAAGCATTGGTAACCGCCTTCGGATGCCAAGAGGTAGTAGACATCCGGCTGCTTGCTTCAATCGATGTAGGTGATTTCATCCTCATCCATATGGGTTTCGCATTGGAGAAGATAAGCGCTGATGATGCGCTCTTTATTATCCAAGCATGGCAGGGTCTCATGGAGGATGGAGGAGAAGGCCAATGAAGGATCTTTGGCCTATCCTCACCTCCTATCGTTCACCCCAGTTGGTGCACAAGATGGTCCATGCTATAGAGACTCTTGTCCAAGAGAAAATCGAGATTATGCAAGTCTGTGGCACCCACACCTGGAGTTACCGTCGCCATGGTCTGGATTCTCTCCTGCCCTCGCATCTCTCTTTACTGGCCGGCCCTGGCTGCCCAGTTTGCGTCACTGATCAAGAGGATATCGACTGGGTGATCAATCTGGCACAAGAGCGGCAAAACACCCTGGTCACCTTCGGAGATATCATGCNGGTGCCGGGAAGCACAACCTCTTTGGCAGAGCTGCGGAGTCGAGGTACGGATATCCAGATAGCACTTTCGCCCNTAAAAGCCCTAGATATCGCCCTTTCCCAGCCATCTCGCCGCGTCATTTTGGTTGCCCTAGGCTTTGAGACTACGGTGCCGGCAATAGCGGCCACCCTACAGTCTGCCCATCGGCTGGGCCTTGGGAATCTCAGTGTCGCCCTACTACTCAAACAGCTACTGCCGGCTCTGAGGCACTTATTTAACAGTACTAGGCCCGATGGATTGCTTTGCCCAGGGCACGTAGCTACCATTACCGGCAAGGATGCCTTCGCCTTTCTCCCTAAGGAGCTCGATATACCCGCAGCCATCGCCGGTTTTGAACCGGTAGATATCCTCATGGGCTTGGCAGAGTTAGCCCGTCAGATCAGTGCAGGAGCTCCCCAAATAGCCAATACCTACCCCAGGGCAGTCTCAGACCAGGGCAACCTTACTGCCCAATCCCTTGTAAGAAGCACTTTCGCCCCGGCTCCTACCCGGTGGCGGGGCCTAGGTACCCTAGACGGGACCGGCTACAGGCTAATAGGCAGATGGCAGCGGTTTGCCGTAACAGCCCCCACCGACGCTCTGACAAGCCTTGGCACTTCTCAATGCCTTTGCCATCTTGTTATCTTGGGGAAGGCGCAACCAGAGGCCTGCCTCCACTTTGGCACAGAGTGTACTCCGACAAGACCCCTAGGCCCTTGTATGGTATCGGAGGAAGGTACCTGTGCCGCTCACTATTACTTTCCACTCCTTAAGCCCATGGGGAGAACGGAAGCATAGAGATGAGGTGACAACTGCAGCTTCTCTCTGGGTCCTAGCCCAACGCTGCAGTATGTTCATGAGCATAGAACTAATCCAATTAGCCCATGGTAGCGGCGGTAGCGCCACTTTGAGACTCTTTGAGCAAGTATTTCTGCCCCATTTCCGCGACCTCGGGCTGCANCCAGATAACGATGCTGCTCTGCTATCTTTGGGTAATGATACAACTTTGGCCTTCACCATCGATGGATTTGTGGTGGATCCTCCCTTCTTCCCCGGTGGCGATCTGGGGATCCTAGCCATCAACGGTACTGGCAATGACCTGGCAGTCATGGGGGCAAAACCACTATGGATGGCTTGCAGCTTTATTATTTCCGCAGGCACTGCCACTGCCACGCTGGAAAGGGTGGTAGAATCCATGGAGCATGCCGCTAAGGTCTTTAGTGTACAGCTAGTGGCCGGTGATACCAAAGTGGTTGAATCCAAGGGTGCTGCACCCCAGATCCTAATTACCACCGCCGGTCTCGGTATTCTGGAGGTGAAAGAACCTTGGCATGTCCAAAGGATACGGCCAGGTGATGAGCTGATCCTCTCCGGTACCATTGGAGAACATACTTTGGCTGTCCTAGGGGCCCGACATGGTTGGTTTGAGCGAGACCCTGTCACCAGCGATTGTGCATTTCTCTACCCTATGCTAAGAAAGCTCCACTCCATCCCCGNTATTCACTGGGCACGAGATGTCACCCGGGGAGGACTGGGAGGTATCGTTAACGAACTAGCCAAGGCCAGTGGGTATGGCATTGAACTCTACGAAAAGGGCATTCCCATAAGTGATCTGGTGGCCAGTTGGTGTGAGATGATGGGGTATGACCCTCTGCATCTAGCCAACGAGGGCAAGGTGCTTTTGTCTGTAGACCCAGAAGCATCGCCTAGGGTTTTGGCTGCACTCCAAAGCACTCCCCTCGGCAAGAACGCCGCCCCCATCGGCCACGTCATGGATGGCGGGCCGCCTCTCGTGGTCCTAAACACCGCCATCGGCGGACGGCGCTTAGTCCCTGCTCCCTCTGGAGAGCTCTTTCCCCGCATCTGCTAAGTGCAGGAAAGAGTCACGGGGCCACATACGGAAAATGTAATGCCGGGCACCCAAATGCCCGGCATCGTGTCTTGCTCTCTAGTTGTCTTTCCCTTGCCCTATCTAGCTTCCCGAACCGCCACATTCTTATAGGCCTCATAGCCCTTTACGCTGTAATGCAAGAGAAGGGCATGTAGCGGAGCCTGCAGCATACTCGCAACTAACCGAGTAGGCAGGAGCGCCCAAATGGCCTTGTGGGACAGAATCGATAGCCACAAAGTGTTCAATCCAGATACAACTATACTAGTTACGAACACAGCGACAAGTGTCGGCCAAAAACTGCCCTCTGAAGACTCTCGGCGAAAAAGTCTTAGAAGAAGCGGCGGCAGCATGCCCCACATTGCAGCACTCAAAGTGAATCCTGGAAAATACGGGCCGATAGGAAACAAGATACCGCCAATCACATCGGCCAAAGCCCCTGTGATGGCTCCGGCAATGGGGCCCAAGACTACACCGGCTAGCATGATGGGTAGCTGTCCGAAGCCGATCCTAAGGGCCTGAATCCCAGCGAAGGGTACTACGACACCCAAGAACCGGGTCAAGACTACGCTGATACCGACCAAAAGCCCAATGGTTGTCATCCTTTTGGTAGCAACGCGCACAACAATACCTCCCTTCTTCGGTGAGCGCGTACCACACCGAAGCCGGAAGGTATCCAGCTGATCGAAGTGGTAGCGGATGCGATACTGTACCGCAGACCTACCTTGGGGTCTTTCGTCCATGGGCGACTTCCCATCCCATAGCACTTAACGCACAGCACCTACTCTACCAGTTATTAGGCTTTACATCCCTATTCTATGTCAGAATCAAAGCGATGTCAAAGGGAACCAGGCCCTCCTTGTCCATATGCCAGTGCCTCCAACTGATCAAGGCTGGTAATCACTACGCGCTCCGTCAGATCCAAGATATCTCGGGCAACTAAGGATCGGAGTGCTTGTACCATATCCCCTTCCCTAGCGCCGGTGGCCATCTGGATATCGGCAACTTGCAGGGGGTAATCGATAATCACACCACCAGGGCTGATGATCCCCCGGTATTGGGCTAGGCCTACCAGATATCGGGCCAGGCGCACATCCAGCGTTTGCCTACACAGCTTTGAGATGGGCCTCCTTGCGGAAGCAAGGCTAGCTACATTTTGCAGGATCTGCCATCCCACCCGGGGTCTAGACTCCAGGTATTCGGCAAGCCTCATCTTATCTAGCCTGAGGATATCGGTGGGGATGAGGACTTCCAGCCGGTGAAGGCCATAGACCTGTGTAAATAAAGCCAACTCATCTAGCCACGAGCCTTCTCCAAAAATCCCTAAGGTAACCTCACCGGCTCGACTTTGCTCCGAAAGCTTTACCATGCCCTCGGCCACCATGAATAGGGCCTCTCCTGTCTCCCCCTGCAAGTCTATGCGCTCACCACTCGATAATTGCACCCATTCCATGAGCTGAGCGACCTCTAGCAACTCTTCTTCCGCTAGACCTTGCCAAAGGGGTAAGCGTTTGAGCATTACCATGGCTCTAAGGCTCTCATCCATAGTACATCCCTCCCCCAAGGAGCCTCCCCTATATATATCTATATCCGCTGGAGTTTGACTTCGGAAAGTAATTTAGTTACAACAGCGAGCTTTGGCGGTGTTGTCCCCCGAGTACCGGCGGCAGCAGCACCGGTAGCTATCGCCCAGCGGATAGCTTCTTCGATACCTTCTTCCTTCATTAGGCCGTGGAGCATGCCGGCGATGGCACTGTCCCCGCACCCGACTGTGCTCTCTACCCGCACCTTCGGGGTAAGAGCCCGCCACATCCGGCCTCCGTGCCCGATAACCGCCCCATCTTTGCCAAGTGTCAAGAGCACATAATCAATACCTCGGCTCGTCAACTCTTCTACCGCGGCGATGGCCCCCTTTTCATCTTCGACAGGAAAACCTAATAGCTCACTAGCCTCCACTTCATTGGGCTTGATCAGATCCGGCATAGCCGTAATGCCTTCGCTAAGGGCAGGACCACTGGCATCGAGGGCAACCTTAGCACCCTGGCCTTTTGCTGTCTCCACCAAAGCAGCATAAAACTCTTTCGGAGTACCCGGTGGCACGCTGCCGGAAATAACTACCCAGTCCCAATGTTTGGCCTTGGTAAAGACCTTGGACTTTAACTCTGCCAACTCCTTTTCGGTGACCAAGGGGCCCGGTTCGTTAATCTCCGTGGATTGTCTTTCCTTCTCAGACCAGACTTTTAGATTGATCCGGGTATCGCCTTCAACTTCGACGCAATCTACCGCCAAACCCTGGTCAAGAAGTGCTTTCACTAACCACCGGCCGCTCTCCCCTCCAATGAAAGCTAGGGCCTCCGTGCTTTGACCTAAAGAAGATAAAGTTAGTGAGACATTGATACCCTTGCCGGAAGGGTGGTCAATCTTGCTTCTTACTCGGTTCATACCCCCCACCACCAAACGATCAATTGCCAGGGTACGGTCGATGGATGGATTGAGAGTGATGGTCGCTATCATGCCAAGTTGGGCTGCATGGCTTCTCCTTGGGCAGAGAAACCCTATAGGCCCTACACCTCCTTAAGATGCCTATAAAAACCCGCTCTAAAGGTTTTGTCAGAAATAACGTAGAAATATGTTTAAAGAGTCTGCTCGATCATTGACAAGATTCCCCAAAAGCTATCTGTAAACCTGCAATGACCAGGCGAGAACTGCCCTAGATGGGGATTGAAGGAGGTCACAACATGGGCTACATGATTGGTATTGACGTAGGTACTAGTGGAGTAAAAACCATTGTAGTCACTGACAAGGGGGACATTGTAGCCGAGGCAACAGCTTCGTATCCTCTATATCATCCGAAAGCCGGTTGGGCAGANCAGGATCCGGAANACTGGTGGCAGGCTACCTTAGAATCTCTAAGGCAAGTTAGTCAAACATTGGGAAGCAAAGCCAACAGAGTGAAGGCCATAGGCCTCTCCGGGCAAATGCATGGATCGGTTTTTTTGGATGAAGCAGGCCACATCCTACGCCCAGCTATCCTCTGGTGTGATGTCCGCACTAGCAGCCAATGCCGCTATATAACAGAGCGGGTGGGGCAAAGAGAGCTGATTCGCCATACTTCTAATCCTGCCTTGGAGGGCTTCACCGCCCCGAAGATCGTCTGGCTGCAGCAAAATGAGCCAGAGATATACGAGCGCGTAGATAAGGTCCTCCTCCCCAAAGATTATGTCCGCTATCGGCTTACTGGAGAACTCTTTACAGAAATGTCCGATGCCGCGGGTACGCTGCTCTTCGACGTGACCCATAGACGGTGGTCTACCCACGTTCTCGACGCACTGGGTATCTCCNCAGATATCCTACCAGAATGCCGAGAGTCCACCGATATCTGCGGTAGGCTGCGACCCGAGATAGCNGAGGCAACGGGCTTACCTTCCAACATCCCCGTAGCCGGCGGCGGTGCTGATAACGCCTGTGGCGCAACGGGAGCCGGGATCGTCCGCCCGGGACGAGTGCTCTCCAGCATTGGTTCTTCTGGTGTAATTTTGGTCCACACCGATTCACCCCAAACCGATCCCCAAGCCAAGGTCCATACCTTTAACCATGCTATACCAGAAAAATGGTATGTCATGGGTGTCATAATGGCCGCGGGGTTTTCCCTCAAATGGTTTAGGGATAATCTGGGACATTTGGAAAAGCAGATGGAAATTCTCACAGGCATCGATGCCTATGACCTTATGGGAGAGCAAGCAGCCTCCACCCCTCCCGGGGCAGAAGGTCTCATCTTCCTGCCATATCTTAACGGTGAACGTACTCCCCATGCCGATGCCTCTGCCCGGGGCGTTTTCTTCGGTCTAAATCCCCGGCACACCAAGGGACACATGATTCGAGCCGTCATGGAAGGAGTCGTCTATGCCCTAAGAGACTCCGTTGAGATTATCAGGGAAATGGGCATCCCCATTAGCCAAGTCCGAGCAATAGGCGGTGGCGCCAAGAGTCCCCTATGGAGGCAAATGCAAGCAGATATCATGCAACTGGAAGTAGCTGCATTGAACATCGACGAAGGACCTGCCCTAGGTGCTGCTTTATTGGCCGGTGTTGCCGCTGGGATTTATGAAAGCGTGGAGGAAGCTGCGGAAAACACAGTTAAGATCATCCATACTACTGAGCCAAATCACAATAGGGCTCAAAGCTACAATGATTACTACCAGCTCTTTGGCTCCCTCTACCCGGCGCTGAAGGATAGCTTCCAGAAAGCAGCTAAACTTGAAGTCTGACTTAAAGGCGCACTAATAGTTCATAAGAACCCGCTCCACTCAGGGGCTATGCGCTCATAGGATCCCTTTACTACGGCGTTCTCTTTGCTGCTGGAAGAGATACTGGATGATCTGATCTTGAAAGGTCGGTGAAATATCCTCGATCTCCAAACCTATAGCCACCCGATGCCTTGGGTCTTCGGGAATTGGCTCTTTCCGCACCACCCGAGCAATGATAGTGCCAGTTGTCGTCTCGGGCAAATGGATATCGATGAGCAGCCGGCTGCCATGCAGCAGCTTTGACTCATCATCTACCCAGGCCAATAGCCCGCAAGCGCTGAGGTTCTTAACCAACCCTCGATTGGCGGGCACCGCGAGCTCCGCAGAACTGTCTTCCGGGTCCAAAATGGCGTAATCCATATTGAGAAGCACGTCCAAACGAAAATACGCCCGCCGGTTAGCCGTTTGGAGTTCTGTGGGCCACTCTACGATTAGATAGGGAATCCTACCCTCCTGCCGATTCAGGACGGAGGTCTCAAAGGCATAGAGGCGATCTCGGGTAGCGATCGTCACTTTCACGGTATCACCGATGCGAACTGGCTCTAGTACACCGCCGCGCAAAGGGGCGGCTAGGACAATCCCGTGCTCATTAAAGCTTTCAATACGGCTGGGATATACCTCCCGCTGACCCCTCACCACTGCCTCCAAATCTACCCGTTGATTGACCTGGATGATCTGTTTTATCACAATCTGTGCACCACCCTATGATCTTTGGCAGAATATATAGAGACAATACTTCTTGTATCCATGGCTTTCTGTCAATCATATAGTTATAGCTTCAGGCACAAGGTTCCTGCCCCTACCATGAATGTTTGCACCTCCTGTTGCCCTTTCTGATGGTTCCTGATTGAACCCTAACTNTCTGCCCTGCCCAAAAGGCCTTGCCGCCGGGCTGTGGCGTTAATATCCTCCAGATTNTTTATAGCCCAGCGAATGCTGGAAGTCGCCTCAGCTGCCATGAACCATACCTGCCCCTGGGGATAGCTGCTTGATCGACCACTTCGCCCAGCCATTTGGATAAGGGTCCGAGCATCGTAGAGACGATCATGAGCATATAAGACAATCACATCAGCCCGGGGAACAGTAATGCCCCGTTCGAGAACACTGGTGGTAACCATCACCGCGGGAGCCGCCGCTTGAAAAGCTTTTCTTTTCTCATCCCGTTGGCGATCTTCCGAATGAGTACCCAAGATTGGCACGTTGCTTAAGTCCCCTCGGTGGCCGGTGTCACTCGCTTCAAAGTCGCCTGATATTACCTCCACCAAGGCTCCAACTAACCAAATGCGGGGTACAAAAACGAAGATGCGGTTACCCATGGCCACGCTCTTCTTCAATCGTGATAAGAACTCCCGGTGAAAGTGCAGATCACAAGATAAGATCGCTGCCTTGCCCTGAAGGCCCCTAGGAGAATGGGGGACTCTGTGGCCTTTATCTATTAAGAGCTCCGGAACCGGAACCGGATAGCCATGATGACGAACAGGTATAGTAATCAGCTTAGGCGAACCTCTCCGAGCAGCATGAAGCATCTTAGGCTCAGGCGTTGCCGTCATGTAGATTTTCAGCCCACCNGGCCGGATACTGCGCCNAAAGNCCCGATACAGCATAGCCGAACCAACATAGGGAAAAGCATCGGCTTCGTCGAGGATAGCTAGATCAAAGAACCCATCAAATCGCAAGAGCTGATGAGTTGTAGCAACAACTAAAGGGCCTATACTTTCCGGTATGCCGACACCTCCGTATAGGGGGGTCACCGGGACCTGGGGAAAGGCTGCCCGGGCCCTTTCGGCAAGCTCCACTACTACATCCCTGCGGGGAATGGCAAATACTATCCTGAGGCCTCTCGCTAGGGCCAAAGCCAANGCCTGAAAAGCGATCTCGGTTTTGCCAGCGCCACAAACTGCCCAAACGAGGCATTCCCATTCCTTGTCAAGTTCTGTATCGGTGCTATCCAAAGGGGAGCCATCCACATACCACTTGAGCCACGCCTTTGTGTAGGCTTGCAGCTCCTTTGAGGCTCCTTTTTGAGCCAAAGTCAACTCAAAGGAAAACTGGGGCCGTACANCGGAAAAAGTCTCGCCTTTNACCTCAAGGGTTCTTCCCCTTCCTTGGTAAAGCTCACGGCAACTGCGCACCTCGCCAAGGCTCCTGCAGCTTGGGCAGATCATGCAATCGCTGCGACCGCACAGGGGACAATCTATCTTGTCTAGCTGCTCCCTTTCACCACATCGACGACAGATGTGGTATCCCGGAAAAGGAGACTCTATACCCGGCTGAATCGCGATGCTACCTTCCAGAGCGAGATACTGCAAAACATCCCGCAAGGGATACGGCCCTGATTGGCCTTTTCGGCCAAGTGCTGCCTGGATCTCATCATAGGAGAGCATGCGGCCCCAAATGAGCTTCTCCACCGGCTCGGCCAAGTCTTTAGCCATGGGCTGCCAAGATAGTTGGGCAAGGTTTATCGTGATAAGGGGAACTTGACGGCGCCTTGTAAGCCCCCGTAGGTGCAGCTGCTTAGCTGCAAACTGCATCCAACGCTTTATCCCGCGCGGAAGACGCCTTCGCTCTTCCCTTCCCATAGGCCAAAGGGGCTTGTTCTTCCACGGCCAAAGCCAAGAAAACCACGGTTCTTTANCTTTCCCATGGTCTTGNGACAAATGATACTCCCGTGAAGCAGCAGCTATGGCCACAGCCCAGTCAATAGGCAAAGGCAAAGCTACAACATAAAGCAAATGATAGCCATAGCCCGCCAGCCAAGCCCCATCTAGATGGGGGTGGTGGGTAAAGCCAAAGTAAGATGCATCTTCACTCAAGGCTGCATAGATGTAATATGTCGCCAATTATCTTCTCGATGGGTCTTATTGACTTATACATCGGCCAGGCGCAATTTCCTACTTGATGGTGGAGTTTGCTAACCTTTCCACAAGGCCGGTATAGCGCTCTTTCCCTTGTATCTGCCGCACATAGACTGCCAATGCCCGCTTCTCACCAATTAGGACTACCAATCGCTTAGCCCTGGTGATCGCGGTATATAGAAGGTTGCGGTTCATTAAAGTTGGCAACGTCCATACCAAAGGCATGACCACCATGGAATACTCGCTCCCTTGACTTTTATGCACAGAAATGGCATATGATAATTCCAGCTGGTCCCAATCACTTCGCTGATACGGGATATAGCGTACACCTTCAGCATCGGCGAACTCCACGACCAGCTCCTGGTCTTCTCTATCAAGGGCAACTATCCGACCCATATCGCCATTAAAAACTTGTTTATCATAATCGTTTTCCGTCTGCATCACCTTATCCCCCACCCGAAATATCGATCCACCGAAGGTGGCCTCCTCCTTACCGGGCGCAGCGGGATTCAAGGCTTCCTGCAGCTTACTATTCAAGTTTTCCGTCCCCACCCGAGAGCGCCTGATGGGAGATAACACTTGAATATCCTCCCACGGGTTAACACCATAATGGGAGGGAAGTCTATCTTGGACCAATTTCACCACCAATGCCGCTACATTCTCAGTTTCCTTTTCTTCAATCAGAAAAAAATCCCCATCGGCCATATTCAGCTGGGGGAAGCCCCCCTGGTTGATTCTATGGGCATTGGTCACAATGAGGCTGCTTTGTGCTTGCCGGAAGACTTCAGTCAGACGCACACTGGGAACTGCCTCTGCTGTCAACATGTCCCCTAAGGGCTGGCCAGGGCCTACCGGCGGCAACTGGTCAGCATCACCCACGAGGATAAGCCTGGTCCCCGGAGCCATCGCCAGAAGCAAATGGTAAAATAGGCGAAGATCCACCATGGAAACTTCATCGATAATGACGGCATCGGCTTTGAGGGGGTTATCGGCATTGCGACGAAAGTGGAGGCCCAACTCAGCGTCATAGCCAAACTCCAAAAGCCGATGAATAGTTTGGGCTCTGCGCCCGGTAGCCTCCGCCAGCCGCTTGGCTGCCCGGCCAGTCGGTGACGCCAGCAAGGTCTTCCAACCGAAGGCATCGTACATCTCCAAAATCAATCGGACAATGGTGGTTTTCCCGGTGCCTGGCCCTCCGGTAATAATCAAAAGTGGTCTCTTACATGCCTCCAAGACAGCTTTTTTCTGCTCTCGCGCGAGCTTAATACCGGTCTTGGCTTCTATTTCCACAAGCAAGGGCTCAAGATCTAAGGGCAAGGCATCTTGAGAGCTATCGGGGTTGGACCACTCTAAGAGCCTCTCGGCAACGGCCTCTTCCATTGCCTTTAGTAAAGGCAGATAAACCACTACTTCGCCACCGATTGTATCTAGATGTAGGATACTGGTATCAGTCAAATGATCTAGTTCTTCGGCGATAAGCTCCGGGGGAACTTCCAGGATTTCCTGGGCCTTTGTAAGTAGGTACTCCCGAGGTAAACAGACATGTCCTTCCTCTAGACCTTGCTCTAAAGTATACTTGATCCCGGCCCTAAGTCGCTGGGGGGCTTCCCTGACTATGCCGAGGTTACCAGCGATGCTATCGGCTATGCGAAAGCCAATGCCAGATACCTCATCGGCCAAACGATAGGGATTTTGTGAAAGGATCGCTATGGCATCCTGGCGATAATGACGATAAATCCTGTTGGCATAAGCAGTACTGATGCCATGCCCCTGCAAGAACACCATGACGTTTTGAATATCTTCTTGCTGGGCTAACCCTTTTTGAATGGCCTCAGCCTTCACTGGCCCGATACCCTCTATCTCTAGTAGGCGCTGGGGCTCCTTGGTGATGATCTCTAGAGTGTCTAGGCCAAAGGCATCCACCAGCTTCTTGGCAGTAGCAGGTCCCACACCTTTTATCAGGCCAGAGGCCAGGTAGTTGGTAATGCCCTCGATGGTCGCCGGCATCAATGGCTCTGCTTCCTCTACACGAAACTGACGGCCATACAAAGGATGGGTTGTCCATTCTCCCCGCAGGCGAAAGCTCTCTCCCGGGTGGATAGAGATAAAGCGGCCCACGGCGGTAACTTGCTCATCAGATTCCTCGGTTTTTAATCGAGCTACTGTATAGAGGTTTTCTTCATTGCGAAAGGTGATGCGCTCCACCGTTCCCTCTAAAACTTCCAAATCCAGCACGATATTCCCCCCGGTCCTCAGGCTCAATGCATTGTTCCTTACATACCGGGACAACTCCTGCCAGACTCCCCTAGGGCGAAATACACAAGACAAGCAGAGCAAAATACAAAGCCCGATAAGATCGGGCTTTATTCAGTCAGATAAGTTGTCATCAACCATATGGTATGCGATGGCCCACAGGGCCATCTGAGTCCTATCGTCTACTTCCAGCTTCTTGTAGATATTGGTCACATGATTCTTTACAGTATGGGGACTTATGAACAACTGTTTGGCAATCTCCGCGTTGGTCATACCAGTGGCGATTAGGGCTAGGACCTCCGCTTCCCGGGGAGTGAGCCCAGCGGGAAATCCATGGCGACTTTCTCGGTCTGGAAGAGGCCTATCACCTGAGCCGGTCTTGATGCGCGTTGCGTATTTCTCCATAGGTAGCTCCCCCGCCCCTCTTCCCGCTTGCTCCATCTTATTCAAGGGTAAGGGGATTGGTGCTCTAGCAACCTACCAGTCGATCCCCAACTTCAGTAATTGTGGCAGCCACGGTACCGGCTGGTAGTTCCAGAACTGCCCAAGCCTTTTTGAGGATGGGACCACGGCGATTGATAGCCATATGCTCTATGGTATGCAAGACCAGGTAGTCCCGGTCTAGATAGATGGCATCAAAGGTGAATCTCATGGCAAAACTGTGGATCCCTCGGCAAGGGCAAAGGAGGAGTCCTTCGCCGGGCAAGAGAACCTTTCGACCGAGCAGTCCCTTGGCCCTGGTCCAAAAAGAATCAGCCTTTTGGATCTTGTCGCCCAAGATTCTGCCTTTAGTCTCGTTTACCACACTAAGATAGCGATTGGCCAAGAGCTGACCTCCCTTCTTTCTCAGAGTTTAGGCGGTGCAGGCATGATAATGACGGTAAAATCCACTGCCACCATGGGAATTCGTCCCATTAAATGAATGCTCCAACCGGCGGATGGATTAACCATAAACACAGTATCGGCAGGCAAGTCAAGCACTTTCTTAACGACCACCCGGTAATCTCCCCCGGGGATATTATCGATCTTATAAATGCCATCGGCATCGGTCAACATAGTATCCCATCGGTCGGTGCCGGCAACCCCTAAGACTACCCCCTGGGGGACAGTCGGTTGCCCCCACAGATCCTCCATGGCTACCCGTCCGGAAACACTAGTTAACCCAGTTCCTCCGCCGCCCGTACCACCCGCGCCGCAACCGGCTAGTGAGAAAGCCAAAAGGATCATCACGGCAAAGAAGAATCTTCTCGAACTTAGCATGATCCCCCTCCCTCCCTGGACCTCATCGGAGAATAGCCAGCCTTCCCTGGGCCTTAACAGGCTTGCCCCGGCCAAAGGCGGGACGGGCAGTCACTTGATAAAAATAGAGGCCATTGGCAGCTATTTTGCCCCTGCCATTGCGACCATCCCATTCCAGATAGTGACGACCGGCTTCCCGCCTTCCCGGGGAGAGGATGCGCACCAAGTTGCCGGCTACATCATAAATGCGGGCTTCAATTGATGCCGGCTGATTGATGGTAAACCCAAGCCGCAAAGGCCCCCGCATGTCCCAGGGATTAGGATACGGCAAGACTTCTGTCAGGGTCAAATCCGCTGTGTCCAATGATGCCACAACCGAAAGGTGCTTCACCTTTCCCGAATCCAGATGGAAGGTACGGGTACCATAGGCAGCCATGGGTGATCTACTATCGGTGGCAGGATCTACCAAGCTAACCTGCCAACTCTTTGGGTCAAAGTTGCCGCTCCACTGGAGGGTGACTGAGTCCGTATCAGCATTATTATACAGGTAAATATCCCAAACCAGTAACTGGTTTAAACCACGGTAATCTGCGGCTAAGGGCGCCCCCCACCGCTCTCTAAAGGCAGGGACGTCGCCGTGGCCACCACCATTTGCCTCCAAACTCCCAAAGGGCATGGTGGCGCTAACATCCACTCCTTCTGTGGTGATGTAAATCCCCTTCCCGGACCCCTGAACTCCTTTGTCCGAACCCGGCTGTAACCACAAAGTGACACCTTGGGCAGGAGGAGGTTTTTCCAAATCATATTGGGGGTTAAATCCTGGGGAAGCCCCTGGTATCACACCGAGGTAGTTGTACCGATCCTGATACTCGCCGGCAATAAGGGCCAGCTGCATACTCCAGCCGCTGATCTCCGATGTCCTTAGCGTCATTGGTTGAAGGTCTAGGGAAGTACCCAGAGCACGTAACTTTGAAGACTCTATGATTCCCGTGGTTTTGGCCGCCTTTGCTACCACCGCCTCGGGAGGAATCACAACCTGGAGTCTGCGCCGAGCTAGGATCCAATAGCCAGACCAAGGCTCTAAAGTAGCTGCCGGTACATAGCCCCCCTCCCGATAGGTCCACAGTCCCCGGGAAATCCAGCCTTCCGCCACGGCTTCTTGCCACGATAGAGCCCGGCCCTGATCGGCAGCAAACTTAAACTTTTCCCACTGAACGGGCTTTAGGAAAGGACATCCGATCTGATTCCACCCAACATCTAAGGGGAATGCAAAACCGCCCGCGGGATCATACCCCTTGCCTCTGACCCGTACGGACCTGGATTGATCGGGTTTCCACCAATAACCTCGGTAAGGGGTGAGTGGATCTATGTCTCCATCGTAAACATAACCTACGGCGCCCCCTTTCTGCCCCGGGTGCCACCTGGCCAAAGGCGGACCGAAGACCACGTTAGCGTCACTTTGAAAGGACATCATAGGTACGGAAACCATCTGCAATCCCGGTAAAAAGACGTTTTCTATAGTAATGTCGTAGAGGGGATCGTGCTCGATGACCGCCATCACGCTGCCCTTGCGCACACCGGCAGTATCATAGGCGGTGGCAGTGATTTCATTATTCCCTAAGATTAGCGGTATCGCAATGGGAGTCTGGAATCCTTCCTCGGTGAAAATGGCAGCATATTGCCTATCATTGGCAGTCACCTCCACCCGGCTGATCTTCCCAAGGAAATTATTGCGAACAGTACCTTTAATTACCTGGGAATCCACGTTGGTAGGAGTCGTGACCTGTAGATCCAAGATTGGTTCATAATATACCATGACCGTCTCTTGCGCCATGTTGCCAGCACCATCATAGGCCCTTATGAATATGTGATTTGGCCCTTCCCGGAGCCGGGAGAGGAAGATATGCCAGTTGTTTCCTTCTAGATTCCCGCGGCCACCGGATCCTAGCTCCGTTGATACCAAGATAAAGCCTCCCATGAGGTTATCATCTTGAACCGTGCCCCGCACAGTTAGAGTGTTATCATAGATTGTAGCTCCCTGCACGGGAAAACTAATCAGTACATCCGGTGGATTGGTGTCAATGATAAGGCGAGTGCGGGTCGGTTCACTACTAAGGCCCGGCACCTCCCTATCCATGGCCACCATTTCCAGTACATAAGTGCCATCAACTAGCAAGCGGCCATCGGGCAGGCGACCACTTGCCTCCCAAACCCAATCATGCTGCCCATCTCGCAGGAGGGGGTTCTTGTCCCCTCCTTTGATATCCTCAGTAAGCAAAACACGTGATTTCGGCCCCATAAGCCCGTTCTCGTCGATGATCCTGATCCTTANGGATTCTGCTGTCTCAGATAGGATATAGGTAACCTGCAGTGGCTCGCCGAGCACTGGCGAGAAAGGTCTTAAGGTATCAAGGCTCACCACCGGTGCTGAAATATCGTCCGCAGTGCCGCTGATGGGCCTTTGGGCCATGGGCAGGTAGTTCACCAATCCCAGATAAGAGCGATCCCGTCGATCCATGATATAGGCCTCAATAATCTCCGGTTTAGTTGTGTCCCACCAGTTATGCCTGGCATCGACTTCGCCTGCGTTATCATCGTTCCACACATACCAAAAGACCTTTTGGGGATCGACCACAATGGCGGGATCGTAAAAGAAGTTATTATGGTTGATCCCGGCGGGCTTACCCCGAAGGAGATAGATGCCATAATCGTTGGGTTGGCGGATACTAAAGTCGTTATACTCAATGGTATCTTTGAGACCTCCGTCTATGGCGATTCCGAATGTATTGCTCTTGATGGCGTTGTGACTGATTGCAACACCCTTAGATAAAAAGGAGTAGATGCCCCAGGAATTGCTGACAATCGAGTTCTTTTCGACTTTCCCTCGAGAACTATCCAGATAAAATCCATATTGATTACCACTGAGAATATTGCCCTCTACGGTGAAGTCCCCGGTCTCCTCCAGATGGATCCCGGCGAAATTGGCACTAAACCGACTTTGCTTGATGATGGGACTGCCACCGGAGACATAAATGCCCCGCTGGGCATTTTCCACCTCAGCATGTTCCATCGATACTTTGCCGCCATAATACCCATCGATCCAGATGCCGCCCCAATCACCCATGGCTCCTTCTTCAAATAGCCCAAAATAGACACTCTTTTCCCGTGTACCTTCCACTTTCAAAGTGCCCAAAACTCTAAGTACTCCGCGGTTTGTATATGGTTTGGGGCTGTAGGAACGCCTAAACCGCACCTCCGTTCCCGCGACAATAGTCAGGGTAGACCCCCGGGGCACCATAATATCACCACTGACAACATAGGGACTCTTCTCGGGTACCCAGCGCACATTCCCGCCTATAGTGCCAGAGACTAAGGTGGCAGCATGGATAGTTAAGTCCAACGCTGTAACCATCGTCAATACTATAGTCAGTACCAAAAAACGCCTTATAGACCTACTCAACTACAAAGCCTCTCTTTCTTAGCCACCAAATCGCCAAGTAACTGCTGCACGTCACCGCAGTATTTGACTGAAAGTCCCTGCCAGCTGGATGATTGCCGGACCCAAGAGCACGATAAAAAGGCTGGGAAAGATGAAAAACACTAGGGGGAAGAGCATCTTGATGGGGGCCTTCATAGCCGCCTCCTCTGCCCGCTGCCGCCGGGCACGGCGCATCTCTCGGGCCTGCACCCTCAGGACATTGCCTATACTTACTCCCAGTTGATCAGCCTGTACTAAAGCCGCCACAAACCCCGATAGTTCCTTGACCTCCGTGCGTCCTCCCAGATCCTTGAGGGCATCCCGACGGGGCTTACCCATTCTAATCTCTTGTAAGACCCGCTGAAACTCCTCGGCCAAGGGACCGGATTCCCTTGCGGTAACCCTAGCCAAAGCGGAATCAAAACCCAATCCTGCTTCTACGCTCACCGTAAGAAGGTCCAAGAAAGACGGTAATTCCTTGGCCATCGCNGTCTGGCGCTCCTCGATGCGCCGCTTCAGCCAAAAATCTGGAAGNAAAAGTCCAAACCCAAAACCCACAAAGGTGAAAAGCACCTGCTTTTCACCCTTGCCCAAGGCAAAGGCTGTAAGGGTAAAGCCTATAACAACCAATAGATAAATAGCGAGAAATCGGCCGGTTTCCAGTCCTGCCGGGTTGCCTGCGAGAATCAGCTTGCGGCGCAGGGAGTTGCGCCAACCTATGGGAGTGATGCGAATCATCCAGCGGCTCAAAGCTGTAAGAAATGGCGCTACTACCCGCTCCAAAAAGGGCTCCTCTGGCAAGGGCTCAACCTCGGTCCCATAGGAACCAGCAATAACTTTGCCCAAGCGCTGTTCTACCCGTTCCCTAGGTTCGTAGATGGCAACGGCCAGTAAGTACGTAATCACAGTTACACTCAAAGCAATGACAACCAATAGTAAAAAGAGCATGTCGTCCCCCCTTCTCACCGTCCTTCTAGCAGGAAACTGGTATTATTAGCCTAGACATCGATTTTTATGATCTTATTGATGGATATCATCCCGGCCAACTGCCCAAAAACGCCGATGCCTACCATGACTTTCCCCAATGGATGGGTAAACAACAAGGTTATATAATCAGGGTTGATTACGGCAACAAAGCCGCCGATGGCCAAAGGCAAGAGGGAAATAATGATCCCAGATATTCGCCCCTGGGCTGTTAGAGTCTTGATCTCTCCTTGGAGTCGCACCCGCTCCCGAATGGTCTCGGCGATGGTATCCAAGATTTCAGCTAGGTTACCTCCCACCTGTCTTTGGATGAGAACTGCGGTAATCATGAGCTCTAGATCCTCGTTGCCGGCTCTTTCTCCCATGGCTGTCAAAGCAGTCTCCACTGGAATTCCCAGGTTCATCTCCCGCAGAGCTCGGCCAAATTCCCGAGAAATAGGAGGTGGCATTTCCTTGGCCACCATCTCCATAGATTGTAGGAAGCTATGTCCTGCCCGAAGGGAATTGGCCATAAGAATTAGGGAATCAGCAATCTGGCCGCTGAGGGCAGCCATAGAGGCTTTTTCCTTACGCATGATGTATAGCTGGGGCGCGATCAGCCCTACAAGTAGAAAGAGTATTGTATTTACCAAGCGACCTCGGTTCAAAATGATACCGAGTAAGCCACCGACGATACCACTAAAGGCGTTGAAGGCCAGAAACTCGCCTTCTTTGAGGGGAATGCCTGCCCTATGTAAACGCAGGTGCAAAGAGCCTCCCTGTCCGGCACTTTTGGCCTTCCCCCATCGGCCCTGCCACCTTTGCCAAAACCCGGATTCAATCTGGACGCCTTGCTTGGCTGATTCGGCTTCTCGGCCTAGAGTGCTTTGAGCCAAAGTGGCCCGCTCCAGGCGTCGTTCTAACCTAGTAATCTGACCTGTCATGGTCAAAAAGAGATAAGCAGAGCCGGCAACTAACACAAAACTAAGTACCACCCAGATCACAAGACCCTCTCCCCTCTAGTAGCCGCCNAAGAGCTCTGGGCTTAGCCACACACCGGCAGCCTCTAGCCTGTCCATGAACTTGGGCCGAATACCGGTAGGCACGAGCCGGCCTAGGACTTTGCCATTTTCATCAACACCATGCTGTTCGTAGATGAAAATATCCTGCATGGTGATAATGTCACCTTCCATACCCTGGACTTCGGTTACTTGGACAATCTTGCGGCTGCCGTCTCTAAGGCGGGTTGTCTGGACGATTAGGTCAATAGCGGAGGAGATTTGCTCGCGAATAGCCCGTACCGGTAATTCCATACCGGCCATGAGCACCATAGTCTCTAGCCTTGCTAACATGTCCCGGGGAGTATTGGCGTGGCCAGTAGTCAAGGACCCATCATGGCCGGTGTTCATAGCCTGCAGCATGTCCAAGGCCTCACCGCCCCTTACCTCTCCCACCACAATCCGATCAGGCCGCATCCGCAAGGCATTGCGCACCAAATCCCGGATGGCGATGGCTCCTTTCCCCTCTATGTTAGGAGGCCGACTCTCCAGTGATACCACGTGATCTTGCCGTAGCTGCAATTCGGCAGCATCTTCGATGGTCACTATCCTCTCATCCTCTGGAATGAACGAAGACAGCACATTGAGTAAAGTGGTTTTCCCGGAGCCCGTTCCTCCCGAAACCACGATATTTAGCCTCGCCTTGACACAGGCCTCGAGAAATTCCGCCATTTCCCAGGTCAAGGTGGCGAAATTGACCAGGTCTTCAACTGTAAATGGGTCAGCGGCAAACTTACGAATGGTGAGCACTGGCCCATTCAGGCTCAAGGGGGGGATAATGGCGTTAACTCGGGAGCCGTCAGGCAGCCGAGCATCGACCATAGGCATACTTTCATCGATTCTCCGCCCCAAAGGAGCCACGATCTTCTCAATGATATGCATCACATGAGCATTGTCTCGAAAGGCTACATCAGTAACCTCCAATCGGCCTGATCGCTCTACATAGACTTGTTTGGGACCATTAACCATAACTTCTGAGATACTATTGTCAGTAAGCAAGGGGGTGATAGGACCAAAACCCATGACTTCGTCGATGATATCTGTAGTGATGCGTTGCCTTTCTGAACCTGTCAGATGGGAAGCCTCTGTATCGATGATCTCATCGACGACTTCCATCAGTTTGCGCTCAAGTTCCTGTCTCTTGCCGGGCTCGTCGGCCCCGTTGAGCAAGGCCGGCTCCACCGCCCCTACCAGCTCTTCGTGGATCTTGCTTTTCAACTTGACAAAGGGATCAACTCTCCGCACTAAAGTGGGTCGCACCGGAGCAACCTTAAGGGGCCCTTCCGGCTGCCCCGCTCCCATAATTTGGCTGTTGTTTTTCCCCGCTATCCGTTTTAGTAAAGACATGGGGTTACACTACCCTCCTCTGGCCTTTCAGGCGCTACCTTGTCGCAAGAGGCGCCCCAAAAGATTCCATTTAGGTACGGAATCCCCAGCTGCCTCCATTGGGTCGCCGGCTATTTTGTGCGCCATCTCCCGAACCCCGGAACTGATAGCTGATTTGGGGCTGGATAGTACAAAGGGAATCCCCTCATTGGCCGCTTGGATTGCCAAGCGCCCATCGCTGGGGATCTTGGCAGAAACCCCAATTCCCAGCCTCTGCTCCAGGACGCTAATCTTGATCCCGATATCCTCTGCGGCTCGATTGACCACCAGTTTCGTCTTTTCCGCAGGGTAGTCTAAAACTCCCTGCATGACATCGAGACAGAGCCTGACGTTCTTAATGGTGGGAATGTCCAAGGTAGCTATGATGGCTATATAATCTGATTCATCTAAAGCTGCCAGTACCGGCTCCTGGAAGCTTTGAGCAGTATCGATAATGATGTAGTCCGCCATCTGCCGCAAAATAGTCAAAAGCTGTTTAATATGACCACCGCCTACTAGTTCCGCTTCTTCCGGCCGAGCCGGCGGCGCCAATACCCTAAGCTGGGGAGAGTATTGGTGCAAAGAGCTAACCACTTCTTCTCTTCCCCACTCACCAGTCTGGATCAAATCGATGATGTTACGACGAGGTTCAAAATCCAAAAGCACCGGCACGTCCCCAAACTGCAAATCTAGATCCACCAAGATGACGCTCTTTTTTAGTTCATGGCTGAGCAAAACCGCCAGATTAGTTGATATGGTGGTCTTTCCCACCCCACCCTTGGCGCTGAATATGGTAATAATCTCACCATTATGCTCCATAGTAGGTGCTGGCTGTGGGCTAGCTTGCAGCCAGCGTTTGGATTCCATAAGATAGGCATTGCGAAGGGTATGAATCAGCTCATCAGAGCTAAAGGGCTTGGTAAGATAATCCCTGGCACCAGCAGCCATCGCTTGTCGCAGGTACTCCTGCTCTCCCTGAACACTCATCATAACGATGACACTTCTGGGAATTTCCGTGGAGATGACTGCCGTTGCCGCGATACCATCCACGGGGGTCATATTGATATCCATCAAGATCACATCGGGTAAGAGCTGCCTTGCTAAGGCTATGGCTTCCTCTCCATCTTGGGCCTCTCCCACCACTTCTATATCCTTTTCAAACTCCAAGAGCCGTTTTAGGGTCTCTCGGAAAGGGGCTGCATCATCTACTATGAGCAGACGTAATGGCTGGCCCATGGTAAGTACCCTCCCTTCCTTCTGTTCCTTCTATGAATCCATCCCGCCAAAGATCGTGATTATCTGCAGGCTCGTTGCCCCTTAGAACGTGGGGTGTTACAAAGAACACTAGCTCTGTCTGACCTTTGTTAAACTGCTCGCTGCGAAAGAGCTTCCCGATAATCGGCAGATCGCCTAAAATAGGCACCTTATGCATCTGCTCTGCCTCGCTGTTCTCAAGAAGACCTCCAATGACAAAGGTGGTACCATCTTTAACCCATACCCTGGTCTCCGCCCGCCGGGTTTTCATGGCCGGTAAAGTCAAGGACTCTATGCGAATGGCGTTAGCCCAATCTAAGCTAGAGACTTCTGAACTTACGTGTACTTCGATGGCATCGTCGTCAACCACTACGGGCAGTATCTTAAGCCCCACACCATAGGCCTTCCAAACGATCTGCATCTCGCCATCTTTGGGCACCACCACAGGGATCTCCCCTCCACCCAGAAACTCTGCTTCCTTGCCGCTTAAGGTCAGAAGGCTAGGAGCAGCAAGCAAGCGGGCTTTTCCCTCATCAACTAAAGCCTCTAGCTTAGCTCCCAAGGGCAAAAGTCGCTCCATGGGCTCCCCGATGATAATCTCACCGAAAAAAGCCGTATCAGGAAGCAGTACGCCTCTTTCCAGGGAGCCCCACGTCATGCCCAGTTTATCTAGATCTACTCGGCTAGCTTCTACTACCTTCACTTTCAAAAGTACCTGCAAAGGGGCTTCTACCTTGATTAGATCGATAACCTCCTTGCCAAAAGCTCCGGCTAGCTTTGCCGCCCGCTCTACATCTGCTTGATCGGTGACAAAGCCTTCTAGTACGAGCTTCTCTCCGACCTGGCTTACCTTTACTGTAGGAAGATCCAAAAGCTCACTTACTACCTTGCTTAAGGATGGTTCTGGATGGCCGGTGTCGGAAGCGATCTCCAGCCGATTAACCACAGTATCGGTAAAGAGCCCCGCTATGGCCACTGCTCCCTGGGCCTCCAGCTCACTCATAACACAGCCATCTAAGATAGCGGCCCCCTTGATTATCTGTACTTTTACTTGGGGGATATTAATGGCCTCCGCAATTTCTTGGGCTAGGCTCAGCTGTGGTGTATCATCGATCTGTGCCAAAGATTCCTCTGTCAAAGATAGCCCCAGGTGCTCCTTTTCCCCTTCGGCCTTACTAGGCATAGGGATAGAATCTATAATCTCTTCATCGGAGCTCAACGATTCCTGCTCTACTTCTACCTCTCGTCGGCTGACAGTCTCTGAACCGGATGATAGAGGTCTTAGCTCCTTTTCCTCCTTTGCCTTAAGAGGCTCCACCTCGATCAAAGTAAGCAAGGGTACCTGAAAGGTAGATGCTATACGCTCCGCCCTAAGCCGCCGATACTCGTTGGGAAGCTGACCTTCTATGACGATAAAACCGTTTAGTTCAAAAATCTTTAGGGTTTCTTCTCCCACGGCAGCCGTCATGTCTGGCACTAACTGGCGCAGACGTTGGACTCCCGTTTCCGCATCTGATTCTACCGCATCGCTCCCCGCCAGGGGTGTACCCTCGGGCGGGAGAAGACTCTCCTCTACCTCCAAAAGATCCACCACTTCCAGATCCAAAGCCCTGGCTATAGCTACTGCCCTTCGCCGGGCCATTTCCGATGCAGCTGTCCCTTCTAGCAGGACGGTATGACCCACTAAGGTGACTTGGATATTGGGAGCCTTGATATAGGTCTCCAAGAGCTCTCGCTCCCTAGCTGAATCAAAAGTTGGCTCACCTTGCACTTGGAGGAGGCTAACAATCCGAACCGGGTACAGCTCAGCAATGGCTGTCGCCCTCTGACGGGCGATTTCTGATTCCACTGTGCCTTCAAGGAGCACTGCATCTTGAATAACCCGTAAAGAAACAGCGGAGTCAGCAATTTCCCGCTCCATGGCCTTAGCCAAGGTCATGATATCCTTTGTATCGGTAGATGCTTGTGTTTCAGCAATTGCTAAAGGGCCGTGGAAACTAGGCTCTCCCAAGATCGTCGCCTCTGCTTTGGCTGAAGAAGACTCATCCTCATATTCAAGAAGTTCGCTTTCCTCTACCATGGCGGTCCCATCGTGCTGAGATGTGTCTTCTACTGAGATCAGATTTACCACCGGTTTGCCAAAGGCATAGGCGATGGCAGCAGCTCTCTCCTTCGCAGCCTCCTTCTGGACAGTGCCTTCCAGCAGGAAAGTGCTGCCGGCGATGACGTGCACAGAAACAGATGGGATATTGATATGATCGACAATCTCGATTGCTAGATCCTCCATGGAAGTCTTTGGGGCGGGTACCTGTAGGAAATTAAGTACTGGTTTGCTAAAGGTAGCTGCTAAAGCTTCGGCCCGTTGGCGCTCTTCTAAAGAGGGTACTTCTCCCTCCATGACAATGTAATCATTGATTGCCCGAATGCTCACATGGGGCCGATCGATAACTACAGCAACTCTTTCAGATAGATCCGGCTCTGCCTCAGTTCCGGCTATCTGCAGTAAGTCGATGACTTCGCCATAGGCCCCAGCTAGCTTTAGGGCCCGTTCCTTCTCTTCCGGTTCTTGGACAATCCCATCTAGGATGACGTTATCATTAATAAAATGCACCTTAATGCCTGGCAGATTCAGCTGCTTAGAGAGTTCACTAGCAAGGGCATCGGGGTTAGGCACCACCCGAACCCGGTAGTGGGATACACCAGAGCCCTCCCAAATCTGCAGTGAGGTGGTGCCGACTCCAATACCGTTGATTAAAACCTCTCCGGTATTTACCATGACTACATCGGCAATGGCGGGTTCCGCCACCGCTACTCGCTTGGGCTTAAATACTGGCAGAAGCAGCGATTCTCCCCGTGGGATAGTCAAAAGAGTCCCATTCGAAGCTAAAGCAAACTGTTCCTCAGCCTCCGCTGGACGGCCAGACAATAGGATGAGTAGAATAGCAAAAAGTATAAGACCCGGCCATAGGCTCCGTCTAGTGGTCACAGTTATGTCCCCTTTTGTTCTAGTTTGGTTTTACTGACACCAACTCCCGATCTGTTCCCCGGATGATCTCCACCTCATAATCTTGAGGCGGTTTCGGTGAAGCAGGCGGCTTCGGCGGTGACCATACCGCGGCCACAGGCTGCGCACTCCGTTGTGGGGCCCTGGGAGGTGCGCCCACCTGAGCTAGCTCGGAACCAGTGGTGGGATTAACCCATTCCCTGTTGGCAGCACTAACAGGCCGCAGGGCCAATCGCAAAGTCCCAGTCTCTTCGGCGAGGGTCACTCTCTGAGCTTCGTCAAGGGTAACTGCCAAAGTAACGGTGGTTGTCACTCTAGGTTTTTTGTCTACCTCTTCTTCCATGTCTTGGGCGATGGCCAGGACCTCGACATCCTGCAAAACTGTACTGGTAACCTGATCGTCCCCGCTGGAGCCTTCTATAGTAGCCAAGACGTCCACCCGATCCCCTGGCTTGATGAACCCGGCTACCCCTACAACCTCATTGACCGCCACCGAGATAGCCCGCTTGTCGCTGGGGATAGCAAAGGTCAAAGAGGGCGTCACCCCCGCAGGCAAGAGGCGACTGCGTAAGATCTGCTCTCCTTGAAAGATGGGGGCCTTGGTAATTCTCCCTACTACTTCAGCAGTGCTGATGGCCGCCTCGGGATGGACAGAGCCCACATGCACTTGAGCTAGGCGCACCATATTTGCCCCAACTGTGGCCCCGGCAGGTATGTCGTTGGCAGCCACTAGGACCCCGACCTCCTTGACAGTTTGGGTATCGCTCGTTTCCAGAGTCCGAATATATGTATAAGTGAGGATAGCCGCCAGCAAACCTAAGGCGGCGGCTACAAGCAGCAGTTTTCTTCTTTTCACTTTAGCATCTCCCCCTCCGCCCATAGCCCCCAAAGGCTGCCCGACTCCCTGACTGCATATTGTTATCCAGCTCACATAAGGTACTCGCTAATTCACCAGTTTATATCCCTTCAGGCCATAATCTCCGGCTTCGCCCAGTTCACCGGGAACTACAGTTCTTAAGAACCTGCCGACCACTAGGCTATCGGTTCCCCGGCGGGTAGTTCCTTCCAGGAAAAAGGCAGCAAAGCCAATTACTTCTACCGCGTCCCTACCAGGGACATCTAAATCCCTGAGTATGGGTACAACCATGAAGCGGCTGCATTCGGGGACCACTGTCTCCGCGGTGCACTTAGGGTAATGCTGACACTGGTCTATGCGGTATTTGACTCCCCGGACAGTGGGGCCTGACATATTGCCCGGCTCAGTATCTATCCAATCACCTACAGCCAGCCTACCTTGGTGTCCATACTTCACATTCCTCTCGTAGTTTGAGGCCCCCCGCCCCCCTAGAGATAATGCACCAAAGTTGCCCCGAAAGTAGCTAGGTACCGAGCCGGGTCCATATTTTAGAGTATATTGCTCACCGAAAACAAAGTCTTGCTCTACCACTCCAAAGGGAGCCACACCTATATAAGCCGAGATAGTGCCCACCCGGGCAGTGGCAGTCGCCGTTAGCCTCTGCTTTGCAAGGCCAAGAATCCGAGCAAAGTATAGATCTACGTCTCGAAAGGCAAAGACCCTAACTGCGTTGTTGTCATCTTCCACAGAAGCATTGACTGCAAATCTATCTATACCGTTGGCCATGGCATACTGCCTAGCATTGGTAATCGCCATGGTGGGACTATATGGTAGATCTTGTACTCCCGCCAAGGCACCGGCATCTACGGCATTAACTAGCATGAGCCGATTGACATAAAGCAGTCCCACATCAATGACGAGGGCAGCAAAGCCAAAAAGCACTACCAAGAAGAGGGCAGTCATAACCAGGGCCGCACCGGCATCGTCCTCTATGGAGTATGTGTTCTTTGAGACGGACAGCCTGTAAAGAACCTCTTTCAAACCCTCTACCCCCATCTCGGTACATGATGTTAAAGATACCTACTCAATCCGCATTGTGGTTCGTCCCACCACCGGGAAAGGATCCGGTATTATCCCAGAGAAAAAGGGGACTACCAGATGCACTTCATGGGCCACACTTACCCGCAAAGGCTCACCGGTATACCGTTCCCATTTGGCCGGTTGAATCTCAATGGAAAGCTCTGCTTCCGGAATGGAGGGCGCCGCTGCTTTGACCCGGGCTCGAATGGCGTTATCATCTTGGCCAATGGCACCCAGCCGGGCTCCTTCCCTAGAAGCATGGAGTACCACTAGGTAGGCATGGCCAATCCGACCTACCTCGATGATCCCCAAAAGTAAGGTGAGTAGAATTGTCAGGACAAGGGCCAGCTCCACCAAGGCCTGGCCCCTGTCTTCCCGCCCCCGAAATCTCTTTGTCATGCTAAACCCACCAGTTGTGTTAGGGTTTGAAGAGAATTACCCTCGGCGAACCGCTTAGTGCCATCTCTTAGATCTGAATCTGGTACTATGGTTAGCTACCCAAACCCTCTGGGTTAGTCAAAGCGTTTGAAACTTTCTGAAGGATATCGCCCAAGTCCCCACCTAAAGCATATAGGATTGCAATAGCTGCTATAGACACCAACGCCAAAATCAGCCCATACTCCACCATGCCCTGTCCTTCATCATTTTTGTTAAAGCGGGTCTGTAAATAAAACCACACTGTCTGTAACATCCTTGTTTGACCTCCTTTTGTATGTAAAGCCGCAAGTCCCTCACCTCCGGGAGGCAAACCCTTCTCAAAGCAAAANCCCGTTTGCTGGGCGGCGGCCGGGGCAAACGGGCTTATTTGTTAAGTAGATACGGGTATAATGCATCCACCCGTAACTGGGNGCTATCCCGTTCTTCGGCAACTCGACCATCGTAGCAGTTCTGTAGCACTATGAACTGCCTTAGACTCGAAAGCTTTGCGTCCCCTTCTTTCAAAGGGTTTGCCTTTATCGGAAGCTGGGCTTTCTTGTTGCNTCTATTTTCTCATACAAGCAAATGGAAAAGAATCCCTCAAAGGGCTCAAACAAGGAGGGCAAGAAGCACTAATTCCAGGTTTTAATTGACGGAAATATCAGTAAACGGGACCTTCAACCTATGTCACTATACTCATAGCGGTTAGAAGAAGATCTGCCTCCAGCTGCAGGTTAGATCGGCTCATGCAGTTGGACAGGCACCTTAGAAGTCGCCACCGAAAGGCATAAAGACAGGGGGCGGGGGGGATGTCTTTACACCGGAGTATATCAGTCATTCATGGGGCGACCGCTGACACCTCTCTTTAGAGCATACACAGCAGCCTGGGTGCGGTCGGCTAGTTCGAGCTTGCGTAGTATATTGCTCACATGGTTCTTAACCGTCTTTTCACTGATGCTTAAGGTATCGGCTATCTCTTTGTTGCTTTGGCCACCTACAATACATTCCAAAATCTGCCGCTCCCTGCTGGTAAGACGGGAAAGAAGCCCTGAATCCCGGTTTTCCTTTCCTCTACCAACCATAGGGGCCGCAGGAGCATCGGCTATAGATAGCGTAGAGCCGTTCCATTCTGCGGTAGCAGCTACTTCCTCAACGGCTGTAGAAAGCCGGTTAAACTCATCCAAAACCTTCTCCAAAAGAGGTGATCGTAAATAGGCACGCCCCTCATGGATGGTGCGAATAGCCTCCGCTAGATTCGCAGGGTCCACATCTTTCAGGACGTAACCACCGGCCCCGGCCTGGAGGACCTTGAACACGTATTCATCATCAGCATGGATGGTAAGTACGAGAATGCCAATCTCAGGATCAATCTCTTTGATGAGTCGGGTCGCCTCAATGCCATTCATGCCCGGCATATTAATATCCATCAATACTACATCGGGGCGAATTTCCCGAGCCAGCCGCACTGCCTCTTCCCCATCGGCAGCTTGGGCCACAACTTGTATGTCTTCCTCCAATTCAAGGATCCGGCACAGGCCTTGCCGTAATAGTGCATGATCATCAGCAATAATTACTCTTATGCGTTCCAACAAGCCACCCTCCTTTTCACTATTCTGTAGAGTCCACCGGTACAGACGCGGATACCGAAGTGCCATCACCCGGAGTAGATTCGATTCGCAAAGAGCCNCCTAGAAGGTCAACCCGTTCTTCCATGGACATTAGCCCGAAACTTCCGCCTTCCCTTGCCCTGCGGCGGGCAGTTTCCAGGTCAAATCCCACGCCGTCGTCTTGTACCTGCATGTTGATCTGGTTATGGGCAAACTCTAAGCGTACCATGATATGCTGTGCGTTAGCATGCTTCCGGGCGTTGTTAACAGCTTCTTGGATCAAACGAAAAACTGTCACCTCTACAGTACTTGGTAGGCGCTGTTCTTTGCCTAGTATTATTAAGTCCGTTCCAGTACCTGACTCTTCTTTAACAGCCTCCATGAAACGACGCAATGTGGGGGCAAGCCCTAAATCGTCCAAAGTCATGGGCCTTAGATCGAAGATAATCCGACGGACATCTACCAAGGTTCGCTTCACTGTGCTCTTTAGCTCCGCCAGCTCTTGGGCTAGCTCATTGCGGTCTGCATCTAGTAGTCTTTCACAAATTTCTGCCCTAAGAACCACGTTGGCCATGGACTGCGCTGGGCCATCATGTATCTCCCTAGCAACCCGATGTCGTTCTTCCTCTTGAGCTTGGATTATGCGGGTAGCCAAGATAGATTTCTCCTGAAGGCCTTCAATTTCTACTAGGGCATCTTCCAGATTACCTGCNAGTATCTGCATGGCAGCACCAACTTGCTTTACCATGGCTTCAGCTCTATCCACCAAATCTGCTAGNTTCCGAAGACTGCGTTCTAATTCATCTCTCTTACGTCTTAACGTTGCTTCCCTTTCCCGAGCAACAGCGACTTCCACCTGTAGGGCTTGAGTGCGACTATATGCTTCCTTGATCTCAGTCTCGCCATAACGATGAAAGTCTCTGTTGACAATAGCCAAGTGAGTCTTTGCCGCCTGCAGCTCCTTCTCCAAGAAATCCACCTGCTGAACGCAGGCCGCCGCCTCTTGCCGAATCTCCTGGGCTTGTACCTGCAAACGTTCATATTCGGCCCGTGCCGCTTCTGCGATGCCAAATATCTCTTCTTGTCCATTGCGAAGGGCAGCAACTGTCTGCTGAAATATCCGGTCGACTCTTTGCATGTCTAGTGCCGGTTTACGCCTCATGGCAACCGAGCTCCTTTGGCCTTTTCCTTTGGCCTTCTAACAAACATTCTCTGCCCAAACTATGGGCTCCTGCCCTTATTTCGCTTCCCATTGGAAAAAACCCTCTAGAGGCAGCCCTAACGAGCTACCTCTGGGCACTGGTAAAATATTCCATTAACCTCTGGCGGTCTTGAGAGCGTCAGCACAACTGCATCCTTTGCCGCGCTCTAGAGGTATAGCGGCGATCATTTTATATAGCAGATCCTTCAGCTTGTCGTTGTTCTCCTGAAATACCTTTAGAACTGCCTCGTGGCTAACGGGCTCCACGGAAGGATCGCCTTCCAATCCAGCATCGTAATCTGTGATGAGAGCGATATTGACATAGCAAATACCGAGCTCCCGGGCTAACATACCTTCTGGGTATTGGGTCATGTTGATGACTTCCCAGCCATGGCTTTGAAACTCCTGGCTTTCTGCCCGAGTAGAGAATCTCGGACCGGAGATTACAACAATTGTACCTCGCTCATGGATGGATAACCCCTGATCCTTACCCTGGGTAATTGCTATCTGGCGCAATTCCTCACAATATGGATCGGCAGCACTTATGTGGGTCGTAATGGGCCCGTCAAAGAATGTATCTTCCCTTCCCCAAGTCCTATTGACAAATTGATCAGTCACCACAAAATCCCCTGGTTTGATGTGGGCCTGGAGACTACCGGCAGCACAGGGCCCTATGATGCGGGTAACCCCCAATTCTTTCATAGCCCAAAGGTTAGCCCGGTAGTTGATCTTGTGGGGGGGAAGGTGATGGTCTTTACCATGTCTGGGAAGAAAGGCGACCTTCTTACCATCAACACTTGCCAAAGCGATTTTATCACTGGGTGGACCATAGGGAGTCTCCACCCAAACTTCCTCAACATCGGTGAGGAACTCATAAAAACCAGATCCACCAAAGACTCCGATATCTGCCCTGTGAGTCATGTTGAAGCGACCTCCTCTTATTGTTCTAGATCAAAAAGTGGGTGGCAAAGACCGCGCCACCCAACTTATTCTCCTTAACTACATCATTTCCCTATTAGAAAGCAGGTACAACGGCTCCTTCGTACTGCTCTAGGATAAAATCCTTCACCTTGTCTGATAGCAAAGCTTCGGAAAGCTTGGCGAGGTCCTCCCGCTGAGTATCACTCTTGCGCACTGCTAAGATGTTTACATAGGGTGACTCACTATCTTCGATGAAGAGGGCATCGGTCATGGGCACCAGGTCAGCCTCTAAAGCATAGTTGGTGTTGATAATCGCAAGTTCTACATCAGGTAAGACCCTGGGCAGCTGAGCCGCCTCTAGCTCACTAAACTGAATGTTATTTGGGTTAGAGGTGATATCAAAGGGAGTGGCAGTAATGCCTGCTGCCGGATCTAGCTGAATCAAGCCTTGCCTTTCCAAAAGCAACAGAGCTCGCCCACCGTTGACGGGATCATTGGGAATGGCAACTCTGGCGCCTTTTTTTAGCTGGCTTATGTCCTTTATCTTTTGGGAATAGCCCCCCATCGGCTCAATATGAACCTTGGTGATATAGGTGAGATCCAGCCTGTGATCCTGGCTGAAGGTCTCAAGGTACGGGATATGCTGAAAGTAGTTGGCGTCAAGCTCTCCCTCAGCTAAGGCCAAGTTGGGCTGTACATAGTCGGTGAATTCAATCACCTTAAGATCAATACCTTCCTCAGCCAGATCTGGCTTGATCAAATTGAGAATCTCCGCGTGNGGCACCGGCGTTGCTCCTACCTTAAGGGTAGCGGCATTAGCAGCTAAAGTGCCACCGAGAAGCAATAGACTAGCTATTAAGATTACGATAGATGCTCTTTTCATGTACGTAAAACCTCCTTGGAGTCTACTTTTTGGATAACCGATTGGCAGCCCAGTCCCCCAGGGTCTGCATGATCTGTACCAGTACGATGAGAACCGCTACCGTAAGCAGCATGATGTCCCCTCGAAAACGCTGGTATCCGTAGCGAACGGCCAGATCGCCCAATCCACCTCCTCCTACAGCCCCCGCCATGGCGGAATAGCCAATCAGGTTAACAGCTGTAATTGTAAGTCCCAATACNAACGAAGGCATAGCTTCAGGGATTAAGACCTTGCCAATGATTTGCCACGGCGAAGCACCCATGGCCAAGGCCGCCTCGACTACACCCCCATCGACTTCCTTGAGGGCCGTTTCTACCAACCGGGCTACAAAGGGAATGGCCGCCACGGTCAGGGGCACCATCGCCGCCGTTGTGCCAATGGAAGTACCCACAACCCATCGAGTAAAGGGGATAATGGCTACCATCAAAATGATAAAAGGTATGGAGCGCCCGATATTTATGACGATGGCCAAAATACGGTTGACTACCGGATTCTCTAGTACGTGACCTCGCTCAGTAGTGACTAGAATGATGCCCAAAGGCAAACCGATTAACTCCGCTAAGACCACTGCTACCAGCACCATATACAGGGTCTCACCGGTTGCCTGCCAAAGTAGGCGCCAAATCATGGGGTTAAGCATCGCGCAACACCTCCACCTGCAAATCCTGCTGAGCCAGGAAAGCTCTAGCATTCTCCAAGGCTTTGCTCTCACCGGAGAGCTCCACCACCAAAGTCCCAAAGGGCGTCTCTTTGATATGATCAATACGGCCAAAAAGTATGTTGATAAGTACAGGAAACCGCTGCATTAAGCCAGCCATAATCGGCTTGCCCGCCGATGCCCCGATAAAGGATATTTTAAGCAGGATGCTGTCTTCATCACAGTGACGCTCCAAAAGATCCGGTGGTATCTCGATATCTATTACGCCTCGGACCAATCGCCGAGCTTGGGCAGTCTTGGGTGTTGTAAATACATCCAGCACCGATCCACTTTCTACGATCCGCCCATTCTCAATCACTGCCACCCGGTCACAGACTTGCTGAATGACGTGCATCTCATGGGTAATGAGCAAAATAGTTAAGCCCATCTGCCGGTTAATATCNTGAAGTANATCNAATACAGCAGTAGTCGTCTCTGGATCTAGGGCCGATGTGGCCTCATCGCATAAAAGCACCTGGGGCTGATTGGCCAACGCCCGGGCGATGCCCACCCGCTGTTTTTGGCCTCCACTGAGTTGAGCCGGATAACTGTCGGCCTTGTCTTCCAGACCAACTAGGTCGAGCAGCTCTGTGACCCTACTTTTGATCTTGCCTTGAGGCACACCGGTGATTTCTAAAGGAAAGGCAACATTTCCAAATACGGTCCTTGAAGAAAGCAGGTTGAAATGCTGAAAGATCATGCCAATATGCTGCCTAGCTGCTCTAAGCTCCCGCTTGCCCAAGGCGGTAATGTTAGTACCATTGACCAACACCGTCCCAGCTTGGGGCCGTTCAAGCATATTAATGCACCGCACCAAGGTGCTCTTGCCCGCGCCACTTAGTCCAATGATGCCAAAGATCTCACCTGGCTCAACATGGAGGCTAACATCATCTAAGGCCCGCACTTCCTTATGCCCATCGGTGAAAACTTTGGTCAAATTACGAATCTCAATCAACTACCCCACCCCCCGCCAGCCGCAACTTTGGCTGTTACAAAAAATCCCCTTCCGGACGGAAGAGGATGTAATCTGAATAAATACACAACTCCGTCTCTCATCTCTCTAGTGCCTGACAGCACTAGCAGGAATTGGCACCTCGCGTCACAGCGCCGGTTGCCGGGTTTCATCGGGCCAGTCCCTCCACCTCTCTTGATAAGAGCAAAGCAGGCTATTTAGTTTAAGGCCTTGCCATTAGCCCAAGTATAGCAGTAGCAAAATCTCCTGTCAACAGCTGTTTTTGGAATTTGTGTAGGTCTGTGATATTGCCAGGGTGCAATTACTCTGTGACAATGTCAGTATGGAGCGTTTTCTTTCCCTAAAGATCTCGCATTAAAGCATCGAGTCTATTTATCGATACCTTCGCTGCTAATCCCATAGCGATTATGATCTCCGCAAGAAAGACAATAGCCGTTATGCTATAGACTACCGATTGCCGAAGTCCTTTGAACACTCCTCCTGCCCACGCGGGAAAGCTAATGGTCCCAACAAATAGAGAGAGGCTGGCAAAACCCAGCAGCATAGCAGACAGCAGTTTGGTCGCACCCGATGCCTTTCCTGCTGTACCGCCAAATTCAATTCTAATGGTGAAATCCGGAAAGAGGGTATCCAGCATCAGCATCACCCCAGCCACGGCCGTATTGATCAGGATAGTCACCGGGATAGATATATACAATGGAAAGATCGGCGCTTCCGGGAAAATGATAAACGCGGCCAGTTGAAACAAAACGCCGTAAAGGGCTGGAATTAGGGCAGCGTACCCAAGCTTAGCCAGATAAAGGGTTTGCGGCCTAATGGGACTGCTCTGCAAAAACCACCAGTTCTTGCCTTCCCTGCTGATGGAAATCCCACCCAACTGAGAGATCAATACACTGCCCATCAGGGTAGGCATAAACAAAGCCATGGTTCGCATCATCCAGTTCTCTGCCATGCTGGCCTCTGTGGGAATTGGGGCAGTAGACAAGTTATACAGGTAAAAGCCCAAGACGATAGTGACTACCAACAAGTTGTACCAGAGCAAGGGGTCCCTCTTCATGACCAAGAGCTCCTTCCTGATCACTGACATAAGCTGGCCCTGTGGCCAAAGAGACCTTGTCTGCCTCGCTGCCTTCTTCTTAGTCCCCACGGTATTGTCATCTTTGGTTCCCCAACCGGCGAGGAAGAAAGAGCCCGACAAAGCAATAGCTGCATAACACAGACCCAAACTAACCAAACATAACGGCAAACCGTTGGCCCACGGCGAGTAGTTAAAACTAGGCAAGAAGCTTAGGGCAAAGCGGCTCATCCAAAGATGGGGGAGATAAGGATTCTTGCCAATTCCCCACTCACCGACTTGCTGCAAAAGTACCATCGGGTCCTGCATTTGATCCTGAGTCGTTTTCAGGCTGATTATCTGAGAAACAAAGACGATTAGCAAAGCCGCCATGGATGAGAGTGCAATGAAGATCTGTTTCAGCCGGGCAGAAGGTACAAACCGCATAATCANAAGGATCAGCAGAGCCAAAACACTATGGACCAAAAGGGCNCCTAGGATAGCCCCGGCAATGGCTGCTAGATAAAAAGCTACGGGGGCGGAACTTTTGACCCCATAGGCAATCCAACCGGGCACAATAAAAATCAGTGCCCCCTGCAAGTTGTAGAGAAAGGAACCGAACAGCTTAGCAGCAAAAACTGCTTTGGCCGATATTGGATTGGATAATAGAAAAACCAAATCATCACTTTCAAATGTGCGNTCGTAGATGGTTTTGAGTCCTGATGCCAAGATGAGGAAGGCGACACTCAGGCACAGCAAGCTCAGAATTGATGCCTCAATAGTTCTGGCAATGCCCGGGGACTCTGGCAGCGATGTGTCAATATATGTAAAAAGCTTATGCAGCCCGCTCCCGATGAAAACGGCCAAACCCAAGACCACAGCCAAAGCCAGCAAGGCCCTCAATCTGGCTTTGCGGTCCTTTAAAGAATTCTTTGCCTGCACCCATTGGTATCTTAAGAGAAGGGAAAACGTACCCATATCTATACCCCCTTGACTTATTACCACAAGTCTAATCCCTGTCCTGGTTGGAGGTAAGCTCTAGAAACAGGTCCTCTAAGGTAATAGATTTACCCGTCCCTATGTGTTTGGTTCCTTGTCGTAATTCATCAACGGTACCTAGGGCGATCAGACTACCGCTTTGGATAATGCCAACTCGGTCACACATTTGCTCCGCGATCTCCAGAATATGGGTAGACATGAACACGGTGCCGCCGCTCCCTACAAACTCTCTCAGTATGTCCTTGAACAATCTGGCACTCTTTGGATCCAGTCCCACTGTGGGTTCATCGAGAAACAGCACCTGAGGTTCTGCCAGCAGTGCAGCCGATAGGCATACCTTTTGCTTCATGCCGTGGGAGAAACCACCGCATAACTCATCGGCTCGGTCACTTAGTTCAAATAGATCTAGGAGCTTGTTGATGCGCCTTCCTGCTTCCTTTCTATCAATTCTGCGCAGCTGGGCTGCGAGTTCCAAAAATTCTCTGCCGGTGAGTCTATCGTAGATATTGGGCGAGTCTGGAACAAGGGCCATATTCTCCTTGGCAGCAACCGGATGCTCCTGTACATTAATGCCCGCGATCTTAGCTGACCCCGAAGTAGGTGTCAGCAACCCGGTAAGCATCTTGATAGTCGTCGTTTTGCCCGCCCCGTTTGGCCCCAAAAAGCCGAACAGCTCGCTGGCATGTATGTGGAGATCAAGCCGGTTGCAGGCAACAAGACTGCCATACTTCTTGGTCAACCCCTCAGCAATGATCACAGCTAACCCCTCCCGCCATCCAAATGCTAAAACACATCGCTGTTTACGGTACTGGCAATAGTTATGCCCTGTTTCAGCGCCGAAGTTGTGTGATCTTTGGGTGGGATCGTCGCGGTTCAGCCACAGACAAACCACCTCCCAACCTCGGTCTCGTTAATGAGCTGTTGGATGTATATTACCCAAAAACCNGAGGGTTCCTCTGTGACTAGTTGTCTGCCGGGGTGTTAAGGTCTTTTTGAGTATTATCCTTGGGCGAAGACCCATCTACTTGGTGCCCACCGGAGGCAGCCAAAACTGCTCCATGGTAGCGCCCTCTGATAAGAGAACATCCAGGGTCTCCTTGACCTTCGCCCCAACTCGATTTGGCTCATGGGCATCGGTTCCGATGTATAGTGGGCACCCAAACTGAATGAGGGGTCGGACAATGGCCGATAGAAAGCTTTCACTGATGGCTCCATCTTTATCAAAAAGTGCCCAGGTAGGTATCTCCAGTGCCTTGTAGGCTTTCCTTGCTTCTTCTGATTCCTCCTCTAGCCACTCTAGCTTTACATAATCATAGCAGAAGCCCGCCAGTTTGGCGTACTTGGCTACCCCGGACCAGGGATGGGCCAAGGCATTTACCAGAGGATTCCGAATAGCCCCCATGACTTGCCTATGTGCCTTATATAGGGCATCGTTCAGTGGTTCCTCATTATCCGGTCTTTCCACCCAGGGAAGATGAAAGTGNTGGACCCCTGCCAGTACATAATCAACGGGGATGTCTAGTCCTGGCTCACCGACAATGGCCCCCTCTAAGGTGAGCACATCTGCCTCAACCCCCAGCCATATCGCCAGCGAAAGAGCATCTAGTTGTTCTAATTCCCTCTGGGTCTTCGTGAAAATGCTCTTCTGGGTGAAGGGATGCAGATGATCCGTTAAACCGATGCCTTCTAGTCCACGATTTACTGCGCTGGTGATTATGGCCTCCAGATTCATGTTAGGGCTAGCGCAATTGGATTTGCTGCTATGAACGTGCAGGTCTGCGATCAAAAAAGTCTACCTTCCTTCCCCATCCCACCCTATGAANCTTGGACTGTATTATATGACAGCCGCGGTAGTCTCCACCCTTGGGCGGAAAATGCCTGGGTCAATACTGGTTNAGATTTGGGAAGGTATCTCTCGGAAAACTCACAAACGAAGATTCCTCTATAACCGGAGGTTCTAGCTAACAAAGCGAAATCATCCCAATCTACAGAGCCCATGCCCGGACCTAGATGGTTATCAACTTCCCCGAGGTTGTCAGCAATATGNGTATAATCCCAGAACGCTCCGAGATGAGCCACAAACTCTTCTAGATTACTGCATATGTTGGCATGGCCCACATCGATATTGAGCTTGACATTCGGGTGCTCGCCCAAAAGGGCAAAGAACTCCNTGAATTCCTCTGGGCTCGACCCAAAGGGGTTGGGCAGGTAGTCTGGTACATTCTCAAAATACAGCGTCTGACCATGCTCCTCTAGCTGCTTAAGCCATGGCCTGACTATACTGGCTGCCCTCACGCTCCCATCTTTGGGCGTTGCCAGGAAGTTCAAATGTATGTTCACCGATCTAGCACCCAGATCAGCACATCGCTGCAGCAGCTCTAGGCCTCTCTCTATAGCCTTTGCCTCGGCAACTTCCGTCCAGTCAAACCAGGGGTGGGCCGTCAGTGCTACGTCTAGTTTGTTTGCGAGGTCTCCTAGCTCTCGCACCGCCGAGGTGCTGGCCAAAGAACCGTCCACTAGCTCTGTACCGAAGACCTCCATCCCCACAAATCCTAAGGACTTNGTTCGCCTGATCATATCCGGCCATGACTTGCGCTCAGCTAGATGATCGGAGCTAATGAGCAAAGGTAGTTCATNANTCTTGCCATCCATTCTANTTCCTCCCCCCTGATACTAAGCCTTCACTGCTCCGGCTGTAAGACCTGCGACGAAGTGGCGCTGCAATAGAAGGAAAAGCAGTACTAAGGGGACAACGCCCAGGGTAGCTGCAGCACTGATGCGGGGCCAATCCATCTGAAACTGACCGATAAAAGCATATAATCCCACAGGAAANGTCTTGAGAGCTGTTCGAGTAATCATCAAGAGGGAGATGAGAAATTCGTTCCAGGCTGCAACAAATACCATAAGTGCACTAGCCACCATCCCCGGCCTAGCCAAAGGCAGTACAATGCGAGTCAAGGCCTGATAAGGAGTGCACCCATCTACCTGAGCTGCTTGCTCTAGTTCCGGTGGTATCTGCTCAAAGTAGCTCTTCATCANCCATACACTGATGGGAGTGGAGGCTGCCGAGTAGACTAANACCAACACAAGGTGGGTGTTGAGCATACCGAGCTTGAAGGCCATGTAATACAGAGCGATGGCATTGCCTAACCCTGGAATCATCTGGGTACCCAAGAGAAAGAAGAGCAAAAAGTTCTTTCCGGGAAATGAAGCCCTGGCAAAGGCGTAACCGGCCAATGAACCAAGGGTTACCGTTAGCGCGATGGTCAACACACTTACTTTCAGACTGTTATAAAACTGCTTCGGTATGCTGGATGAAAAGATCACATTCTTATACGCCTCTAAGGTCGGATTGCGGGGTATGATCGTTGGCGGAAAGATATAGATCTCCGATTGTGTCTTAAACGATGTCAAAATGGTCATTACTATGGGACTTACCATGGCGAATATGACTACTATATAGACTAGGATCAGCCCTAGGCGCTTCCAGTTCATTTGCTTTCCCCCCTAATATAAGGATTCAGAACGCAATGCGTAGTAATAGACAAGGCTAAGGGCGATATTGATCAAAAAGATCACCATGGCGATGGCAGCTCCATAGCCGATGTCCAGAAAGTTAAAGGCCTGCTGGTACATATATAGGCCGACTAACTCTGTACTTCGCAGTGGCCCACCGCCGGTTAAAGAATAGACTAATGAAAACTGGCCAAAGGCGCTAATAGATACCATGATAGTCACAATGGTGACTGTGGGCCTAATTAGCGGCAAAGTGATGTAGCGGATTAGTCCCCCAGACGAGCATCCATCGATCTTTCCGGAGTCATATAAGTCCAAGGGGATCTGCTGCAGTGCAGCAAAGAGCAGCAAGAAACTGAATGCCAGGTTTTTCCATAGTGACACCATGACAATGGTGCCCATGGCCATACCTGGATAGACCAGCCACCCATAGGGGCCAAGCTTNACTGTAGCCAAAAGGCCATTGAGCANACCTGTCCGATGATCAAGAATCCACAGCCACATGGCCGTTACAATGATCTCGCTTAAGACCCATGGCAAAAGGATGGCGGTTCTCGCCACAGAACGGCCCCTTTGGGGTATGTTTAGAACCAGAGCCAGAGCCAAACCCAGGACCACTCTCAGTACCAAGCTGGCAATCATATAGATTACGGTCCGCCCCAGTGCCCCCCAAAAAAACGGATCTGATANGACTCTTCGNTAGTTGGCCAGCCCCACAAAGCTAGATACCGTAGTGCGCAGGCTTTCATTGCGAAAGCTCAGCCATATGTTATACAAGGCCGGGTAAAACGTCACCAACCCCAGCAACAGAAACGTCGGCAAAATCATTAAGATATACGGCCACCCTTGCTTAAGGCTGCCAGACTTACGCTCCATTTAGGTTCCCTCCCGGCAGATGGAAGGCCGCAAAAAAAGCGGCCTTCCTACACATGACCTTCAATGATATTACTTCAGAATATCTGTAGCTTTGGCCCTCTGAACTACATTGCGCTCAGCGTCATCGAGGGCTGTGGCTGGATCCTTCTGATTCATCATGACTTCCTGGATGGCAACGGCAAACTCGTCTTGGATAAGTGGGAATATGGGATCTCCCGGTTTCATATGGGCACCCTCCAACTGGCGTCCAAATACTTGGTTCCAATCAGAGGCAAACATGGTATCATCAAAAACGGATCTCCGAGTAGGCAGTCCACCGATGTCGGCACACATGGATTTCATAACTTCAGGCGACAGCATCCAGCTTACATACTCCCAGGCAGCCTGCTGCTTGGCGGGGTCGTCGGTGAGGATGCTATAGATCCACCCACCGGCTGTTGTTGCACTAGTTATGCCGTGCTCCGGGACCGGGTAAAGCATGGCGCCAACCTGACCAGGAAACTGCTTGTCCATGTTGGGAGCATGGGTGTTGTGCAAAAGCGCCATGGCGTATTGGCCTGCGCTAAAGCCCCGGGCGATATCATCCCAAGTATATGAGTAGCTCTCCCGAGGAGAAACACCGTGTTTGTATACTAAGTCATGGTACAGTTGGAGAGAAGCTAGGCCGGCTTCAGAGTTAAATGCTGGCCAACCATCTTCATCTATCAGCTCACCGCCTAGTGCCCAGAAGAAAGGAAACTGGGTAAAGGTAGTCGGGCCACCCCCACCAGTCCTGGAACCACTAATACCGATTCCCCAGATATCTATCTTGCCGTCACCGTCAACGTCCTTGGTGAGTTTCTTGGCTGCTTCTGCGAACTCTTCAAAATCCCAAGCCTCGAGGAGCTTGGGCGGGTTGATCCCTGCTTCTGCGAAAAGGTCCTTGCGATAGAGCACCGTGGCAACTCCTGTCTCGGTAAAGAGCCCATAGAGTTTCCCGTCGTAAGAGGCATAGTCTAGGAATCCATCAAAGAAATCTGCCCTGGTCTCCGGTTCAATCAACGGATCGAGTGGCTGAATCCAGCCATTCATGGCAAAGTCTTTGACCCAGTAGAGATTCAGGATACCAACGTCAGGTGCGTTGCCGGTTCTGACTGCACTGATAAACTTAGGTCTGGCCGGTACACCTTCATGGGGCTCAAACTCTAGTTTGATATTGGGGTGCTTTTCCATAAAGGCCTTATTGGCATTCTTATACCATTGTTGATCAGAATAGCCTTGTAAATCCCAAACGACCAGTTCGACTTTTTTCGCTGCCATGGCGAAGGAGTAACTTGCGAGTACTGATATAAGTACTATGCAGGCAATTAGACTGGACTTATACATCGATCTCATCTTGGCTGTTGCCTCCCTTATTTTGCGTGTTACTTTCCATCAGCTTGCAATTGCTACTTCCAGGCTCACCTCCTAGCCATCAAGCCTCATGTTCCATACGTCACAGCTATAGGATCATACGTGATCGGCGGACTGCCCAAAGCTGGGTAGGCTAGAGTCAGCCGATCGATATTTGTTAACCTGCTGGACAAAGCAGCTTAGGATCAAAAGCTCTGCTATACGTGGCAGAAACTCGAGCATCTGAAAAGAATCCTCCCAAACCCCTGTACTCAATATATACTCAGCACTACTGCCCACCTTAGAAGCCGGATAGTTGGTTAATGCGATGGTAGCCGCTCCATTGCGTCTCGCCCTAGCGAGGAATTCCGCTACCTGTTTGTTTGTCCCAGAATGGGAAATACCGATGGCTGAATCATTGGGGCCAATGAAGTCATCCGGTAGATTACCGGCCCGGGAATCTACCCAAGCAAAGGAAGGAATCCCTGCGCTCTGCAGGCGGAAAGAGAGCATTTCGGCGAGGCGAGCAGAGATAGGACCCATACCATAGACATTTACGCTGNTAGAACTTGCAACAGCCTTTGCGGANTTGGTCAGAACATCTGGCTTCAGGACTATAGCCGTCCCCAGGATAGCCATGATGGCGGCTTGCACCGAATCATCCCAGTTATCGGCCTCTGTTATTGGTGATAGTGAAATCGATTCAGCAGCCGCGGTGGCTTGTTTTAGTATATCGCGCAAGGCAGTAAAGCCAGCAACTCCAAAGGTGTGACAGAAGCGAAATACGCTGGCTTCACTAGTGCCCGTTCGCTCGGCTAGTTGTTGAGCTGTGCACCGGGCGGCTTCCTGGGGGAATGCAAGTATGTAATCAGCTATTGCTAGTTCTGCTTCATTCAAGAAGGGTCGAGCAGATGCCATTTTGATAAAAATCTTCGCTGGCTTTGAACGGTTTACTAATAGCTCGATTAGATCTGAGGAAGGCATCGATTTTGTCACCTCAATTGGTTTTTGTGACATGACACTGTCATAAGTATAGGGCCTTGTGAGACATTTGTCAACAGATGCTCCGATTATTTCCAGTGTTAGCGTTACGCTTAGGGCAACATCCTCTCACGAGGCATTCTGGTTATGACAGGCTCTCATGCATATGGCGATTCACATATGGCATGTTTTGGAAGACAAGCAAAGGGAATACCGATCATGGGCCGACTGGTACACTCCACGGGGGTGTTGGCCATGCAAAGCGAAAAAAATGCTAGGATGACCTCTAAGGCTGGTTTTTCGCAGGCCTAGTTGCCGTTGATGGTTTTCTNCAGACACATATACTATCAAGCTTCCGTTCCTACGGGGGCTTGCTATCTAACCAGATTAAAGCAGGATTTCTCCCACCTAGTATGTAATTTCTGCAATAGATGCAAAGATGGAACGAGATAGGAGGGCTTGCCTATGATGGTAAAAACCCGAATGACTCCCAATCCTGTTACAGCTACTCCACATATGGGGGTACTAGATGCCCTAAAGATCATGCAAAAGCATAAAGTCAGGCGATTGCCGGTGTTGGAAAAGGACAAATTGGTAGGGATCGTAGTTGAGTCCGCACTGCTTAAGGTAGCACCTTCTCCAGCGACTACTTTAAGTGCCTTCGAGATCAACTACCTCCTAGCCAAGATGACCATCAAGGATGTCATGACACCAAACCCAGTGACTGTCACCCCTGAGACTCTGATTGAAGAGGCAGCGATACTTATGCGGGAGAATGTGGTAAGTGGTCTGCCGGTCCTCGATGGAGATAAGCTAGTGGGAATCATCACTGAGACAAACATCTTTGATGCTTTTATCGATTCCATGGGACTAAGGCGCAATGGCACTCGAGTCGCTATCGTAACGGACGAGGACAAGGCTGGTATTTTGGCAGATATCACTCGCATTGTCCGGGACCATGGCATCAGTATTATCAGCTTGGCGACTTTCCATCAAGCAGATGAGCAAAAGCGCTCCATTGTTCTTAGACTGGATACCACCGAGGTGGATTCGGTGCTTGAAGCATTGGAGGCCGCCGGATACACCATCGCCCACGTCGCCTACATGGCAAGCTGGACTGAAGGCAATAACAACCGTTAGCCGTCAAGCTCCAAACCCCTTGATAAGGAGATGCAAAGCACATGGCACTAGTTAGTCTTAGAGAGCTAGTTACCGATGCTTCCCGCCGGGGATATGCGGTGGGGTCCTTCAATGTTGTAAATATGGATACTTTGCANGCCATATTGCAGGCTGCGGAAGAAAACGGCTCACCGGTTATTTTGAGTGTAGCAGAAGGCCATTTCCATTTTGTCGACCTCGATGAGTTCTCCCCTGTAATACTAAAGGCCGCAGAAAAAGCTCGAGTTCCGGTAGCTGTTCATCTTGATCACGGTCAGACGTTTCCTGCCATAGTCAAAGCTTTGCGCTCTGGGTTTACCTCCGTCATGTTCGATGGCTCCCTGCTATCACTAGAGGAAAACATCACCCGGACACGGGAAATCACGCGCATGGCTCATGCTGTCGGTGTCTCGGTAGAGGCCGAACTTGGCCACGTTACCGGCGGTGAAGGTGATGCTAGCCCTGGGGTAGCTGATCCCAGCTTATATACTGACCCAAAAGAGGCCGCGATTTTTGTCCAAAAGACGGAAGTCGATGCTTTAGCGGTGGCTGTAGGCACTGTCCACGGCATCTACAAAGGCAAGCCTGAGCTAGATATTCCGCGGCTGGCACGTATCCGGGAAGCAACTCAAGTACCTTTAGTCCTCCATGGAGGTTCGGGGCTATCCGATGCCGACTTCCAGGCAGCTATCGCCAACGGCATCGCCAAAATCAATGTCTATACAGACATGTCCCAAAGGGCTATGCAGAAAATCCGTTCTGTGGACACATTGCCACAGGAGACGGGTTTCCCAGAGTTTATGTGTTTAGTGAAAGAAGCTATGCAAGAAGCAGTCACGGAGAAAATGCAAATCTTCGGTTCCGTTGGCAAAGCCACAGGGTTTGGCAGTTAAGCGTCAAGCCCCGCAGCCGATTGCTGCTTCTTTCTACCGGGTACAAACAGATAGATGAAAAGGGCGCCGAGAAGACCCACACAGCCGCCAATGCGATAAGTGCCAAAGATACCCAACGTATCCAGAAGTCGCCCAAATACTAGATTACCTACTATCCCCGCCAGACTCCAAGAAACTGTGGCCAAGATAGCTTGGCCGGTAGCACGGAACTGGCGGGGTACTAGTGAATCCACCATCAAGACCACGGATACCTGGTAAAAAGCAAATCCTATCCCCACAAGACCCTGCAGGAATACGGCTACCCAAGGAATGGGAACCATGATGTTCACTATGGGCTTAAGTCCAAAGAGGGCGGTACTAAAAACTAATGCCGACTTATAGCCAAATCGCTCAATAACCAGGGGCGCAACTAAGAACATAGGTACTTCCACAAAAGCCATAAAGGCAAAAGCATAGCCAGTAAAACCAGTTGCAGCCCCTATGGCATCCATATAGATTGCCAGGAAATTCTCACCGGCAGCGTTGGCTGTCATGACAAGAAATACACCACCAAGAAGCATAAGCAGGGCGGGATTGGCCAGAACCGGCCTTAACTGGATAGACTCCCTAGGAGCACTCTGGGAAGATGCCTTGACATCGAACCTAGTAGCAATACCGGCGGCTATCGCCATCAATGCAGCATAGTAAAAAAACATATGGTCAAAACCTAGCATCTCATACACCTTGCCGAAAACAAATGAGGCTACGGCCATGCCAAAGGAGCCCCAGAGACGATAGTTACCGTAAGCGTCCTTGTCATCTCCCAAAACATCAAGGGCGATACTATCACATATAGGAACAATGGCACCGGAGGACATAGAGTGAAGGAGGCGTAGGATCACAAACACTAGAAACGTCCCCGCGGCAAAGGGTTGCAGGAAAGCAAGGACGGCACTAGCACCTAGGCCCAAAGCCAATACCGTGTTTTTTTGTGTTATATCTGCCAGCCTGCCCCATAGGGGCTGGGTAAGAAGCACTAACATATTACCTAAAGCCATGACAGTACCAACTTGGGTGCCGGACCAACCCAGATTCCTGGTCAGATAGAGGGTAAAAAAGGGGAACATAGAGCCGGAGGCAAAAAAGATTATAGCATACTCTAAGCTGATTAGCTTCAGCTGTTTCCGGGAATCGACATCGGCCAATGGAGTCACTGGTCTCACATCCCTATACTATTAAGCTAAGGGAGATCCTCTCCCTTCGATGGTCAACATCGAGTACCTTCACTTGCACGACATCCCCCACCGAGACTACCTCAAGGGGGTGAGTCACAAAGCCTTGGCTCATCTGGGAAATGTGGACCAAGCCATCACGGTTGACACCAATATCCACAAACGCGCCGAAATCCACCACATTGGTCACAGTGCCTGCGAGCACCATAGCAGGTTGCAGATCATCCATGGTCAATACGTCTTTGCGGAAAAGCGGTCTAGGCAACTCCTCCCGGGGGTCTCGGCCCGGTTGCCGCAAAGCCGCGATGATATCCCTGACTGTGGGTAAACCTGCACTAAGTTTCCTAGCAACTTCTTCTGCCCCGAGATCGTCTAGACCTGCCCGGAGCCAAGATAAATCCCTATCGCCGGACAAATTTTCTATGGGCAACTGAGCCAGACCCAAAATAGCCGTGGCCAAGTCGTAAGACTCAGGATGAACAGGTGTGCTATCTAGTACATTGGTGGCGCCTCGAATCCGGAGAAACCCAGCACACTGGGTAAACGTCTTCTCCCCTATGCCCCGAATCTCCATAAGCTGTTTGCGGTCACTAAAAGGCCCCTTCTCTTGTCGATACTCCACAATTCGCCGGGCCATGGTGCTCGATATCCCCGCTACGTACTGAAGCAAGGCAGGGCTAGCAGTGTTGAGCTGTACCCCAACATAGTTGACACAGGATTCAACTACCCCTTCCAGGCTCTGATTCAAGCGCTTTTGGTTGACATCGTGTTGGTACTGACCTACTCCGATGGAGCCAGGATCAATCTTGACTAGCTCAGCTAAAGGATCTTGCAGACGCCGTCCGATGGATACCGCCCCCCTAAGGGAGACATCTAGTTGGGGCAACTCTTCCCGGGCTAGATCAGAGGCAGAGTAAACAGAAGCGCCTGCCTCATTGACGATAACATAATGCAGGTCTCTATCGGACTCTTCGATGACTTCTGCTGCCAAAGCTTCCGTCTCCCGAGAAGCCGTGCCATTGCCTACCGCGATAATCTCTATGCCATATGCTGCTGCAGCAGTCAAAAGCTCTTCCTTGGCTTTTACCCAACGGTTTTGGGGAGCATGGGGATAGATAGTAAAGGTGTGAAGTAGATCACCTTGCTCATCCAGCAAAGCGATTTTACACCCCGTTCGGTATGCCGGATCAATGGCCATCACCCGTTTACCCAATATTGGAGGTTGAAGCAGAAGCTGTCGTAGATTAGTGGCAAAGACTTTTATCGCCTGCTCTTCTGCCATTTCCGTTAANTGATTCCTCAGCTCGCGCTCTATGGACGGGGCGATCAGCCTTTGATAAGCGTCAAGACAAGTGGCTTGAAGTAACGGTTGGAAAATACTTCGGGGATTGTGGATAACACGCTCCACTATGGCGGCCACTATCTTATCTACGGGTGCCACTACTGCCACATGCAGCACTTCCTCATTCTCGCCGCGATTTATGGCCAATACTCGATGGGCAGGTATCTTGCCTATAGCTTCGGAAAAATCATAGTAAAGTTCGTACTTTGTTACAGGCAGCTGATCCTCGGAGTCCGCTGGCAGGCGACAGCGAGTAGTCAACTGCCCNTTTTCTTCAGTGAGCTTCCGCACTAAGGAGCGAATCTTTGGATCATCAGCTATCCACTGNGCAATGATATCCAAAGCACCAGCTTGGGCCTCTTCTACAGACTCAACGCCCTTCTCTGGCACCACGTAGGGGCTGGCGACTGCTTCAATACTGCCCTTTGTCAGCTCCTGAGCGAACATTATCTCTGCCAAAGGTAATAGCCCCTTTCCCTCTGCCATGGTGGCTCGAGTACGACGCTTGGGTCGATAGGGGCGATATAGATCCTCTATTTCTTGAAGNTTTTCCCCCTGGATAATAGCACACCTTAGCTCATCGGTGAGCTTGCCCTGCTCGTCAATGAGGCGAAGCACCTCGGCCTTCCTTTCTTCTAAGGAGCGATGGTAGCGGAGCTTCTCTTCTATAGTCCGCAGCATAACTTCATCTAGCTCCCCAGTGGCTTCTTTGCGGTAGCGGGCAATAAAAGGAATCGTATTACCTTCATCCAGCAGAGTACTAACGTTTTGCACTTGAGCTCGCTTGATAGAAAGCTCCTGCGCGATTAGGGCATAGATATCCATAGAAATCGTCATACATGACTCCCTGTCATTTGAATTTGGCAAAGGCCGCTGGCATTTCCATAACAGTGATCGAGCTGATGGGCCAATAACGCCAAACTGCTCGTCCCTCCACCAGCCGGAAGGGCACACATCCCACCAGTTGACTGCGGCTATCATGACTGTTATTGCGGTTATCTCCTAAAACAAATACACTATCGGGGGGCACCTTTATTGGCGACATGTCTCCCCTGGTTTTCTCTGATAAGTACTCTTCCTCTAGGCGCTCGCCATTGATATATACGTCGCCGCCTTGTATGGCGATCACGTCTTCAGGAATCCCGATAACTCGCTTGATAAAGTGCTCCTTAGGGTTGGCAGGATAGCGAAATACTACCACTTCTCCTCTTCGGGGAGGCCGAAACCTATANGTGACTTTGTCAATCAAAAGCTTCTCGCCAGTATGAAGACTAGGAAGCATGGAGGGGCCGTCCACAGTAAAAGCACGTGCAATGAAGGCCATGATAAACAAAGCCAGGATTACTGCGCCTCCTACGGTCTCCAATAATTCCCGCCATAGAGGCTTTCCCTGGCCCGATGCACTGGTCACAGGCAAAACATCATCCCCTTTGTGAAGATCAAAACAAAGACGTATCCACCACAAAAGGAGGCAGAGGGTAGTTACAGCGGATGAGCAATTCGTCCCCTGTTACCCAAAAAGCCCACGTGGCGGAATACGCCGGCTGGCAAGCACTGGTCTCACCAATGCCTATACCATATACAGTCTATTCGACCGGTACTGTCAGATTCCTGCCCAACCTCACGTTATACTGGCAACCGGTCAAAGAAAGCGTCCATGTAGATTAGTCAAATTCCCACAAACAGCGCTCTCTTAGCTGATTGTAAATTCGGACAGCCTGGTAGAAGCGCTGGGGCTCACGCTCTGCCAATGCTTCATCGATCTCTTGCCGCAGCAGAATCACCCAAATAGCTAATTCCAATTGTTCTTTGAAGATATCGCTGGTCTCCTCCCCTTCAGGAGTTGGCTCAGCCTCTACCGGCAAAGCCGGATTGGGTTCCACTACGGCTAGGTACCAATCGGGGACCTCGCCGGCGAAAGAAAACTGGGTATAAAGCTTCCCATCGAAGTTATCCAATGCTTCCCAAGCCTCCATGGGGTCATTGAGACAGAGTCGACGGGTCCGCTTTACATGTCGTACGAGTCGGCCGTTGACCAAAGATACTTCTTCTTGCCGTCTAGCCCCCAGTTCCAGTTGAAAACCGATCCGTGAGCTTCCCAGTTCCGATACCAGCAGAGTATTAGCCAACATTGTCTTGTTCAGGACAAAGACCAGCTTTTCCATGAGTTCCTTGTTGTTCATGAGGCGTTGCAGAAAGACCTTACTGGACGGATCCTTCAACATCAGCTGGCTGAACTCCAGAATCGCTCGTTGCTTGGCATCCACTTTTCTCACCCCGGACCTTCCTGGTTTCTTCCTGTACTACATTTCTATGCCCCCATTTACATTACATGAACCGGATCTAGGCTCTGAATTTTCTTTTACCGTTGGCTTTGATTCTATAGTTCAATAACTAGCCCCTGAATTCCTTTTCATGAAGCTAGGCCCATCTTGGTATCTAATGGCTGCCCTCCCGGCAGCAAATTAGCCCAACATCCACCATATAATGATATGAGTAGAGCCGTAAGGAGGCTAACCATACATGCTACCCATTGATCAGCCAAACAACATTACCCAACCCAAGCTGCCAGTAATTGGCCTTGCCCTAGGAGGTGGCGGGCTACGGGGAGCTGCCCATATAGGAGTACTAGAGATATTGCAGGCCAACGGCTTACACATCGATATGATCGCCGGCACCAGCGCCGGTAGTATAGTTGCCATGCTCCATGCACTAGGTTGGACGCCCCAAGGCATGATGGACTTTGCATCTCAAATAGTAATCACCGACTATGCCGATTATGTCACTAATATCAGCACCTTATTCTTGATGGGTCTAAGAAGTATACTGGATCGGTTCTCTCTGCCCCATCGATGGTTGCCTCCTACACCTCTAGGATTGATCAGAGGTAGAACATTTAAAGAGCTCCTTGCTCGGTTGAGCGGCGAGAGAGACTTCTCCCAGATAGATTTCCCCCTCTTCGTTACAGCTACAGATATTTGCAGTGGTAGGTTGGTCTGCTTTTGCCCGCCTCGGTTTGCTCTGATGCTTGGTGGCTCCCGTCCTGAGATCCTATTTGCATCAGACTTTTCTTTGGCCGGAGCCGTTAGGGCCAGTACCGCTATTCCCGGCATTTTTCAACCGGAAAGATGGCACCACCGACTATTAGTAGACGGCGGGGTGAAGAATAATGTCCCATCCGACCTTCTGCGCTGGGCTGGCGCTGATTTTGTCATTGCCGTCGATCTCGGCTTTGCCTCTCACCCCGATGGCGAAATCGATACCATCTTGGAGATCCTCCTACAGTCTTTGGATATTATGGGCCAGACCAGTACCGAAATCCGCTTAGAAAAAACTGCAGATGTAGTCATCCAACCCCAAGCCGGTAGTGCCGCTTTGACGGAAGTTGAGAAGCTACCGGCAATCATCGAGGCGGGGCGCCAGGCAGCCATTGCAGCCTGGCCCCAGATTGCTCTGCTTCTAAGGAATTTCGGCAGAAGGCGTCTTCCCACTGCCAGAATGTAACAAAGCGGAGCAGAGCTGTTCGCCTTGACACCTGAAAGCTACTAACGTATACTTGCAATACGAACAGTTGTTTGCAGAATGCTAGTTCGCAACTATGGCAGGTGACGAGATTTGACTCCACTGGTAGCGTACATCCGTTTACACCATTTTTATGCACTGCTAGAAGCTAAAAGTCAACGCCATCTTTGGCAGACGCCCTTTGTGGTTGTCCGCAATCAAAAGATCATCGATGTATCTTCCAAGGCAGCTAGATTAAACATCCATACTGCCATGGGGCTTCGGCAAGCCCGCCTCATCTGCCCTGATTTAACAGTAGTAGAAGCTAAAGTAGACCCTTTACCTATGGCAGAGAAGTTTTGGGATGTCTGTGCCGAGCTGACTCCTTTAGTAGAACCTGAAGACCATCAGAGCGTCTTTTTAGATCTGTCTGGCTTAGGCGAACCCTTGCACATAATCGAGCGAGCTGCTAGGTATTTTCATTTACAGCTCCCCTTCCCCTGGCAAATGGGTATAGCTTCAAACAAGTTAATAGCTAAGATCGCCTACCGAGAGATAACTAAGCCTGANCATGATTTATCGGAAAAGAGATCTCTAACTTGGATCCGGGGCCGCGGCCAGAGCTCTTCCTTCCTACTAGAAGAAAAGGTCAGCCATCGCCAGCCCAAAGGCACTAACTACCTGTTTATTCCCCCGGAGGATGTGAAAGCTTTCTTGGCTCCCTTACCAGTAAGCCGTCTGTGGCCTTGGCCGGAGAAAATACACCAACAACTGCAAAATCTCGGGATATATACCATCGGTCAATTGGCCGGGGTACCCCCTTTGCAGCTGGAACAGCAGCTGGGGGAAGTGGGAAGACAGCTCTTTACCGGAGCCCAAGGTATAGATTCTACTCCCGTACAGGGGCTTTATCCTCGTCAAACAGTGCAAAGCTATTTTCACTTACCACCGGAAGCAGAAGGCTGTCATGATTGGGAGACATTAGCTGGACACTTGGTGCCCATGATGGCAGATGCCACAGCTAAACTGCGCAAACAAGCCCAGGTTTGCACCCGGCTTCGCATATTGGTGCAATACCATGGCTGCCCGCCAGAGAGCTGGGATAAACAGCTTAAAAATGAACTACAGACAGAAGACCGCCTGCTCTCGATAGCACAAAGCTTACTGATGAAAAAGGCCTGGCCAGCCCCGATTATCGGTGTGCGGCTCATGCTCATGGATTTAAAACCCGCACCCTTGAATCAGGGGGTCTTAGTGCCGCATATGTTAAGATTGCGGCATCCATCGGAATTGCAGCAGATTATGGACTTACTGCAGGCTAAATTTGGCAAAGATAGTATTTTTTTAGCTGCTGATATGACTATTCCCCGCCGCGAACGCATGCTGCAGCTGNTTGCGGGATACCAATAAACTACACAAGGGGTAATCTACCTTGGCTCGTCGTGTGAAAGCACCTGTTCAAGTTACCTGCCAGGGAGAGCAGCCCATCGCTTTCCTATGGCAAGGGCAACTCTATAAGATAGTTAACATCATCGAAAGTTGGAAGGAGTGTGGTGAATGGTGGGAAAAAGCCCCGGAGATTACGGTTTACCAAGTGCTCACCGCAACTCAAGGGCTTTATGAACTCCACTACCAAGCTACTGGTCAGTGGCTGCTATATAAAATTTATGATTAGATGACCATGGGCTAGCTGCGGGCTAGAAGACCTAATCGATCTTGGAAGCGCTCTAAGGTAGGTATAGCTAGAGGCTCTGCCTTTTTTCTGCCATCCGACAAAATGTCCTCGATAACACCGGGCTCAGATAGCTCAGCAAACCGCTTCTGGATAGGAGTAATGGTCTCTACTACCACTTCGGCCAAATCTTCCTTAAACTTACCATAGCCGCTACCGGCGTACTTATCCTGGATTTCTTCTAGGGAGTCACCGGAGCAAAGGGAGTAGATAACCATCAAGTTGGAGACAGCCGGTTTGTTTTCTTCGTCATAGTAGATCTCCCGTCCCGAATCGGTAACTGCCGATTTAATCTTCCGTCGGATTGCATCAGGCGGATCTAGTAAGGCGATATTACCCCGAGGGTTTTCAGCAGACTTGGACATCTTTTCCATGGGATCCTGCAGATTCATGATCCGACCACCCGCAGCCCTAGGTGGGATATATGGTTTTGGCACTTTGAAAATGGCTTCGTCAAAGCGATTATTGACACGAACCGCTATATCTCTGGCCAGCTCTAGGTGCTGCTTTTGATCATCACCTACCGGGACTTCGTCGGTCTGGTATAAGAGAATATCTGCCGCCATCAACACTGGATAAGTGAGAAGGCCGGAAGTAACAACTTCCTGCTTAGCGGCTTTGTCCTTATATTGGGTCATGCGCCGCAACTCACCATCGTAAGTAGTGCATTCCAAAAGCCAACTCAACTCGCTGTGAGCCGGTACATGGGATTGCACAAAAATTGTAGCCTGCTTAGGATCAATACCACAAGCTACAAAAATCCGGGCTACATCTAAAGTCCGCTGGTATAGTTCTTTGGGATCTTGCGGTACTGTTAAAGCGTGGAGATCAACTACGCAAAATAAACATTCCGCCTCGTGCTGTAGCTTCGTAAAATTACGTAGAGCTCCCAGGTAATTGCCAAGAGTCAGAGAGCCGCTAGGTTGTACACCTGAAAAAACTCGTTTCATAATACGCGGTGCTGGTGACTGTGGTCTTTGCACCTTATCCCCTTTCACAGTTCCTGATATTTATGTTGCCCTCATATATAAGGGCGCCATGTAATGGTCAACCTTAACTGATTTTGCCATAAAACTAGAGAAGTCCTGCCCGAATAGAGACTTATCCCTGGATTTTGCAGTAAAGCGAGGTGCCTTAGTTGGGTTTTATCCATCTCCACGTTCATTCACCCTTTTCTTTTCTCGATGGCGCTACTCCTTTACCTACTTTACTAGAGCGNGTGGCGGAGTTTGGATCNTCGGCACTAGCTATTACTGATCATAACAATGTAAGTGCCGCAGTTCAGTTCCATAAATTGGCCATGTCCATGGGTATTAAGCCTATTCAAGGAGTAGAACTCTCTTTAGAAAACGGCCATCACCTGGTGGTTTTGGCTCAAAATCCCAAAGGCTACGCCAACCTATGTAAGCTGCTCAGCTTAGCCTACCAAGCTGGTGATCGTCTAAATCCCCAAGCACCCTTAGCAGCTTTAGAAGAGTACAGCCAGGATCTGATTTTGCTGTCCGGCTGCCGCCGAGGGGAAGTCCCTGCTTTGATATTACAGGGCGATATCCAGGCTGCCGAAAGGGCAGCCCAGATGTATATCGATATGGTCGGCCGAGACAATTTTTATCTGGAGCTGATCTGGGATTTCTTACCCCATGTCCACCGGCTAAATGAGGCTTTAGTACAGCTAGCTGCAAAGCTAAGGGTAAAGGTAGTAGCCACCAATAATGTCCATTATGCCGATAAAAGAGATTTTCCTCTCCATGACACCCTCACCTGTATCCGCACCTTAACCCAGGTAGAGGATGTTCATCCCGAAAGAAGTCTTAACGCGGANAATTATCTCAAGTCCCCGGCGGAGATGGCCCGGCTCTTTGCAGAATATCCAAAGGCCATAGCCTCTACCCAAGAAATCGCTCAGCGATGCCAGCCGGCTTTGGATCTAACAAGACACCTCTTCCCCGCCTTTCCCGTCCCCACGGGGCAATCGGCGGCTGCGTACTTAAGAGAGCTCACTCACCAAGGAGCAATTAGGCGTTATCATACGATTACTCCCCCTATCCGGGAAAGGCTAGAACACGAGCTATCGATTATTACCCGGCTCCAAGTGGAAGATTACTTCTTGGTAATGTGGGATATCGCTTGTTTCGCCCGGCAAAATGGCATTCGTTACGCCGGCCGAGGCTCAGCCGCCGATTCTGCAGTAGTCTACTGTCTAGGGATCACCGAGGTTGATTCCATCACCAGAGGCCTTTTATTTGAACGTTTTTTGAGCCTGGAACGGGCCCAAAAACCAGATATAGATATAGATTTTGATGCCCGTTATCGCGATCATGTCGCCCAATATGTCTATGACAAATATGGCATGGAGCATGTAGCCTCAGTCTGCACTTTTAATACCTTTAGAGCCCGTTCTGCCCTAAGGGATTTTGGTAAGGCTTTAGGCTTTCCTGCGGCAGAGGTAAACAGCCTAGCCAAACGCTTCCCCCACGTACCGGCCGATGCCATTCAAGCTGCTATGGGCAAATTCCCAGAAATTCGCAAGAGCTCTATACCAATCTGGAGATACCGACAACTCTTTAGGCTTTGCGAAAAGGCTGCGGGATTTCCCAGATTTATCGGCACCCACCTTGGTGGACTGATCATCTGTAAAGAGCCCTTGACCACCGTCACTCCATTACAGCCCGCGGCCAAGGGTGTACTGATCACCCAATTTGATAAAGACGATGTGGAAGATCTTGGGCTTATCAAGCTTGACCTTTTGTCTTTGCGCACCCTTTCTGCAGTGGAAGATACCGTGGAATCCATCAATTTNTCGACCAGCAANACAGGTGCTCCTNGCTTTTGCTATGAAGCCATCCCCCTAGATGATACCGCCACTTATCAAAGGCTTAACTCGGGCAAAACTATTGGGGCATTTCAATTGGAAAGTCCTGCCCAAAGAGCGCTTCAAGCCCGGCTCGCAGCAGATAACATGGAGGATATTATAGCAAGTGTCGCCCTAATTCGCCCCGGTCCTATTCAAGGCAATATGGTAGAGCCTTTCATCGCCCGGCGTCATGGTCAGGAAAAGCCGACTTACGTGCATCCTGCCCTAGAGCCCATTCTCGCCAAAACCTATGGCGTTGTCTTATATCAAGAGCAGGTAATTCAGATCGCTACTACTATCGCCGGCTTTACACCGGGAGAATCGGATCGGTTGCGGCGGGTGATGACCCATTTTCGCTCACAAAAGGAAATGGATGCCATTGGCGAGGAATTTATCGCTAAGGCCATCGCCAACGGAGTGGAGCCTGAAGTCGCCAAAACTATCTTCTCCTACATAGTAGGATATGCAGGCTATGGCTTTTGCGAAGCCCATGCCGCTGCTTTTGGTGACACAGCATACAAGACAAGCTATCTTTTAGAACACTATCCGGCCCATTTCTATGCAGCCATCTTAAGCAACCAGCCCATGGGTTTTTATCCGCCCAACACTATTTGCCTGGAAGCCCGGCGTCGCAACATACCTATACTGCCTCCTGATATAAACATCAGTACCCATCAGTTTACCGTAGAAGAGTTGACATCCCAGGACGCAGGTAAGCATGCAGCGGCAACTAGCCCTAAGCTCGGTATTCGTGTCTCTTTAGCCCAGGTCGCCGCCATGGATAGTCGGTCGCTCCAAGAGATCTTAAGTACGCGCGCAGAAGAACCTTATAGCTCCTTAAGGGATTTTTGCCAACGCACGCATCTAAAGACTGACATTATCACCAATNTAATCCTCTGTGGGGCATTTGATAGTTTGCACCCTAACCGGCGGCAACTGCTTTGGGACTTGCCGCGGATCCAAAAGCTTTCCGCCAGGCTGTTGCAACCGTCACTTTTCCCCGACGAATTAGAAGAGACCTTCCGGTCGGATAGTGAATATCAGGTACCGGACTTCTCTCCTAAGGAAAAATTCATCCACGAATACTCAGTCCTAGGGTTGAATGCCGGTACCCATCTGATGGCTTTTCTCCGCCCTAAGCTCAAACAGCAGCACATAGCCAGTAGCCAGGAGTTAGAAGTCTGCCCTCCGGGGGAAAACGTCAGTGCTGCAGGCATCGTCATTCGGCCCCACCGCCCTCCCACCAAAAGTGGGCGCACTGTAGTTTTTCTAACTTTGGAAGACGAGTTTGGCATGATCGATGTAACTATCTTCGAAGACATGTATCAAAAATATGGACACATCATCTTCACCAAGCCAGCTCTGATTATCCGAGGAAGGCTCGAACAAAGGGGTAATGCAAAGAGCATTATTGCCAGGCGGGTAGAGGCCCTCTCACTTTCCCAGTATAGCTACTAGCTCTTCATGTACTCGTCCATTTGACGCTAAGATTTCGCCGGCGAATAAGTCCAATTCACCGCCGTCAAAATGAGACGCCGTGCCTCCGGCTTCTGTGACTATGAGACTTCCCGCAGCAATGTCCCAAGCGTTAATACCCCTCTCCCAATAGGCCTCTCCCCGGCCACAAGCTACATAGCAGAGATCGAGGGCAGCAGAGCCATTAATCCGCACGCCTTGGGAGAGTCTCTTGATTTGTCGGAAGTTCTCCATGTTATCATACCGGGTCATNTCATAGGGAAAACCTGTGAGAAAAAGGCCGCCTTGCACATCATCGTTTTCGGAGACTTGGATCTTATGTCCATTCAAATACGCCCCACCACCGAGTGTGGCTGCAAACATCTCCTCCGATACTGGATTATACACAATACCCATCACCGAGCGTCGCTCTTTAACCAACGCTACTGATACAGAATAATGGGGAAAACCATGGGCAAAGTTGGTAGTTCCGTCTAGGGGATCTATAACCCAAGCATATTCCGCATCTTCGCCCCCCAGCCAGCCGCTTTCTTCACCAAGGATGCTGGCTTTTGGGAAGGCCTTGACAAGTGCTTCCTTGAGGTACTCTTCCGATGCTCTGTCGGCATCTGTGACCAAATCGATTCTCCCTTTATGGTAGATGGAGAAACCTGCTTCTGCCTTGCTTAGCAGTATCTCTCCCGCTTGTTTGACGATATCCTTGACCTTTTCTATAGCCAGTGGGGCAGCCGCTAACTGCTCCACTGATAGTTTATTCTTTGGCATAGGCACTTACCTCCCTGGCCTTACCGTATAGCCTTAGTTATTCATGTCTCGAGATCTAACNAGNTGTCATTCAATCAATGATCGNATTTTCCTTTTCCTCGCTGCTTGACCTTACTGACGATCTTCCCCCAAGAACGCCCCCTGGCCCACAAGCTCTGCTTGTAGCTTCTGGCAATCTATATCTCTCACATTGATACCGGCCTCAGCTGCCATGCCGGCTGCGAGCCCGGCAGCATGGCCTATAGCAAAGACAATGGGTATGACCCGGATAGCCGAATGGGCGGCATGGGTTGCCGATATGCACCGGCCACCAATTAATAGGATGCGATGCCTCCCGGCCCTCCTCCAACGACAATTACATCATAGTCTGTACGCATATTCAAACTCCCCTTTCCAAAAGCCGGATCTATAATGCNCNNCAAATCGTTCCTTTAACATACCCCGGCAAAAAACCACACATTTATGTTTAGCCTTTCCCAAATGGGGGTAACAACCTATTGGTAAACATTATTATTACTAAGGAGGTCTTCAAATGAACATGAATACAGGGTTACCGCTAATTGGCGATCGTTTCCCCGAGCTAGAGGTGCAGACAACCCAAGGAAAGCTAAAGCTACCCCAAGACTATGCTGGCAAATGGTTTGTACTCTTCAGTCATCCCGGTGATTTTACACCGGTCTGTACCACTGAGTTTATCGCCTTTGAGCGCCTACGCAAAGATTTTGAGGCATTGAATACGGCTTTGNTAGGTCTATCCGTAGACCAAGTCTTCTCCCATATCAAGTGGATAGAGTGGATCAAAGAGAACCGNAATGTAGATGTGCAGTTTCCCGTCATTGCCGACGAACTAGGCAGAGTATCGGCTGCACTAGGCATGATTCATCCAGGCAAAGGGACCAACACAGTCCGATCAGTCTTCATCGTCGACGATAAAGGCGTTATCCGTCTAATCCTCTACTATCCCCAGGAGATTGGACGTAATATGGATGAGATCCTAAGGTCGCTAAAGGCTCTTCAGACCCATGAGAAGCATAAGGTTGCTCTACCGGCTAACTGGCCCAACAACGAGGATCTCGGTGACAAGGCAATCATTCCCCCGGCAGCCACAGCTAAAGATGCCCAAGCCCGACTAGATGATGCTGCCGCAGGCAAGATCGAATGCTGGGATTGGTGGTTCTGCTACAAAGACCTATAGACCTATCCGCTAACTTAGTTGACATAAGAGTNATCTTAACACTATCACTGTAACAAGTATTAGCAACTGCTCCTGGAGGTAATTCTAGGAGCAGTTGCAGTTAGATATCCCCATGGCAATCGATGACGACTACCTGCCAAACAGCACATCTTCCTCGCCGCTGGCTCACGCTCCCGATAGATACCCAGTTTATGGATGTTGCTATATTATACGACCAAGTACAGCATAATCCTGTCTATCCCAGCATCTGCCACAGAAGTCAGTTTTCCGGCACCCGCACAAGAAAACTCAACCAATGGAGCATCGGCTTATTTATGACCATATCACCATTTAGTACCTGGGCAAATAGCTCCATGGCCACTTCCACCCTGGCATCCAGCATGGCCTGCCCAGCAGCCGCTGTAGCCTTTGCCGGAGCTCCCATGTAAGGAAGCATGTTTTCATCGGATACCCATGCCAAAGTAGCTGCCAAGTGCTTCAAATCCTTACCCCATCCGGTCCTGCCAAGCATTGTTCCCAATCGGTAAAGTAAGGCTAACGTGCCCTTGGGCTCCGGTGGCCAAGAAGGGGGAATATCTTGGCTGCCCACTCTTTCCGGTTCTGCCGCCAGCATCAGGGATGTCTCGTTAGTCCCCGCGTGGGCATCGGCATCATCACCACAAGATCCCGGTGCTAGATCAGTCTTTTGGAGAAAATCAGCATCATGGTGAACCATATAGCGAAAAACGACATTGAAGGTATTGACCACTGCAAAGTGCCAACGCTGCCAGGCTTTATTGCTTGCCCGGTATAGGGCCAGTTGGTGCCTGGGCCCTCCGTGGTTATCTGATAGAAAAAGATACCTAAAACCCTGCTTGGCCAAACCCTTAGCATAATCCACAATGATAGACTCCAAAGCTGTTCCTCGCACTGACAAGCTCCCCTCCACCGGCAGAGCATCAGAGCCGCAGTAAAGATCAGGCAAGACTATCAATCGGTAATCGGGATATTCTTCCCGCAGTTTTTGGATATAGCGCCTCTGCAACTCTTTGGCAATAAACATGTCCGTCCCTACTGGTAGGTGCGGACCGTGGGTCTCTATGGGGCTTACACACATCAGAAAGATGGTTCTTTCCCGATCTAGACTTTGGAGCTCAGGTAGACTGAGGTTCACATACCGCATGACACGGGACACATCAATACCTCCCTTAGGCATCTACAAGCAGTTATTCTTCCGAGCAGGCAATAAACCTTCCCAAAAAAAGGTCAACCCTTCGGTATACAGCCGTTTCCAAAGGCCCATACTAGCTTTGGGTGATTATTGTGGCAGCTCATGGGGGCTTTTTTAGGCGCTATTGGCGTGGTATTGCCCTAGGTATAGGCGTAGTCCTCATCTTGCTTCTAGGGCTGTATATTCGGGGCTGGCTGCTTTTGGGGACCTTTGAGAAGACCAGCTCCATGGAGGGTGCCACCCTTCTAGCCGATAATGGTGAGATCATAGCTACTTTAGGTCAAGGACCAACCCGCTACATACCGATAGAGGATATCCCTCAGAACATGAAAGATGCCATTATTGCCATCGAAGATCGATGGTTCTACGAGCACCCGGGATTCAATCCCGTCGCTATTCTTAGAGCCCTTTATGTCGACATCCGAGCTAGGAAAAAGGTACTGGGCGCTAGCACTATCACTCAACAACTTGCCAAAAACCTGTTTCTCACCCCAGCAAAAACCTGGAGCCGCAAAATTGAAGAACTTATCCTGGCCATAGTCCTCGAACAGCGCTACACGAAGAACCAAATTCTTGAGCTGTATCTAAATCGCATATACTTTGGTGAAGGTAGCTACGGCATTGAAGCAGCGGCNCGANGTTACTTAGGTAAATCCGCCAAAGNCCTGACCTTGGCGGATAGTGCCCTTTTGGCTGCCATCCCTCGATCCCCAGCNGCATATGATCCTTATGTCCACCCCGAGGCAGCCCTGGAACGGCGAAATCTAGTCTTGGATAGAATGGCGGCCCTAGACATGATCTCCGAGGATGAGAGGGCAGATGCCGCCGGCACCTCTCTAGAGCTTAGTCGCCGCGAGCGAGGCCCTGCCCCGTATTTCATCGATTACGTCAAAAAGCAACTGGAGGAGCGCTATGGCAGCAGCCTGGTCTATCGCGGCGGTCTCAGGATCCATACTTCCTTGAATCTAAACTATCAGGAAGCGGCTAATGCGGCCATCGCCAATCAGAAGCTGCAAGGCGCCCTTATCGCTGTGAATCCCCATACGGGTGGGATCCAAGCCATGGTAGGTGGGCGCAACTACATTGAATCACAGTTCAATCGAGCTGTCAGAGCGTATCGCCAACCCGGCTCAGCTTTCAAACCCTTTATCTATGCTGCCGCCCTAGAATCAGGATGGCAGCTAAACACCCTGGTTGAGGATACTCCCCGGGAATATGCCGGCTATACCCCCGGTAACTGGGCCTCTCAATATTGGGGTCCCGTCACCATGAAGCATGCTGTTGCTGTATCTTTGAATAATGCCGCTGTGTGGACACTCAATGAAGTTGGTATTGATCGGGCCATGGGACTAGCCAGGCAGATGGGGATCGAATCCTTAACTTCCGACGATAGAAATCTCGCCCTAGCCTTGGGAGGCTTGACTAAAGGCGTAACTCCCCTAGAACTGGCAGGAGCCTTCTTGCCTTTTGCCAATGGCGGTACTAGGTATGAGCCCTGGGCAATCCAGAAAGTCTTAGATACAAACGGCAGGATCCTACAAGAGCACCTCCCCACAGGAGCCAAAGTGCTAGAGGAAACAACAGCTTATTTGGTGACAGATATGCTTCGAGCTGTTTTGGAATATGGCACAGCTAAAAACCTACCCGTCCAGAGGCCGGCCGCGGGCAAAACCGGTACAACCGACGAAAGGATTAGCCTTTGGTTTGCCGGCTATACACCCAGCATAGTAGCGGTTGTCTATCTAGGCGATGATCAGCAAGAGCCTTTGCCTGGCTACGGCAGCAGCTTGGCAGGCCCCGTCTGGGCGGAGTTTATCAATACAGCTCTAGCTGATGAGCCTCCTTGGGAGTTTTCGGTCCCCCGAAACATAATCACCGGGGTGCCTATCGATATCTTCTCCGGATTATTGGCTGGCCCGGGATGTGAGTGGATCGTGGATACCGCTTTTATTCAAGGAACTGAACCTACGGAGTATGCACCTTGCTCACTAGATCAAAACGATTCCTTCCCAACCTCTCCTCGTCCCCAACGAGACGTGACCAATCCAAATGATACCGAGAGCGCAGCCGACTTCTACGCCCCTACCACTGAGAATGAGGAGCCGTTCTCTTTGCCGGAAGCAGCCACAAGCCAATTACCAGAGCCCTAGATCGATATGGCCTAGAGCAGCAGGTAGAAAAGAGGCTAACCCGAACTATTAAGGGGGAGAGTGATGTCATGTCTCGGTCTTTCATGGGAGTTGATATCGGCACTTCTGGGGTGAGGGCCGTCATATATAACGAAGAACTAGCTCCTGTCAGTGAAGCTACCCGGTCCCTGTCAGTCTTGACACCAAAACCGGCCTGGGTGGAGCAAGATCCAAAGCTGATCTTAAGAGCAGTCATTGATGTCATGGAGGAGGTTACCACCCGGACCAGTACCACCGGCAAGGAAATCGCCATTGGCTTTTCCTGTATGATGCACAGCCTTCTGGCCTGCGATGACAAAATGGAGCCCTTGGATAACGCTTGGCTTTGGTCGGATCTGCGAAGTACCGCCGTTGCCAAACGCCTGCAAGNAGAATACGATCTCACTTTGTATCATCGGACCGGGTGTCCTACCCATCCTGCTTTTTGGCCCAGTAAGCTAGCTTGGCTCTACGAGGAGCGCCGAAACCAATGGCGGACAGCCCGTTATTTTGTATCCTTGAAAGACTATGTACTCTATCATCTGACGGATAGACTGGCGACTGACTACAGCACCGCCTCATCTACAGGACTATTGGCTTTGCGAAGTAAGCAATGGGATGTAGAGCTACTCAGGGAACTTAGGGTAGATATAGGCAAGCTGCCCCCTCTGATGGAGCCTACAGAGATTATCGGTCACATCAAGGAGCATCTGGTGCCAAGCCTGGCTGGAGCACCGGTGGCCATCGGCGGAACAGATGGAACCTTATCCAACGTCGGAGTTGGTGCCACAACATGCGGTGACATGGCCCTCATGATTGGCTCTAGCGCTGCCTGCCGCACCATCTCCCATGAGCCCAAAACCCATTCCCGGGGAAGCACATGGTGTTACTACCTAGCCCAGGACATTTGGCTAGTGGGTGGTGCTACCAACAATGGAGGCAATATTCTCCAGTGGCTACAGGGACTTTGGCCTGATCCCAAGCCATCTTTTGACGAGCTGAGCAACCTAGCAGCCAAGGCACCACCAGGTGCCGAAGGCCTGCTTTTCCTAACCTTCCTCGCCGGAGAAAGGAGCCCGACTTGGAATCTTCATTCCCGTGGCACACTTATGGGACTTACCATAAGCCACGACTTGCCCCACATAGCTCGGGCAATCTTTGAGGGCATTTGCCTCCAGGCTACTGACATGTGTCAGACAGTTGCAGAGGTAATGGGTATGCCCCATACCGTACGGGCCACCGGAGGATTTGCCAAATCGCCTTTTTGGCTGCAGATGATGGCCGATATGTCCGGTCTTGCNTTACAGGTGACTTCCACTGAGCAAGGCTCTGCCTTCGGGGCAGCGGTTATGGCCATGGTTGCCCAGGGCTATACCCGGCACTTCGCCGATGTAAGAGGCCAGATCTCACTGGCAACACCAATTCTGCCAGATCCGATGGCCAATCGGTTCTATCAAGATCTGCAGGCCGTCTATCGCCAAGCCTATCAGAGAGTGGCTAACAGCTTTGAGCTGATCTCTGACTGGCAGGCTCTAGGCCAAGAGGAAATAGATAATCCTTAAGGACTATATCTCCACTAGGGAAAGCCATTCTGTTATGTCTTCAATGATGGCTTTTTCTTGTGGAGTCTTCTTCAATACTTGGAGTGAGTCGACCATGGCTTCTTTGTCTAAGAGCACGCCCTCTAGAGCTGGTCCCATAGCCTGAATGAGGTGGGGTTCCATGGCATCAGAAAAGACCTTTGCCTCCCGAATCCGCCCTGCCTCCAATGCCATGGCTAATTCTATCCCGCCCCAGGGAAAGCGTTTTTCCAATACAAGATCAAAGGCCGGGGTTTGGCCAAATCTCCACTCCCAAGAGGAGTACTTCTCATAAAGCTGAGGAAGCTCACCAAATAGGCCTTCGGCCACCACTTCCCCCACCGGTGGTGCATAAATCCGCCGGAAGCTCTTTTTGAGGGACTCGGCAACAGACTCAATATCCAGATCAGGCCTAAACTCCGTCANATTTACTACCCGAGCTTGAACTGANTCGATACCCTTTGCAACCATTTTCTCCCTAGATACCTGCAAATACCGGCTCATCTGGGCAAAATCTACTGCCACCAGGATAGTCCCGTGGTGATAAGCTCTATCGGCGTCCTTGTAAAAGGCATTACCCGAGAATTTCCGGCCCTGGGCGAGGATATCGTTGCGCCCGGAGAATTTTGCGGGGATGCCCAGCTCTGCTACTCCCTCAAGTATAACCTGCAGCTGTTTTTCCAGGTCATATTCCCGGCGCCGGGTAATAAAGGTAAAATTCAGATTGCCTTTGTCATGATAGACAGCTCCGCCCCCAGAAAGGCGGCGAGCTAGCTTGCCCCCTTCATTGTGAAGCTGTTCCCAGCGACATTCCTTCCAGACATTTTGATTACGACCGATAACCACTGTATTGTGGTTCTGCCAGAGGTATAAAATAGTTCCCTGCTGTTTGGTTCCATGGAGGAGCATTTCCTCCAGTGCCAGGTTGTACCAAGGGTCAAAGGAACGGGAAACGACTATGCTGGCAGTATCCCAACTAATCTGCAAGATGTAATGCCCCACTTTCCGCATCCCAAGCTGCCTCCATGATCGCCTCCGGCAGAGTCGGATGGGCATGGATAGTCCTAGCTACCTCTCGAGCCGTAAGTCTATGCTCTACTGCCAAGGTGATCTGAGCGATTAGATCCGTTGCACCCGGACCAACAATGGCGCCTCCTAAAATAGTGCCAGTCTCAGGATGGGCAATCAGCTTGACAAAGCCTCGGCTCATACCCAGGGTAAGAGCCTTTCCATTACCGGCAAAGGGAAAACGGCCCACTTTGACTTCGATCCCTTGAGCTTTGGCTTCCTTCTCACTGATGCCCACAACAGCTATTTCAGGATCGGTAAAAATAGCGTTAGGTACNGCCCTGTAGTCCATGGTACTGGACCGTCCTACGATATTATCTATAGCGACTATGCCTTGGTGGGAGGCCAGGTGGGCTAGCATCATCCCTCCCGTGACATCTCCAATGGCGTAGATATTGTCCATACTGGTTGCCATGGTATTGTCTACCTTAATTCCCTGTCCTCGGGGATTTAGCTCCAGGCCCAGATCCTCAACGCCAAGACCAGCTAAGGCTGGACGACGGCCTACTGCCATCAATACCTTATCCGCGGCAACACCGGTAAACGGCTCACCGGTTGCGGCATCCTCAAAATGCACCAAAGCCCTACCATTGTCGCCTTTTTCCAAAGAGGTAACTTTAGCGTTGGTATGCAGCTTTACTCCAGCCATACGGAGATTACGCACCACTACCTGTGTCAGATCACTATCGATAAGAGCCAGTATTTCTTCGAGATATTCAATAAGGGTCACCTTTACCCCAAGCCTAGCAAAGATAAAGGCAAACTCCATGCCGATGACACCGCCACCGATAATCACAAGGCTGTCGGGAAGCTCACTTAGCTCCAAGGCTTGAGTACTATCTATGACGAAATCCTCACGGGCTCCGGGGATAGGCAATACCGCAGGCTCCGAACCGCCGGCAATGATAATATGAGAAGCCTTAACGAGAATCTCACTATCCTTTTGGCTTACCTTTACCGTATGCTCATCTATCAACATACCAGAGCCAGCTAACAATTCTACGTCGTTACCCGCCAGCAAGGAATGGACTCCTTTGACAAGGCCAGCCACCACCCGATCCTTACGGGCCATGGCCCTTTGGAAATCCACCTCGATGCCATCGGCTTTACAGCCATACCTACTGGCCTCTTGGAGCGCCTTGTAGATTTCTGTAGTCCTAACTAGGGCCTTAGTGGGGATACAACCTCTATTGAGACAGGTGCCGCCGACTTCGCCTTTCTCAATTAGAACAACCTTCTTGCCTTGCCTTGCTCCGTAAATGGCAGCCACGTATCCACCCGGTCCCGCTCCAATAATGGCAATATCGCACTCCACCTGCTGATTTGCTCCATCGGTCGCCGTGATGGTTCTTTTTTTCTGCAAGCTGATCGCCTCCCCATCGACGTTTATACGCCTTATCTGCTAGTGTTCCAAACTCTACTCACAACCAAACATCCCTAACTTTCGGGAATCAAAACTTAGCCAAAAACCTTCGCTAAAGCCCCTAAGGGCCAAGAACGACTTTCATGAGGTCCCGGGCACTCTCCTCCACTGCCTTATAGTCTCTTGTCTCCACCGCTGAAGTAGGGATTAACGATCCTCCCACCCCTAAAGCTGTTGTCCCGGCCTGGAGGAACTGCCGAGCGTTTGCTGCAGAGATCCCGCCTGTGGCCATCAGGGGTATGTGGGGCAATGGACCTTTAATGCTCCGCAAATAATCGGGCCCCAAGGGCCCTGCGGGAAATACCTTGACAAGGTCGGCTCCACCCTCATAGGCTGTGAGAATCTCTGTTGGGGTCATGGCCCCCGGTATCACAGGCTTGCCGTAGCGGACGCAAAGCTCGATGGTCTTCTTGTTTAGAGTTGGCGTAACAACAAAGTCTGCTCCTGCCAGCAAGAGTACCCTAGCCGTCTCTGCATCCAGCACGGTGCCTGCTCCTACGGCGATGGATGCCGGGAGCCGCTTCTTTACATCAGCTATAATATCTGCTATTAGGGGGGTCTCTGCCGTAAACTCCAAGGCATGGATCCCACCTTCTGCTAAAGCGGCTGCGATACCATAAGCCACATCCCTTGGTACCTTCCTGATGATGGCTACAACTTTACCGGTCTCGATGATCGAGATGACCTTTTTCCGGTCCATATATTATTACCCCTCTCTTCCCTTTAGAAAACCCTAGCAAAAAGGCGGTCCCCGCCTCTCGGCTCAAGACCGCCTCATGCACATAATAGATTGGGATTAACGCTTGGAGAACTGGGGAGCCCTTCTGGCTTTCCTCAAGCCATACTTGTGCCGCTCCTTCATCCGCGGATCTCGTGTCAAGTACCCTGCCTGCTTAAGGGCGGATCGCAGCTCTGCATCGTACTCCAAAAGAGCACGGGCTATACCATGACGGATAGCCCCTGCTTGTCCAGACGTTCCGCCTCCCTTGACGTTGACCTTGACATCAAACTTGCCTTCTGTTCCCGTCATTTTCAAGGGCTGACGACAGATGGTCTTCAATACGTCACGGCCAAAGTACTCGTCGATGGGGCGCTGATTTATGATAATGTTGCCGGTTCCCGGTCTTAGGTATACCCTGGCAACAGAACGCTTTCTCCGTCCCGTACCATAATACTGGTTCAACTCAGCTGTTGCTTTAGCCACCTACTTATCCCCCCTTTCATCGCTAGTAGTCTTAATTGAACTCGACTTATCTTGTCGCCTCAGGCACCTCTAAAGGCTGAGGCATTTGAGCCATGTGGGGATGCTCCGGTCCCACATATATTCTGAGCTTCTTCATTTGTTGCCGGGCCAGCTTGTTCTTTGGCATCATCCCCCAGACCGCTCTCCGAAGGACTTCTTCCGGCTTCTTTTCGAGCATCTGCTCTACAGTGCGAGAGCGTAACCCACCGGGGTAACCAGTATGCCAATAATAGGTCTTTTGCTCACGCTTCCTGCCAGTGAGCTTGATTTCCTCAGCGTTAACCACAATCACAAAGTCACCGGTATCCATATGGGGTGTAAACTGTGGCTTATGCTTACCTCTTAGTATGGTGGCAATCTCCGCCGCAAGGCGACCTAATACCTTATCTTTCGCATCTATAACATACCATTTTCTGTCAATATCAGTTGGTCTAGCCATATACGTCTTGCCTTTTTCCATTGACTTTCCCCCCTTTGCGAACACGGTTGTATAGAACCATTCTCAACCGATACCCTGCGGCCGGGGCTATGTACCGCGGTGCCTAGTCAAGAACAGGTTTCGGTCAAATATCCAATTAGACCAGCAGAAACACTGCTAGGTTTGCCGTATCCAATTCTATTACAGCCACCTATCAGTGTCAAGCATTTGCTTAAGGCGCCTAATACTCCACATTCATGAGGTAAAGGCCCCTGGCTGGCGCTGTGGGACCAGCCCATCGGCGGTCTTTGGCTGCCAGAATCTCCGGCATCTCTCTTACTGGTACCCTTCCTTTACCTACTTCCAGCAGAGTGCCAACAATATTGCGCACCATATTGTATAAAAATCCATTGGCTCTAATGCTAAAAGTGATAAAACCCCTTTCTTCCTCGATCCGGAGATGGTAAATAGTACGCACCGAAGTTTTGGCTGAACTGCCGCTGGTCTGAAAAGATGCAAAGTCCTGATTCCCCACCAAAAGACTTGCTGCCTGTTGCATCTGCCCTAACTCCAAAGGCATAGGCACATGGTAAGCATAGTTGCGCCAAAAGACACTGCGAAGTGGCCGATTGTCGACTATATAATTGTAGGTCTTAGCCAAAGCATCAAATCGGGCATGGAAATCCGGTGGCACCAAATCAGCCTCCTTAATTCGGATATCCAAAGGCAATACACTGTTTAATGCTGCCGGAAACCGTTCCGTGGGAACCGTTGAGCAGGTGGGAAAATTGACTACTTGACCAATAGCATGAGCACCGGCATCGGTNCGTCCCGATGCGATCACCCGGACCTCTTCACGGCAAACGGTACCAATCGCCCTTTCCAACTCACCTTGAATTGTAGGTAGAGACGGATCGTCTTGGGTTTGAAAACCATGATACCAAGTGCCATCATATTCGACGACTAACCGGATATTGCGCTCTCTAGCACCCATTTCCCTCACCCCAGAAGGCTCCCTAGAAGGCCCAACCCAGCCACCCAATGAAAAATCCACTTCCGAATAGAGCTAAATAGTCTACCCATCTGAATGCCAGGATGTTTAGTTTGGTGCGCCCCTCTCCACCCCTGTAGCAGCGAGCCTCCATAGCTACTGCTAGCTCATCGGCCCGGCGAAAGGCACTGACAAAGAGCGGCACCAATAGAGGCAACAGGCTCTTAGCCCGCTGAAACAGATTGCCAGACTCGAAATCCGCCCCCCTAGCCATCTGGGCCTTCATGATCTTTTCCGCTTCCTCCAGCAGGGTCGGTATGAATCGCAAGGCGATAGTCATCATCATGGCTAATTCATGGGCCGGAATGCCTATCCGCGCGCCTGGCCTTAAGAGACTCTCTAATCCATCGGTAAGGGCGATGGGCGATGTTGTGAGGGTCAAGATGGAAGTTCCCACAATCAGTAGGATCAAGCGAACTGCCAACATGCCTCCTTTGACTAGACCGTCTTTGGTCAGTACCAGAAATCGCCACTGCCATATGACCTCACCCTCTGTCATGAAAGCATTGAGAATAAAGGTCAATATAATGATGGTAATCACCGGCCGTAGGCCTCGAAACAGGAAGCGAGCCGGTATCTGTGAGAGCAGTACAGCCAACCCGATGTATAAAGCGACTAAACCATATCCCCAAAAATTGTCAATGAAAAACAGTCCCACTACCAAAAAAAACGTGATGATTATCTTGGTGCGGGGATCTAGCCTGTGCAACAGGGATTCCCCGGGAATATGCTGCCCAATAGTTATACTTTTAAAGCTTGGCACCGGTATCAACCCCTGCTTTCTCTCGTAAAACCGCCATAATGGCCTGCTCTGCATCTTCGACTGTCAACGCACTAGCCGGCAAATCCCACCCCAGGGAAATGAGCTTTTGCATTAACAAAGTCATGTCTGGCACCCCTAGCCCCATCGCTTCCAGGCGCGACCCTTCTTGGAAGATGTCCCTGGGTGGCCCTTGCATAGCTATCCGGCCCTGGTCCATAACCACCAATCGATCTGCTAATCTGGCGACCTCAGCCATATTGTGGGAGACAAAAACTACTGTCAAATCCCGTTGTTCTTGTAGTCTCTGCACTTGTGCTAGGATATCTTCTCGGCCCCGAGGATCCAATCCAGCAGTGGGTTCATCTAAGATAAGCACAGAGGGTTCCATTGCCAGTACCCCGGCTATAGCGACGCGCCGCTTCTCACCGCCACTAAGCTCAAATGGGGATCTTTCGGCCAGGACTTCGTCAATATCTACAGCTGCCAAGGCCCTTTGTACTCGTCCTTCCAGCTCCTTACCGTCAATCCCCATATTGCGGGGTCCAAAGGCCACATCTAGCCATACCGTCTCCTCAAAAAGTTGATGCTCAGGATACTGGAAGACCAGACCAATTTTGCGTCTGATGGTGCGCAGATCAACACCCTTATCTCCGATCTCTACACCATCAATCTTCACACTCCCTGATGTGGGACGCAAGAGGCCGTTAAAATGCTGGACCAAAGTAGACTTGCCCGAGCCGGTATGTCCGATGATGGCAACTACTTCGCCGTCATTTATGGTCAGGTCTATATCCTGAATGGCAACCCGAGCAAAGGGAGTGCCAGCATTGTATATGTGAGTTAAACCCCGGATCTCAATTGACATAGCGCTGTCACCATCTCATCTACAGTCAATATCCCCGGCGGCAAAGGAACACGTTTCTGGCGCAACCGGGAGGCCAACTCTACAACAGGTGGCACGTCTAGCCGCAGCTTTCGCAAAAGCTCCATCTTCTGGAATATCTTTACCGGTGGTCCTTGCTGCACAACCTTACCATCGTCCATGACCACTACTCGATGGGCTTCTACCGCCTCATCCATAAAGTGGGTGATCAAGACTACCGTGATCCCTTCTTCCCGGTTCAGCCGCTTGATGGTCTCAAGCACCTCTCTACGGCCTACAGGATCCAGCATAGCAGTGGGCTCATCCAGGACTAAGCAACGGGGGCGCATGGCAATAACACCGGCAATAGCCACCCGCTGCTTTTGCCCACCAGACAGGTTATGGGGGGCTGCTTTCGAAAAATCCGACATCCCTACTATCTGCAGCGCCTCATCAATTCTCTCCCTAATCAGCTCCCGCTTCAGTCCGAGATTCTCCGGTCCAAAGGCTACATCCTCTTCCACCGTTGTAGCTACAATCTGGTTGTCTGGGTTTTGGAATACCATCCCTACTGTCTGGCGAATATCCCATAGATATTGCTCATCCTTGGTGTTCATGCCATTTATCCAAACATCGCCCGTTGAAGGCAAAAGCAAACCATTGAGATGCTTGGCCAAAGTAGACTTGCCGGAACCATTATGACCTAGTATCGCAACAAATTCACCGGCTTCAATGGATAGATCTACGTTCTCCAATGCCGCCTCTTCCAAGTCACTCTGTTCCTGGGTATAAGCAAAACACACGTCGTTTAGTACAATGAAACTATCCCAATCCACCGGCCTTCCCTCCCAACCAACCAGCAACTCCGGTCCATATCACAAGAAGCAGCCGGAAAAAAGCGACGCAGAGGATAGCTCCTCTGCGACCTCTATGCGTCCACCGCCTTAATCACCTAGACCAGCTAACCTGCGCTCAGAGGACTTGGACACCGGACAGAGCCGGGCAAATGAGTACCTAAAGGACCTACTGATTGCAGGGGAAACACCAAGGCTAGACGAGCTCCACTATGCTCATAGGAGCACCGTCTCCTCGCCTGGGTCCCACCTTAATGATCCGGGTGTATCCACCATTACGTTCACTATATCGAGGAGCAATGTCGGCGAAAAGCTTTTGCACAGCTTCAGGCTGTACGAGATAAGCTGCGGCCTGACGCCGGGCGTGAAGATCTCCCTGTTTGCCCAGGGTAATCATCTCATCTACTATCGGTCTTACCGCCTTGGCTTTAGCATCAGTTGTCTGGATACTCTCCTCCAGCAACACCGCAGCCACTAGATTGCGGAGCATAGCCCGACGATGGCCGGCATCACGCCCAAGTTTCGCTCTTTTCATGCCCAAACCCTCCTTCCCCTACAGCAACATAAACCACCTAGTCTTCTGATTCACGCAAAGCCAGTCCTAAAGCGGCTAGTTTTTCCTTGACTTCCTGTAGCGATTTCTTGCCTAGATTTCTGACTTTCATCATATCTTCCTCAGTCTTGCGGATCAATTCCTCTACGGTATCGATGCCCGCCCGCTTGAGACAATTATAGGATCGAACCGATAGATCGAGTTCTTCAATGGCCATTTCCAGTACTCGATCCTTTTCTTCCTCTTCCTTTTCCACCATGATCTCCAAGTCATCTACGCCATCGCTTAGCTCCAAGAAAAGTCGTAAGTGCTCGGTTAGAATCTTCGCCGCGACAGTAATAGCCTCATCAGGAGTAATACTGCCATCGGTCCAGACTTCTAGAATCAGGCGGTCGTAATCAGTAATCTGTCCCACACGGGTATCTTCTACCGTATAATTGACCCGGGTAACGGGAGTGAATATAGAATCGATCGGTATGACGCCTATGGGATCATCGGGATTCTTATTGCGATCAGCAGGAACATATCCTCGGCCCTTGGCCAAAACAAGCTCCATCATCAAACGACCATTGGTATCTAGCGTGGCGATGTGCAGATCGGGATTAACAATCTCCACATCGGGGCCATGGACAATATCACCTGCCAGCACTTCTCCTTCACCCTCAGCCTCAATACGTACCGTAACAGGTTCGTCGGAATGTAGCGTAACAACAAGCTCCTTGAGATTGAGGACTATATCCGTGGTGTCTTCTACTACCCCTTCCACGGTGGAGAATTCGTGCAGCACCCCGTCGATCTTGATAGAGGTCACAGCTGCTCCCGGCAAGGAAGACAGCAAAACTCGACGTAATGAGTTCCCCAGGGTTATCCCGTACCCTCTTTCCAGTGGTTCCACCACGTATTTACCGTAGGATGCACTGGAGTCGACACACTCGATCTTGGGCTTTTCTATCTCGATCATCTGCAAAACCCTCCTTAACGACAGGAAGCAAGCTAATATCCAGCTGCCTCCAGCCATCCCTGGCCGACTGATGCCTCATCTGCCTGGCCTTTGCAGTTGGCTCGCTGGGGCCTGGAACATGATCTGCTCTCTGCAAATCTCTTTCAGGCCGCCAGCTACCAGCGACCAGCCTCGAGCCGACTCTTAACCAAAGCATACTAGCGGGAATAGTACTCGACAATCAGGTGCTCTTGTACAGAGTAATCCAGTTGGTCCCTGGTGGGCACGGCAACAACTTTGCCCTCCATTTGTTCCAGGTTCACTTCCAGCCACTCTGGCACAGCCCGACCCTCAGCAGCTGCTATATTTTCTCTGATCACCTGCAAGTTACGGCTCTTGTCTCGCACGCTGATAACATCGCCTTCCTGAACTTCATAGGATGGAATATCTACTTTTTGGCCATTAACGGCAAAATGCTCGTGTAAAACCAGCTGTCGAGCCTGATTCCGAGAAGCCCCGAAGCCCATCCGGTAGACAATGTTGTCCAGTCGCATTTCTAGAATCTGAAGCAAGTTTTCACCGGTAATACCCTTCTGTCTAGACGCACGGTCGTAGTACCGTTCAAACTGTCGCTCCAAAACGCCGTAAATACGCCGCACCTTCTGCTTCTCCCGCAAGTGCAGTCCATATTCCGATACTTTATGACGCCCCTGGCCGTGCTGACCCGGTGGATAAGAGCGTCTATCTACGGCACATTTTTCAGTATAACATCGGTCACCTTTGAGAAAGAGTTTTTCTCCTTCCCGTCGGCACAACCGACATACAGGTCCAGTATACCTGGCCATAGAAATCTCACACCTCCAATTTCCTCGTGCTAAAAACCATGTCTTGTTTAGAATACCTTTTTATTCCAATAAACATACATCATACCCGGCGACGCTTAGGTGGCCGACATCCATTATGGGGAATCGGAGTGACGTCCTTAATCAGGCTCACATCCAGTCCCGCGGCCTGGATCGAACGAATTGCAGCCTCACGACCCGCGCCGGGGCCCTTTACGTAGACCTCTACATCTCGCATGCCATGCTCCATAGCAGCCTTGGCAGCACTCTCTGCGGCTAACCCAGCGGCAAAGGGAGTGCTCTTCCGCGAGCCCTTAAAACCCATATTGCCTGCGCTAGCCCATGACACTACATTGCCTTGCCTGTCACAAATGGTGACGATAGTATTGTTAAAGGTAGAGCGGATGTGGGCAATTCCGCTGGGAATATTCTTCCGCTCCCGCCTGCGAGCTCTTGCTCCACGTCTTGGTCTCGCCATATCAAGTACCTCCTTCCTTAGCCTCGGCGTTTACCGCCAATACCCCGCTTCGGTCCCTTTCTGGTACGAGCGTTGGTCCTCGTCCTTTGACCACGAACTGGCAGTCCCCGACGATGCCGATAGCCCCTATAGGATCCGATATCCATCAAGCGCTTGATATTCTGGGACGTTTCCCGCCTCAAGTCGCCTTCTACTGCATAATCTCTATCAATAGTCTCCCGCAATCGGTTTACCTCTTCTTCGGTGAGGTCTCGAACCCGAGTGTCGGGATTCACATTAGACTTAGCCAAGATTTCGTTAGCTGTGGAACGACCGATCCCGTAGATGTAAGTGAGTGCTATCTCTACCCGCTTATCTCTGGGTATATCTACACCGGCAATACGCGCCATCCACTTTCACCTCCCACTTTAACCCTGTCTCTGCTTATGCTTGGGGTTCTCGCAGATCACCCTGACTCGACCTTTACGTCTGATAACCTTGCATTTTTCACAAATAGGTTTCACCGCTGGCCTGACCTTCACCGCCAGCACCCCCTCTATTTTTTTCGATAAGTTATGCGTCCGCGGCTCAAGTCATACGGAGACAATTCTACTGTCACCTTATCACCAGGCAAAATCCGAATGAAGTTCATCCGCATCCGCCCGGAAATATGGGCCAGGACCTTATGGCCATTGTCTAACTCTACCCGGAACATAGCATTGGGCAAAGGCTCAACGACCGTACCCTCGACCTCAATAACGTCTTGTTTAGCCACTATTAGTCAACCTCCTCGTCACCGTCCTGCAACCTCTCCAGTGCCTCCCGAATATCGGCATCAGTAACCGAAGCGTTATCCACAAGCTTCTGTCGAATACTATCTGCCCACACTTGATGCAGATCCAAATGCCTCAGATTCTTCTGTTTCGGGCGTTTTACAGACCGTGCCCTACCGTCGGCAACCAGCACTCTTCTTCCAACATGGCCTATCACAATGAACTGCTGGCCCGCGTCCCTTCCGGCTCTGGATGTGACGAGCTGACCCAATTGGGCATCCACAAGTTCTCCTCCCCCTCACAATCTGCATGACATAGTCCTCAGTTTGCCCTAGCCAATCGGTAAGCTAGGCTTGTGTTAAAATGAGAGGGCCATCCTCGGTTACGGCCACCGTATCCTCAAAATGGGCCGATAGACTCCTGTCCGCTGTAATCACAGTCCAATTATCGGAGAGGACCACTACCTCCCACCCCCCGATATTTACCATGGGCTCTATAGCCAGCACCATGCCGGGTTTCAAGCGAGGTCCCCGTCCTGGTCGACCGAAGTTCGGGATCTGGGGAGGTTCATGCATACTGCGACCGATACCATGTCCTACGAAATCCCTAACAACTGACAGACCTTGGGCTTCCACAAAGCTTTGCACGGCGTGACCTATATCGGACAATCGATTGCCAACTACCGCCGCGGCAATACCTTGCTCCAGAGCCTTCTCGGTCACCCAAAGCAGCCGCTCTGCCTCCTTAGAGATTTCACCAACTGGGTAGGTGCGGGCCATATCACCATGGAACCCACCCAGTATAGCTCCGATATCGATACCTACAATATCGCCTTCCTTTAGAACCCTCGGCCCCGGTATACCATGGACAACCTCTTCATTGATAGATGCACAGATACTGGCCGGAAAACCATTATACCCTTTGAAACTCGGTACTGCATTATGGTCTCGGATGTACTGCTCAGCCAGAGCATCCAGGGAAGCAGTGGTCATGCCCGGACGAATGGCTTCTGCCACCACAGCGTGGGTTTTCGCCACTAATTTGCCTGCCTCCCCCATGGCTCGCAGTTCATCCTCGGATTTTAAGACTATCATTTTGTCCCCCCATTTGCTGCACCAAAACCCCTGGGGCGGACCTGTCCGTCCCTACTTTATGAAGCCTTCATAGTGACGCATGAGCAGTTGAGCCTCGATCTGCTTCATCGTGTCTAAGGCCACACCGACAAGGATCAATAGACCCGTACCACCAAAGTATAGTATACTACTGGGCATTCTGGTTACGGTGGCCATGATATATGGAAGTACTGCCATTACAGCCAAGAATACAGCACCAGCCAAGGTGATCCTTGTCAAGACACGATCAAGATACTGAGCTGTCGGCTTGCCAGGCCTAAGGCCCGGAATAAAGCCACCGTGCTTCTTCATGTTGTCGGCTACTTCCATAGGATTAAAAGTAACCGCTGTATAGAAGTACGTAAAGAATATGACCAGTAGCACGTACAATACATTGTACCCTATAGAACCATATCCGAGAAAGCGATTAATACCCTGTATTCCCGGAATGAACTGAGCTAAGGTCAACGGAAAGCTAAGCACCGAAGACGCAAAGATAACCGGGATTACTCCCGCCTGGTTTACCTGCAGCGGAATGTGGGTCGTCTGGCCACCATACATCCGCCGTCCCACAACCCGTTTGGCATACTGCACGGGAATTCGCCGTTGTCCTTGCTGCACCATAATTACCCCGGCAATAACGATTACCGATAGCACTACGAAGGCCAGCAGGCTCAAAATGCTAATACCCCCAGCTCCAACGGCCCTCACTGCACTCCAGGCTTGCCCAGGCAACCGAGCGACGATACCGGTAAAGATCAAAAGTGAAATTCCGTTACCAATACCATTCTCTGTCATCTTTTCGCCGAGCCACATGAGAAAAGCACTCCCGGCGGTCANGGTAGTCACAATCAAAACTGTGTTAAAGGCGCCGGGGTCACTAACAACACCGTAGGCCCTTGCCGTCATGGTAATAGCAAAACCCTGGATGAGTGCCAACACCACTGTGCCATACCTAGTATACTGCTGCAGCTTCTTTCTTCCTTCGACCCCTTCTTTGGACATCTCTTCCCAAGCCGGGATCACTATGGTCAGAAGCTGAATAATGATCGAACTGGTAATATAGGGGTTTACGCCCATGGCAAACACGGAGAACCGAGTTAGAGCTCCACCGGCAAAGAGGTCTAGAAACCCGAATATATTACCTCCGGTGGTGCCTAGTTGTTGAGCCAAGAGTTCTGCATCAACACCTGGCACCGGTACATAGGAACCCAGTCTGTATACGACTAGTAATGCTGCCGTATACAGGATCCTGCGGCGCAAATCAGGAATCCGCAGAGCATTACGCATGGCCTGGAGCAACTAGATCACCTCTACTCTACCGCCGGCGGCTTCTATCTTGGCAGCGGCTGATTTTGTAAANCCGTGGGCTTGAACTGTCAACGCCTTTTCAATAACGCCATTTCCCAAGATTTTGATCCCGTCTGNACCAATCTTGCGTACCAGTCCAGCTGCCACCATCATCTCAGGAGTAACCGTTGCGCCTCCCTCGAAAAGGTTTAAATCCTGGAGCTTTACCTCACTATATTGCTTACGATGGATATTGGTAAATCCCCGTTTTGGCAGTCGACGCTGCAATGGGGTCTGGCCCCCTTCAAAGTGAGGACCCTTACCGCGACCAGCACGGGCCTTCTGACCCTTGTGTCCGTGGCCTGCAGTCTTGCCTCGGCCTGAGCCAATGCCGCGTCCGACTCGTCTTCTAACGGTACGAGCTCCCGGTGCAGGACTTAACTCGTGCAGCTTCATGTTTTAGCACCTCCCCCACACTACTCGACCTCTGCAACTTCCAATAGATGTTTGACTTTAAAAATCATCCCGCGAATTACAGGTGTATCATCACGGATTACTTCTTGATTGAGCTTTGTGAAACCCAAAGCTCGAATCGTAGCCTTCTGATCCTTAGGACAACCAATAGAACTGCGTTTCCACGTAATCTTCAACTTCTTGGCGCCCATGTCCTGCCCCCCTTTAACCGAACTATTAGGCAAGGATCTCCTCTGGGGACTTACCCCGCAAACGAGCTACTTCCTCCACTGTCTTTAAGGATTCCAGCCCTTTCATAGTGGCATTGACAATGTTGATGGGATTGGAGGATCCTAGTGATTTCGTCAAAATATCTCTGATTCCGGCTGCTTCTAATACAGCACGGACTGGACCACCGGCGATTACTCCGGTACCCTCAGCCGCCGGCTTCAAAAAGACTCGGGCCCCACTGAACCTAGTAGTGATCTCATGGGGAATAGTAGTGCCGACCATTGGGACATAGATCATATTCTTGCGCGCTTCATCTACACCCTTGCGTATGGCTCCCGCTACTTCCTTAGCTTTGCCTAATCCGGCACCAACATGACCATTGCCGTCACCTACTACTACTAGAGCGCTGAAGCTGCGAGTACGTCCACCCCTCACAGTCTTGGAAACCGGGTTAATACTTACAACCCTTTCCTCTAAATCACCCAAGGAATCTGGATCGATCCGGCCTTTTCTTAACGCCATGCCCTCTGCCTCCTTTCGATTAGAAATCAAGACCTGCCTCCCGGGCTGCATCAGCCAATGCCGCCACTCGGCCAGCATAGCGATTGCCACCCCGGTCAAATACAACTTCCTTGATACCTTTATCTAGAGCCCTTTGAGCAACCAATGTTCCTACGGCTTTGGCTGCCTCGCAATCGCCCGTGCCTTCCAGTTGCCCCTCTAGTGCCGGGTCCAAGGTAGAGGCAGCTACTAATGTCGTACCGGCAGTGTCATCGATGACTTGTGCATAGATGTGCTTCAGACTGCGATAGACATTGAGGCGGGGCCGCTCCGGTGTGCCCTTAACGTGATTGCGCAGTCGCAAGTGTCGCTTTCGCCGGGCGACACTACGTTTAAACCTTGCCATTTACCTTCACCTCGTTCTAGACTTTGCCTGCTTTGCCCGCCTTGCGCTTAATCTGCTCACCGGCATACCGAATGCCCTTACCAAGGTAAGGTTCCGGTGGCCGCACGGCACGGATCTTAGCAGCGGTTTCGCCTACCAATTGTTTATCGGCGCCCTTAATTGAGATGCGCGTCGGTGCCGGCACCTCAATCTCAATACCGGACTCGGGCACTATCTCTACCGGGTGGGAGAATCCCATGTTCAGAACCAGGGTGTTTCCCTGCTTAGCAGCCCTATATCCCACCCCGCTGATCTCTAGATCCCTTTGATATCCTTTAGTGACGCCCTCTATCATATTGGCCACAATACTGCGGGTCATACCATGCAGCGCCCTATGGGACTTATCATCGCTTGGTCGCTTAACGGTGAGGGTTTTCCCCTCCAGGGCAATTCTCATATCCGGATGGAATTCCTGGGTCAAAACGCCCTTCGGTCCCCGGACTGTCACTGTTTGGCCAGCGATCTCCACGGTCACGTCATTTGGGATTTCCACCGGCATCCTACCGATCCTGGACACGATTGCCCCTCCTCTCTCCAAAGTGGAAACAATATACGTTTGTTCTTGCTTGTACCTCTATTGCCTCTGTCACCTGCTTACCAAACATAACAGAGGACCTCTCCACCCACACGCTCTTGCCTTGCCATCTTATCTGTCATAACTCCTTTGGAGGTAGACAGGACAGCTATACCCAACCCTCCCAGAACTCGGGGTATCTCGTCCTTCTTAGCATAAACCCTAAGTCCCGGCTTACTGATCCTCTTTATACCACTGATGACCAGTTGCTTGTTGGCTCCATACTTAAGGTAAACGCGTAGGAAACCATGCTTTCCATCGTCGACCACCTTGTAGTCTCGAATATAGCCTTCTTCCTTCAAAATCCGCGCCACGTCTACCTTCAGTTTAGAGACGGGGATATCCACACTGTCGTGCTTAGCGCCGTTAGCATTGCGGATGCGCGTTAGCATATCAGCGATCGGGTCTGTCATTACCATTGGGCAACCCCCTTCCTCATGGCTCTTTCTTACCAGCTAGCCTTCGTAATCCCAGGCATCTCACCCCTAGAGGCCAGGTCCCGGAAGCAAATCCGGCATATCTGGAATTTGCGCATATAGCCCCGGGGGCGTCCGCAGATGCGGCAGCGATTATACCGGCGTGTGGAGAATTTCGGAGTCCTCTGAGCCTGGATAATCTTTGACTTTTTCGCCACGGTATCACTCCTTCGCGATAGCCCGGTACTCCACCTTCCGCCTTTACTACCACTCCACATAGAGAGTATGCTACTGACGGAAGGGCATTCCCAGAGCTCTTAGCATTTCTAGTGCTTCCTCATCGGTATTTGCCGTTGTCTCGATAACGATATTCATGCCTTGCACCCGCTCGACATCATCATACCGGATTTCCGGGAAAATGAGCTGTTCGCGGATGCCAACTGTATAATTACCCCGCCCGTCAAAGGACCTTGGGGATACTCCTCGAAAGTCCCGGATCCGAGGCAGAGCTACATTGATCAGCTTATCCAAAAACTCGTACATCCTATCGCCCCGAAGCGTCACCATACAACCTACCGGCATACCTTCTCGGACCTTGAAAGCGGCCACTGACTTCTTTGCCTTGGTGATGACCGGCTTTTGTCCCGTGATGGTAGTCAAGTCCTTAACAGCGGCATCCATAGCCTTAGCATCTTGAACCGCCGCTCCGACTCCCATATTGACTGTAATCTTCTTAACCTTCGGCACCATCATCACGTTACTGTAGTTGAACCGATCCATCAAGGCAGGAACTGCTTCCTTTTCGTACTTGTCCTTCAGCCGTGGCATTCTGCTTCCCTCCTTCAACTCCGTTAATCAATGGGTTTTTCGCATCTCTTGCAGATCCGCACAACCCCATTGGCACCCCGTTCTCTTCTTATTCTGCTGGGTTGGTCGCAACTAGGACAAATCAACATAACCTTTGAGGCATCCATGGGAGCGGGGCTCTCGATAATGCCACCTTGGGTGTTAGTAGCGGTCGGTCGGGTATGCTTCTTCANCAAGTTAATACCATCGACGATGACCCTGTTTTGCTTAGGGATAACCCNCAGTATCTTACCGGATTTACCCCGTTCTTCCCCTGTTAGGACATAAACCCGGTCACCTTTCTTTACGTGAACCTTGTTGGCCACTGGCTCCAACCTCCTTCCCGCGCAGACTACAAGACTTCCGGAGCGAGAGACACGATTTTCATGAATTGAGCCTCCCGCAACTCCCGGGCTACAGGCCCGAAAATCCGTGTACCACGAGGGTTGTTCTGGTTATCTATAATAACTGCTGCATTCTCATCAAAACGAATATAAGATCCGTCGTTCCTGCCTGCAGCCTGTCGGGTCCGGACGATGACAGCTTTGACAATATCGCCCTTCTTTACAACGCCGCCGGGCGTTGCTTCTTTGACTGTAGCAATTATGACATCGCCCACCCGGGCATAGCGTCGGCGGGTCCCACCAGGAACTCTGATGCAAAGCAGCTTCCTAGCCCCTGAATTATCGGCCACATTGACTACCGATTCTTGCTGTATCACAACCCTTACCTCCTTCCTCCACTACACCACTNGCCCGCTATCCTGGCCCTAATAATCTGCCCAAGCCTTACTTGGCCTTCTCTANCACTTCGATTACTCGCCACCGTTTATCTTTAGAAAGCGGCCTGGTCTCCATAATCCTTACCAAGTCACCAACAGCAACGGTATTGCTTTCGTCATGGGCTTTAAACTTCGTTCTGCGCTTGATATAACGGCCGTAAAGAGGGTGCTGTACCCGCCTCTCTACCTGCACGACTACGGTTTTATCCATTTTATCAGATACAACCATCCCTATACGGGTCTTACGCATATTTCGCTCTACCATATCGATCCATACCCCCCCTTTTCATAGGGTGATTAGCGGGCGATTCCCAGCTCTCGTTCTCGCAAAATCGTCTTTACCCGGGCGATATCTCGGCGCACGTCCCGTACTCGCATGGGGTTGTCAAGCTGCGCCGTAACCAACTGGAAGCGAAGATTGAATAGCTCTTCCTTGAGATCATCTAGTTTCCGGCCCAATTCCTCTGTTGTCATGGCTCTGATCTCTTCAGCTTTCATGCGCCTCACCACCTGTCTCACGTGCGATGAACTTTGTTTTAATGGGCAGTTTATGAGCTGCTAATCGCATGGCTTCTTTAGCCAAATCTTCCGGCACACCGGCGATTTCAAACATTACCCTGCCCGGCTTCACTACTGCTACCCAATACTCCGGGGCCCCTTTACCCTTTCCCATACGAGTCTCAGCGGGTCTTGAGGTCACCGGCTTATCTGGAAAGATCTTGACCCAGACTTTGCCTCCCCGGCGAATATAGCGGGTCATGGCAATTCTCGCTGCTTCAATCTGGGTGTTGGTAATCCAGCCAGGCTCCATGGCTTGAAGACCGAAGTCACCAAAGGTGACTGTCGAGCCACGCTGGGCCATTCCCCTCATGCGTCCCCGCTGTTGTTTGCGAAACTTAACTCTCTTCGGGATAAGCATCCCTATTCGCCTCCCCCTGCCTTCTGCTCCTTTTCAGGGAGGACCTCTCCCTTATAGATCCAGACCTTAACACCGATCAGACCATAAGTTGTGGCAGCTTCGCTAAAACCATAGTCAATATCTGCCCGTAGAGTGTGGAGAGGAATACTACCTGCAGGAGTCCATTCTCTTCTGGCGATCTCTGCTCCGCCCAATCGGCCGCTCACCGCGATTTTGATACCTTTGGCACCTAACCGCATGGCTCGCTGCTGAGCCTGCCGCATAGCTCGCCGGAAGGATACCCTACGCTGTAGCTGAAAGGCGATGTTCTCCGCTACCAGCTGTGCATCTAGTTCCGGAACCCGAACCTCCACAATATTGATCTGGCACTGCCGGCCGGTCATTGCCTCGATCTCCTTGCGCAAGCTGTCAACTTCAGCACCGCCTCTGCCAATGACCATACCTGGCCTGGCAGTATGCACTGTAATCCTTAATCGGTTAGCGGCTCGCTCTATCTCGATTCGAGAAATGCCTGCAGTATAAAACCGTTCTTTTATCAGCTTCCGCAGGGCCAGATCCTCGTGGAGCAGGTCCGCGTAGTTTCGTTTGTTTGCATACCATTTACCCTCCCAGTCGCGGATGACTCCCACCCGCAGACCAATAGGGTTTACCTTCTGACCCACGCATCTATTCCTCCTTTTCTGCCAAAACCAACGTGATATGGCTGGTTCTCTTCCGAATCCTATAAGCCATACCCCGTGCTCGTGGTCGGATTCTTTTCATCGTTGGGCCTTCGTCTACATAAGCCCGAGTTACATAGAGCCTGCGCCCATCCATATCGTGGTTATTCTCTGCATTCGCCACCGCCGAGAGTAACGTTTTCTCTATGACACCGGAAGCAGCCTTCGGGGTGTGGCGCAGAACTGCTAGAGCCTCCCCGACTTCCTTGCCCCGGATTGAATCAACCACCTGCCGGGCCTTGCGGGGCGACATCCGTACATAGCGTGCTACTGCCCTGGCTTCCATCCCTCTTACCCCCTTATCCGCTACTTCACTATTACTCTTGTTGTTCTTTCGCCTCTGGAATGACTCCTAAATATGCGGGTGGGAGCAAATTCGCCTAACTTATGGCCCACCATATCTTCTGTTATATATACTGGCACGTGTCGACGACCATCATGAACCGCGATGGTGTGCCCCACCAACTCGGGAAAAATCGTTGACCTGCGGGACCACGTTCTAATCACCCGCTTCTCGCCCTTTTCGTTCATTTCTTGGACTTTCTTGAGCAAGTGGTCATCTATAAATGGTCCCTTCTTTAAAGATCTGCCCATGCACTCAATCCTCCCTTCCCATTGGTGCTAGGCCCATCCCTTGCTGACAGCAGTTACCCTCCACCAAGGGATTGACCCATTCATGCCCCTACCGCTTACGCCGCCGTACAATATACCGGTCAGACGTCTTCTTCTTGCGGGTCTTGGCACCTAAAGTAGCCTTACCCCAAGGAGTCTGTGGAGTCGGCATACCTATGGGCGCCCTACCCTCACCACCGCCATGGGGGTGATCTGCGGCATTCATAGCAAGACCTCTAGTCTGTGGCCGTATGCCCAGCCAGCGATTACGACCAGCCTTGCCCATGGTCACGTTCTCGTGATCCACGTTCCCTACCTGACCGACTGTCGCTCGGCATTCAAGCAGTACCATTCTAAATTCGCCCGATGGTAAACGCACAGTAGCGTATTTGCCCTCTTTAGCCATGAGTTGAGCTGCAGTACCAGCAGCCCGCACTATTTGACCGCCCTTGCCGGGGTGCAGTTCGATATTGTGCACCATGGTACCCGTAGGAATATCCCGCAACATAAGAGCATTACCTGGCTTGATATCCGCCTCCGGACCTGACATCACGGTGTCGCCGGGCCGTAAACCGACTGGCGCCAAGATGTACCGCTTCTCTCCATCGGCGTAGTGCAGTAACGCGATCCGGGCAGAACGGTTGGGATCATACTCAATACCTGCAACCCTTGCTGGGATACCATCTTTGTTCCGGCGAAAATCGATAAGGCGGTACTGCCGCTTATGCCCGCCGCCCCGGTGGCGAGATGTCTTCCGACCCTTATTATTACGGCCACCGGTTCCAGACAGGGGAGCCAGTAGCGACTTCTCCGGTTCGGTTTTCGTGATCTCATCAAAGGTAAATCCCGTCATATTCCGACGGCCCGGTGAAGTCGGTTTAAACTTCTTAATCGCCACTTGTTTTCCCCTCCTTACTACATAGTCCCCTAACCGGGGAAGAATAATGGAACGTCCGTCTCTTATAGTCCCTCGAATAGTTCTATACGATCGCCTTCTCGAACAGTGACAATGGCTTTTTTCCAGTCAGGGCGCTTCCCTTCGTAGCGACCCATCCGCCGCATCTTGCCGGTCATGCGCATAGTATTGATCTTCTCTACCTTAACATCAAAGATCTGCTCTACGGCTTCCCTGATCTGGGACTTAGTTGCCTTAAGGTCCACAACGAAAGTATACTTGTTTTCCTCCATCAGGACCATCGTTCTCTCACTGACGATCGGCCTGCGGATGATGCTGCGTAGATCTGACATTATGACAGCACCTCCTCAATAGCCTTTACAGCCTCTTTGGTCATGATCAACCGATTATTGTTCAATACACCATATACATTCAGATCTATGGCCCTGGAGGTAGTTACCCCAGGAATATTGCGGGCAGAAAGATATACATTGCGTGCACCATCCCCGGTGACAACCAAAGCTTTTCCTTCCACCTCTAGATTCCGCAAAACACCCATCATGTTCCGAGTCTTCGGCTCATTAAACTGCAGATCGTCGAGGACTATTAACTCGCCACTAGCTACCTTCGACGACAACGCCGATCTCAACGCCTGCCGACGGGCCTTCTTTGGCATCGAAAGCCTATAGTTCCGTGGCTGTGGCCCGAAAGCGACGCCACCACCTACCCAAATCGGTGAGCGAATACTGCCGTGTCTGGCTCGCCCCGTACCCTTCTGTCGCCAGGGCTTACGACCACCGCCCCTCACCGCTGCCCTGGTTTTAGTAGCCGCGGTGCCACGCCGCTGATTCGCAAGATACATGACTACTGCTTGATGCATGAGGCTTTCATTTATCGTGGCGGCAAAGACCTTATCGCTAAGCTCCAGCTCACCTACGGACTGGCCTTGCATATCATATACAGCGACTTTCGGCATCGGATCTGCCCCCTTTCCTCATCACATACACTTGCTCTAAGTGTTTACTTTCTGTTTTTGACACTAGCCTGCACCTTCACTAGACTGCCCCGAACTCCCGGCACTCCGCCCTTGACTAGAAGCAGATTGCGCTCAGCATCCACTCGAACGACTTCTAAGGCTTGGATGGTCCTTCTCACGTTACCCATCCTGCCAGGTAATTTTCGTCCCTTGAACACCCGGGCAGGGTCAACGGATCCTAAAGAACCTACTCCTCGATGGTATTTCGAGCCGTGCTTCATCGGACCCCGACGAAAACCCCAACGCTTGATTACACCAGCGAATCCCTTACCCTTGGAAGTACCAGTAACATCAACCTTCTCGCCAGCCGCGAAAATATCTACACTAATTGTGTCTCCTACCTTCATGTCTTGGAAGTCCTCAACATCTTCGGTGCGAAACTCCCTTAGGTATCTAATATTTTTCACTCCGGCTTTAGCTAGATGGCCTCGCTCGCCTTTGGTCAAGAGCCTCTCCCGCTTTTCTCCAAACCCAACCTGTATAGCTTCGTAGCCGTCTGTCTCTTGGTTCTTTACCTGTACTACCACATTCGGGGTAGCCTCGATTACAGTCACCGGCACCAGCTGCCCGTTTTCGGTAAAGACTTGGGTCATGCCTATCTTGCGACCCAAAATCCCTTTTGGCATTTGCTACACCCCCTTGCACTGCACTGTTAGGATGACACTCTATAGCTTAATCTCGATATCAACCGCCGCTGGTAAATCCAAACGCATAAGGGCGTCAACCGTCTTGGGTGTCGGCTCTAGAATGTCGATGAGTCGCTTATGAGTGCGCATCTCAAACTGTTCTCGGGCATCTTTGTGGATATGCACTGACCGTAGTACGGTATAGATATTGCGTTCAGTAGGCAGGGGTACAGGTCCCGAGACAACTGCTCCCGTCCGCTGAGCGGTATCCACGATTTTCTCTGCCGAGGCATCCAAGAGCTTGTGATCAAATGCCTTAAGGCGGATGCGTATCCTCTGTTTCGCCATTGAATTCCCTCCTTCANGCGCCTGATACTCAGACATGCTCCACGAAAATTCCCCGGTACCTATCCGTGCTAGACTGTCACCTTCGGTGACGGAGGAGGTAAGGCCCGGCAACCTCTCGCTTCATCGCTCAACTACCTTCACTTGGCACAGACAGAGGGGGATTCTTCATCCTTGAATCCCCCTTATCCAAAGCAGTAGGCGTAATCCGTGCTGCTCTCGGATTTTCTGGGCCATAGGCTCTTTTAACAGTTTTACTCACTGCTTCCTAGCCTAGGATCTTGGTTACTACACCTGCTCCTACGGTACGACCGCCTTCACGGATTGCAAAGCGTAGACCTTCTTCCATAGCGATGGGAGTAATGAGTTCACCGTTTATTCGTACGTTATCTCCAGGCATAATCATCTCTACGCCTTCCGGAAGATTCACTACACCGGTTACGTCAGTAGTTCTAAAATAGAACTGGGGACGATAGCCACTAAAGAACGGTGTGTGTCGGCCGCCTTCTTCCTTGGACAGGATATAAACCTCACCCTCAAATTTGGTATGAGGAGTAATGGAGCCTGGCTTGGCTAGTACCTGACCACGCTCGATCTCTTCCCGGTCCACTCCTCTGAGGAGCACACCAACGTTATCTCCTGCCTGGGCCTGATCCAACAGCTTGCGGAACATCTCAACGCCAGTGGCTACAGTCTTGCGGCTGCCATCCCGAAGACCAACGATCTCTACCTCGTCGCCGACCTTGACAACGCCACGCTCTACCCTACCAGTAGCTACTGTTCCACGGCCAGTAATGGTAAAAACGTCTTCAACCGGCATGAGGAATGGCTTATCGATATCCCGCTCAGGAGTGGGGATATACTCATCCACGGCATCCATGAGGGCCTGCAAGTTCTTGCACCATTCACACTCACCACAGCCGCCGCACTCCAGTACCTTGAGCCCGGAACCGGCCAATACAGGGATTTCGTCTCCTGGGAACTCATACTCGTTGAGCAGATCCCGGACTTCCATCTCCACAAGCTCCATTAGCTCATCATCGTCAACCATGTCGGACTTGTTAAGCCATACAACGATAGCAGGTACACCTACCTGACGAGCCAATAGGATATGCTCCCTAGTCTGGGGCATGGGGCCATCGGCCGCGGAGACTACTAAGATAGCGCCATCCATCTGGGCAGCACCAGTGATCATGTTCTTTACATAGTCAGCGTGACCAGGGCAATCCACATGGGCGTAGTGACGATTCTCAGTCTCATATTCCACGTGGGAGGTGTTAATGGTAATACCACGTTCTCTCTCCTCGGGGGCCTTGTCAATTTCATCGAATTTCCGAGCAGTCGCCTTGCCGGTCTTGGCGAGCAGCAAGGTGATAGCAGCTGTAGTTGTGGTCTTACCATGGTCTACGTGACCGATAGTTCCAATGTTTACGTGAGGCTTAGTTCTCTCAAACTTCTGTTTAGCCATTGATCATATCCTCCTTCACAAGCGGCTTAATGCATCTAGCGCCTGACGCTGATTTTTATCTGCTACCAACCAAAGGCTCGTCCGGCCCGTTAGTCGGTTAGCTTCCTAGCAAATTATAGCAGAGACTCACACCTTAGTCACTAGCTCCTCCGCTATGCTGGTCGGTGCTTCATCGTAATGGGCAAAGCTCATCACATAGGTAGCCCGCCCTTGGGTCATAGACCGGAGATCAGTCGCATATCCAAACATCTCCCGCAAAGGCACCAGAGCGTTAATGTTCTGTGCCGTTCCCCTGGTCTCCATCCCCTCAATCCTGCCCCGGCGGGCGTTTAGATTGCCTAGGACGTCTCCTAGGAATTCCTCCGGAGTAACAACTTCTACCTTCATGATNGGCTCGAGTAGAACAGGATCAGCTTGTTTAGCACCATCCCGAAAACCAANAGAACCTGCAATCTTGAAGGCAATCTCCGAAGAGTCTACCTCATGGTATGAACCATCAACTGCTGTAACCTTAACATCTACCATGGGGTATCCTGCCAGGATCCCACTAGACATGGACTCCCTGACACCTTCCTCCACTGCAGGCAAGTAGTCCTTGGGGACTGCTCCGCCTACAATCTTGCTCTCGAACTCAAAACCAGCCCCTCGCTCCCGCGGCTCTAGCTCCAAAACAATGTGGCCATACTGTCCTCGACCACCGCTCTGACGGATGAATCTACCTTCCGTCCGTACGGCTTTCCTGATAGTTTCTCGATAGGCTACTTGCGGTTTGCCCACATTAGCCTGCACATTAAACTCCCTAAGCATCCTATCGACTATGACCTCTAGATGCAATTCACCCATACCGGAGATGATGGTCTGACCTGTCTCCTCGTCAGTGCGCACCTGGAAAGTGGGGTCTTCTTCTGCTAAGCGCTGTAATCCAATGGAAAGCTTATCTTGATCAGCTTTAGTCCTAGGCTCGATGGCTCTATCGAGGACAGGTGCTGGAAACACAAGGGACTCCAAAACGATGGGTTCTTCCTCATCACATAGAGTATCACCCGTTGTCGTGCTTCGCAGTCCCACAGCGGCAGCAATCTCTCCGCTATAGACAACATCTCTTTCTTCCCGATGATTGGCGTGCATCTGCAAAATACGGCCGATGCGCTCTTTCTTACCCTTACTGGAGTTGTATATATACGAGCCAGCTTTGAGTACACCTGAATAGACTCGGAAGAAAGCGAGTTTACCTACGTAGGGATCAGTCATGATCTTAAAGGCCAAAGCGCTAAAGGGACCATCGTCACTTAGCGGCCGCACTACGGCTTCGCCGCTTTCAAGATCTGTACCTTCCACTGGGGGTAGATCGCTAGGGGCTGGTAAGAAGTCCACCACTGCATCAAGCAAAGGCTGAACGCCTTTGTTCTTGAAGGAGGAGCCGCAAAGTACCGGCACGATTTTGGTGGCGATTGTACCTCGCCGTAGTGCTGCCTTGATCTCAGCAACACTAAGCTCTTCACCCTCCAGGTACTTAATCATCAATTCTTCATCGACCTCGGCCGCAGCCTCGAGCAATGCTTCTCGAGCAACAGCAACCTCATCGAGCATATCCGAAGGGATATCAGTCTCTTCCCGACGGGTCCCTAAGTCATCGGCATAGTGGATAGCCTTCATGCGAACCAAATCAACGATACCAGAAAAATCTTCTTCAGCACCGATTGGCAACTGGATGGGAATAGCATTTGCGCCCAGACGCTTGCGCATCATTTCGACCACAAGCCCAAAGTTGGCTCCGATCCGGTCCATTTTGTTGACATAGGCAATCCGAGGCACTTGGTACTTATCGGCCTGCCTCCAGACAGTCTCTGACTGAGGTTCAACACCACCTACAGAGCAAAATACCGATATAGCACCATCTAGTACCCGTAGGGACCGTTCAACTTCCACAGTGAAGTCCACGTGCCCTGGCGTATCAATAATGTTGATACGATGATCCTGCCAATGGCATGTAGTAGCAGCGGAGGTAATAGTAATGCCCCGCTCCCGCTCCTGAACCATCCAGTCCATGGTAGCGGCACCATCATGGACCTCTCCTATCTTGTGGACACGACCTGTGTAAAACAGAATGCGTTCCGTAGTCGTGGTCTTGCCCGCATCGATATGAGCCATTATTCCAATATTTCTTGTCTTCTCTATGGGAAAATCCCGAGCCACTCTATAAGCCTCCCAACCAGTCAGTCACAACGAATCCAAAACTCTCCAAAGGAGAGAGTACTACCATCGATAGTGGGCGAAAGCCTTGTTGGCTTCAGCCATCCGATGCACGTCTTCCTTCCTTCTGACAGCTCCACCGGTATTATTGGCGGCATCCATCAGCTCCGCTGCTAGCCGGGATGCCATGGTTTTTTCTCCTCGAGTTCGGGAAAACAGCACCAACCACCTCAAGGCCAATGAACGGCGTCGTTCGGGCCTCACTTCCACTGGAACCTGATAGGTAGCTCCTCCCACACGCCGAGGTTTGACTTCGAGGACAGGCATAATATTTTTCAAGGCCTCTTCTACGACTTCCATTGGATCCTTGCCAGTAGCTTCCCGGATCTCATCTAAGGCACTGTATACTATGCGTTCCGCAGTGCTCTTCTTACCATCTAGCATTACTGCATTGATCAAGCGGGCCACTAGCTCGCTATTGTACTGCGGATCTGCCAGTAGATCCCGTTTGGGTACATAACCTCTTCTTGGCATCAATTCCCCCCCTTTGCAGAAGGAAATGGAACTGGGCGCATCCGACCCTGCCACATCTCCCGTAGTGTCTAGCAAAGCTAACCAAATACCCTACCAAAGCCTCTATTTGGGCCGCTTGGCTCCATATTTGGACCGAGCTTGACGGCGATTCTCCACACCGGATGCATCCAGGGTTCCTCTGACAACATGGTACCTGACTCCGGGCAGATCCTTAACCCTGCCACCTCTGATTAAAACGACAGAGTGTTCCTGCAAGTTGTGGCCCTCGCCAGGTATATATGAAGTAACTTCAATACCGTTAGTCAACCGGACACGGGCAACCTTCCGCAGAGCAGAATTAGGCTTCTTGGGTGTGTGGGTATACACCCTAGTGCAAACACCCCGCTTCTGCGGAGAACCGGGAACCACAACTCTCTCGTTCTTAAGTGAGTTATGCAGGTATCGCAAGGCCGGAGCCCCGGTCTTCTTCTTAACGGTTTGCCTGCCCTTGCGTACTAGCTGATTAATAGTCGGCATTTTGCTCCCCCCTTCTCCATCTATTTGAGGATCGCGGCCACGGCCGCACCTACCTCTATACCGCAATATCTGCCTAATTGCTTCATAGATTCGACATAGACGATTTCTAGGTCTTTCTCAGCGCAATGACGCCTCACCGGCTCCAATACCTTTGCCTCCGCGTCCCGGGCCAAATAGCATACCATAACCTGCTCTTCTTTCAAGGCCCTAAGTGTGCTCTTGGTGCCTACCAATTTCCGCCTGGCATTCTTCAATCTAGTGGGCAACGGGCACACCTCCCACCTGCTACGTATCCTGACCAAAAATCCCCTAATACACACACTCACACATTTTAGCACCGCCACAGCCGCCTGTCAAGAGCTAAGCCGGCGGGGCCGGCAATTTCCACTAGCTAGTAGCAACCGTAGTTTCTGCAGATTCTTCTGCAGGCGCCTCTACTGGCTCGGCCCCGTCTGCTATTACAGCCTTCACGGTCCGGTAATGAGACATTCCGGTACCGGCTGGAACTAGTTTGCCGATGATCACGTTTTCTTTGAGTCCCAAGAGAGGATCGCATTTGCCCTTGATGGCAGCATCCGTTAGCACTCTGGTTGTCTCCTGGAAAGAGGCTGCCGACAGGAAGCTCTCGGTAGCCAAAGAAGCCTTCGTAATACCCAGAAGCGCTGGTTTAGCTACTGCTGGTTCGCCACCTTCGGCCACAACTCGAGCGTTTTCGTCTTCAAACTCGAAGCTGTCCACCAGACCACCTGGTAGCAGTTCTGTATCCCCTGGCTTTTCGATCTTCACTTTCCGCAGCATCTGTCGAATTATCACTTCTATATGCTTATCGTTGATGTCTACACCTTGGGATCGGTACACATCTTGGACTTCCCGAACTAGATATGACTGTACCGCCCTAACCCCTTTCACCTTAAGAATGTCGTGGGGGTTAACCGAACCTTCTGTCAGCTGGTCTCCAGCTTCCACAGAGCCGCCATCTCTCACCTTCAGGCGCGCTCCATAAGGGACAGTATAACTTTGCTCATCCCCATCTTCGGTAGCGACGACCACCTTGCGCACGCCTTTATTCTCGGTAATAGACGTCCGTCCGGCCACCTCGGTGATAATAGCCTGCCCCTTGGGCTTACGGGCTTCAAATAGCTCCTCAACCCTGGGTAGACCCGCAGTAATATCATCACCGGCCACTCCTCCGGTGTGGAATGTTCTCATAGTCAGCTGAGTACCCGGTTCTCCAATGGATTGGGCCGCTATGGTACCAACAGCTTCACCAACCTCGACAAGTTTGCCTGTGGCTAGATTGCGTCCATAGCAAAAAGCGCAGACTCCATGGCGAGTTCGACAAGTCAACACAGAACGGATCTCTGCCTTTTCCACGCCTAGCTTCTCGACTTTTTCGGCCAGCTCCTCGTCGATTAGCTGATTGGCCTCTACCAGCACCTCACCGGTTTCGGGGTGCAGGATGGGACTGGCCGTCACCCTGCCAGTCAGTCTTTCGCTTAAGGATTCAATGATCTGCTCAGAGTCGCGACTCACGTCCTTAATAGCGGTCATGGTCACTCCCTGCTCAGTACCACAGTCTACCTCTCGCACAATCACGTCCTGGGCAACATCCACCAATCGCCGAGTCAAGTAACCAGAATCGGCGGTCCTAAGAGCAGTATCAGCTAGGCCTTTACGAGTTCCGTGGGTGGAGTTGAAGTACTCCAGTACCGTCAAGCCCTCACGGAAGTTGGCTTTAATGGGTATCTCGATTGTCTTGCCTGTAGGGTCAGCAACAAGACCACGCATACCAGCTAACTGGCTCAGCTGTGATACGTTACCCCGCGCCCCTGAACGGGCCATCATCCAAATGGGGTTGAAGTCATCACTATGCTCTTCCATTGCTCGGGTGACCTCTTCCTTGGTCTTCGTCCAGATGTCGCAGATCCGCTGATATCTTTCTTCAGCTGTCAAAAGCCCACGGCGGTGCTGCTGCTCCACAGTCTCCACCTGCTCTTCAGCAGCTTCGATTAGAGATTGCTTCTCCGGCGGGCTAGTGACATCACATAGCGCCACTGTAGTGCCGGAAATCGTAGCATAATGGAATCCTAATCGCTTTACTTCGTCGAGCACCTCTGCTGTTTGGGTGTTGCCAAATAGACGATAGAGATCACCTACCAACTTGCCCAGCTCTTTGCTGCCAACAACTGTGTTCTGGAAGCCTAGCTCATCCGGGAGAATCTCGTTGAAAAAGACCCTGCCGGCAGTTGTCTCCAGTAGTTCACCCTTCCACCGCACATAAATGCGAGCATGGAGCTCAATCTGCTTTTCAGCATAGGCCATGTGCACTTCATTCGGTGAGGAAAAGTAACGACCCTCGCCTTTGGCCCCTTCCTTCTTCTGAGTAAGGTAGTAGCAGCCAATGACCATATCTTGAGTAGGAGTCGTCACCGGACGGCCACTAGCCGGGAGCAAGATATTGTTAGTGGAAAGCATCAGCAGACGAGCTTCTGCCTGAGCTTCCGCAGATAGTGGTACGTGGACGGCCATTTGGTCGCCATCAAAGTCAGCATTGTACGCTGTGCAGACCAAAGGATGAATCTGAATCGCCCGACCTTCTACCAATACCGGCTCAAAGGCCTGAATTCCCAGTCGATGCAATGTCGGGGCCCGGTTAAGCAGCACCGGATGCTCCTTGATAACCTCTTCCAAAACATCCCATACCTCGGGCCTAAGCCGCTCCACCATGCGCTTGGCGCTCTTAATGTTATGCGCTAGCTCTTGGTCCACCAACCGCTTCATTACGAAGGGCTTAAATAGCTCCAAAGCCATTTCCTTGGGCAAACCACACTGGTGCATCTTCAGCTCGGGTCCGACAACAATCACTGAACGGCCTGAATAGTCTACCCGCTTGCCGAGAAGGTTCTGGCGAAAACGCCCCTGCTTGCCCTTGAGCATGTCCGACAAAGACTTCAACGGTCGATTACCAGGCCCTGTTACCGGGCGACCTCGCCGACCATTATCTATGAGCGCATCTACTGCTTCCTGCAGCATCCGCTTTTCATTGCGCACAATAATATCGGGTGCACCAAGTTCCAGTAAACGTTTGAGCCTATTGTTGCGATTGATTACCCGACGGTAGAGATCATTCAAATCAGAAGTAGCAAAACGACCACCATCCAACTGCACCATGGGGCGCAGCTCCGGTGGAATGACTGGAATAACATCCATAATCATCCACTCTGGACGATTGCCTGACTTGCGAAAAGCCTCGACTACTTCTAAGCGACGGGTAGCCCTCACTCGGCGCTGGCCCGTGGAATCTCTGATTTCCTGGCGAAGCTCTTTAGAAAGAGCATCTAGATCAATATCCTCCAACAGACGCTTGACAGCTTCAGCACCCATGCCGGCCTGAAAACTCGTATTATTGCTGCGCAGCTCTCGGTATTCTTGTTCATTGAGAAGCTGCTTAGGACTTAGGTTCAGGCTGGGATCGCCGGGATCGATTACTACATATGAAGCAAAATATAAGATTTTCTCTAAGGATCTGGGTGACATATCCAAGATGAGCCCCATTCGGCTGGGAATTCCCTTGAAATACCAGATATGGGATACCGATGCGGCCAACTCGATGTGGCCCATTCTTTCCCGACGAACCTTAGACCGAGTAACTTCTACTCCACAACGGTCACATACTATGCCTTTATACCGTACCCGTTTGTATTTTCCGCAATGGCATTCCCAATCCTTAGTAGGGCCGAATATCTTCTCACAGAACAAACCTTCCCGCTCTGGCTTCAGTGTACGGTAGTTGATCGTCTCTGGTTTCTTTACTTCGCCACTAGACCAGGCTCGAATCTGTTCTGGTGAGGCAAGACCGATACGAATAGCATCGAAATTATTGACATCCATCATGAAGCAACCACTCCTCTTGTCTGGAACCGTCTAGCACAAAAGGCGATGGAGCTCTCTAGAACTCCGTAAACCTACAAGTTCTAAGCATCTTCGTCCTTGTCTTCATCCGTATAGTCGGAATCTAGATAACCGTCATCATCAACATTTTCTTTTTCAAAACCCAGTTCATCATAGTCCCCGTAGTCAATGTCGCCTTCATTATCGTCTTCATCCACCTCCGGGTCCTCATCCTCGGCAAAATCACCATCTAGATCCAAACTACCATCTTCATCGCTTTCCATATCCGGTTCCGTTAGCGCTTCATCCTCTACCTGCTCCTTATCATTAAGAGCTATATCTCCTTCATCTTCTTCCCCTTGGGTGCTCTGTTCACCCCTCTGCCGCACCCGGCCAACTTCCCTGGTTTGAATATCGATGCCCAGCTCCCTAGCCATCTCACTTACATCTTCATCGACTTCTTTGATTTCTACCTCTTCTTGTTCACTGAACACCCGCACATCTAAACTGAGACTTTGCAACTCCTTAATTAGCACTTTGAAGGATTCCGGAACTCCCGGCTCCGGGATATTCTCGCCTTTAACTATGGCTTCATAAGTTTTTACTCGTCCAACGATATCGTCGGACTTCACCGTCAAAAGTTCCTGCAAAGTATAAGCGGCACCATAGGCTTCTAGGGCCCAGACTTCCATCTCTCCAAACCGCTGGCCCCCAAACTGTGCCTTGCCGCCCAGCGGCTGTTGAGTCACTAGGGAATATGGACCTGTAGAGCGTGCATGGATCTTATCGTCCACTAAGTGGGCCAATTTCAGCATATAGATATAGCCAACAGTGACTTCGTTCTCAAAGTATTCCCCTGTTCGACCATCGTACAGAATAATCTTGCCTGTCTCGGGCAACTCCGCNTCCTGGAGCAAGCCCACAATGTCTTCCTCTCGGGCACCATCAAAAACTGGTGTAGAGACTCGGTATCCCAAAGTCGCTGCAGCCCAGCCCAAGTGTGTCTCCAGCACCTGCCCAATGTTCATGCGGGAAGGCACCCCTAATGGATTGAGTACAATATCTACCGCTCTCCCATCGGGTAAGAACGGCATGTCTTCCTCCGGCATTATGCGGGCAATAACTCCCTTATTGCCGTGGCGCCCAGCCATCTTGTCACCCTCAGAGATCTTGCGTTTCTGGGCGATATAGACTCGCACCAACCGATTGACACCGGGAGACAATTCATCACCATTTTCCCGGGAAAAAACCTTGACGTCCACTACGGTACCACCTTCACCGTGGGGTACCCTCAGTGAAGTGTCCCTTACTTCTCTGGCCTTTTCACCGAAAATAGCTCGAAGTAAGCGTTCCTCAGCTGTCAGTTCTGTCTCGCCTTTAGGCGTGACCTTGCCCACCAAAATATCTCCTGGTTGGACTTCAGCCCCAATACGGATAATACCCCGAGAATCCAAATCCTTCAGCACATCTTCACCAACGTTGGGAATATCTCGGGTAATCTCCTCAGAGCCCAGCTTGGTATCACGGGCTTGGGCCTCGTACTCTTCTATATGGATGGAAGTAAAGATATCATGCTTCACCAAATTTTCGTTGATCAAGATCGCATCTTCATAGTTATAGCCTTCCCAAGGTATAAATGCCACCAGCACATTACGCCCCAAGGCCAGTTCGCCTTTGTCTGTGGAAGGACCGTCAGCAATCACATCNCCAGCGTTTACCCGCTGACCTTTCTTGACAAGCGGCCGCTGATTGATACATGTCCCCTGNTTGGATCGCTCGAATTTCATAAGAGAATAGGTATCGCGGCCGCCTTTGTCATTGCGAATCACTATCTCATTGGCGCATACCCGCTCCACAACTCCCCCGTCCTTGGCAATAACCAATACACCGGAGTCTAAAGCTGTCTTGACCTCCATACCTGTACCGACTAGAGCTGCTTCAGTGCGCAAGAGCGGAACTGCCTGACGCTGCATGTTTGATCCCATCAATGCTCGGGAAGCATCGTCATTTTCGAGAAACGGAATTAAGGCAGTAGCCACGCTGACAAGCTGCTTAGGAGACACGTCCATGAAGTCCACCTGTTCAGCGGGGACTAAAAGGATCCTATCCATATACCGAACTGTAACCCTAGGATGTATGAAACGCCCATCCTCATCCAGCAGCTCGTTAGCTTGGGCCACAACATAGTTGTCCTCTTCGTCTGCAGTAAGATACTGCACTTCATCGGTGACTCTGCCATCCTCTACCCGCCGATAAGGAGTCTCCATGAATCCGTACTCATTTACCCGGGCATAGGTGCATAAAGAACCGATAAGACCGATATTAGGTCCTTCCGGTGTCTCAATAGGACACATACGACCATAGTGAGAATGATGCACGTCCCTGACTTCAAAACCAGCCCTTTCTCGGCTGAGACCGCCTGGTCCTAAAGCAGATAGGCGCCGTTTATGGGTCAGCTCTGCCAATGGATTCGTCTGATCCATAAACTGGGACAACTGACTGCTGCCAAAAAACTCTTTAATAGCTGCTACGACGGGGCGGATATTAATCAAAGCCTGGGGCGTGATAATATCCACATCTTGGATAGTCATACGCTCCCGAACCACCCGCTCCATGCGGGACAGGCCAATGCGAAATTGATTTTGCAAAAGCTCGCCCACAGCTTTCAATCTTCGGTTGCCAAGGTGATCAATGTCATCAGTAGCACCTACACCAGACATGAGATTGAGAAGATAGCCTACGATAGCCACAATATCTTGCGCCGTGATTGCCCGCGCTTCGCCGCCGGGCTGGCCATTGCCAATGATCTTAATCTCTTCTTCATCTCTGCCCTTCGTATATACTTCATTAATGCCGGCCATGGCCACCTGCTCAGCTACACGCCGTTCAATCCGATCGCCGGCATCAACCAGGATCTCTCCCGTTTCAGGATGTACCACCGGTCTAGTGGCAATCCTTCCGGTTATGCGCTCAGTAATACGCAATTTCTTGTTGATCTTATAGCGACCTACAGCAGCCAGATCATAGCGCTTTCGGTCGTAAAACAATGTCTCAAACAAATTCCTGGCAGATTCCTCCGTCGGAGGCTCTCCCGGTCGTAGTCTTTTGTAGATCTCAACTAGCCCCTCACCTTCTGACGCAGTTGTATCCTTGTCCAGGGTAGGAGCAAGTGCCGGGGTATCATTATATAGTTCGGTGAGCTGGGCGTTGGTGCCATATCCAATGGCACGCAAAAGCACCGTCACCGGTAATTTGCGGGTGCGATCAACGCGTACATAGATAACATCATTGCCATCGGTTTCAAACTCCAGCCAAGCCCCCCTGTTGGGAATAATACTGGCAGTGTAAAGATATTTCCCGCTNGCATCTATCTCTTTTCCATAGTAGACTCCGGGGGATCGGACCAGCTGGCTGACGATAACTCGTTCCGCTCCATTAATAATGAAGGTTCCTTGTTCTGTCATCAGGGGGAAATCCCCCATAAAGACTTCCTGTTCCTTTACCTCACCTGTCTCTTTGTTAATGAGTCGGGCTCGCACTTTCAGGGGAGCGGCATAGGTAACGTCCCTATCTTTGCATTCCTCAACAGAGTACTTAGGCTCTCCTAGAGCGTGATCAATGAATTCCAGCACCAAGTTCCCGGTAAAGTCTTCAATAGGGGAAATGTCTTCGAACATTTCCAGCAGTCCCTCATTGAGAAACCACTCGTACGATGTACGCTGGATGTCAATGAGGTTTGGCATGTCAAGCACTTCTTTGATTCTGCCGAAACTAATGCGCTGCTGCTTTTCACCCACTTGTGCAACCGCGGCCAAAGTGCTCACCTCTCCTTCAGGTTCTCCGTTCCCATCACCGAACCAGGGGCACCATACCCATAGGCAAACCCCTACAGCAAGAAATGGGAGACCGGTATCTATGCCAACACTTGCACAGACCTCTCCCTAGTTTTTCTTTCGAGCTTTGCCTATGGACTGCAAAGCACACCTTTTAGCATTCGTCTTTTTCTTTGGGAATATGCATCAGATCTCAAATTCTCGAACCGCTGCCCCTGCCTGATCCTACTTTATGGCATAATACACCTACTATAACACTAAATGATTTTACCACGCCTTCCATAGCTCTGTCAAGGGCGCTCCAGCAATATCTGCAATGGGGATGATTAGTTCTAAGATTAGCTATCCAGTCAGTAGCACCCACCATGGTAATCAAAAAACGGGGCGATGTCAGTTAACCCTCGCCCCTCTATCATGGTAGTTCTTGTAGGTAGAGACCTACTTTCTAGCCCTTGCTTTAAGACTATTACTTCAGTTCTACGATACCGCCGACCTCTTCCAGCTTAGACTTGACCTCTTCGGCCTCTTCCTTGGAGACTCCCTCTTTGACAGCCTTAGGAGCTTCATCGACTAATGCCTTAGCTTCCTTCAAGCCAAGACCAGTGATCTCTCGGACAACCTTGATTACCTGGATCTTTTTGTCGCCAGGGCCAGTCAGGATCACGTCAAACTCGGTCTGCTCTGCTTCCTCTGCTGCCGCTGGTGCGCCAGGCATAGCTGCCATAGCTACAGGAGCCGCTGCAGAAACACCAAATCTCTCTTCAATAGCCTCAACTAACTCCGATAGTTCCAATACTGTCATATTCTCAATAGCTTCTAGTATTTGCTCTTTAGTCATCTTCATTGCCTCCTTATCTAAATCCGTGGCTAACCACCTGTAGTAGTTCGCCCATCACACATCGCTTGTTGAGATCTCTAGGCACCAGCAGCTTCTTTCTGCTGACGTACTGCTTCAAGTGCATATGCCAAACTCCGAATAGTGCCCTGCAGCACATTAGCCAAGCCACTGATGGGACCCTGCATCGCTCTGGCCACCATGGCCAAGAGTTCTTCCCTGGATGGCAAATCAGCTAGAGCTTGAATCTGCGCCACATCAATAACCATGCCCTCCAAGACCCCGCCCTTTATCTCCAAATCCTTATGGATTCGGGCAAACTCGCTGATGACCTTGGCAGCCGATACTGGCTCATCATAGCCAAAGGCTATGGCGGTGGGCCCTTTCAGGTACTGCTCTAGCTCAGATAAATTTGTCTCTTGGGCTGCAATGTTTGTCAAGGTGTTCTTGGCCACCTTGTATTCTACACCGGCCTCCCACAACTGCCTGCGCAGTTCCGTCAGCTCACCTACGTCGAGACCACGGTAATCTGTGAGTATTACCGATTGAGCGCGACTAAGCTTATCTTTAAGCTCCTCTACTAAAGCAACCTTCTCTGGTCTTGCCATCATTTCACCTCCGTCCGTGTACCTATCACCAACAAAAAAGACCCCGCAGACATAAGTCTAGAGGGCCTATACATCCATGCAGAAAATCGCACGTTGCTTTACCTCTAGCCTCGGTTGGCGGGACTTCCCCTTAAGTCTTGTACAAGACACCGACTGTCTTTGGCTGAGTTCTTGCTATTCATTTTTCAAAGGTATCACGGTGAGTATAGCATAACCGTCATCTAGGGTCAAGCCCAAGCCCCAAGCTACCTTGGCAATAGCTACTCCTTTTCCGTCAGTATACTGACGACTTCCTGAGGGCTAATCTTGACTCCGGGACCCATAGTAGATGAAATAGCTACCTTCCGCAGATACTGGCCTTTGGCTGCAGCCGGACGAGCCTTGAGCACTGCGTCCAGCAACGCCCTAAGATTCCCCAACAGGGCCCGAGAACTAAAGGATGCCTTACCTATGGGCACATGCATACCCGCGGCTCGGTCTACTCTATACTCGATCTTCCCGGCCTTAAGCTCCTCCACGGCCTTACCCACCTCAAAAGTCACAGTACCGGCCTTGGGGTTCGGCATTAATCCTCTAGGGCCTAAGACACGACCTAGGCGCCCGACCATTCCCATCATGTCCGGTGTTGCCACCGATACATCGAAATCCAAGAACCCGTTCTGCACCTTCTCCACCAGATCTTCTGCACCGACGATATCGGCTCCGGCGGCTTCTGCCTCTTGAGCGTGTTCGCCCTTAGCAAAAACTGCTACACGCACACTCTTACCTGTTCCGTTGGGTAGCACCACTGTGCCCCGAACTTGCTGATCCGCGTGCCGTGGATCGACACCCAACTTCATAGCTACTTCTATGGTCTCATCGAATTTGGCAGTGGCCATCTTCTTCACCAGCTCCACAGCCTCTGCCGGTGTGTAGAGCTTTTCTCTGTCGACTGCTTTGGCAATCTCTTCGTATCTCTTACCCCTCTTTGACATCGCACATTTCCTCCTTTGTGGTAGTAGCGGATAGTCTCCTCCCACAAACACACAATGACCTACGGCATCACTCAACTAGCAAGCCCATGCTGCGAGCGGTGCCCTCCACCATGCGCATAGCTGCCTCAATATCATTGGCATTGAGATCGGGCATTTTCAATTCTGCAATCTCTCTTATCTGTTCCTTCGTAACTTTACCCACCTTCTGGAGGTTAGGCGTCCCCGAAGCCCTTTCCAGACCAATGGCCTTCTTTAGCAGAATTGATGCCGGTGGGGTCTTGGTCACAAAAGTAAAGGAACGGTCCTCATAAACGGTAATCTCAACAGGAATAATCATACCAGCCTGATTAGCTGTCCGTTCATTAAAAGTCTTGCAGAACTCCATAATATTAACACCATGTTGACCTAGCGCCGGTCCTACCGGTGGCGCTGGGTTAGCCTTGCCTGCAGGAACCTGCAACTTGACAAGGGCGGCTACTTTCTTCGCCAATCTATCCACCTCCTTCACACAGGGAGAACTACACCTTTTCTACTTGTTCAAAACCAAGCTCTACCGGTGTGTCCCTCCCAAAAACAGAGACAATCACCCTTAGCTTGCCCCTTTCCAGATTCACTTCTTCGATGGTGCCGGTAAAATTGACAAAGGGCCCATCGATAACCTGGACGTTATCACCAACAGAATAGGCAATCCTGGGTCTTTGCTCTTCTAACCCCATTTGCTGCCGGATAGAGTGCATTTCGTCGTCCATGAGTGGGATCGGTTTGCTGCCTGAACCGACAAATCCTGTAACTCCAGGGGTATTACGTACGACATACCAGGAGTCGTCGCTCATCTGCATCTGCACCAGAACATAACCAGGGAAGATCTTCTTCTTCACGAGCTTCTTTTTCCCGTCCTTGAAGTCAATCTCTTCTTCGGTAGGAACTAGCACCGCGAATATTTTGTCCTCCATGGCCATAGATTCTACCCGGCGCTCTAGATTAGTTTTGACTTTATTCTCATAGCCCGAGTAAGTATGAATAACATACCACTGGGCATCCTGAGCCTGGATATCATCCATGATAATAAGGGGAGCGCTGGTGATATTCACACCGGCTCCCTCACCCCCTTAGTCTTCGGAGTAGGTAGAGGAGTTGACCAAACCCAATATCTACTATACTAATAAACACCGATACTATAGCTACTGTCACAATCACGACTATTGTATAGGTGGTCAATTCCTTTCGATTTGGCCACACTACTTTCCGCAGCTCTGCGCGAACTTCCTTGAGAAACCGGCCGATCCGCTCGGTAATGGGCCTACTTGCGCTTTTAGCAGGTGCTGCCATCTGATTCACTTCCTTACACGGGGCGTGACAGGATAGTCCGGGGTCAAACCGCTCTTGCCCGCCGAGTTGGAAAAACAGCCTAACGTGTCTCTCTATGGGCAGTATGCTCTCTGCAAAACTTGCAATACTTCTTCAATTCCAATCGATCCGGATCATTTCTCCGGTTCTTATTGCTACGGTAGTTCCGGTTCTTGCACTGGACACACTCCAGCGTAATCCCTACCCGCATCCGGTCACACCTCCAGCCCTGATCAATTACTATTTGAATCTACCACATAAGCTAGGGACTGTCAATATCGCGCAAAGCCGAGTGCGATGGGCTAACTGTTCTAGGCATCCCCAGTTATCTAGCAATATATGCGAACTAATACAAGCATTCCCTATGGCGGATACATAGTCAAAGGTTGGTATGGAATCTAGCCTGTAGCTTTTTCATCGCGCTTTTGCAGGTACCTCTCTAGCTTACGTTTGACTCTCTGCAATGCGTTGTCAACAGATTTCACATGTCTATCCAAACCATCGGCGATCTCTTGATAGGACTTCCCTTCAAGGTAGAACATGAGGACTTTCCATTCTAGATCACTCAAGAACTCTCCCATCTTCTGCTCTATGTGGATAAACTCTTCCCGACTAATCACCAACTCTTCGGGATCAGTAACCTTTGTCCCAGAAAGAACATCCAACAGAGTCCGATCAGATTCCTCATCATATATGGGCTTATTTAATGATACATAGGAATTGAGAGGAATATGCTTCTGGCGTGTAGCCGTTTTGATGGCGGTAATAATCTGCCTGGTAATACATAGCTCGGCGAAGGCTCGAAAGGAGGCTAGCTTCTCTGGCCGGAAATCCCGTATGGCCTTGTATAAACCAATCATTCCTTCTTGAATGATATCTTCTCTATCAGCGCCAATGAGAAAATAAGAACGGGCCTTGGCCCTCACGAAATTCTTGTACTTACTAATCATGTACTCTAGCGCAATCTCATCGCCCCCACGAACAAGCTCTACTAGTTGCTCATCTTCGAGGCCGACATAATCCTCGTATAGCTTTCTCTGCGCCTGACTACTCAACCATATCGCCTCCACCCGGTCGATTTTGCCTGACAGAGACTGTCTTCACTTCCCTGTTGACAGAACGGACCCACATCTAGCTCCCCATACCGGTATAGCCGGTGGTAGATTGACTAGTCACAACATCGCAACTGTCCGCCAAGGGGCTCAGCTTGTCCATTGCCATGCACAAAGCCATTATACAATAGCACATCAGGAGCGTCAAGAAAGCAGATTGCAGCGCACGCCGATGCTCGTATGGCCAAGGTCCCCTATAGGATCTTGTCCTGCACTGCCTTTTGCCTCGTGATTTCGTACATCAAGACTGCTGCAGCAACAGCTGCATTCAGCGAATTGATCTGTCCGTACATCGGAAGGCGTACAAGAAAATCACAGCGGTCCTTAGTCAGACGAGCCAAACCTTGCCCTTCGCCGCCCACCACCAGGGCCATAGGACCGGTGAGATCGGCTTCATAGTGTAGTGCTTCACCTTCCATATCCGCTCCCACAACCCAAAAACCAGCTTCCTGCAATGTAGTAATAGTCTGAGACAAATTAGTCACTTGGGCGACCGGGACGTATTCAATGGCGCCCGCGGAGACTTTGGCCACTGTAGCAGTTAATCCCACCGCTCGCCGCTTGGGTATCACCACCCCTGAAGCACCTACCGCTTCCGCTGTTCGCAGTATTGAGCCAAGATTGTGCGGATCTTGTATGCCATCGAGCACAACTAGTAAGGGTTGCTTTGAGCCCTCGAAGGCTCTGGCAATCAAATCAGGCAGTTCTATATAGCCAACGGGCTGCCTCCATGCTATGACTCCCTGGTGAGCACGGGTCTTGCTCTTTCTATCGAGCCATTGTCTATCTTGCCATTGAATGGGAATATCCGCATTCGCTGCTAAATCCAGTATCTCCTGGAGACTCCGTTCTGACCCCTTAGCCACGACGAGCTTGTCCAACTTAACTCCCGCCTTAAGGGCTTCCCGAACTGGATTTCTGCCCTCAATCTGTTCCACAGTTAACACTCCTCTTCGAGAGGTGTCTCACCAGGATCATCAAAGCTGCCCATGCTCGGCAGCTAGCTCTAGAAGCGATTCCAGTCGCTTCCACTGACCCGCCAAGTACAGATAGCCAACTAGGGCCTCCAAGCCTGTGCTGAGACGATAGTCAATCATTCTTGCTCCCCGAGGTACACTACTTTTGGTGTTTCGCCCTCGCTTAACGATGGCTACTTCCTCCGGGGTCAAAACNGGCTCCCAGATCTCAAGAATCCGGGCTTGGCTTTTAGCATTAACCCAGCTCACAGCCTCCTCATGTAGGTTGTGGACCCGNCGGGANCCCCCCTGGACAAGCTGCAGACGGATCCATAGCTCATATACGGCATCGCCGATATAGGCCAATACTAAAGGAGGCAGTCCCTGTAATTCTACCACACCTAACCCTTCTCCTGGACGTACTGTGCCAAAAAGCAGGGTAGCTGCGGTTAATTGGTTTTCTCCATTTGGTTCCATCAATTTACACCTCAGAGTTTCCAGCGAGTTCCTAGGGGCGAGTCCTCCAGTACCACGCCCAGACTAGATAGTTCATCTCTTATGAAATCAGCAGTAGTCCAATCTTTTTGCTCCCTAGCTCGCTTCCGTACCGTTATCAAAATATCCATTAGTCCTTCTACCAGCTCACTGGAGTCAGCGCCGGGCAATCCTGGTTCGATAATCCCTAAGATATCGCCCCCTAACTCCAAGAAAACAGCAAGGGCTTCCTCAAGAATCGGCAAACTCTCTTGCTTCTTGGCATCACCCATCTCGGCCATTTGATCCGCAAAGGTATTGACGCTTCTTGCCAACTCAAACAAAGCAGCTATCCCCGAGGCAGTATTGAAGTCATCTTCCATGGAGGCAATGAATTTCCCACGGCTGAACCGAACTGCCTCCGCTAGCTCCCGAAGACCTGGTACCTTTTCATCGGTTCCGTCGGTTTCCGGCAGATCCTTCAATGCTTGAACTAGCTGCTGTAAATTNGTAACGGCCGCTGACAGCCTCTCCCAGCCTCGCCGTGCTTCTGCCAACTTCTCTTCACTAAACTGTAAAGGACTGCGATAATGGCTTGACAGCACGTAAAAACGAATGGCCGCCGCAGAGTATTCCTTTAGTAGTTCACTTAAGGGTGTGTAATTACCCAAGGACTTGGACATTTTCTCATCTTTCACCTGAAGCAGGCCATTGTGCACCCAGCAACGCACAAAGGGAGGTTCTCCAGTATAAGCCTCAGATTGAGCTATTTCATTTTCATGGTGAGGAAATACAAGATCAACTCCCCCCCCATGCAAGTCCAGGTGATTACCAAGGTATTTTAGGGCCATGGCAGAGCACTCTATGTGCCATCCGGGTCTACCCTTCCCCCAAGGGCTNTCCCAAGCCGGCTCCCCTGGTTTGGCGCTCTTCCAAAGAGCGAAATCCATAGCATTGCGTTTGCGCTCGTCTACTGCCAAGCGGGTGCCGGTCTCCAGCTCTTCCAGGAGCTGCCCCGATAACTGGCCGTATGCCGGATAAGAGCTGACATCGAAGTAGATGTCACCATCTACCTCATATGCATGACGTTTTTCAAGCAAGCCCTCCACCAAAGAGATGATGGCGGGTATTTCCTGGCTTACCCTCGGATACACATCAGCCCGCTTTACACCTAAAGCATCCATAGTTTCCAAATATTCCTGGGCGTAGCGGCGTGATACATCTAAGGCGTTCTCCCCTGTCTCTTGAGCTCGCCTGATGACCTTATCGTCTACATCGGTGAAGTTTTGCACCAAATGAACAGTATAGCCCTGGTATTCTAGAAACCGCCTAATAGCATCCCAGATTATGGAGGGAACCGCATGCCCCAGGTGGCTTTGATCGTAGGGTGTAATACCGCAAACGTAAATAGACACACGTCCTGGATCCCGGGGCACAAAGGGCTCCTTCTTCCGAGTCAACGTGTTATAGATGTGAATGGGCATGATCTTTTTCCCCTTTTCCACGGCATCGCCGCAAGCATTCTATCTACCATCCTAACATAGTCTCTCCCAAAAACCCACAATTTGCTTTGACTAGATCATATCCATCTCTTACTGTCAATGTCAACGAGTGACCCCTAGGATCTAGCTCGCATATGGTAAAGAGAATTATCTACTTGGAGGGATGCTGGGTGAACTATCAACTGCACAATCCCTGGGGTAAGTATCTGACACCCCCTTGGCCTGGGCGACAGCCAAAACCCCGCATTGATGGCCTAACCATGGTTATTGACAAGGGCTTGGATTTGGTCACTACAGAGCAATGGCTATCGGTAAATGCCGATCATGTTGACTTTATCAAGCTAGGCTTTGGTACTGCCCCTTTGTATCCTACTGAACAATTGCTCAAGAAGATCGCCTTGGTGAAATCCTATGGAGTCGATATCTACCCAGGGGGGACACTCCTAGAGGTCGCAGTATACCAAAACCAAGGCTCAGCCCTTCTATCTTTGGTACAGGAGCTAGGTTTCACGTATGTAGAGATCTCCTCAGGCACCATTGATATGGACCCTGCGCTCCGCAGGCAGCTTATTAGTGAAGCTCAAACCCTTGGCTTAGGTGTCTTGACTGAGGTAGGCAAGAAGGACAATGGTGCTCTGTTTGATCCCAAGTCCATTGCTCACCAGATTGAGGATGATCTTGCCACTGGTGCCTACCGAGTCATAGTAGAAGCCAGAGAATCAGGCAAAGGCATCGGCATCTACGACATCGCAGGCAATATTCGCTTTGATATTCTTCGCTCAATACTCAATGGTGTCACTCGCCAAGACAGTATCATGTGGGAGGCACCCCAAGTATCGCAACAGCAGAAGCTGCTCATAACGCTCGGCCCCAATGCCAACTTGGGGAATGTTCAACCCACTGACGTGTTGGCGTTGGAGGCAACCCGTCTCGGGATGAGATCCGATACATTCAGGCTCAGCGTTCAGGAGGTGACAACCCATGCCCAAGTGGCGAGTATCCCTTGATTGGCTCTCAGTGGCTACGGCCCTAGCCTTNGCGGCCCTGGTGAAGGCACACATTCTTACATCGATCCCCTGGTGATGGGGAAAAGGAAATACAGGAGGTAATGTGGTATGGGTCAACCCGGTGAACACATAACCGGGGGCTGGACGCTGCAAAGCGCTTACCTAGCCCCGTTCCAGCAAGGATTAAGATTGATTCCCGGTATTGCATTGTTGTTTGCCATCGGCAGTCTGGGGAAGCTCGCTGCCGCTCATGTTCCCCACATGGAGTATGTGTTGTTTGCCATTGCGTTTGGTGCTCTGGTATCTAACACTATACCAATACCCCGAGTGTTTGCACCGGGGATCCGTACCTATGAGTTCTGGCTCAAGGTCGGAATAGTGTTGATGGGTGCCAAGTTCGCCATGTCTAATGTCGTCGATATTGGCGCTGCAGGCATCACCTTGGTGATCGCTGAGATCTGCCTAGCCATCGTCGTAGCCCGTTTGCTAGCCAAGGCGGCGGGTCTTTCCGAGGAATTAGGAAGTCTCATCGGCGTTGGGGTCGGCATATGTGGTGTCTCAGCCATTATCGGGGCTACAGGTGCCATCAATGCCAAGGAAGAAGATGCTAGTTATGCCATTGCAACCATTCTTATCTTTGGCGCCATCATGCTAGCTGTCTATCCCTTGATTGGTCATCTGACCAATATGTCCTCTGAAATGTTTGGTTTCTGGACGGGTCTTTCCATAGATAATACGGCGGAGGCCATTGCAACTGGCATGGCCTTTTCCGAGCAGGCAGCTGAAGTGGCCACAGTAGTAAAGCTTTCCCGCAACGCCCTCATGGGCTTCGTGATTCTGCTGTTTGCGCTGCTCCATGCCAACCGAGGACTGACCAAGCAAATCGATAATCGCTGGGCCTTTCTTTGGGCTCGTTTCCCTAAGTTCGTCTTAGGATTTCTGCTGCTGTCTGCCCTGAAAACCGCAGGTCTCTTCAACCCAATGCAGACGAAGATCCTGGTGAACATGTCCAACTGGGCATTCCTGTTGACCTTTGCCGGAGTAGGGATTTCCCTTCAGAGGTCCCGCATGAAAGCAGGTATGAAACCTTTCATTGTTGGATTAGGTGTAGAAACCGTAGTCTCAATAGTGACGTTCATCATGGTTAACGCAGTTCTCGGATAGAACTGTTCTTCTCTACCACTTGCTTTCTGGTTGCGGATAGGCCGTGGCAAAGTGGTAACAACAATTATCCACAGAAGGAGCGGCTGATCTTGCTTATGCTAGCCCAGCCACTCCTTTTGTATTGCTCGTCTTATCCCACGCATTATTGGAGTAGAGACAGAATATGCTGGAAGGGGTGATGCTCATGTTCCACGATCTTTGCCTGTTGGCATTGCTCTTTCTAGGAATACTCGGCTCCAACCATCTGGTCTCCATCTCTTCGGCCTTCCTCCTGCTGCTTCGCCTCCTAGGTCTGGAAGGCGTTTTACCGTACTTGGAGGGGCCAGGCCTAAGAGTAGGTCTGACGCTATTAGTCCTTTCCATTTTGACTCCTTTAGCCAGAGGCCGGATAACCATTGAAGACATACGAGGCACCATTACAAGACCCCAGGGCGCAGCTGCCATTGTCGGCGGAATCGCCGGAGCTTATCTAGGAGCCAGAGGCCTGAAGCTGTTGGACACCCACCCAGAGAGCATCACCGGCTTAGTGCTCGGTACTATAATCGGTGCCACTTTCTTTAAGGGGATCCCGGTAGGGCCACTGGTGGCTGCCGGCATGGCCGCTCTTTTGGCAGACCTCTTGATCCGATACTAGGCCCGGGCACCTGCGACAAATGCCAAGAACTGATCTATGAGGCGAGCTATAAGATCCAGTAAACGCTGAAGCCACGAGGTGACGGTACTCTTGAGCCCTGTCTCAGCCCCCATGAGCCCATCCATCTGATCTGACATTTTCTCTAGCTGTATTTGCAGATCTTCAATGGTTAATCCTAACCCACTGAGCTTAGTCATCAGGTCGGCTAGCTTTTCCACATCACCGGGAGACAATTTAAGATCCATCTCCATCTCTACCTGTCTGATCAGCTCTACAATGGTGGTTCTGTCAGTGATGTTCTTGCGAATAACTTCTTCCTTGACCCTCTCTACCAGGCGGCTGGCCTGCTTCTCTCCCACCCTTTTGCCAACTTCCCTAGTTACGTATAGCTCTTCACCGGCGATGCGTTTCCCTGGTTCTGCCAGCTCGGTATCGGCAGCAGCTTCGAAGGCCTTAAATACACCAGTCAAGGCGGCAGTACCGGATACCGCCATGGGTGCAACGGCAATAATCTCTGCATCTCGCACCCCAGCTGTAATAAGCGCCTGGGCAAACATCCTCCTTGATACCCAGGTGATATTGTGGGTGGTCACCTGCAAACCCTGACCAACCGGCAGGGGCCGTACATACGCCGAGGATATAGCCCGAGTACCAAGGTAAGATGCAGGTACACTAGCTCCCAGCAGGGCATGTTCTTCCCCATTTGTCACCTCCAACTCACGGGCAGGTTTCTCTCGATTTGCTAGATCCATCAGTTCCATGACTTTGACCCTATCCTCGGGCTCAAGGTCTGCTCCCCAAGTGATAACTGCTTGTCCCATTGCCTTAGTCGGTAGAACTGCCAAGACCAAAAGCAGTAATACTATTGCCGACAGCCGCTTTCCTATAGAGGACATCAGAGTACCCTCCCACTGGGACTGGCGATCTCTAACTTGACACTGCCTATGCCCTGCTCCTTTAACCCTATGGCAACAGCTGCTCCACTAGACAAATCAATGGCCCGTCCCGATACATATGGTCCACGATCATTGATAGTGACATCAACACTCTTGCCATTGTGTAAGTTGGTGACCCGCACCTTGGTACCGAAGGGTAGATAGCGATGGGCAGCAGTTAGGCCATGACGATCAAAGGTCTCACCATTGGCTGTAGGTCGCCCATGGAAGGGCTCACCATACCATGAGGCCACACAGAAAGCAGTTACCACCTCCTGGGAGTCTCCTTCCAAGACCTGTTCCCGGGGAACAGGAGAAGCATCCAACGCTCGCCGCATGTTGTTTGCCCATACCTTCGCCAACTGATACTCATTGGTATTGTTGAGGCCTGCATGGGCAGCATCCACTGTTACAACAAGGTTTCCTTGCCAGCTGACGACAATAAAGCCTTGGTATGCGTCGGGGAAAATCCCATCGGGCGCGTATCCTTTTGCCAAGTAATCTGCTAAGCGGTGGGCGATCAAAACAGCCCGATCGAAGGGCTTTAAGCCCCCGGCACTAGTTCTGATCCGAAGCACAACCCGGCGATGAATTACGACCTCACCCACATCGCGACCGCCGATGCGAGCCTGCCGAGCACCTACACCCTCACCAGCCATGACGACGTTTTCCACTGAATACCAGGGATGACGGATCACTTCCCCTGCACACAACGCTAGTCCCAAGATAATACTGAAAACGACAATGGTCCGCATTTGCAAAAACCCTCCTCTTTACCCATCTACTGCCATGTGTGTATAGTATGGGTCAAAAGGAGGGTATCCATGCAAGAGAGTTTCCTTGATGGGTATTTTTTGAGCCGATCAAGTAAGCAAGGTGACAACTGCCTGGGCGACAATCCCCTCTCCTTGCCCTACAGGACCTAGTCCCTCGGTAGTAGTAGCCTTAATGCTAACCTGATCAAGAGATAGTCCCAACACTTGGGCTATGTTCAATCGCATCTGGGGGATATACGGGGCCAGTCTGGGACGCTGAGCCATAATCACAGAGTCAATGCTGCTAATAGCAGGCTCCCCCCCTGAAAGATGCTTGGCCAAAAGCTGGCTTACCTGCTTGAGCAGGTCCATGCTGTTGGCTCCCTCCCAGCGGGGGTCGGTATCGGGAAAATGCGAACCGATGTCTCCCAAAGCTGCTGCCCCCAGAAGGGCATCCATAATGGCATGCACCAAAACGTCGGCATCGGAATGGCCCAAGAGCCCCTTTGTGTAGGGGATATCTATACCACCTAAGATCAAAGGCCGCCCTTCCACCAACCGGTGTACATCATAGCCCCAGCCCACCCGAACTGTTGGTAAGTGGTCCTGGGATTGCAAGGCCGGTTCTGGCTCACCATCGGCCAATAAGGCATTAGCCAGTGCCAAGTCCTCTCTGGTGGTCAGCTTCAGATTTCTGTATGAGCCCTCGATGAGCAATACTTTGCAGCCTAAGGCCTCCACAAGCATGCAGTCATCGGTCCCGGCCACCCCTTCAGCTATAGACTTTGAGTGGGCTTCATAGAGGATGTCATATTGAAAGGCCTGGGGGGTCTGCATGGCCCAGAGGGTACTGCGAGGTGGCGTAGAAACAACAAAACCCGCCGTATCACGCACCTTGATTGTATCTTTGACTGGTACCGCTACACCGACTGCTTTGTGGATCCGGGCCGCTTCTATGGCTCTGTTCACCAGCTCTGTCTCAACTAACGGCCTCGCCCCGTCATGGACTACAACTATTTCCGTATCATCAGGAACACGCTGCAGCCCTATCCAAACCGATTCTTGCCGACTGTCCCCGCCCGGGACCACTGATTGCACTTTGCCAAGGGTATACTCGTTGATAAGCTGCCAACAGCGAGTTACCTGGTCCGCTGCCGTGACCACAATGATAGCATCGATCTCTCTTGAAGCTTCTAAAGCCGACAAGGTGTGGGCAAGGGCTGGCTTCCCCGCCAAATTAACAAACTGTTTCCCGCCCTTTAACCCCATCCGCACCCCTTTTCCTGCTGCTGGCACAATCGCTACTACCTGTCCCATTCCACTTCTCACTCCCCTATGTTTCACCCAAAGGCCATGCCAACATAATAAGATGACAAAAAGGCCTCACCGGTATCAGCGAGGCCCGATAATCCCGGATATCCTCCGGGTATGATTAGTTACAACGCCCGCTCCATGGCCTTCGGCTTGGCAAAAATCATACGACCGGCCGCTGTCTGTAATACACTAGTAACCATAACTCCAATATCTTCGCCAATGTACTTACGGCCACCATCAACTACAATCATCGTTCCATCATCGAGATAAGCTACACCCTGCCCTTGCTCTTTACCATCCTTAATTACATGCACTACCATTTCCTCGCCGGGAAGCACAATAGGCTTAACAGCGTTGGCCAGTTCGTTGATGTTTAGTACCGGTACACCCTGTAACTCCGCAACTTTATTGAGATTATAGTCATTGGTGACCACCTTGCCCCCAAGGGCCTTTGCTAGGCGGACAAGTTTGGTATCAACTTCGGCTCCATCGTCAAAATCTCGATCGTATATCTTCACAGTGACATTATGTTCTTTCTGCATCTTATTTAGAATATCCAGACCCCTTCTGCCCCGATTGCGCTTAAGAACATCAGAAGAGTCAGCTATATGCTGCAACTCCTCTAACACAAAGGCGGGGACCACTAAGATGCCTTCTATGAATTGGGTTCGACAAACATCCGCAATCCTGCCGTCAATTATCACACTTGTATCTAGAATCTTGCAGGGTATTTTTTGAGTGAAAGAGCGCCGCTCGCGCCCTGGGTGTCTACTATCCACTGAGCGGGGGAATATGTTAAACAAATGCAATAATTCCTCTTTCTTCTTCAAAGACACAGCCATTGCAATATATCCTAAAGATAAGGTCACGATTAAGGGGACATAGTCTCCGATGATAGGTATGTGGCGTGGTATAGGAATGGTAGCAAGAATGCCGATGATCAATCCAACAACTAGACCGACAACACCGATAATCAGCTCGTATGGCGAAGTCCGATTAAGACTGCTAATTACCCGAGACATCAGCTGCTCTAGCTTCGCCGTTATCCGTGGCCCGATGGCCAATCCAAGTATAGCCCCGATGATAGCTGCCCCAGGCAAAATTCGGCCCTGGGCAGCACTTGCATCAAATAGCAGTCCTTCTCTCATAGCAAAGGCTGTCACCTGATGCAAAATCCCTGCACCCATTAGGGTAAAAATTAACCGTAAAATGATTCTATACAATTTAGTCACCTCCTTTACTCAGTCTACCCAAAATCTGCGTAAACATTACCCTCTACCGACGGAAACGCGCCAGGTCATACCTGACGCCTATCCCAAACATGCATCCAATAACTCCTCGATCTCCTCTTCAGTTGTGTCCTGGACCAATACTAGCTCACTGATGAGGATTTGCTTCGCGTTATCCAGCATCTTTCTTTCTCCTGTGGACAGCCCTTTCTCCGCATCCCGTATGGCGAGATTCCGCACTACCTCAGCCACCTCGTAAATGTCGCCACTGCGGATTTTCTCCATGTTGGCCCTGTATCGTCTGTTCCAGTTAGAGGACATCTTTGACTTGTTTCCCTTTAGCACTTCAACTACTTTGGAGACGCTTTCGTTATCAATGATCTCCCGGAGCCCAACCTCTTCTACATTGTCCGTAGGCACCATTACTTTCATCTCTCCGATGGGCAGCTTCATAATATAGTATGTCTGCTTCTCTCCTAGGACCTCTTTCTCCTCAATAGCTTCGATAACACCAGCTCCATGCATCGGATAAACAACTTTATCACCAATATTGAACACGCTGGGGACCTCCATTCCATAGCCTGATTTGGCTACACGTACCCTAGTTTATTTTACCATAAAAGGTAAAGAACTGTCAATCCCTGCTATAATCAAGGTTTTTCGTACGAATGCGCCATCGCAGGCCGGATTACTCCGTCATACCCGGATACTAGATATGCCGATCGAGAAGCACTTGCTCCCTAAGTCGCCGAAGACCATCTTGGATAGCCTTGGCTCGCACTTCACCAATCCCCTCCACATCGTCGAGTTCGTTGGTAGTGGCAGCCAAAATATCGGGGAATTCTTGAAATGTGCTAATGAGGTTCTCGACAACCGGCATGGGCAGACGGGGAATCTTGGCGAGAATACGATAACCCCGAGGTGTAACCGGAGTGTCCAGGCTAGCTATTCCACCACTATAGCCCAAGGCTCGGGCAATCAAAGATAGATCCAGTAAGTCCTCAGCGCTCCATTGGCTAAGTGACTCCCACACTTCTTCTGCTGTCTCCTCCTTGGTAGGAGACAGATAATCCTTCACGATCAACAAGCCTTGATCCTTAATATCTACCATGAGTTCTTCTAACTGCATGCTCATCAATCGACCCTCAGTCCCTAGCTCTACTACGTATGTCTCAATCTCGGTGGCAATCCGCTCTACCATTTGAGCTCTCTGTAGGACCTGGGTCACATCTGTTAGGGTAATTAAGTCCTCGAACTCCAGAGCACTTATATTGGTAAGTGCCTGTTCCATAACACTTTTGTATTTCTCCAGCGTCTGTAGAGCCTGGTTGGCTTTAGCCAAAATAACACTCACATCTCGGAGAACATACTTGAAATTCCCCTGATATAGCGTGATAACATTCCGGCGCTGGGATATGGATATGACTAACTCGCCGGTCTGTCTTGCCACCCGCTCCGCTGTACGATGCCTTGTGCCAGTTTCAAAAGTTGGAATCAATGGATCCGGATTTAGCTGAGCATTGGCCAGAAGTATCCGGCGGGCATCGGAGCTTAGCACTATGGCTCCATCCATCTTGGCCAGTTCATATAGTGACGTAGGACGCATTTCGGAATCGATTCTAAAACCACCGTCTACTAGATCCAAGACTTGCTCACTATCACCAACTACAATCAGGGCGCCGGTGCGGGCACGTAGGATATTCTCCAGGCCCTCGTATAGCATGGTCCCCGGTGCGAGCATCCCGACGGTTTTCAGCATCTGCTCATCCAATGCCGATCTGACATCTTTCATCGGGCCCCCCCTCTCCTGGTAGAAACTCTATTTAGCTTCCCACATGGGGCATGGCTATCTGCAAACACTCAGTAAGAGAACGTACTGGCATTAGCTCTAAATCAAACCTATTTTTATCTATGCCATGGTATACACTGCTGGGAATAATGGATTTGCCAAACCCCAGCTTTTCAGCTTCCAGAAGGCGACGATCAGCCTGAGGTACACTACGTACCTCACCAGCCAGACCAACTTCTCCTATAATCAAAAGATCGCCATAGATAGCGCGGTTGTATAGACTACTGGCCACAGCCACAGCTACAGCCAAATCAACCCCGGGCTCTTCCACTTTTACACCACCGGCAGCGTTAAGATAGACATCTTGTGTTTGCAGCTGCAAGCCGCACCGTTTCTCCAATACTGCCAAAATCATGGCCAAACGATTGGAGTCCACGCCGTTCACTTGCCGCCGGGGAGTACCACCAAATGGACTAGGTCCCACTAATGCTTGGATTTCAACTAATAGAGGTCGTGTCCCTTCCAGGCATGCAGTGACTACTGAACCAGGGACTCGATCCGGGCGTTCTGCTAAGAAAAAGGAAGATGGGTTTCGCACTTCCTCCAAACCTTGCTCACCCATTTGGAATACGCCAATCTCATTGGTAGAGCCAAATCGGTTCTTGACTGCCCGTAAGATGCGGAAATTGGCATGTCGGTCACCTTCAAAGTACAAGACCGTATCTACAGCGTGTTCTAGCACTTTGGGGCCCGCGATGGAGCCGCCTTTGTTGACATGCCCTACTAGAAACACCGGGATATCCCGCTGTTTGGCAATATCGGTAATCATAGCTGCCGATTCCCGGACTTGGCTGATACTGCCAGGGGCTGACGAGACATCTCTATGGTGCATGGTCTGGATTGAATCTATGATACATAACGCCGGTGACAGCTCCACCATATGGGAGGCAACTGCTTCCACATCAGTTTCCGTAAGCACGAAGAGTGTGTCCTCAAAGATGCCTAACCTATCTGCCCTCAAGCGCAGCTGAGCACCGGATTCTTCTCCTGAAACATACAAAACCGTCTCAGCACCAGCAGCCACTGAGCCGGCTACCTGCAAAAGCAACGTCGATTTGCCTGCCCCCGGCTCACCTCCAACTAAAACTAGGGCTCCGGGCACTATGCCGCCACCCAGAACCCTATCTAGTTCAGCAAATCCCGTGGATTGGCGACACCCAGAAGCACCGACGATTTGTGAAAGAGGTGTAGGCCGGGCCGAATTCTTATCATCTGACTGCCCCAGCCTACGGGAGGTTTGTAGGGTAGGAGCCGAGACTATCTCTTCTACCAGGGTGTTCCACTCCTGACAGCCCGGGCATCTGCCGAACCACTGTAGAGTCTCATGGCCACACTCCTGGCAAACGTATTTCTTCCTTATACGAGCCATAGATTTCCCCCATAGGGTTATATCACAAATCAGTTTAAGTATAGCATTCCTGCTTACACATATCAATTTAGTAGCATCAAATCCGAAAGGAAGAATTAACAAACACTATGCCGAGAGCACCGGCACCTTCGCCGGTGCTCTCTATAAGTCTTACTTATACTGTAGCTACTTCCTCCTGCTTGTGAAAGACTAGCTCTCCCTTATCAGCATTTACCATGACAATATCGCCTTCGTTAAAGCTTCCCCGCAGAATCTCTTCAGAAAGTGGATTCTCCACTAACCGTTGGATGGCTCTGCGCAGAGGCCTGGCGCCGAAGTCAGGATCGAATCCCTCTTCTACCAAGACTTCCTTGGCGGCCTCGCTAACAGTGATGGAAAGCCCCCTCTCCTGCAGCTGGTTTCGCAGGTCCTTTAGCATGATATCAACAATCTCTTTGATATGCTCCTTATTAAGAGCGTGGAAAACCATTGTCTCATCAATGCGGTTGAGAAACTCCGGTCGGAAGGTCTTCCGCAACTCGTCAGTTACCATTCTCTTCATGTCCTGGTATTCGGCTTCCTCGTCATCGGTGACCCGGAATCCTATACCACTTGTCGAGCGCTGAATCTGGTGAGCACCCACATTGGAGGTCATGATGAGTACAGTATTGCGAAAGTCTACTGTTCTACCCTTAGCGTCGGTAAGTCGGCCATCTTCCAGTACCTGCAAGAGTACATTGAAGACTTCCGGATGGGCTTTTTCGACCTCATCAAACAGAACCACGGAATACGGGCGTCGACGTACCTGTTCGGTCAACTGACCCGCCTCTTCGTAGCCCACATATCCCGGTGGTGCTCCTACCAGCCGCGAGACTGTATGCCGCTCCATGTACTCTGACATATCGAGGCGGATCATGGCCTCTTCATCGCCGAAGAGAGCCTCGGCCAAGGCTCGAGCTAACTCCGTCTTACCTACGCCCGTAGGTCCGAGGAATATGAAGGACCCCACTGGTCTTTTTGGGTCTTTGAGACCTGCGTAGGCACGCCGCACGGCCTTGGAAACAGCGGTAACAGCTTCCTCTTGACCAATAACTCGGCGATGGAGTTCATCCTCCAGGCTAAGCAGCCGCTCAGTCTCTTCTTGGGCTAGCCGGGCTACAGGAACTCCTGTCCAGCTTGATACAACTTCGGCAATATCATCTTCATCGACCATGCCGGATCGACGTACTCGATCGGTCTTCCATTGCTCCCGCTTACTCGCAAGCTCTTCCCTGAGCCCTTGTTCCTTGTCCCTTAGTGAAGCTGCTTTTTCAAACTCCTCGTTTTTGATGGCTGACTCTTTTTCGATGCGCAGCTCTTCGATCTTGGCTTCCAGATCTTTGAGTTCCGGAGGAGCCGTTAGACCTGACAGCCGCACCTTGGACGCAGCCTCATCCACTAAGTCGATGGCCTTATCCGGCAAGAAGCGGTCTGTTACATACCGATCGGCCAGTTTGGCCGCTGCCATTAAGGCATCGTCGGTGATCTTCACCCGATGATGGGCCTCATATCGATCTCTTAGGCCCTCTAAGATGGCGATGGTCTCTTCCACGCTAGGTTCGTCCACGTATACCGGCTGAAATCTTCTTTCTAAAGCAGCATCCTTTTCTACATACCTTCTGTACTCGTCTATGGTAGTTGCCCCTATGGCCTGCAACTCTCCCCGGGAAAGTGCAGGTTTGAGAATATTGCTGGCATCAATGGCGCCTTCTGCTGCCCCTGCCCCGATAATGGTGTGCATTTCGTCAATAAACAAAATCACATCACCGGAGGTGCGAATCTCCTCCATCACTTTCTTAAGGCGCTCTTCGAACTCTCCCCTGAACTTGGAGCCGGCAACTAATGCTCCCAAATCCAAGGTGACTACTCGCTTACCTAGTAAAGTCTCGGGAATATCAGCTGCTATGATCTTCTGCGCTAAGCCCTCTGCTATGGCTGTCTTGCCCACGCCAGGCTCACCGATGAGGCAAGGGTTGTTCTTGGTTCGTCGACTCAGCACTTGGATAACTCGCTGAATCTCCTTTTCCCTACCGATGACCGGATCGAGCTTTCCTTCTTTGGCCATATCAGTTAGGTCTCGACCAAATTGATCCAAAGTGGGGGTCTTCCGAGCACGCCCTGCTTTACCGCCGGCGGCAGGCCCAGCGCCTTCGCCTAGCAGATCCAGTACTTGCTTTCTTACCTTTTCTAGATCTACGTTGAGATTACGCAATACCTGAGCGGCTACCCCTTCGCCTTCCCTAATTAGGCCTAGGAGTATATGCTCTGTGCCAATATATGAATGACCCAACTGCCTGGCCTCATCAAAGGCCAGTTCCAGCACACGTTTAGCTCTGGGGGTAAACCCAATCTGTCCTATGGTTATCCCCTCTCCCCGGCCGATCACCTTCTCTACCTCTGTACGAACTCTCTCCAATGCGCCTAGTTCTGCCAAGGCCCTTGCTGCTACACCATGCCCCTCTGCCACTAGGCCTAAGAGAATATGCTCTGTTCCCACCACGTTATGACCTAAACGGCGAGCTTCTTCCTGAGAAAGTACTATCACTCTCTGTGCTCGCTCAGTGAATCTACCAAACATCAACTCTCACCTTCCTTTAGCTCTGAATCTTTCTCCTTTGCACCCATACGGATGTACTCCCGAACCAGATCTCCTCGGAAGCCATCCCGCTCGCCGGTATCCATTTCTTTGCCGATAATTTTCTGCAAATGAGCTGGGCGAATCAAGACAACGAGAGATTTCAAAGTCTTGGGATCAAGCTCCTTGATCAGTCCCAAATCTACACCTAACCACACCTCAGAAAGCAATTGCATAGCTTCCTGAGAAGAAATAACTCTAGCTTGACTTAGAACTCCTAAAGACCGGTAAGTTCTATCTTCCAGCTGAGCTTTACCTACTTCAAGTAACTGCTTTCTGCCTGATTCTTCCTGATCTATAATCTGTCTGGCTACCGTAGCCAGATGCTGGATGATTTCCTGTTCAGAGTGACCAAGGGTCAACTGATTGGATATCTGATAGACATTGCCCACTGCCTCAGTGCCTTCACCATACAAGCCCCTGACTGCCAAGCCGAGCTTGTTGATGGCTGGTATGGCCCGCTGCATCTGCTGAGTCATGGTCAACACCGGAAGGTGCAGCATGACCGATGCCCTCAGTCCCGTACCTACATTGGTGGGGCAGGCTGTTAGATACCCGAGTTCTGGAGAAAACGCGTATTCCAGACTGTCTCCTAGAGTATCATCCACTTGATTACATTGTTCCCAGGCTGACTCCAGTTGAAACCCTGGGCAAATAGACTGAATGCGCAGATGATCCTCTTCATTAACCATGATGCTGACCAATTCGTCCCGGCCGAGCACAACCGCCTTGTGCTTAACATCTCGAGTTTGCTGTGGACTGATAAGATGCTTCTCAACCAAGAGCTCCCTTTCCAGCCGAGGCATCTCGGCAATGGCTAAGTAGTCCATATTGGACTGGCCGTTTGCCACCGTGGCCATTCGCACCAAATCGCCCACATGGGCCAACTGCCCTTCACTGGCTGTTGCCGGGAAAGGCACTTTGGCTATATTTCGTGCCAAGCGGATACGACTGCCAACCACTATGTTGTCGTTTGGACCTGTCCCTTTCATCCATCGGCACAGTATCTTGTTCGCTGCTTCTTTCAAACCCACCGGTATCGACCTCCTTTCCTTTTCCGAACCTAGCGGCCATCCCGCTCTTTGGTCTCTTGGAGCTCCTTCTCTAAGGCACGAATCTTATCACGGAGTTTAGCAGCATCCTCATATTTCTCCTGGGAAATGGCTGTCCGCTGCTGCTCTCTGAGCATCTCAATCTGCCTGCGACACTCTATAGCCACCCCGTGCTGGCTGGGGATCTTCCCCGTGTGGGCAACACTACCTTGTATTCGCTTAAGCAGAGGCTTGATCTGCCCCTGGAAGTGCTCATAGCATACACTGCAGCCTAGCTGGCCTGACTCCTTGAATTGATTGTAACTAAAGCCACAGTTGGGGCAGTACGCCGTAGGCGTTTCCACTGAGGGACCCGTTGGCGTCGCCTGGCTGTGCTGGAGCATCCCCGCCAGAAAATTCTGGAAGGTAAAGGCCGTAGGAGAGACAAAGGTCAGCTCACCCCTGGATTGGGCGCACTCCTGACATAGATGCGCTTCAGTTTTTCGGTTATTTACAATCTTGGTGATATGAATCACAGCCGGGCGTTTCCGGCATTCTTCGCATACCATCTTCCTCATACCTCCCACAATCAACTTCCATGCAAGAGCAGAAGCAACATGGAGCGCAGCAGAACGGCCCTAGCCCTATTGGCAAGTGTCTTCTCAAGACCTTGGGTCTCCTGCGTTAGCAGAGACCGAATCACCACAGCGTCCTTTCTTGACAAGTGGTCGTGATCCAAAAGCTGGGCTAGTAGTCCTTCAGCCTCCTCAGCCTCGATACTATCTCCTACTGTCTCATAAATCCAAGTACAGATATCCCGCCTATGCCGAGGCTCCAGACGGATAATCCGGATATATCCGCCGCCTCCCCGGCGGCTCTCAACAATATAACCTCGCTCGTTACTGAAGCGAGTCTTGAGCACGTAGTTGATTTGGGATGGCACACATTCAAACAGCTCCGCCAACTCGACACGGCGGATCTCCAAACTTCGCTGCTCGGTCTGGTCCAATAGTGCCTTAATGTAGCGTTCAATGTGATCTGCCAGACTACTGATGAGTGTCACCCCCGCTCCATCCAGTTCTGTTTGACCTTTACTGACCATCTGTATCTATCATATCAGTCTTCCCATGGAATACTCAATCTCTTTATCAGACAGTCTACAGCCTGTATACGCTGAAATATGGAGTTTACCACCTTAATCGAAAGGTCACATAGGTTCTGACCACCATGCTCATTCTTTGGTCAGGAAAGGTCAGGCGCCCCGCGTTCGGGCCAGGGTTTTGTCAATATACCAACATGATACGCCTGGGAGGGCATAAATATTAGCTGGGGGGTGTCATAGATGATCAACTGGTTGTGGTTTGTGCTTCTGGGCGGTGGCATGATCCTGGCAATGTATAACAATAGCACGCCCTTAGTCACCGATGCCATTTTGCACGGCGCTGCGGATGCAATAACAATGACTATGGGTCTATTGGGGCTCATTGCCTTCTGGTCGGGATTAATGGAAATTGCGGAGCGGGCTGGCCTCACACACTTATTGGCCCGGTTCCTTCGGCCTGTGACAAAATGGCTTTTTCCCGACATACCCGTCGATCATGAAGCCATAGGAGCGGTAATCTTGAGTATTAGCGCCAATATCCTTGGTATCGGCAATGCTGCTACTCCCTTAGGTATAAGGGCCATGGAAAGACTGAACGAACTAAACGAAAGACCTGGGACAGCCAGCGACGCCATGTGCACCTTCGCTGCACTCACCACTTCTTCGCTCACTATTGTACCCGTCACAGTCATCGGCCTTAGATCAGCAGCGGGATCTCAAGATCCCACCAGCATCATCGGCACCACTTTGATTGCCACCATCGCATCGACTCTGGCAGCCATCATCACCGACTGGGCCTGGCGAAGGATCCGCAAATGAAATTTTGCATTTGGCCTTTCCCTGCTCCTGCAAAGACAAATCCCTCAGGAGGTATACACATGCTCATCAAGGCAGTAGAAACAATANGTCGCTGGGCCATCCCCGTCATCGTATTAGCCATTCCCTTGTGGGGACTGTTAAGGGGCGTGAAAGTCTATGAGGCTTTTGTAGAGGGAGCAAGAGAAGGACTCTTGACGACTGTGCGAATCGCCCCATACCTCATCGCCATGTTTGTGGCCATTAGAGTATTTCGAGTCGCAGGGGGGATGAATCTCNTGTTGCAGGCGATAACCCCATTCACCAGGCTTCTGCAAATTCCCCCAGAAGTAGTCCCCATGTTCCTTGTTCGTCCCCTATCTGGGTCTGGATCTTTGAGTATGCTCGGGGAAATACTCAAGGTTCACGGCCCCGACTCGCTAGTAGGGGTTATGGCATCTACCATCCAAGGTAGTACAGAGACGACGCTCTATGTGATCACCATCTATTTTGGAGCCGTCAATGCCACTAGAATCCGCCACTCGCTGGCCATCGGCCTTTGGGCAGATTTTATCGGATTTATCGTTGCCGTCTATGCGTGCCTTTGGTTCTATAGCGGTTGAGCTACGTTGAGGTTCAAACACTCTAGGAAGCCTGGTCGGAGGCGATGAGCGGTTCTTGGCCCAAAAAGCCCAGAGCATCGGCCAATCCCCAGTTGCCCGTGGCTACTTGGGCCACTAATTGGGCCATGGGCCCTTCTATCATCTGGCAATATTGGTAGAGGGTTACGGGGATGCCCAGCTCTTGGATGATCGCAAAACCGGATACGAATGCGGAAAGCTCAATCTCCGGTGGTACCCGGAACCACGGTACCCCGTCAATTGCATCAAAGTAATGCGGCTTAGCATCAAAATCCACCACATGGCCTAGTTCATGGGCTAACATAACGACTAGATAAGATAGGGAGCCATCTTGAAGATCAGGCAACCAAACACATAGTGTCCGATAATCCGGATGATATAACCATTGCTCCTCAACCCGGCTGCCTAGAAAGAACACACCCAAAGATTTGGCCTTTCTTAATAGGCGCTGTACATATACGTTGTCGGGAAACAGAGCCCGCACTTCCTTATCTTTAGCTTTGGCTTCACTCAAGTGTTCACCTATCTGTGCCCTGTGTCCCTGTTCTTGTTGCATTGCTCTGCCTCCAGTAGCTTGTAGGTTATTCAACAGGAATTCAGCACACTCGACCAATTTCCTTTAGGTAGTTTTCGGCAGTACAATGTTTGCATAATCTGCCTTTTTCTGACCCATACTCTAAATGAGTCTGGAAAAGGGGGCGCTTAGAATGTCGTATAAAGCAAATACTTACATGACTGATACTATGAAGGCAGAAAAAACCAAGGTGCTGCAAGATGCCATCGAAGCCATCTTACAGCACCCAACTCTGGATAGTAAAGCCAAGCATCGGGGCATCTATCCCCTCAAACGGGCCTTGGACAGATTGGCCAAGGAATCGTAGAAATCAGTGGCTTCCTAAAAACCCAGCTGCTCTCGCAAGTAGGCCCGGGCCTTAAGTGCATACTCCAGCGGTGGAGCCAAAACGGGATCTTGTTCTGCTTCAACTATGATCCAACCTTTGTAATTGGTGGTACTTAAGGCCTTGATGATGGGGGCAAAATCGATCATTCCGTCGCCTGGGACGGTAAAGACTCCGAGCTTAACCAACTGAAGGAAACTGAGCTCCTCATCGGAGGATTTCTGTACAATGGTCTGACGCAGGTCTTTGAAATGGACATGCTTAATCCGAGGGCCGAAGGCCTCCACCATCTCTACCGGATCTCCCCCGGCAAAGACAATATGGCCAGTATCTAGAAGTAGATATACCAACTCGGGGTCGGTAAGCTCCATCAGCTTCTCTACTTCCTCAAAGGTCTGCACTCCGGTGCCCATATGATGGTGGTACACTATCTTCATGTCCCGATCTGCCGCCAGGCGGCCTAGTTCCTCTAGGCCCGCCGCTAGGTTTTGCCACTCCTTTTCGGTGAAGACAGGCTTATTCTTATGCAGCGGCGTATTCATCTGACCTTGGATGGAGTGCCCCTGTTCTGATACAACAATTACTTTCGCCCCCATGGCATGGAGAAAATCCCGATGCTTGATGAAGGCATCATATGTCACTTGTAGGTCTTTAGTGGTAAGGAAACTGCTAAACCAGGCACTGGCAATAGATAGTCCTCTAGGCTTGAGGGCTTTGGCCAGCGCTTTGGGATCTTTCGGATACTTGTTGCCGACTTCACTGCCTTCAAAACCAGCCTGGGCCATCTCATCAATACACTGTTCAAAAGATATTTCCCCGCCAAGCTCCGGCATATCATCATTTGTCCATGCGATGGGAGCTATCCCCAACCGGACATCGCCTTTTCTTAACACCCCACACACCCCCACAGATCTGAAAGATAGTCAACTAAACTAAACTACCACTTCCGGGCCCCTTCCATTGCCTTCTCGTGCGGGATCCGGGCTGCCAACACCTCAGGATTCTCGGAGACCTCCGCAGCACCAACCCGCCAATAGGATTCATAGCCCCCTGAATGAGTGCCCGGAATCACCTTGATATCCACTAGAGTCGGCCCTGCCTCCTTTCTCGCTTCCTCCAAAGCTCCCTTAAGATCGGCAAGCTTGGTGACCGTATAACCCTTGGCACCCAGGCTCCGAGCAATACCAGCAAAATCTACTCTGATATACTCGCCGTCAAGTTTACCGCTTTCTGAACGATACCGCAGTTCATTACCGAATCCGGTGGCACTCCCGTGTTCCTTTTGCAGGGACTGAATGCACTGAAAGCCGCCATTATCCAGCATAATCACGGTGATTTTCAGGTCCTCCTGCACCGCGGTGAGCAGCTCTGAATGAAGCATCAAGAAGCTGCCATCGCTAACTAAGGCATAGGCATCCATATCCGGTTCCGCCATCTTAGCTCCCAAAGCACCAGCAATTTCATAGCCCATGCAAGAAAAGCCGTATTCCATATGGTAGGTCTTCTCGCCCTTTGTCCTCCAAAGGCGCTGCAAGTCCCCTGGCAGGCTGCCGGAAGCTCCAACGATGATATCTCTATCTGTCAAGACATCATTAAGCACCCCCAGGGCCACTGTCTGTGGGATTCCCTCCTCTGCCGGCAGGGAGCATAAGCGATCGACTTCTCTATTCCATTCCTTTTTGAGGGTGGCAAGATAACCAGAATCATAACTCGTCCTATATCCTACTTCCTTCAGAGCATCGGTAAGGGCCGTTAAGGCGGCTTTCGCATCTCCCGGAAGGAAGGTGGAAGACATCTTCAGTCCNTCAAGGGGACTGACGTTGATGCTCANAATATCTACATCGGGGTTTTGGAAGGCAGTCTTCGAAGCAGTGGAGAAGTCCGTTAGTCTAGTTCCGATGGCAATAATGAGGTCAGCTTCTTTAGCTAACCGATTTGCCGCTAAGGTACCGGTAGTACCTACTCCCCCCATGTTCAGGGAATGATCCCAGGTGACAATGCTCTTACCTGCCTGGGTCACTGAGATGGGGATGTTAAAGATCTCGGCAAACTGTTTCAGTTCTTCGCCAGCTAAAGAATAGTGGACTCCTCCGCCGGCGATAATCAGAGGCCGCTTCTTAGTCTCAACTAGCTTTACCGCTCTCTCGAGGCTCCCTACCGTTACCGGTCGCCGGTCTATGTGGAAAACCCGCTTAGCGAAAAACTCCACCGGGTAATCATAGGCTTCACCTTGGACATCCTGGGGAAGTGCCAAGGTCACCGCACCGGTATCTACAGGATCAGTGAGCACCCGCATGGCATTGAGGGCGGCACTCATGAGCTGCTCCGGCCGTTGTATTCTATCCCAGTACTTACTGACGGCCTTAAAGGAGTCATTTACCGTCAGGCCATAGTTATAGGGCATTTCTAGCTGTTGCAAGACAGGATCGGGCTGCCGATCAGCGAAGGTATCGCCTGGCAGAAGCAAAGCCGGCAATCGATTAACAGTGGCAGTAGCGGCCCCGGTCACCATATTCAGGGCCCCAGGCCCAATGGAGCTGGTACATGCCATGATTCCTAAGCGGTTCTTCTGCTTGGCAAACGCAGTAGCAGCATGAACAGCCCCTTGCTCGTTGTGGGCTTGGTAATACTTCAGGGAGAGTTCGCCCATGTTTTCTAGGGCCTCACCGATCCCCAGTAGATTACCATGGCCAAATATGCCATAGACACCATGGACAAACTTATACTCTACACCGTCAAGCTCAACATACTGGGCATCCAAGAATCTAAGTAACGCCTGGGCCATAGTTAACCTTATGGTCCTACTCATCATCTTGCCTCCTATCAGGGAAGATCAATGCATCTTTCTCCATTACCCATGTATGCTCTGGTACAAAGGTCGGTACACCGTAGGGATTGCCATCGATATGTCGGATCACCCAGATGTAGTACATGGCATAACCCGGTGCTGTCACTTGGGGATGAACTCTATCATCGAGGATTTTCACCGAGTCATGGTCAGTGACAATATAGGATTCATCCCCGACAATGCTGATTCCGAAGCCGTTTTTGGGCAGAAAGCGATAATGATAGATCTCTGGCTGTGGGTGATGGTGAGGTGAATAACTAGACCACTTGCCAGGAAAGTTGACGACTTCGCCCACAACCAGATTAGAGTAGGGGGCATTGGTCTTATCGAAGACTGTCCGCACAATCCTGGTGGAGGTCTCCTGCATTGTGCCCTTGCCCCGTTCCTCACTTCTGGTCTCCTGGGCACTGTAGAGCTTAGGCTCAAAATCAACGTCGCCACTTGTCCGAGTAATATTCAGTTCCACATCGGTATGGGCTGTCACTTCAAGATGTGTATTGGGCGGCAGGTGCAAGCAAGCAGCATTCTCATGAAATAGTGAATTGCGCTCCGCCTGGCTCTCCTTTCCATCATAGGCGAAAGTCACTTTACCCGTCATCAACAAAAGCGCGCTCTCCTTGGGACTCTGTTCTTCGTAGGTCTCGCCAGCCTTTAGGCGTAAGAAACCAAAATCCATCATGGTATTGGCCTGGGCTTCGTCTTCAGTGGTCACAGTTGTATAGCCCCACCGAAAAGGGCCATTAGCCTTAAGATGATACAAATCAACTGCCCCTCCTATTTCTTTGCTAAGACTCTCTTTACACTGTCAATAATTGCCCTTGCGGTAAGTCCGAATCTCTCTTGAAGATACCCAAATCACCCACTTCACAAAAAGATCCCGCACCCCCACCCGTTCCATGGCTACTGGGTAGTTTTCCATCGAGCTGCTCTAACCTTCCTGGCATTCACCATCACCGAAAATCACATAGACACGATTATCCCTGCCATTTAGCCTATGGCCTAGCGCTACTTTTGACCCAGTGGACATGCCTTGGCCTAGTGAGCCGGTTGTCATATCTACTCCGGCTATCACCACCTAGGCTATGATCTTGGGCAGTATCGAAGCTCCATATGGGAACACTGCATAATCGGCACCTTTTCCAGCCAGAGCAAAACCTGCCTCGATAGCCGCATCTAAATCTCGATAGACCTCCATGCCCACCAGCTGCTCTTCTGCCAGCTTATTCGACGTAACGAGGATGATCTTGGTTTGGACAGCAACTTTACTAATGGCCGCAGCCTTATGTCCCCCTAGTACGAATTCCTTGCGGATATCCTCCAAAAGGTCTTTGGGCTCCTTACCCGAGGTCATCCATCTTTGAAAGGTGTCATTGCCGTACCCTTCTTTGCATTCCGCCACCAAAATGATGACTCCACCCTTGCGAACAACGCCGGCGCAATTGTCCAGTGCCTTTTGGGCCTGATACAGATTGATGTCCTTCGGATCTCCACCGGCACTGACAATAGCGATATCCAATGGATGGGGTATGGATACTATGCCTGCCCTACTTAGCCGATCACACAAAATCCGATGGGCCGCCTCAACACCCCCGCTACAGGCATCAATCACCCTATGTCCCTCATCTACCACGACGTTGAGGATATAATCTATCCCAACCATGGCAGCCGCCTCTTCTAGATCTTCTCGCACTGGATTGCCCGCCAAGCTAGCAGCAACCGCGCTGCTCTCAATCATATGACCATGGTTTGCCCTTACGGTGATGGGTGCTGCAACCCCCGGTACAATGGCTTTCGCTCCACCGGAGTAACCAGCAAAATAGTGGAACTCAACATTGCTAACACAAATGCGAAAATCAGCCTCCACCACCGGGCGAAAGATCCGTACCGGAGTACCACGTCGAGTCTTACCTACCTCCAGCACATCGCTGATATCATGATTGATGACCTGGACCCGGCTAAACACTTCGTCACCGACAGATTCTCTAAGCTCTTTTTCAGTCATCGGCCTATGTAGCCCTAAGGCTATGACGATGGTGATATCTGTATAGTCAATGCCCGCTGCCGTAAGCCTTTCCAATAGCGGTGGCAAGAGAGTCTTATTAGGGCAAGGCCTGGTGTTATCACTTGTCACNATCACTATCTGCATTCCCGGTCTTACCAGTTGCCCCAAAGGAGCAGACTGGATTGGCTGATCCAAAGCCCGGGCTATAATGTCTGCTTCCTCACCATGGACCTCTTGCCGATGGGGAAGAAAAGTGCCCATCCAACCCTCCTCCGGCAAATCCAAGGAGTAGGATCCGCGTCCGTAAGGCAAAGTAACTTGCACAGGTTTCTACACCCTCCTATATGCCCGCTGCAGGGCCTTGATTAGGGGCAACTCCGTACCCGACAGAAAGCGAACTAAGGCACCACCGGCGGTACAAATGTAATCAAAGCGGTTTTTGGCATCGGGAACCAAAGAGGCTGCAGCATTGACGCTATCACCACCACCCACTACACTAAAACCCGGTGAATTGGCGATGGCATTCCACACTGCCTGTGTTCCTTTAGTAAACAAAGGGTTCTCGTAGGCCCCCATAGGCCCGTTGACAAAGATAGTACCTGCTTTGTCGATTGCCGATTCATACTGCCTAATTGTCTTGGAGCCTATGTCTAGAAACAGCACATCATCTATAGGCAGTTCCGAAGTCGTGCACTCTACCCGCAGCCCCCTTCGCTCGTAGGCAAAATCCACAGGGTTAATGAAACGATCCTCATACTTCCCCAGAAAATCCCGGGCAGGCTGAAGGAAAGCATCCAGAGAGCGCTCCCGCAGAAACTCCCCCTGCTTGCTGCCGAAACATACGCCTCGAGCCATTTGCATGACAATACCGGTAACACCACCAGTAAGAATTTGATCGGCACTGCCGTTCTCCAAAACCTGCCGCATCATTCCAAAAGCATCGGAGATCTTAAGCCCACCCAATACAAACACCGCCGGGCGCTTAGGGTTCTCCATAATATCATGCAAAGCCTTTACCTCTTGGATCAGCTGTCTGCCACCGGCTGTAGGCAGAACCTCAGCGAAGCCAACCATGGAAGGGGCGTTTCGGTGAGCAGCCGCGAATGCATCATTAACGTAATAGTCAGCTAGCGGTGCCAGCTGCCGAATCAGATAGCAGCTTTGCATATCCTGTGGCTGGAGCTTAACGTCTCTTTCAAAGGTCGAGACTTCCTCAGTCAGATACCGCAGATTGCCAAGGATGACCGCTTCTCCCGGCTTTAAAGCCCTGACCGCTGCCTGAGCGGCGGGACCCGCTACGTCGTCGATGTAGGCGATCTTCCTTGTGAGCTTGGCCGAGAGCTTGTCGGCATGCTCTGCCAAGGGAACCAAGTCATGGTAGTCCAGGGTGTCTCCCTGATGGGCCAAAATCGCTACTTTGGCCCCCTTGTTCAGCAGTCCCTGTAGAGTAGGGACGCTCTTATCGATGCGGTTCTCATTTACTATTTTCTTGGTCTCTGGGTCAAGGGGTGAATTGATATCCACCCTTAAGATTACTGTTTTGCCTTGGTAATCGAAATCATCGATGGTATTAATCAAGAGCTCCGCCACCAATGCTACCTCCCCAGCTTCAGATACTTGTTGGTCAGGCCTACTGCCTCCACACCATCAGTTTGTATCTCCATGCTGGCCCGGATAGCATCGATGCTTTCAGGGATTACCACTGCCTCTTGGGGAATGTTGATGGCAAAGATCACTTGATCTTCGAATACGGTAATGGTCTCATCCCAGATTGCTATGTCGTACATGTCGCCACGGGGATTGCCTAGGTCTCTAGCATAGCGAAACAGAGATGCATTACCTAAGAACCCATCAGCTAACCGCACAACCCTAATGCGAGGATGCTGATCAAAGGCCTCCAAGATCTCTTCTTTGGTCGTAGCCCGTCTTGGCTTGGCCACCACAGAGATAATGTGACCATGGGTCACAGGGGTATGAACCAATACGCCGGTTGCTTTAATATGGGGCATGATCAGCATGAGATCCACCGCTTGGTGATTGGGGACGGGGGCCACTTGCAGAGCGTTTGTCAAACCCCGATGGTAATCACCAGGATCCGCTACCCGCCGGATAATGGTTATGATCACGTTCTCGATTCCCATTACCCGATCGAGACAGTCTACGGCCCGGATCAGCCCTGTTGTATTACAGGATGTGAGCTTGAGAAACTGCTTACCTACTCCCTTTTCGTAGTTAGCATAGCCGTGGAAAAACACATCGGCTACGCTGGTTTTCTCCCCACCTTGGAACACGGCTTTCTTGCCATACCTCGCATAGATCTCCTTGTTTTTTGCCCCAACACCTGCGCTAGTAGCATCCAGCACAATATCGACTTTCTTTACCAGATCCTCCAAAGACCCAGAGACGGGTATACCGTATTCCTCTATCTTGGCTCGATTCTCCGGAGCCGCCAAATAGAAATCATAGATCATCCCCTTCTCCTTCAGCGCCATAACCGCTAAAGTAGGCCCTACATCCGCAACACCTACGAGTTCCATATCCTTCTGCAGCGCAACTCCATCGGCTAACCTCTGACCAATCACGCCATAACCGATTACACCTACTTTAACCATGTTCTCCCTCCTCTGAAAGCCTAGATAGCATCTTCGAACAAATCATGAATTGTTTTACTGATTTCAGCCCATGCTGCTTCAAAGGGTAGGATTGAGGATATCTGCCTTGGAGACCTTAGCCAAACCCACAGGATCTACTACCCGCGCGGTATAGTTGATGGCACAGACCAGTTCCGGAGCTAAGATCTTGCACTGACGCACCAGAGGATGGTCGAAGGAAATCACCAGTGTCTCGCCGACGATATCATATTCCTTTAAGATAGCCACCACTTTTTCCGCCAGCTCAGGTTGGAAATAGGGGTACGGGCCGGACTTCAGCTCCACATTAAGTCTAATCTTGCCCTTAGCCCATTCTACAACCTCTTCAAATGTAGGGATTTTCTCTCCAGCGAATTCTGGGCCAAACCAAGAGCCAGCATCGAGGGTCCGCACTTCCTTAAGGGTCTTCTCCCCTATTGGGCCACTGCCATTAGTGGTCCGATCAAGTGTGTAATCATGGAGAACGACAACATGACCATCCTTAGTTAGCTGTGCATCGAGTTCCAGCAAATCGGCCCCTCGCTCCCAGCCGTTCAAAGGTGAGGATGTATCACTACCGGATAAAAGTAACGGTATTCTCTCTCCTAGGAGCTCGCTCTCCTAAGGTTTCATCGCTGTATCCTAAGGTTAGAGCATATAAGGGTCTATATCCTTTAGGAATACCCAACTCCCTTAGGAGAAAAGCCCCCTCCGGTTTCTCCATGGCGATCTTGAAAGAAGCGATATAGCAGCTGCCTAGCCCTAAGGAACAAGCAGCAATAGCCATGTTTTCAACAGCATTGGCACAGTCTGCCGCAGCAAAGGATGCTTCACTGTCACCGGATACAATTACGGCTGCCGGTGCACCCCTGAAGCTGTCAAATCCAGGCTCTGCAGCTCTACTGCGCGCCCTTTCGTCTGTCGATTGGAGCAATACCTTCCGATTCTCTTCCGATATTCTATCGAGTACCTTCCGGTTGGTGATTACAGTAAAATGCCAGGGCTGCCGGTTCATGGCAGAAGGAGCGTATTGGCCGCATTCGACTATGGTGCTAATTTTCTCTTCTTCCACCGGAATTGACCTGTATTTGCGAATAGACCTTCTAGCCAGGATGTGCTTGATTGTCTCGTTCATATCAGGACACCTCCATGTTGGTTTAAAGACAATCTTGGTTATTTTTCCCCCTAATCGCATCACGCAGATCTAAGAGTTCCTTCATTATGTGATAGAGATTGGCGGAATAGTTCTGTGTTCCAAATATGTCATGGAGCTCTTTATATATAGCAAAAAGCTGCCCATAGGTCTCGACATTTGCTGGAATGGGCGTAAAGAGCTTGTCTTTTAGACCGCCCATGGCTGCTTGCGCCTCCTCTACAGATGCGTAACCACCGTTTTCGGTACCTGCCGCCACCGCAGCAAACATTGCCGCCCCCAAGGCCGGTGTCTGGGCTGAGCGAGAGATCCTCATAGTCCGGTTGGTGACATCGGCATATATCTGCATCAGCATATCGTTCTTCTCGGCAATGCCACCGCAATTCACTATCTCGTCGATATGAACTCCATATTCCTCTAACCGGTCAATGATGACCTTAGCCCCATAGGCTGTGCCCTCGATGAGGGCCCGGTAAATTTCCTCCGGCTTAGTCTGGAGTGTCTGGCCGAGCATCAACCCGCTGAGTCGCACATCCACGAGGATTGTGCGATTGCCATTGTTCCAATCTAGTGCCATAAGACCGCTTTCTCCGGGTTTGAGTCTCTCTGCCTTCTCTGTGAGTAGTTGATGAATATCTATGCCTCTTTGCTTTGCCTCTTCCTCGTAATTACCCGGAACGCAATGCCTTACGAACCAGTTGAATATATCTCCCACGGCTGACTGCCCCGCTTCCAACCCAAAGTGGTTTGGCAATACGGAGCCATCGACAATACCACAGACTCCCGGCACATCCGGCAGACCAGTTTCTTTGCTAGCCACAGCAATATCGCAAGTGGAAGTCCCAATTATCTTGACCAAAGTACCTTCCTTAACTCCAGCTCCCACAGCCCCCATATGGGCATCAAAGGCTCCTACACTCACCGCTATGTTTGGTCTTAGTCCCAATCGCTTAGCCCATTCTTCTGTAAGCAGCCCTGCGCTCTCCCCCGCGGCATAGGCTGTATCTGGCAAAGACTCCCTTACCCGCGCCAGGTTTGGGTCTAGCGCAGCCAAGAAGTCCTTGTCGGGATAGCCGGACCATCCATCATTGAACATAGCTTTATGGCCGGCAGCACACACGCTTCGCTTGAGCCTATCCGGGGCGAGAGTTCCTGTGAGAAAACCCGGAATAATATCGGCCAGTTCTACCCAAGTGTAGGCGGCTTCGAACACCTCCGGGTCTACTTTGAGGCAGTGCCAGATCTTTGACCAGAACCATTCCGACGAATAGGCTCCACCGCATTTAGCTAGAAACTCAGGCCTTATCTTGGCGGCCTTGGCGGTGATAGCTTGAGCTTCCTCATAAGATGTATGGTCTTTCCAGAGCCACGCCATGGCATTGGGGTTCTCAGCAAACCGTGGATCGAGTCCCAACGGCATCCCCTCATCATCTACAGGCATCGGAGTACTACCGGTGGTATCTACCCCAATCCCGATAATCTGGTCTGCATCAAAGCCTGGGGTATTGGCCCTAGCCGCCTCTATGGCACCCCGTCCCGATATCTCCAAGCCATCGAGATAATCTTGGGGGTCCTGACGAGCTAGATTCGGATCCACCGGATCGACTATCACTCCGTCAACACCGGCTCTGTAGCCATAGACGCTGGTTCCCACCTCCTCACCGGTAGCAATATCCACAACTAGCGCTCGTACCGAATTGGTCCCATAGTCAAATCCCAGGGCAAAACGCCGCTTGTTCACAGCTAATCTCCCCCTCATAAAACGCATTCTTCGTGCAAGAGCCGAACGCTTCGCTTTTCCAAATATTGTATTCGCAAGAAAACATTCAAAACCTGCATTAACCATGGAAGACCCCTAGTAGANCACGATATCGGGGTTAGCTTCCATNATCGCCTCTGCCACACCCCAAAGCCTCGGCAAAAAGCATAATACTTGCTCGCCTCTCTCTACTAAATCATCAAAGGAGGTAATGCCTAGATCCCTGACCATAGCCGTAAAAAACGGCAGCCTGTTAACGTGTAGCTCCCGGGCATCAGCTGCTAGGATCTTGTGGCAGCGGGCGAATGTTGCCATCATCCAAAAGACAGCCTCCCGGTGATTTCCCTCTTTGATCAGTTCCTGGGCAGCATCAATGGCAATAGGACGGGCAATAGGAGTAATATCGGAGCTAAAGGGAAACTCTGTCCTGGCCACCTGAGCAGCGGCATCAAAGGTATGGGCCAACTCACCCAGGTGCTCAAGGGCCCGCTGACTAGTCATATCGGCACACCCCAATAACTGCAAAAGCTCAGGGTATAGGTAGCTATGATCATATTTCTTGAGCACCTCTCGGACCGCTAAGTAGCGCAACCGCACCGTGGGATTACGTAGCGCTGCCACCAAGAGAACATGGGTCGTGATACCGGTGGGAAACAACCATCCGTTTACCTGATCATGCCAGGGTGCCG